>Ga0070694_100000084_pt1 | contig 45412 bp, 71 predicted proteins | sample KBSK1251metaG_FD_65470 | JGI IMG/M metagenome (GOLD analysis project Ga0070694, IMG submission 65470) | Corn, switchgrass and miscanthus rhizosphere microbial communities from Kellogg Biological Station, Michigan, USA - KBS K1-25-1 metaG | ecosystem: Host-associated > Plants > Roots >...
AGACCGGAAGCAGGCGTACACCCTGATCCGCACGTCTGACTTCGAGGACTTGGTAGTGCTGACCGGGGCGACGGTACATGAGGAGTGCAAGAGGCCTGCTCGTCTGAGCATCTCCACCACTTTTGAGAAGAAGTTCGGATGATGACCTACACCATCGACGAGCTAAAGGATGCCATTTCCATCGAGGATGTGCTGCTCGAGTGTGGAGCCATTGTGCAGGAAGGACTCTGGGAGCAGAACGAGGTCCCTATCTACTGTCCTTTCCACCTGAACACCAACACCCCTGCTGCATCAATGAACAGACTAAAGGGGGTCTTCTTCTGCTACGCCTGTGACGCAGGCGGCTCTGTGATCGACGCAGCGATGCTCCACCTCGACACGCAGAGCGTGGGCGAGGCTGCCTCCTGGCTCGAGACGGAGTTCATGTCGTGAGGACTTACGGGGACGGCTACCACGACCAGCTCTGGGGCTCTCCTGCTGCCTCGTACCTCCGCTCTCGTGGCCTCCTCCACTCCACCATCGAACGCTTCAACCTTGGCTACGTGGCGAAGCCTGCCCCAGGCCACTGGCCGTACAGGGGACGCGTCTCGATTCCTTACTCGGATGGCCTAGGTCGAGAGCGCGGGCTGCGCTACCGGAAGATGCCTGATGACCCGAGTGACGCGAAGTACCTGGCGCCCAAGAAGTTCTCTCACCTCTTCGCTGTCCGAGCGTCAGATCATGCACGGGTGTTCGTCACTGAAGGTGAGTTCGACGCGATGATCCTCTGGCAGATGGGCTATCGGGCTGTTGGTGTCCCCGGCACAAAGGTATGGCAGGACTACTTCCGCTTTCTGTTCCGTAACTGCGAAGAGGTAATCATCTGCTTCGACCAGGACATCCCCACCACGGACCCCGTCACCGGCAAGCGTAAGCCAAACAGTGGCGCCATCGGGGCAGCGAAGGTGTACCGCTCCCTTGAGCGGTCGGGGATCGTCACGAGAGCGGTCACGTTGCCGAGGGGTATGGACATAACCGACGCCTACCTGACGCTGGGTGAGGGTGGTCTACGAGACCTCCTGGAGGCAGCGTGACAGCCCTCGAGGAGCTCCGCGCTCTCAAGGCTCAGGCGGCGAAGCCGCCGAAGCTCGACGACGAGATGAAGAACGACTGGCGAGTCAAAGCAGGCTACGCCCTCGGGTACCAACACGCGCTCGAGGAAGCGATTGAGATAGCGGAGGAAGAGGATGCTGAACCTGGCCTACGTGCATGAGCATGAGTGGCGGAGGTTCGTCCTCCGCAACGAGGACGACGAGACCATCAAGGAGTACACCGAGGCAGACGTCGAGAGCATCCCTGGCTTCTACTTCATCGGGTTCGACTGCGAGTGTGGAGACCAGGGGTACAAGCCGTGGTGAGCGACAAGGAGTACAGGCGCATCGTCAGACGAGTGAAGTTCCGTAGATGGTTCGTGGATCATCACCTCTGGCCTCGCAACAAGATGGAGAAGCTCATCGACGAGTTCTCTCGAACCACTGACGTCCCCCGCGTCCTTACGAAACGAGACGTCCTTGACGCCATCGAGGCACTGAGGAAGAGGGATAACCCATGAGGCGCCTGGGATCTTGGCTCCTAAGGCAGTGGAGGACGTGGCCGTGGTGATGCAGACCGAGCTTGAGCATGACGTGTGCCTCAACTGTGGGAAGCCTATCGCCAAGGTGCCATGCGGACACGACCACAAGACTCTGTGGTGGGAGTGGAAGCACTACATGGAGCCCCGCATCGTTCGCAACTGGATCATGCCAACACGAGAGATGTGGACTAAGTGCGATGGATTCAAACCACCGAAGGCCACACCGGGGGGACAACAGTGATGCACCCGAAGCTCCCTCCCACGCCTGAGTCAACAGGGCGTGTGGTGATCGACTTCGACGGGGTCCTTGCCGAAGGGGTGTGGCCCGAGAACCGTATCGGTAAGCCCATCGGCCAGGGCATCGCCATCCTCATCTTCTACGCGGCCCAGGGCCGCGAGGTAGTGGTCTACACAGCCAGGCCTGAGTCACACAAGGAACGCATCTTGGCGTGGCTGAGGATGGCTGGGCTCCAGGACAAGGTCTATGACGTGGTCTGCGGGAAGCCTGTCGCGGATCTGTACGTGGACGACAAGGCCTGGAACCCGTGGAACGTGGAGGAGCTATCTCCTCCACCGGAGGAGGGGCGCGGCGTCTCCCCGCCTGGCGACGGTCAGGTTGCGGTCGAAAGCGGCCCCTCCTCCACCTATCCCTGGATACAAGGACAGGTCATCGGAGACCAGGATGAAGAGTGGGTCACGAGGCAGCTAGGAGCGGTGAACGGATGACCGGAGACACGAGGTTCCACGAGCTGCTCAAGCAGATCGGTGAGATGCACGACCGGAAGCAGAAGGACTACGGCTCCGACGATGACCCCTTCGCCAACGTCAGAGCGTCCCAGGAGTGGGGAGTGGAGCCCTGGGTAGGGGCTCTCGTCAGGCTGAACGACAAGGTCCACCGCCTCCAGCAGTTCGCCCGGAAGGGGGAGCTCGCCAACGAGAGCGCCGAGGACTCGATGCTGGACATCGCCGTGTACTCACTCATCGCGCTGATCCTCTACCGTGAGGAAGATGAGACCGAGGGTGCCGTTCTTCACCCCAACCAGGTTGCTTTCCTTCGAGGAGAGATGGAGTACCCGGAGGACGACCAGATTGTCTGGTCCCAGACCATCCCCGCAAAATCCATCGTCCCCGGTGGGCAAACAGTGGGCACCCCCACGGACACCTTCAAGCACAAACCCTGCCAACGGTGTGAGACAGAATACGACAGACTCGCAGGTCAGGACCCTGCCTTAGATTAGACCCTCGCACCTTGAGAGGGTGATGTCCTAGGCCTCTAGACGATGGGACCTAGCTGCACTTTCTCCTACTTGACACCAGTCTGACGTGCGCGTATAGTGAGCAGCATGACAGATGACGAGCCTATCACTCAGGAAGACCTCGACGCCATCGAAGAAGCAGAGAAGGCGCTGAAGGAAGGTCGCACCGTCTCCTCCCGTGAAGCGTTCCTGGAGATGGAGCTTGACCAGGCGTTGCTCCGAATCAAAGACCTTGAGGAGCAACTAGCCGAAACCCGCGAAGCCTGGGCCGAAGACAGGGAGTGGTGAGCGATGGCCTGGATCGACAAGCGCGAGAAGGGCTACCTCGTCCGCTGGCGTGAGCCAGGCGGGAAGGTCGTCTCCAAGAAGCTCCGAACCTTCGATGAGGCCAGGGCCTTCAAGGCAGACATCGAATCCTCCCTCCTGAAGGGGTCCTACGTGGCACAGGAGGCCCGTAAGCTGCCCTTCGGGCAGTACGCGAAGCTGGTCCTGGACGCTGATCGTGGGCTGGCACAGGCCACCAGGGTCAACTACGACACCTGCCTCCGCCTCCAGCTTGCACCCCTGGCCTACATCCCCATCGAGCACGTCGACGCCTCTCGAGTGAGGGCTCTCTTCGGGAGCCTCGGCGCCTCTGGCGCCTCGGGACACACCCTCCACATGACTCGCAAGGTGCTCTCCAAGATCTGCTCCGCTGCTGTCGAGGACGGGATCCTTAGCCGTAACCCCGCCAAGGCCGTCAAGGTCCCGAAGCAGGAGAGGCGCAAGGTCCAGCCCATGACGCCGGAGCAAGTGAGCGAGACCGCCTCAGCCGTGCCCCCAAGGTGGCGCTCCGCGGTGCTGCTGGCCGGTTGGGGCGGTCTCCGTATCGGTGAGATCGGAGCCCTCAACAAGGACGACGTCGACTGGGAGAGGGGCTCTGTCCGCATCTCCAAGTCCCAGGGGCGCTACGGTCTCAAGGAAGCCAAGACCAAGTCCTCGAACCGTGTGGTGACTCTCCCCGGCTGGGTGATGAAGGAGCTAGCCGCTCACTCCCTGGAGTTCGCGGGGCCGAAGGGCGAGCTGTTCCTCACCGAGTACGGGAACCCCATCACGGCGATGACGATGGGACCGATCATGGTGAAGGCGTCGGCGGAGATGGGGCGGAAGGTCAAGTTCCACGACCTGCGTCACACCCAGGCTGCCCTGCTCATCAAGGCTGGGGCTCATCCTCGGGCCATCATGGAGCGGATGGGACACAGCTCCATCATCCAGACGATGGAGACCTACGGGCACCTGTTCCCTGGCGCTCACGATGCCCTGGCTAGGACGCTCGAACAGTACGAGCCTGAGGATCTAGGGAAGGTGATCGAACTTGACCGATAGCAGTTCCGCGACAGAGACCACGCGAGTTGAAGGGTGGATCACGAGCGAAGGCAACTTCGTCGTGGAGAAGGGAAACGGCATGACCGCTTCCACGTCAGAGTGGGAGACGCTAGAGGCTCGTCTGACGTTGCGGGGCACGGCGGGATACCACGAATCGCTTGCTGCCCTCGCCTCCCTCCGTACCCGCTACGAGAGACAGGCACAGGAGCTAGAGGAGTTACGCCGTATCGCCGTTCCTGATGGCGCGTTTCAGGAGATGGCCGAGTTCGTCGGTGGCTTGCGGGCCAAGGTCGAGAAACAGGAAGCGGTGCTGCGGGACAGCCGTGAAGATTGGCTCAGGCGGGAAGCGGTGATAGAGGCGGCGCGAACATGGTGCTACCTGGATGACAAGTGGTTCGCGGTGTCCGATGCGCGGCCCTTCGATGCCGAAGTTGCTGCCCTTGCCTCGATGAAGAAACGCAACGCCGCCGTAGTGCTCCGTGACGCCCTCGCCGCCCTCGGGGACAACGAGAAACCGCGTCACACCGAAGTCGCTTGTTCGGATGAGGTCTGCTACTGCGGGGCCGTCGAGTACCTCGCTGACCGGGACAACGAGAAGGGGACAGGATGAGCGAGGTTGACGCCTGCCACTAAAGCCTAAGACAAGAGAGACCCGCCCACCGCTCAGAGGACGCGAATCAACTGAATCGAGTGAGACGGGTCTCTTCCATCCTACACCTAGGAGGAAGAGTTGAAAAGAGCACTTCTACTGGCCCTGTGTCTCATGGGGCTCATGGCTACACAAGCGCAAGCTGAGCACGGGACTAATACCGACTTCTTCATCGACTCGAACCAGGGCGGGAAGTGGCCGAACAACGTCAACCGCTCGTACTGCATCTCCGAGGACTTCTGGAACCGGCTGCCGCTCGGTACCGCGAACAACGCCGAGACCTCGCTCTCTGAGGGCGTCGAGCGGTGGGAGAACGCCACCCAGATCAGTGTGAACTTCTCGACCGCGGGTGGTCCTCCCGGCTGTCACAACTACGACTTCGCCTCGAGGTGGGCGAACAACGGTTCCACCCGCGCGGGGTTCTGTGACGACATCCCTCTCGACGCGCCGAACGGCGTCGTGCAGTTGGATGACCTGTCTTCCGTTCCTGCGTTCGCCAATAGCATCGCGGTCTCGACGACCTGTGATCGAGACGAGAACGGGCTGATCGACTACTTCGTCATCGCCGTGAACACCGACTTCACGGTCGGAAACGGTAAGACGCAGTGGCTCTGGACCACGGATCCGGCAGCAGGAGAGATCGACTTCCTGGGCGTGATAGTGCATGAGATGGGTCATGGCCTCGGGATTGATGGAGGGGTTCCGCAGCCATTGGTGGAGGGTCACTTCGCTGAAGGCGGGGGAGCCTGCCCAGATGACAGTGGCAGGGCCACTATGTGTCCTGGCTCGAATGGGATCAAGAACTCAGGTGGTCGTCCCGGTACGTGGGCGAGGACGCTTGGGCCACACGACATCGGGATCGTCAACGACAAGTATTAGGTCGTGACGTAGTCAACGCAGCAGATGTCGGGTGGTCTTGTCGTGGCCCATACGACCGCGCTGATAGCGACTAGGACCAGAACCACCGCCACCCAGAGAAAGACCTTCATGGGTGGAGGGTAGCACTTGAGTTCCAGGGTTGGGAAGCCGATACTACGAAAGGATGGAAGCCATGAAGAGGACGCTAGGAGCGATCCTTGCGGGCATCGTGTTGGGACTCGCCCCTGCTGGGGCTTCGTCCTTCGCTGTGTCGGCTCACCCAACCCTGGAGGTGTTCCCCAAGGTTGACGGATACAAGGACAGTACGTTCATCGAGTTCAGCACAGGGACTCGCTGTGTCAAGTCCAGCCGACTCGGTATCGTGAACGTGAACACAGGGGAGAGGGTCTTCCTACTGAGGGAGACGAGTTCACGGGATGAGTGCACCGTGGGTCTAGGTCACCGCTGGTATGGCCGATACGGCGCATACGGTGAGGGGCGCCATGTCCCCTATGGGAAGTACCGCGCCAGGGCGCGGGTGGTCCTATGGAGCGGGAAGGTACTCACCGACTCACTGGTGGTCTACGTGAGGAGAGGCTAAGCCTCTTCCTCTTTCTCCTTGGCGGGGATCACGCGAGGCTTCCCCACTTCTATCCACTCGAAGGGGAAGAAGTCAGGAACGTCCCAGCCCCCTCCCGTTGGGAGGGGTTTCCTAGGATCTCCGTCCCAGCCTCCGCCTCCCCCACCCCAGGGACCGTCTTCCTCGGGTCCTTCACGATGGTCGATCTGGAGTAGCTTGATGAGGGCCGCTATCAGGACGACGGTGAAGATCACGCAGAGGAATGGGATCCACATATCAGTGCTTCACGAAGAGGAAGTGGTACACCATCCAGATGAGGATGGCTGCGAGGACCCACCACACAGGATTGTTCGGGGTTCCGACCATCTTGCGAACGAAGTAGGTGAGAGGCTGCTTGTCATCCTCACGGTTGACCAGCCCGATGTACTCCCAGATAGCGAAGAACCCGATGGTGACGATGGCCCAGACGATCCAGCCGAGGGTGTGCCAGTTGTGAGCTCTCATGGGTCCACCTTGTACGAGCGTCTGATGATGTCCTTGGAGATGAAGATGGTTGAGGTGCCGAAACCCCCGACGAAGAGGAGGTAGAGGTAGGTCAGCGGGCCAGGGTCGAGAACCCTGTGGGGGAGAACCAAGACGAGGATCTCCCCGACGATACCGAACATGCACATCTTGGCCCCGAAGTAGGCCCACCAGAACGAGGGGCGCTTCGCAACCAGGATGCCCATAGCCACCAACGCTGTCCCGAGGGAGAACAGGGATAGTTGCACGAGGATGAGATACAGGAACTCAGGCATCGGCTCTGCCTTCCCTCATCACGGTGACGAGGCGCTTGGTCTGCTTGTCCAGGGCCTCCTCGAGCTTGGAGATGAGCCTCGCGTCCAGGTCGCTGCGAGTGGAGATGAGGTCCCGGAGGGTGGCGTTCTCCTTCTGGAGAGCGTGGACCTCTGCCTGTACAGCGACGAGCTCTCGGTCCAGGCGGTCTGCCTTGATCCTGATGGCCTCGACTTCTTGGAGTGCGATGGACAGAGCATCGCTCTGGCCCTTACGCCTGGACGTGATGATCTGTCCGATGGCATAGGCGATACCACCGACGATGATGCCGATGGTCAGAACGGTGTCGAAGTCTAGGGGCACGTCACACTTCCAATGTGTTCGACTGGTTCGGGTCCTCGAACGTGGCTGTCACTCTTCCGACTACGTCAGTGATGAGCGTCCCAGCGTCTGTCGAATCGAGGACTAGACTGAAGGTGAACTTCTCAGCCAGATCCAAGGCGCTACCGTCGTTGATGACGTTGGGGATAGAGGTGGTGGCGTGTAGAGCAGAGCGGTTATTCCTGAGGACCCACCCCGCTACGACTCCGTCTGTCTGGATGACCCACCCACCCTGGTAGGTGACAGGGGAGGCAGTTGCTCCACCCACCTCCGCCCCCGAGAGGGTCAGGGGGGTTGTAGCCGCTCCAAGGTCGATGGTGATGGTGGTCGTTCCTGGCGCCGCATCGGTGGTTTGGTTGGCAGCCAGCCACCAGTCGACGTGGATAGTGGTCGATTCATAGTCTGAGGGCCTTAGGCTGAACGTGAGTAGCTCTATCCCTCCACCGGACAGACCGATGTTTGTCGTAGTGGAGATGGTGTCCAGGATGATAGGGACGTTGTACATGGTCGGCTGGCTGTACTCCGCCGTGTCTCCTTCCGGGGAGGAGACGTGCTCGCCCACACCCAGGACGGCGAATCGGTTCCGCTTCCCGGCCCTAAGCACTGGGAGATACCGACCTCAAGATGACCTCAGCCGACCCCTCTCTCAGGGAGTCGACCGAGTCCTTAGGGAACTCCACCAGGACGGTATGAGCGGTGTAGCCGGTGCCGGACGTGCTGGACTTCCGATGCCTGCGTCGTCCGTCCTTGAACGTGACCACGTTGCCATCGGAGACCAGGGTGTGCAGGTTGTTCCGCAGCTTGGTAGCCACAGACTTCCTGTTGGAGGGAGCCCTTGTGGTTCCTGGTTCGTTACGGAGATCGAGCTGGAGCTTCCAAACCTCTTGCTTCGAGTTGATGTAGGAACGTGACGTGACGCTGAAGCAGCGAGCTCCGGTCGCACCCACCATGCGGATGCGGAGCGTCCGATACTTGATGGTCGAGGACCCGGTAGAGATAGGGACGTAGGTGTGCTTCGCTGCTGCTGTCGCGTCGAGCCCTGAGTCGACCCAGCTTCCGCTCTCGTCTATCTGGTAGTGAACCCGGATGGTGGAGCTGGCGATGGTGGGGTCCATCACCACATGGAAGCCCAGAAGCACCTTCTCATCCTGTGGGTAGCCAAGGTCGTGAGCGGCTGAGTCCCACGTCCAGGCGCCAGCGGGTGTGTCGAAGTCCTGGATCCAACGGTTGATCTTCGTAGACGTGGTGGAGAAGGCGGCGCTGACGCGCCGGTTCTTGTACGTGGCTCCCGCCAGGAGAGTCCCATCTGCCGCGATGGTCCTCTCGTCGAGCTGAGAGAACGCATCCTCTTCAGCGTCGTAGACGTAGATGTAGCTCGTCGTCCCGTTGTCGACACCGATGGTGATCTGAGCTCCGTAGCTCGGAGCGAGGTAGCGGATGTTGTTCACGCTGTTCGCTTCCCCGATGTAGCCCAAGAAGAGGGGCTGGCGGTTGACAAGGCCATAGCCCCAGAGCCCTACCTTGTCCCCGTAGTGCCCCAGGACGTACACGATCCCGTTGCTGGAGCAAACCTTCTTGCCGGTGAATCCGATTGGCAGATTCCAGAACTGACGCCCAGCGAGCTTGTTGGTGGTGGAGTCGAGCTTGTACTCGAAGAGAGTTGTCTCGCCGTCCTGCGCCCGAAGGAGGATGACGGTGTTGTCGGCTGTGCAGGCATCGGCGTAGACGGTGCCCGTAGGGATCAGGGCGCGTGGCGAGTAGACAGCGGCTCCTGCGGTGGTGAACGGGACAGACCCTTGATGCCTGAACCTGTAGAGCCACCCTCCCGTCCAGCAGTAGACGTACTGGTCTCTCACAGCCATCCCGAGGATCTTGACGCCGGAGGCGGCGAACGCCGTCAGGAAGTCGGACGCCACCGTTGTTGAGTCGACCGACCAGACGCCAAGGTTCGTGCCGTCAGACGCAGCGATGTACGCCTTCTCTCCATCGGAGCAGGCTGCCGTGATCTGGTAGGAGGCCGGGAGCTCCGTGGCTACGTCAGTGTTCTCAGTCCAGGTTGCCCCGTCCGTCGAGTAGTAGCCCTGCTCCCCGGTGAAGTACCAGAGGCGTCCTCCCGCAACGGTGAAGTACCCACCCTCGGAGGGAGTTACGCTGGTGGTGATGGTCGAAGCGATGCTCCGCGTTGGGATGGACTGGATCGAGCCAGGGATGCGAGGGTTGGCGTTTCCCGCCCACCACTTCGCAGGCTGGTCGGGATCCCAGTAACGGAGCCCGTCCCCACCGATGAAGTTGTCGTATCCCCAGAAGAGGATGTTCTTGTTCGCTGCCTTCTTGCCCTCGGTGCCCTCGATCTCCCCACCGTCACCGTAGAGGTTCTCGTACAGGTGGACGTAGGGCTCATCGACATCGGTAGCCAGCATGAACTCATAAGCCCCGATGGCGACGTCAGCGCCAGAAGCGAGAGGCATCTACTTGAACTTCTTCGTAGGCATGATGGGCATTTGACCCTGGTGCTTGAGCCGCAGCATCTCCAGCTCCTTGCGGAACAGGCGCTCGTAGTACGCCCCAGCCGAGAGCCTTGCTCCCACCCGAACGCTCCTCGAGACTTCCTGGTCCTCGCCAGCCGTCACGCGCTCCAGCTCCTTGCCGGAGATCAGGCGCCCGAGGCCCCCGTAGATGACCGCGTCGGAGACGGAGAGCTCCCCGTCGTCCTCGATGTCCGTGGTCCCGGTGATGGCAGCCGCGTACTTGATGCGGATGGTGTTGGAGATGTGGAAGAACCCGTCAGGGAATCGGACACCCACGGTCGAGGCAGCGATGGCGGTCGGAAGGTTCCGCTCGAAGACCACCTGCTTGTTGGCTTTGCCGTCCCCGTAGATGCCGAGGCTGATGTGAGGGCTCGTACCGTAGGACTGGACGATGTTGACGAGGGCTAGGGCATCAGCAGCCACGTCGTACCAGATGGTCCCGTCCGTCAGTGGCGTGATGGAGTCGTCGACGATCTTCCACGCATACGGCCAGAGCCTCCGCACGGCGGAGGCGAGACACTTGTTGATGTTGTCGTAGGTGTACTGAGGGTCACGCCACGCCTGGATGGACGTATGGGTCTGGGCCGTGGTCCCGGCCCACCCTCGCACCACCGTCAGGTTGTTCGCAGCGATGGACTGGACGAGCACCTGCTCCCCGTTGTCCTGGAACTCGAGGATGGCTCCCTCTTCCCAGTCGGTCCCGTCCGTTACAGACACCGTGGTCGTGGAAGCGTTGGTAGCTGTCGCCGTGGTGACGAAGGGGCGCTCGTCCAGGTACGTCCTTACCCTGGGGATGAGGTCGGTCGTTGAGACTGCCAATGGTTTCTCCTAGATTCCTGCTACGACGATGGAGGCAAACCCCGAGGCCGCTGTATCCGCCTCGTCAAGGAGAACAGCCCAGCAACCCTTCGAGATGAACGTGTGGCCCACTCCGGTAGAACTGAGCTGAACTGTGAGTCGGATCTCGACAGCCCCGCTTAGAGAGAGGCCCGTCACCTTGTTTATCCCGAAGGCCCCGGCTGTAGCCGCAGCACCGAAGCCACCGGCACCGCTCGAGGGACCACCGAAGCCAGACCAAAAGTGGACGAGGAGGGTGCTAGAGCTGAGTGCGAGGAGCGAAGCCCTCTGGAATCCACCGTGATCGGTCGAGTCCTTGGAAGCGTTCGGGGACTGCAACTGCATGACCTGAGTGCCACCCGCGCCAGCCGTTGAGCCAACATAGACTCGAACGGTGTAGTTGCGACCAACGGTGTTCGCTACGTTGTACGAACAGGTCTGCTCGATGGCGACCTCTCGAAGCGGCCACTCGCCCGAAGGGACGGTACCGACGAAGACGTTCGTCTCGGTAGCCGAGTTGGTGATCGTCTGGTCGACGACGTCCTGAGCGATAACACCACTCATGCCTTGATAACCTTCACAGAGGCGCCCAGATAGGTGATCGAGTTGTTCGCGTGTGCCGTGTTCATCGTCGTCTTGATGACGAGGTTTTGGCTCACAGTAGAATCAACCGCGCACTCGCTGACCGAGTTGTTCGCCTGCCCGCCCGCTTGAGGGACCACCCCGTCACCGGAGCCCGCTTCCCCGTTGATGCCCTGACCGATCATCGCGCAGACCTGATCGTTCGTGGCCCCGTGCCCAGCGATCCAGATTTCGAGAGGGAAGGCTCGGTTCGCCGCGTTCGTGGCGTTCGCCACACCCGACACACCATCGAAGATCTTGGTGCCTCCGTACAGCACCTCGGACCACCACTGGCAGGTGGCCCCGCTGTTGCAGATGGCTCTCATGTAGATCTTCGCTATCAGGAGGTTGCCGGTGCTGATCTTGCCGCCAGGGATTGGGATAGTGGCGACAGTCGTCTCCGCCACGGAGTTGCTGTACGTGAACTCGGTCCCGTCGACGGCGACGAGCCGCGTCCCCACATCCCCAGAGTCGAGCCCCGGACCCACGAGCTCGACCCACACTCCACGCTCTCGGTACTCCAGTTCGGAGTTGGCAGCCGAGAGCTGCACGGTGTGCTGAAGGGTCTGGGAGGAAGACGAGTCGACCGCGGTGGAGTTGACCCCCGTGGCCTGGTCGTTACCCCCCGCGTAGAGACCCGGAGCGATGGCCCCGGACTGACGATGCTCCATCATCGTTCTCTGGGCGGTTACGCTGTTCTCACCACCCACGAACAGGTTCGTGATGTCGGCGTAGCGATCAGTTGCCCCCGCATCGGCGAGAGAGATGGTCGTGAAATCCTCTAGCACGGTCGGGACCGGCCCGAACTTCCAACGGTGTCGGACGGTCTGGTTGACCCCCGAATCGTTCCTGATGTCCGCGATGGAACGAACGATGAACAGCTTGTTCGTCCCAGGGTTGCCCGCTCCAACTGCGCCAGAGAAGGTCGAGGTCTCGGTGGTCCCCTCAGTACCGCCGTCGACGGTCAGGTCCCCGATACGCGAAAGATGAAGCCCTGCTCCCACTACGCTAGATCACCGTGAACTGACAGGTCTGAACGAAGTGGATTGCGGACACGTCGGCCAGGAGCTCGGCGGTGATTCGATAGGTACCGGGGTCGAGCACCGTGGAGCTCCCACCGTTCGGTTGCCCCGGCGTGATAGTTGCGTAGGCCACGTTGAACTTGGAGGAGTTGGTATCGCCGGGGATATTGGAGTGCGCCCAGACCGTACGTTCTTCCATCACCCAGGAGATCTGACCCTTGGAGCTGACCACACGTTGGTCGATCTGCCAGCCGGTCGAGAAGTGCTCCGAGGGATCGTGATGTCCGGGGACACCCTCACCGTTGGGTGCGCTCCATGCCTCATCGGACTCAGCAAGGGGGGAGATACGCAGCTTGTGGAAACTGATGACGTCGGTCCCGTCGCAGAGGAGCACGTAGGTCCCGGCGTAGTCCTCGAGTTTCAGCTCGTAGTTGGAGATAGGGTGCGTCGGCTCGTGGATGTGGTTGGCCTGCGCCACGATGGGTGCCAGGGTCAGCCCGATGACGAGTACAGCGATGTAGCTGATGAACTTCCGCATAACTAGTTCCTTGTGAGATCGACTTGGATATTCACTTGCGTCACTGCGCCGGAGGTGGACACGAGGTTGATCTCGATGTCGTCCCCTGCCGCGATTGCCGTGTTCTGGACAGACCCTCCGTCAGCCCATGCGTCAGCGGTACCAACGGTGAGGTCACTGGAGAGGAAGTTGCTGGTCTGGTTCACGCGGGCGTTTACGACGGCGTTGGTCCCAGCGTCGATGTGCCCACGGACATTCGTCACGGTGCAGGCGAACGGAGCTCGCCACACCATGCGCGTGCCGTTGGATGGGGGAGCGCCCTCGAGGAGGGCGCCGACTGAGAACGCTGAACCGGCGAGGCCCCCGGTAGCAGTGACGGTTACCTGGGGGACCCCGGTAGCCGTGTCTGAGCTGGAAAGGGAGATGCCGGATCCAGCCCGGATGTCGACGCCCTGATCCTCAGAGACCTTCGTTCCCCCGACGAGGAGGATGTGCTTGCCCATTACTTCGCCTCTAGGGCTTCGATGCGCTCCTCGATGGCTCGGAGACGGTCTGCGTAGTCGGGGACCTGTGGCGCTGGGCCGGTGTTCCCGATGGGACCAGGAGGACCCTGGAACCCTCTAGGCCCTGCTGGGCCTCTAGGACCCTCAGGACCAACCGGACCAGTCTGACCAGTGTCACCCTTCGGACCACGGTCTCCCTTCGATCCTGGGCCTCCCTGTGGCCCTGTAGGGCCTACTCCGCCTGTCTTGCCAGCGGGTCCACGGAATCCCTCAGGACCACGGTCTCCTCTGTCACCTTTGTCGCCCTTGGGGCCTTGCGTAGAATCGTTAGACATCAGTCAGCTCCTTCAAGCCTTGATGAAACGAGCCGACAGCGTGTAGGTGTAAACCTCGTCGCCCGTGCCCCGGTCAAGCAGGAGCTTGATCCCGATGACGGGAGTGGGGAGGACGGTGTTGATGCCCATGTTCGCATCGGCAGCCGCTTGGTCGGTACCGTCAGCGATGCCGGTAACGCCCGGACCGATGATGTAGCGGTGCTGGGAGATGGCGGTGACGGCAGCGCCCGTACCGATCTGAACCGTGTCTGTGTCGTCGTAGATGTTCGGTGGGACCGACAGGAATGAGACGGTCGAGATGGGGGTAGTGCTCGCGCCAACCGCAGTGAGGTTGAAGTACACCTCAAGGAAGTTCGCCCAATGGGGAACAACGAGCCAATCGGTCTGCCCGGTGTTAGCCTGGGCAGCTCCAGTCCTGAAGCTCGGGTAGTGACCGTTCATCTGCTGGGTCACTGGGGTAATCGCAGCCATGTCTCTCTCTCTTCCCCGGCCTCTTTCATCCGGTCTACTTGGCTAGTCTTCGTGTCGTGTGATCTGAGTCGCTAGCTTCGCCTCGTGCTTCGTCTCGGCGTCCTGGAGGAAGTGGGCTGCGATACGCCGCACCTCTTCCGCCGTGATGCCGTCTCGCTTGGTGCCTGGCGCAGCCCCGAGGATGGCGTTGACCCGCTCGTCCTCGAGACCTGGAACGGTGCCCGACCGCTTGCAGTCGTCGAGCATCTTCAGCATCAGCGAGTCCACGCGCTCCATCGGAGTACGCTTCTGGATCGGGTCAAGCGGCTCGAAGAACGCCTGACCACCTCGCTGTGTCTTGCGGAACTCTCCGGGGTTCGCTCCGCTGGCTGCATCTGTCCAGTGGACGATGGAATAGGTCTGACTCACCACATCGAACTGAAGGACGTAGCCCTTCATCTTCAGCTCGTCGGCGTCAGCCTGACTCATCAGCCCTCGGAGCTGGGCCGGGGTGTACCGCCTGTTGGGGCGGAGCCTCACTTCTTCTTCTTGGGAAGGTTCGCGGGGGCCTGGCGCTCCTTGCCATCCGTACGGTTCTTGGAGGCGTACTCAGCCCACTCTTCCTGGCGCTTCTCGTTCGCCTCGTTCTGAGCGAGACGTTCCTTCTGCTGATCTTCTTTGAGCGTCATTACCCAACCTCTCCAACAACGATTTCCCTGAGCTGCTTCGCACGCTTCTGCTGTGCCCTCTTGCCGTCCTGCGACAGCAGGGCTCCCTGGACGAGCATGATGCTCTCCTGGTCAGCCGCGATGAGCTGCAAGTGCTCGAGCGAGCAATACTTCCCGTAGGTGCGGCTGGTCCCCCTGGGGCTGACCGGCTTCTGGCAGTTACGGAACTCGCAGACCTCTGCGTAGCCCGCGTCCCTCAGGAGACGGAAGCCGTGCTTCTCGACCTTGTCGATAGCTCCGCGGCCCTGGTTGATGCGGATGTTGACTGCCACCTGAGCGATGTTCGGGAAGCGGTCCTCGTGCTTGATGAGGCGCTCACCCTTCTTGATGACCGCCCCGGTCGGCTTGCCCTGCTCGTCCACCTCGTCCTCGAGGATGTCCTGGGGGACGTACCAAGTGCGGGTGGTGAAGTAGGGGTCATGCCCCTTCTCCTCACAGACCTTGATCCATCCTGGGCCGATCTCATCTGCCAGCTTCTGGCAGTTCTGTGTGTCGAGACCTGTGTCCTTGGGGACAGGGCGCCCACGAACGTCCCACTCCATCTCGATCTTCGAGTTGGGGCAGATAGGGCGGTTTAGCTTGACCATCCGCTGCGCTGCATTGACGCGGACCCCCTGCGAGAATCCAGGGAGCGGCTTCAAGGTTTCCTTCGGTGGCATGTTGCCTCCTGGCGGCAGAGAACCGCCCGCGCTTTCGCGCTACTCGTACCCGAGGATCCGGGGTTTGTTGTGACCCACGAAGACCTTGGTGTCGACGTGGACCTTGTGGCCTGCCTGCTGCGCTCGTTGACAGAAGGCGTAGTCCGGTTCGAGGACTTGCTGGGAAGCCCCAACAGCGTCCTGCCGGTACCACGGGCCTCCGTGGTCGAGCGGGTCAGGTGGTGCTATGTCGGTGAACACGTCCCGGTGGATCAGGCAGAAGCCATGACCGAGAGCGTCCACTTCGATGAGCTCGCCGTCCTCCCAGTCCTTCACAGACCGGAAGTACCCCTGCTCATCCCTTCTGAGGAAGCAGGGCCGAGGCGGCTTGTCGTTGACGAAGTACGCCCCTGAGACAACGGACACATCACGCTCGATGAGCGCGTCCAGGTGCCCGGGGTTGAACACCATGTCCGTGTCCAGCGTCAGGAGATGGGTAGCCTCCGTCTTTTCGAGGAAGAAGTGGGCCACCTTGTTGCGACCGTAGTCGAAGGATCCAGGGGAACCCTCGACCATGATGGTCTGGTCGATCAGGTCGGGCCGCTCCGCCCGAAGGCGGAGCAGGCACCCAACCCAGATCGCGTCAACCATCGCGTCATGGACTACGCCGATGGCGACTCTAGTCATCCACCCAGCACTCGATGACGATCTTCTCGTCACCTGAGGTGAAGGCGTCCGCCTGAGCCACATCGAAGAACAGACCGGTCTTGAAGGCGTTACCTGACTCCGTTCCGTCCGTCGCAGCAGAGGCGTTGATGGCCTCGTCCGCACCGGGGCGACCGAGCAGCGTCGGGGCGATGTCCGTCGCCGTGTTGGCAGCCGAGAACAGGGTCATGCCGTTCGTGCCGTCGTTCTTGATGAGGAGGTCGGTCGTGGCTGGCATGTTCTGGTAGTCGACCGCGATAGCGGACAGGACCCCAGCGTTGCCGAGGTTCACGAACCGGGTGACCGCACCTGAACCGTCAGCGCCCGTCTGCGAAGACAGCTCGAGCTTGATCCAGGTGCAGAGACGGAACCACATGTCGACGTAGATGACCTCGCCGTCTGTGCCTCCCGAGATGGAACCGAAAACGCCACGACGGACGGGGAACCCGCCCGAGAAGGCGTCAGTCGCAGCCGTGGCAGCGTTGCCTTCGTCCTTGGCTGTGGTACCAACGGGAAGCGGAGCAGTGTTGACGGAGGAGATGTCTGCGTCTGTCCAGATCTGGACACCAGCCGTGGTCTCAGCCTTCAGCACCAGGGCGCCACCAGTCGCAGCAGCAGGAGCGCCTGCGAGCTTGTCGGTAGCGTGCTGCTTACCGTAGGAGATAGCCACTAGGCGACCAGGACAAGGGATGTCGATGACGTCGGATGCGGTACCCGTAGAGCCACCACCCTTGCCGCTGCCACCGACCGTGAGCACCATGCTTCGGTGGATGTAGCGGTTCTTGCTAACGTTCCACGGGCGGATGATGCCCGTGTTGGGGAGCGTGTAAGCCATTACCTACCCTTCTAACCAGGGATCGTTCCCGCTTCTGTCCAGCGGGCGGTGGTTCAGGGGGAAGCCGAAGCTTCCCCCTATCTGTTGCCTCGGCGAAGAGAGCTAGCCCTTTCGGCGATTGCCCTCTTCTGGGCCTTCTTCATGAGCCCCAGCGCCGCAAGCACCTGAGTATCCGTCAGCGCCGCATAGGCGACTCCACCCGACGTGAAGGACTGAACCTCTTCGTCGAGACCAGGAGTACCTGTATACGTGATGACGATAGACAGGGTTGCCATTACGCCGCCGACTTGACCGTCTGACCTCTCGTGTCCGAGAGCTCCTTGAAGCCGTAGCACTGCGTCCCGACGAACTCAGTCGAACGGAACGAAGCGTCACGCTGGGTCTCCACGCGGGGTCCCCAGATCTCGTAAACGCCGAGCGCCACACCCGAGGCGAAGACAGCGCCACCCGCGAGGGAGGCAGTCGTCACAACGAGCGAGGTCTGGTAGATCGGAACGCCCATGTAGACGCCGAAGTACCCGGAGGTGCCGAAAGGCTGAACCTTGTCGGCGTTGCGCCCGCCACTCTCGTAGGACGAGGTGGTGGTAGCGATCTCCGCACGGAACTCACCAGTCTGCTTCGGGTCGAGGTAGGCCACATACGGGCCAGGGATGTCACGCTGCTCCAGAGCGGAGACAGCCGCCAGGAGGTCAAGACCCGTCAGGGTCGAAGCCGCCGTGGTCACGTTGCTGAAGTCGTCCATGAGAGCCGCGAGGTCCGTCTCCCACTTCTCCGCAACCGAACGTGCCACCATTCCCGCGGCCTCTGCATAGAGGTCAGAGGGGTGGACGGCACGAGCCAGGTCCGTGATGTCGACGCGGAAGCCAACCTCCGCAGCAGTCGCAGACTGCTGGGTGTCGGACAGAGCGGTCGACGCGATCTCGGACAGGTCATCGGTCGGTGCAGCGGCAGCACCAGGGTCGCCCCACAAGGGGAACGAAGCCACCTGGCTGTTACCGCCAACGGCGAAGCGGAGGAAGTCCCTCGAGGTCATGGCAGGCCTCAGCTCGCGGATCATCAACGTCTCGACCGCCTCAGCGGCGATTGAGTCGTCGAGTGCTGCTAGTCCTGTCGATGCCATTTGTAGGGTTTCCTTCTAGGGGTCAGCCCTGGTTGTATTGCTTCCAGGGCGCCTGCTTGTTGACCCTCCCTGACTCGAACGCCTTGCGGACTCCGTCGAGGTCTCCCTTTCGGAGCATCTCCTCGATGTCGTCTGCGTTCTGCGTCGCGTTAGGGGATCCGGTGCCAGTGACGACCGGGGTGAACCCCGCAGGCTCGGAGACTGGAGCTTCAGGCACTTCACCGGAGCTGGTGACCAGTTCGTACTCGGAGGCGAACGCCTTGATGGCGTCCGCTGTCACCGCGTCAACCGCCAGATCGGGGTTGACTCGCTTGAACAGCTCTGCGTGCTTGGGGTTCAGACCGACCTCAGTGAAAACCTGATTGATGGCCTGTTCCTTGCGCTCGCCCAGCACGCCGTCACGGAACTCGCGGAGCTCTACGACTTCCTTCTCGAAAGTCTTACGAGCCCGCTCCTCTCGCTTCAGCGCGTCTCGGATCTGCTTGATGCTCTTGTTGTCTTCTGCTGCTTGGGTTGCCGTGTCGCCCTCGTTCGTTTCGTCAGAATCGGCGTCATCGAACGGAAAATCGTCGTCAGCCATAGAGGCTGTGCCTCCCTGAATAGGGGATTCGAGACCAGGCTTTTACGCACACGGTGCTGGCGGTGGATCCGTGCGGAGGACCGGACTTGTGTCGGGTGAGGGCCGGGCGTTCCTCACCCCTATATCTGTATTATAGCGTCATACAACTCTTTTGTCAAGTGTGGTAAGCTCACCGCATGGTGCATTTCATCGTTCTAGCCGGAGCCAACCTCGCAGCGGTAGCCGTTCTGGTCGCCCTCGTGGTCATCCCGGTGAGGATCTGGGACTGGTACAAGGGCAACACCCGCCCGCTCTAGAGGTACTGTCCGACCTTAGGATTCTCCCCGCCCAGGCTCAGTTCGGAGTTCTTGGCTACAGGAGCCTTGGTGGGGACGAAGCCCCCGGCGAAGATGGACAGACAGGTGGGGGAGCATATCTGCCAGCGCCGTTGCTCCTTCATCGTGGAGATGACCACCTCAGCCAGGTCCACCCAGCCGATGATAGCCGGGCCTATCTCCTCGGTCTTCCCGCAGCTATCGCACTCGAAGGTCTCGTGCTTCACTCCCCAGCCTCCCCGGACAGACCGCCGTAGTTGAGCTTGGACCCAGTCTGGGTCTGGTAGAGCTGAGGCGTAGCCTTCTGCTCCTCTGCCAGGTTCCTCTGAGCGAGGATGCCCTGGACCTTGTCTGCGATCTGCTGGCGGTTCTTCCCACCGAAGCGGAGAGTGACAAGATCACTCTTCGTCAGACCCACCTGGAATAGCTGAGAATCGGGGAGGAGGTTGGCGATGTCGTCAGCGATCTGGGTGAAGCCCTTGCTGAGAGCCGCCTCGCTGAGACCGAGGCCGGAGATGCGCTCGATGGCGCCCTGACCGAGGTTGGCGAGGGCGTTCCTCTTGCCGATAGCGACTCCTGCCTGTTGGGCAGCGTTGCGGGTGACCGCGTCCTGCCAGGTGTCGTACCACTTCTGGTTGCCCTCTCCGAGGATGAACTTCAGCATGTTCTTCCGGGTGAGGGCGTTCGGCTTCTCACCACTCTGTATGAGCTCCTGCTTGAACGCCCGGTAGAGGTCTTCGTTGCGCCGAAGGCGCGTATAAGACGTCGCTCGATCCGCGAACTCGCTTGGGGAGACGTTGTTCAGGAACAGCCAGTCCATCATCTTCGGCCCGATGTTGATGCCAGCCTTGCTGGCGAGGTTCTCGTACTGCTTCAGATTCGAGAGGTATTGGGCCTCCGACATCTTCAGGGTGCCGTTCTTGTTGAAGATGCCCGTAAACTTCTGGTGGTACTCCTTCGTTTGCCGTAGGTAGAACATGAAGTTCGCGGAGTTGTAGTTCTTGGCGAGGGCGTTGTTGATGAGCTGGTTCATGTTCCCCGTCAGGGGGATCCCGAGCTCCTTCAGCGTGTTGACGAAGAAGGCCTTGTTGTTGGCCTTGGCCTGAGCTTCACCCTGACCTCCACCTCCGCCACTGCCACCGCTAGAGGACGAGCCGCCCCCGCCTCCTGACCCGCCTGACGTAGAACCGCCACCTGCGGGTGGGACGTAGCCACCGCCTCCCTGAGCAGCGTCGCCGATGGCTTCGCCGATGGCCCCGATGAGGCCACCAGTCAAATCGCCGATGACGTCTCCAACGTTTCCTGGTTCTCCTTGAGGCATCTCAGTCTCCTATGCGGCCACTTCGGCAGCCGCGGCCACATCGAAGGGGATGAAGTCGGTATTGAAGTTCCCGAAGAACACGGCCTCGTAGAGGGCTGCGCCCTCTCGGTAGCCACCATCGGGCAGGGGGAAGGACAGCTTCAGCTTGTCGAACAGGCCGTCGAGGAGAGGGTTGTCCTCACGCGAGTTCGTGAGCGCCTGATAGAGGAAGATCTTCTGCTCCACCGCGTCGGCGCTGAAGCTCTTGGGGCTGAGGCCGCTCGCCTGGAGACGCTGGGTGATGGTGTTCACCGCGCCAGAGATGTCCTGCCAGGCTGGAACGATCATCCCGTACCCGAGCGAGTTCAGACGCACGTAGGGCGCTGCCTCGTTCAGGTTCCAGATGCGGGTGACGTCGGGACCGAGCTGAGCCGCCTGCTGCCCCAGGTAGTTGAGGCGCTGCTGCTTGATCTGGTCGTACTCCTTCGAGGAGAAGGAGACGCCTCTGGCCCGGATGTCGTCCCACATCGCTTCGTCGTACTCCGAGACCTGCTGGAGGAACCCCTTGACCTCCGGCGTGACGTTGTACCCGGACTTCTGGAGCTGGAAGTCGGAGAGCCACGCGAGAGGACGAGAGCGCCAAGAAGTGATAGCAGCCTGTCGCTCCTCGGGGTTCCTGTTCCCGAAGAAGACCTCCTCGACGGAGGGGACGACTTTGCCCTTGTACTTCGGGTACGGGCGGTTGTAGATGTCGCGGATCTTGTTGTAGACCTGGGTCGCGGGGAGGCCCTGGGAGCTCAGGCGCTCTGCCTCCGCGTAGAGGTCTGCCGTAGCCTCCACTCGCGGCTCGAAGACCTTCGAGAAATACCACTCGAGCGCCTTCTCTTGAGGAGTGTTCGCTTCACCGAACTCGCCCTTCTGGGCGTACAGGATATTCAGGTCCGTCATCGTTCGACGGAGGTAGTCGGGGCGGATGCCTTCCTCCCCTGTCAGCATCGGGGCCACCTGTCGCAGCAAGCGGATAGTGTCAGCGATGCGCTCCGACTCGAACGAGTCGATGGGCACGTCGTTGTTCCGCTTCCACAGCGCGGACTGCTCATCGAGCAGAGCCGCGGCTTCGGGGTTCAGGTGGCGCCAGCGGTCATACGCCTCGTAGTAGTCGTCGAGGGCGTCCTTCTTCTCGGAGCCGTGAGTGAGGAGATCCCAGGGGTCCTTATTGGGGGAGATGTCCTCGAGAGCCGTGTCGAGTTGCGCCTGGTAGTACCGGCGCGACTCCGTCGCCCGGAGCTTCGCTGAGAAGTCGTTACCATCGAGCGTGACACTCTCACCCGTGTAATAGGCGTCGTAGAAGGCGTCGTCCAGCTCCTCGGGGAAGGGGAGCTCCCTCGTCTTCTCACCCTGCCCCCGGTAGAACACCGAGAACGCCATGCTGTTCGGGTGGTCCTCGATGTAGCTGTCGATGAGGTCACGCTGCCGGTCGCTGAGACCCTGGTCTCCGAAGCCCTCGGGGACGATGATCTTGTTCCAGAAGTGGTCCCACTCCTCACGTTCCTCAGAAGTGGCATACAACGACATCGGTGCCACACTCGATCCGATCATCCTCACCCAGGCGATGCCCTGCTGGTACCGCTTGGCGAGTCCCATCAGGTCGTTGATGTAGGCGCGGTTGGCCTTCTCGTAGGCGTCCTGGTCGTTCCCGAAGTCCTCGGGGCGAGGGATCTTCCGCCCGTCGTTCTTGAGCTCCGCCCAGGCGTACTGGATACCGATGTCGAACGCACGGTCCCAGTCGGCCTTCGCCCTCTCGGGGCTCAGGAGCGGAGGAGGGCTCCCGAAGATGGCTTCGTGGAGGAAGGTGATGGGCTGGGGAAGGAGGGTGGTATCCGGCCCGTAGGGCTGGAAGATGTCAGAAAGCTCCTTGAAGACCCCGCCCCACTTCAGGGCAGCTTGGCCCAGAGCGAAGTTCCCCGCGGTTGACAGTCCGGGGACGCCTCCGCCCGTGGAGATCAGGTTCAGGCCCTCGAGTTTCCCGAAGACGATCTCGGGGACCTTCTGCCCGGTGATCTTCTCGAGGAACCTGGCGAGGCCGGGGACGATAACGATTCTCTCGCCGTCGCTATTTTTACGAGTCACGCCCAGCGAGTCGAGGATGTCGATGAGCCCCGCACCCTTCAACGCGAGAGAGGCGGCACCGACCGGCCAGTAGGCCTCGCTCGGGATCTTCACGAGCCAGGTGTAGAGCACCTCCTGGTACGCCGGGGCGAACCACATGATGTCTTTGAGAGCACGGTGGACCGACGACCTGGCGTTCAAGTCGTACATGATGTCTTTGGTGACGTCGGCTGCGCGGGCGTAAGCCATCGCGTCTGCGGTCTCCGGCGCGAGACCACGCGCCCGGTACTCGAACTGCTGGCGCTTGTACGCCTGAGTGAAGAGGCTCCCACGGGTACCATGCTCGTCGACGTAGGACAGAGCACGGAACGGGCGGAAGAGGGAGTTGGTCAGGCCCTCTGTGTACCGTCTGTGGTCGTCAAGGAAGCCACCATCGTCCGACTGCCCGTGGATGCGCTTCTCAACCAGGAGCCGGTCGGGGAGCTCCATGTTCCCGTCGTTCCATTCCCTCTTGACGTGGTCCTTCCAGGCCCTCTTGTCGGAGAGCTTGACGGCCTTGGTGTCGTCGAGGAGCTCGGGGTGTTCCCGCTCGATCCGCTCCATCGTCCGTCGTGCGATGCGCTGCTCGTTCTGGAGCGCGACGATCTCACTACGCGGGCCGTTCGCTGCCGTCTTCTCCTTGAGGCTAGTACGGATGACGTCCAGCTTCTCGACCATCTCGTCATGGGTCGCTGCGATAGAGCGGCCTGTCTCGTCGAAGTCGCGCCCGAGGCGCGAGACGTTGCGGGTCTTCCCGGTGGCGATGGTGTCGAGGTACTTCGGGTTCTCCTTGGTCAACTGCTTCAGGTAGGCGATACGAGAGCGAGCCCAAGCCTTCACAGGGTCAAGGGTTTCTCGTGGCTGGGCTCGTCCTACCTTCTTCGTGTTCCAGACCATGACAGAACGGTTTTCAGACGGATCGAGTAAGCCCTCGCCCTCGTTACGGTAGATAGCTCCATCAAACCCGCGTGTGCGAGCGATGTCCTTGATGTCTCTACCCGTTGCCGCGGCCTCATCAGCGAGTTGCCTCACCTCGGGACTGATCTCATCTAAGCGGTCTGAGGTCAGGAACTCTGATCCCCCACTTGCCTCGGCATCTATGGCTTCCTGGATTCCCCCGCTCTCAAGAACTATCTTGTCAGCGTCAGACAAGGGAGTATCTGATCCGAGGAACCGACCCTCCGTCTCTACCGGGAAAACGTCAGCTTGATCGAGCCATGCACCCTCAGCACGCTCTGTCGCGGCTGCTTTCGTCCCGAAGTGGAAACCCCCAAAATCCTGCTCGCCCTCTGGAACCGAGAGTGGGTCACGTCCTCGCAGCGTCCCGTGCTGACCGCGGATGCGAACACGCCCTCCCCCAAGGTCTTTGATAGTTAGACCTGACGGATGATCCACGGAGGAGAGGCTATCTCCATAAGCCCGCTCAAGCTCAGGACCCTGCTCGATCTCCATGTAACGCCTGGCCTGGGTGTCGGTCTCGAGCCAGCGAAGGAAGGCTTCCTCATCTAGGCCCAGGGACGCCAGCTTGCGATCCACGAAGTCAGCGTTGGCCTGCTCAAGCTCTTTGCGGAACGCCTCCCAGTGCTGAGCCCTGGGGACGCGCTTGCCTGCGCGGAAGTCGCTCGTGGTCTCGACGACGCGTTCGATGGGGGCAGAGTCGAACGCCTCGGAGAAGAACATCCCCATGTCTGAGGAGTCCGGGGCAGAGAAGCCCTTCATACGGGGATCCGGGTCGAGGAGCCTCCACCCCTCCTCCCCGAAAAGAGCTTTGCCGACGCGAACGCCACGAGACAAGGGGATCGGGATACCCCCAGGGAACAGCGTTACTCCCTCGGGGAGACCTCTGATGGGCTTGTATCCGAGGCTGGTGATACGGAGCGACTGCTCCAACTGGATCCGCATCATCATCGCGGGCAGGCGCACCAGCATGACGAGCGGCTTGAGGATGGCGGTGCTGACACCGAGGACGAACTTCGGGTAGCGCGAGACGAGGTGGTGTGATGCGGCACCCACCTTCCCGCTCCGCTCCAGGCTCCGCAGCCCACGAGAGATGGAAGAGTTGGCCTCGATGAGGAGGTCGACGTCAGGGAGGGACAGGCGGTTCAGGAACTCGGTCGGTCGAGAGGGAATGGGCTTGCCATCCACACCTAGGACCGGGCGCTCGAGACGACTGATGCCATCCGGTGTGTCCACCTTCTCGCTGAGCCAGGAGAAGGTACGTGCCTCCACGGGCGCGTCATGCAGGTTGATGATCCGGCTACGGATGTCAGGGTCAAGCTTCGGGTGTAGGGCCTTGTCGATGTCCCCGCCCTCACCGAAAACCTGATGCTCGATGAGGTCGTAGAACTGGGTGCGCGTCTTCACCTCAGCCAACTGACCGAGCCTGCGTTCGATGGTCCGGGCGTCGACACCGGCACGGCGCAGGTATGTCGAGATGGTGTTGCTGTTGAGCTGAAGCGCGTTCGGCGGGATGTTCGCTGTGCCCTGGACGTGGAGCTCGGGGTACTTCGGCAAGTCGTCGACGAACTTCGCCGGGTCGATGATCTTGGCGTTACGGACGAAGATGCCGTACATCAGGCGCGAAAGGCGCGTCGTGGGCGCAGCCTTCACCGCAGCTCTGATGATGTTCTGCTTCGGGTAGCGGAGCATCGGCGTGTCGTCGAACGTGGTCTTGATCTGCCAGTCGAGGCTGAGCTCTGCTGCGCGGAGCCGTCCGATCTCGTGTTCCTCAGCCTTGATGGTGCGGTACTCGTCGAGGGTGTTACGCACGTCGTTGAAGTAACTGTCGGGGAGTTCGGCACCGGGGACGTTCTGCGCCTTCAGCTCCTCCGCCCGTGCAGCCGCGTCCGCTAGGCGCTGCGGCCTGGTGTTGACCGTAGCCGGGTCTTCGAGTTCGTTCAGGCGTTCCCTGATCTTCACTCGCTCCGACTGAAGGCTCTTGATGACCGCAGTCCCGGCCTCGCCGTTGGTGAGGGTGTCGACGAAGATGCGCTTCGCCCCCTCACGAGTCGGCTGCTTGAGCATCTGGCGGATGAGGCGCTCGTTGATCTGGTCTCCGTAGACCTGACGGATGAAGCCCACCTGTCCGTCCAGTGCCTCCTGGCCGGTGCCGGGGTGGAACCTGCGAGCTGTGTCGAGGGCGTCAAGGAGCTTCGCTCCGTTGCCCCTGCGGATACCGCTGGCGAAGAACCGCTCGGGGTCCCGCGTGAAAGCGACGAGGCCTCTGTCGACGATCTCCGTGAGCTTGCGGATGGGGAGGCGGTAGAGCTCCTGGGCTCCGCCCAACACCCCTCCGCGTCGGATGCTGCGAGATGCCTCGAGCGCGGAAGCTGCTGTGATCTTCCCGGCTGCCGTGTTGGCGATCTTGAGTCTGCGCCCAGCCTTTCCGAGGACCGACCCAGCGGCAACGCTTCCGAGGCCCATGAGAAGGATGAAGGCACCACTGCGCTCCTCGATGACACGCTGGTCTGCGAGAGAGAAGACCGGATCCCCGGAGACAGGGTCCTTACCGATGGGGTCCATGCCGTAGGTCAGGACAGGCTCGATGGCCTTCCCGAGTGCGCCTTCGGCGGCTCGCGCCTGGCGTCCCGCGAAGTCTGCTGTGATGTCACCGACGAGAGGGATGCGACGAGTCGCCATCCCTGATGCGTCGAAGCCGACGTCCCCGATGGAGGAAGCGAGGCCACCGAACACGCGGAGGAACTCCGAGCCTCGCTCAGCGATGCCCTTCTTCTTCCCGGTCCTGGCCTCTTCGTAGATCTCGTCAAGGATGGCTACGGTCTGCTGGACGGAGTCATGCCCCAGGAGCCACTCGGTCGGGTCGCCACCGAGCGCCTGGAGGAACGACTCGTCCTTAGTGCGGAGGTTGACTTCGGGGAAGAGGTTGGTCAGATCTGCGATTAGGTCACCCGTGCCGAACTGCTCTTGGAGGACAACCTCGGTGTTTGCAGCCTCAGCACGGTAGCCGGTAGCGCCGACAACCTCGGCTGCCTGCTGCGCCATAGACCTGTCGAACTGGGTAGCTTCCAGGGCTCCCGGCTCGCGGATGCTCTCGAACTGCTTGCTCTTTCGATAGCCACGCAGGTACAGCAAGAGGTTCTGCTGGGTCTCCAGGGGGAGCTTCTGGATGTCGTCCAGCATCGCAAGCGCGTTAGCTCGCTCCTGTGGATCGGGGATGTTCAGTGCGTGAACACGCGCCTCAGTGAGCTGGCCGGGGACAGACGCGAAGGTGTTCGCCGCGTGCATCCACGGCACAGCGTCGGCCATGAGCTCACCGATGAAGCTGACGTTCCTATCTGCTCCAGGGAGCTGCGTGACGAGGTGCCCCACCGCGTCAGGCGCGAAAGACATCGACTCGAAGTCGAACGACTGGACACGCTCACGGACGTTCGGCTGTGCAGCCGCGGACGCCTGCTGGTAGGTAACGCCCTCGAAAGCCTCCGCTACCTTGCTGTAATCGGTGGGGTCGTCATACGTCTGGGGCATCTACTCAGCGCCCAGCATGTTCTGGAGCAGCCGGATGAAGGCGTGAAGCTGCTCCGGCGCGTCAGGATCCTCAGCCGCCTCGGAGAGCTTCTGGAGGTACTTGTAGGCGTTCTGGGGTGGGACCGGCTTCTGACTCGTGGCGCCGGAGTTGACCGGGTCGTTCGGGCGCGAGGTGGCCCCGAACAGGAACTCCTGATCCTCGTCTCCGTAACTCGGGACCTGCTCGGGGAGCTGCCGTGGGTCCTGGAGCTCCACACCCTCGGGAGGAGACCCAGGGGTGAGGTCAGAGAACTGCTGAGCTTCAGCTTGCTGTGCTTTCGCAGGCCCAGCAGCAGACTCGGTCTGGTTAGCGGCCTGCTGAGTGCGCCTCTCGCCGCCAGCCATCTGTGGGTTACGTTCAATCGTGATCTCGGTCTGAGGCACGGCTACACCTTGTTCCTCTTAGTGGTGGGCTCGTCATAGTCGAGCTCGAAGTTGTCCGGGTTGTAGTTGGACGCGGAAGGGACGTGGGCGTCAGGCCCCACTCCTAGTTGCCGTTCACGCTCTAGGCGATTGGGGTTCTGCACGACAGGCTGGAGGATCTCCCTAGCCTTGTCTTCCTCGAGGTCATGGATGTTCAAGCCGTTACTCATCACGTAACGGTCGTCGCCGTAGTCGTAACCGAGCGGACCTTCATTGGTAGTGCGATTGGTGTGGGGGTGCCCGAACCCGATCAGGTGCCCGATCTCGTGGACGAGCGTTCCGCCGAGCATCATCCGAGCCCACTCACCGGGAGGGACAGGGGGCATGACGTTCCCCTCTTCATCATCGCGGACGTAATCACCGCCCGGTTTCTGCTGCTTTATCGTCGGTGGAGTGAGGCTGTCCGCGATAGTGATGGTGTCTTCGCCCCCAGGCTCGCCACCCTGTGCCCACGCGGCTGCGGTCTCGTAGCCCGCGGGAGGGGGACCCAGGTTCACCAGGATGTCCGACTTCTTGAAGTTCTTGTCCAGCTTGAACACGGCGATCCCGATGGCGCTGTTCCATTTGCGGATAGCCTCAGACAGAGCTGGGACCATCCACTTCTCCTTCGCTGCGATGGTGACTGGCCCTACACCAAACTCATGCGCGTGGGAGAACCAGTCGTCCCAGGTGTAGCCGTAGTCCTCCCAGAGGGGCTCGACGGGGGCCATCTACTGCTTTCTCGAAGCGACGATCTGCTGTTGGAGCGGGGGCGGCGCGAACGGCGAGATAGGCGCGATAGCGGCCCCGCCCTGCTGGACCTCGCCCTTGTCGAGGGCCAGGGCCTCTTCGCCAGGCTCGCGTCCGACCTCTCCGGTCGGGAGCTGCTCGCCACCCTGAGCGGCAAGTGCCTGCTTCTGGGCTTCCTCTTCGCGCTTCTGCATGGCGGCAGCCGCCTCGCGCATCACTTCAACGAGATCCTTGCCTTCACCCATAGCGACGAGTGAGTTCGCAACTTCGGAGAGCGGCGTATTGGGGTCTGCCGAGAACCTCTGGAACAGGACGGTGGCGAGCTGTTCCTGGTCGATGTAGTTCTGCTCGCTGGTCGGGTCGTCCAGGTAGTCAAGCTGACCCCTCGCAGTCTTCTTGGAGATGAGGCCGGAGCCGACGTGTTGGAGCACTCGGACGTCCGCGTACTGACGGTCGAGCCCAGCCGCAGCACCGAAGAGGATCCGGTGCGCGTACTTCTCTGCGATGTCCGTCTCGGGCTTGTAGGTCTTCTTGTCGCCGACCGCCCGCAGAAGAGGCTTCTCGTCGGGGAGGTACTTCTCCTCGATCTCGAACGCGATGTAGTGGACCTGCTTGCGGAGCTCAGCGAAGATGTCCTGAAGCTCACGCACCGCTGAGCTGAGTGCTCCCTGGGTCGAGTTGACGAAATCGCCCGACGCGATGGACTGGCGAACCTGGCCTACACGCGAAGGCGGCTGGAGAGCCTCGGTGGCCTCCTGCTGATCCATGTACTGCAACGTGCCGAAGACCGCCCCGGCAGGGGCGGCTGGAGCGACCCGGCGCATGAAGGACTCATCCGCCTGTGGGTCGTGCTGGTACACGGTGAGGGGGCCGGGCGGGTCGTCCGCGTTGAGGACGTTCTTCGCCTCGAAGGGCGCGTGGACCATGTCCTCCATGTAGTCGTCGAGGTAGCCGAGGGTGCGGTTCCGCAGAGCCATCGGCCCACCGACCTGATCGAGCAGGCCGCGGAAACTGGAGTCGAACGTGTCGAGACGTGACCACGCGACGGGGACGCAGCCGAGTTCATGCTCCCAGCGGTCGACGATGTAGCCGGTGTCGTTCTTGTGTCCGGTGTACCCGCCGACGACGCAGATGTCCGCGTACTTGTTGTCGTAGTACGTGGCGACCATAACGTCTTTGCTATCAGCCGTCTTGAGCTTGCCCTCGAGGTCGGGCCACTGGCGCTTCGCCTGGAGGGCCGTCATCGTCTCCACGTAGAGCATGTCCTGGAGAACACCGTTGCGGACTGCTGGGTAGCAGAAGCGGGGATCGAGGCGCATGAACTGGGCGTAGGGAGACTTCTCGTTGTAGAAGACCGAGAGGGCCATGTAGCCCCCGCCGATGGCGTCCATGTAGAGCTGGCGCTTCAGCCGAGGACCACTGCCCATCTCCCAGATCGTGTCCGCAATAGCTTCGCGGACACGAGCCTTCTTGTACTCCCTGACCCCGTCACCGAGCTGCATGAAGACCGGAACCTCACGCGGTTCTGCGGCCAGGCGGGAGATGTCGTGGAGGGCGTTCTTGAACTTGTTCTCGATGAGGAGGTGGTCCTTGGGCGCCGAATCGCCGTTGGCCCGGAACTTCGACAGGTCGCCCTTGTAGATGGCGTCCATCTCGGAGATGCGGGTCTTGTGCTCCTGGTGGGTCTCGGCCTGGCGCCGCTGGGTGACTTGGTTGGCGATGTACTCGCCCCCGGCGACCCGCGCCTCGTACTCCATGATCGGCTTGGGCTTCCTAGGCACTTCGTCTCCTCATCTGTTCACGGCGCTTGCGGAACGCAGCGACGACGTCCTCGTTCCCACGTAGGCGTTGCCGGTACGGGGCCTCGACCTGGGCTGCCCCGCGGAACGTGGTAGCCAAGTGACCGATAGGCGACAGGCGCCGCCAGTTGTATTTGATGAACCACAGGGCCATGAGGACGTCATCCACGAGGCGTCCCTCACGGGACCAGTTGCGAGCCTCTTTCTCGAGGATCTGGGAGACCGCCTTCGATTCAGCGTCCTTGTACGGCATCCTGATGTTGCCGAACTCGAAGTCGTAGGCGAGGGACTCCAGGCCCGCCTCAAGCTCGTACTTGTTCGCAGCCGAGGTCGTGTGTTCCATCACACGGACCTTCTGGCGCAGCTCTTCGATGAACGGGTCGCCCTTCGCCCAATACTGGGCGATGTTCTTCTCGAAGAGGAAGTAGGTTGGGTTGTACCTGTCGATGGTCTGGTTGATCTCTCGGCGGATGGAGTGCCAGTCCGCTTTGAAGCTCTTGATGTCGATGAGGACCGCGAAGAACTGCTCCCTCGAGTAGATGACGTCTGCGACGACGAGGCCGTTGTACTTCGTCGGTGAGGGGTCCAACGAGGCCACCCTGACCACCGGGATGAAGGCGTCCTCTGTCTTCTCGGCTCTGGCGCCGACTCCAACCCTACGGTCGTAGTCCCGGCAGCCTTCGAGCCACTCCTCCCGCACGAGGGTCGCATCGGCCCCCTGGGGATCCTGCTGGTACATCGTCATGAAGGTGGCCGTACCACCGACGATGACCTTCCGCTTCATCAGCTTCTCGTAGGACCACACCTGCGGCCAGAGGACGACGGCCTCTGTGCCCGCCTCCTCATCCGGCCACTGGATGACGGCTGGGAAGGAGATGTCACCCCAAGCGGAGGTGCCCTTCTCGCGTCCGTAGTCCCAGACCATCTCCCGCAGGTGCCCGTAGAGGTCGTTCATGTGGACCCGCTGCCCGACGACGATGGCCCTGCCGTCAGGCTGGAGGCGCGACATCACCTCTTCCTGGAACCACTCGATCTGCTTCTGGCGCTCGATCTCGGAGACGGCGATGCGCTTAGAGGTGACGTCGTCCGCGATGATGGTGTCGGCCTCGAAACCCAGGATCTGTGAGCCTGCGCCTCGGGAAAGGACCGAGAACTGCATCGCGGAGCCGCCACCGCGGCTCCTCCCGATAATCATGAGCTCGCCTCGGGAGGGGCGCCAGGGAAGCTCCCCGTCCATCTTCTCGGGCTTGAATCGCCCGAAGATCTGGGGGATGTCCCCGAAAGCGAGGATCGAGGCGATGTAGCCGACCCACCGCGAGGACAGGGTATCGGTCAGGGAGACGATGAGCGTCTGGTGGTCCCGGTTGCGGACCAGGTTCCAGACCGTCCACCAGACCGAGAACAGCGTCGACTTGTTGTGCCTCGGGGGCACGTTCAGGAGCAGGAGCTCCGAGTCGAACGCTGCTTGCACCCAGTCCCGGCAGTGGTCGGGCATCGGCTTGTCACAGAAGCGGTTGTAGAAGGAGATGAACGCCTCCGGCGTCCACTCGAGCATGGCCTGGTACTCCGGGGCCAGCTTCTCCTTGGCAACCGCAGACGGCTCCACCTTGACGGTGGCAGAACCATCCATGCGCCCTGCCCGCTTGATGCGGCGCAGGTAACGCATCGACGGCTCCCAGCCGAAGGCTGCGTTGATCTCCGCGTCTGAGTACCCAAGCTCCGAGAGCATGGCGAAGTGGGGCGCGTACTGGGATTCGTTCGGTCGGGTGGGGAGGTTCTCCTTGATCGACCGGACATGCTCCTTGAGGTGCCCAGGTACCTTGACGCTAGCCACCTAGACCTAGAGGCCCTTGATGACGTCGTGCGCGTAGACCAGCGCGAGGCCAGCGGCCACGGCGCAGAGCGCCCACGCCTTCTTGACCCCGGCGATGACTCCGCCGATAACGAATACGATCTCTGCTACAACTGCGGTGAATCCTTCCATTCGGATCCCTTCTGTCGGTGGATCACGTCTCGTACCGGACCTCACACACCCACCAGTCCCACCCGCCGCTGGTGACCTTCCCGCAGCCGAGCCGGTTGGCGTCTGGGTCCATGAGGATGCGACGATGGTCGTCGCTCCCCATCCAGGCGTTGAACATGTCGAGCGCCGTGTCGTTCTCGGGTCTAACCCCTACGACCTCGCCACACCCCCCGCATGGGTCGTGGAAGATCCGGCTCTGGTTCGCCATCCGGGTCGCCTGCCCTTCGGCGTAAGTCCTCAGGAAATCGGTTACCTCGAGCCGGGCCTTTCCCCTGTCTACCCGCTCGTCATTGACGAACCCGTGCATGTTGCTCTCAGGAGAGAGCAGGAGCGCCAGAGCCAGAACTACGGTGAGCATGGATCCTTCCTGCGGTATGGCGGGACCTACACCCGGAACCAGGGGGCTCGTTCAGAACGCAGCCGCGCCTGCCCGGACCTTGTAGCGCCAAGAGCGCCGAATGCCCTTCCCTCAGACCTCGGCCCCTACCTCTTTGACGAGTTATGGGCGACTTATATGTGGTTTATCCCGAAGGACTAAACTCGTCATAACGTCCTCAGGTACTCGATACAGCTCGGGCACAGCCCGAGCTCGTCCTCCCGAGGGACCTTCGCGTTGCAGCCGGAGATCCAGCAGATCGCCATCCAGCTAGTAGCGAGGAAATCCCCCGAGGGGCGTCTGGTGTAGATGTCACCCCATGGCATCTCAGTTCCGCACCTTCCGTGCTCGAGGGACCCTTCCAGTTCCTCAGCCGGGTCCAACTCCATTTCCGGCCAGGAGGTGTTTCATAAACCTTGTGGTGCAAGTTAGGACACGAGTTCCGGGTGTTTGTGTTGGGGACTCACTTCACACACATACACATACGTTTTATGCACCCCGGTTACTAGGGGACATAGTAAGAATCTGACAGCAGTGGAGGACTATGGTACTCAGCTGATCGAGCACATTCTTACTACATAGATACCCAGCTATGGTGATGGTACATACACCCCTATGTGCTGGTCACCTAGTCGATAGGTGACTCTCGAGTGTGCGATACGGTGAGGACGCACCCCCTAAGGGGTGCGGATCCTGGCGTATCAGAGACTCTAGAGTGGTGTATCACCCCTAGTTACACACTCATACCGGATCGTGCTTGCGTCTTACGGTGTAAAGGTGGGTTCGCTGGTCGCTCACCCACCAACGAGAGGAGAGGGGCGTAACGGTGTCTCTCACCTTCGCCGAGCCATAGAAGCTCTCCTGACTTAGGCGCGATTCTTTGAAAGCACGGCACCTTACTCCCCGCGGCTGTCGGTGTACGTAGGTGCCCGACAGGGCTCCCGGTCGTTCAGGTGATCCGGCGTTAGCTTGGGCGTAAACACAAGCTTGTAACTACATACATGTCATTATACCCTCGCAGGGCGATTCTGTCAAGCGACGGTGAGACACCCTTGGCCGAGATTCTTGGAAAGATGCAGGTCAGACCTCTTGACAATGGTCAGACAGGGGGAGTAGGGTTCGGGTATGCCAGAGACAGGGGAAAGGGTGAGACAGATGGAGAGAATCGAGAGCAGCGGCTACCTAGAGCGAGTCGCCCCACGTTCGGACGATGAGCTCGAAACCATGAATCAGGAGATAGAGCACCTCGACGGGGACCACAAGGAATCACTCAGCGTCGGTTGCCCGCTCTGCGACACCTACCGCAAAGCGGTGACGGGTGAGACAGATGGACGCTGACGGTTACTGCCGGGAGTGCGAGACGAAGCACGGTCCTTGGGGGCACCTTCCCGAGGCAGAGAGCCACTCCTGCGGGGATGAGCCTTGTGACGGATCGGTGTACGGGCGTTACGGCGAGCCTTCGGGCATCGCCTGAGACAGGGGGAAGGGTGAGCAAGGTGAATAAATGGATGTACACGGACTCATGGGCAAGGCGTCCCCTTCGGTGCAACGGCAACACGGAACAGGACCTAGCCCTCCTGATGGAGCTGGGTAGCCGAGCTTTCCTGACCCTCACGCGGGAGAACCGCCCCTCCTGATTCAGACTCTCGCCCTCTGTCGAGGGTGGGGGTGTGGCGCAGGAGCCACCACATAGGCCGCGAGCACCCTCCGGCAGGATCGGTACGCGGGGTGCCAGGCGACAGGGGCCGATCCCTCCGAAAGCTCACTCCCTCCCCGCGAACGTTGGGGCGGAGCATCCGTCATGAGTCCCAGCGGCATCGGCGAGGTAACGGCAAGGTTGTGGACCTTGCACCGATACCCGAATCCGTATCAGTCCCAGCGGCAGCGGCATCCGTCCCAACGTTCACGAGGGGGGAGATACCCCCTGGGGGAAGGTGAGTGGTGATGACTGACGCAGTGATCTCGTACACCGACGAGGACACCGGCACGGTGTTCCGTTGGCACGGTGGGGCGTATATCGACGTTGGATGGTATGGCCCTGACACTGAGGCAACGGGCATCGACGGCGACGGCTTCCACGCCTATGACGTTATCAACGTCTGGAACCTTGGAGGTTACGACGGTAGGCCTGAGTGGTCCGACCTAGAGCTAACGGCTCACGCTGAGGCTCAAGAGAAAACCGCTCCGCGAACATTCCGACGAGTCCTTGAGCTCTTCGAGGAACGGTGCCAGGAGTACCTAGCGCGATCCGAGCGCGAGGAACGCCTAGAGCGCATCGCAGAGGTGTACCCAGAAGCAGCGGAAGAAGCACGGAACGCCTGAGTCTCACGGTTGGGCCTTTTCACGCCAAAAGGCCTTTCCGTGTCTCTCAGACAGGGAGACAGGGGAGGTGAGCAGTGATGCGCTACATGGTCATTACGTCTCGGATCAGCGTGATCGGGCGTATCTGGATGCCCGGTATCACGGCTGCTATGGACTACACGCCGGAAGCTTACGACGTGGAGAACATGCGCGACGATGACGGGAACATCACGCGGGAGTCGGTTCAAGGTTGGCTAGATACTCACGCCGGAGACTTTGCGGAGATTACCGACTTCTCCGCGAACATCGCGGACGGTGACTCCGACGTGATCCTCGAATGGTCCGACGAAGAGTCCGAGTTGACCTACTCGGATTGCATGTTCCCAGCAGAGGACTGAGCTAGACGGTTGGGCTTTATGACCTAAAGCCCTTCCGCGTAGCCCAGACAGGCGCTACGGGGGAGGTGAGCAAGCATGGTGGATTACGTCACGCTCCGAGAAACGGTCGAGAGACTCCGCGAGAAGGCCGACAGCATCGGCACATGGGCGGATGACTTCGACCTGAGCGAGATCCCGGTCGACCAGGCCGACGATATCGCTGGGGAGCTTATCGAGGTTCGTTCGCTCATTCAGTGGCTGTATCACCGAGCAGACAGGATCGACGGAATCGTGAAGTCGCTCCTCTGAGTCAGACGGTTAGGCCTAAGACCCCTTCCTAGGCCTTTCCGCGTGATTCAGAGCGGATCACGGGGGAGGTGAGCAGTGATGCCCGGACCAGGGAGCTTCGAGGACCGTTGGCGTGAGCTAGCGGCAGAGACATGGGGCACCGATGAGGAGCTCATCACCGATTACGCGATCCAGGAGGCTGTAGAGGCCCTCTGCGATTACGTAGCCGAGGATGGGATCGGATTCGAGGCCCTAGAACACATGGAGGCGGCTGAAGAGTGCCTCCGGTCAGTGTGGCCGACATGAGTAGGCCAGGACTCAATCCAAGTCTGCTGGTTGGCCTTGTGTGGTACTTGCTCGGATTCATCTTCGGACTCGCCATCGGACTCATGGTGGCGTCGTGACAGGGGAGGTGAGCAGTAATGGACCGCGTTTCTGTATGGGTGAAGCGGTACGAGAAAGCTGAGAACGACCTCGACCGTATCCACGCTGCCGTACTCGTGAACGAGGGTGCGGGGGATCAACTCCAAGTCATCTACGAGATTCTGGAAGAGTCCGGGCGGAAAGTCCCATGAAGCGCCAAAAGGCACCACTCAAGGGAGCCTCACGGTGCTACGTGCTGGTGCCAGCCACCACGGAGGACGCTTTTGCGTTCGCCAAGGCTCAGCAGGAAAAGAAGGGATACACGGTGGCCGATACCGGCTACCGGATCGGTGAGCCGCACGGAGCTTGGCTGATGGTCGAGCTCTGGGCGCAGAAGGAAGGTGAGTAGTGATGGATAGCGTGTTCATAGTGATAGTGGAGCAGGACCGGGAGATTTACACCTCGGACGCTCACACCTCACGCGAGGGAGCAGAGGAGCAGCTTGCTTTGATCCGAGCTGAGTGGGTGGAGCGATACGGCGAAGAAGGGTTCGACGAGTTCGAGACAGATGAGGACATCCTCTCGATCATCGACGGGCCATCCGCTCAGCTTCACGAGCTGAAGGTAAACGGTGACGCGGGACTCATTCCCAGCATCGGTGTCGAATAAAGAAAGGGGAAGGTGAGCAGGATGGATGAACAGCGGTACGGAGCTCCGGTCCTTGACCGGATCATGAACCTCTACACCATCGGGGGAGGAGAGCCTATCCACCTGGCCTTCATGGTGAGCCGTCCGGGGGCTTTGCCCCCGGTAGGCCCGTTCCTGACCATCGGGGAGGCGATGGATCAAGCTGCCGAGGATCGGTACCTTGAGCGGAAGCACGACCGGGAAGCAGCTACGAGAGCACGAACGGTTTGCGACCATGCCGTCGACAACCCGCTCTGCACGCACTACTCGTAGGAGAGTGAGCGCATCGGCCTCTCAGGGGAAACCCTGAGGGGCTTTTTGCGTTCATAAGCCCTTCGATGACTAGGGGACTTGAACGGTCCTCCATAGGCCGCTATCCTCCCAACCGCATCGCGGGCATCCTTGGGGGGAAACCTGACCAAAGCCCTACGTCCCTTGCAGTATCAACACCTGTAGGGCGAATAGGGGAGTAGAAAAGTAGGCCACACGGGGTATCATACAGCTTGGCAAGTCCCCCCAGGGAGGAGAGGGAAAGGTGATCGTGGCAGAGGAGGTATGGCTGAGCCGCCAGGATGCGGCGAAGCGTGCCGGGGTGCACTACAACACGCTGCGGGAATGGCAGGAACAGGGCTTGGTCATCACCAAGCGATCCTCCGACGCAGCCAACGCCGAGGTACTTACAGAGCTTTCTTCTCTTGACAAGTTCATCGCTACCCGTCACACTCCGAGTAGGTTATCGGAAAGCGAAACAAGGGAACGACTCGCGGCCCTCGAAGCGGAGAACCGTGAGCTCCGAGCTCGCCTAGCACACAGCGAGACGGAGCGCCGAGAGCTACAGGAGCAGCAGCAGAGGCTCTTAGAGCGCGTCCTACGTCTAGCTGAGAGAGAGTAGCCACGGAGGTGAAGGCTAGGTGCGACTTGGGCTGGGGATGGGGGTTCTGTTCGTCGTTACGAAAGCCGTACAAATCTCAACGGAAAGGTTCGGTATGGGTTGGTGGGCAGCAGAGCTGATCCAGGTGGGAGTCGTGGTGATAGCGTTCCTGCTGATAACCCGCAAGGTGGCTCAGCTTGAGGGGCAGGTCATCTCCCTGCGAGCTGAGGTCCACACCCTGAGGATCCGGCTGGACGGAATCAAGATCCTTGTCACCAAGGAGTTGAAACATGCTGGCGGCAAGGTGTTGGAGTTGGTAAGCTAAGGGTGTAGCAGCGGGAGAGATTCCACTGCTCACCTAGGAGCCCCTCTTCGGAGGGGCTCCACCCCTTTTACGCCTAGACCCCGTTTGAGTCTCAGGACCACGGGGTAGGGGCGAGGCATGAACAACTACGAGCGAGAGGACTTCCTCTGGGGTGTCCTCATCGTGGCTGGCGGTATCGCCTTCGCCTTGATCGTGGCTGCTGCGGCCCTAGTCCTCAACCACTTGAAGCTTGGACCCGGCTGGGAGCGTAGCGACGTCACCCTTGGGACCTTGTGGCCCAGCAGGGCCAGCGGGACCGGGGATGGCCTCAGGCCTGTTCGAGGCCCGCTTGAGGGCGTTGTAAGCCCGCTTCCTCGAGCGCCTAGCCTCGTCGCCAGGGGGTTCATCGTTCAAGAAGTCCTCGACGGCGTTCACGATGGCGTAAGCGTCGAGCAGCTTCTCTTTCTCTTCCGGGGTCATGTCGTCTCCCTTAGCTTCCGCGATGAGCGCCGTGTTATTCAGGGCGCCACAGTCCCAATGCCACGTAGGGTCCTGATCGGGAATCTCCATGTGGTGCAAGATCCCCCGGAACGTGACAGCGATACGTGTCTGCCGACGAGTGTTATTGGTTGCGAGCATGGTGGTGATGTCGGAGAGGTCGTCCCTCCACCCATCGGGACGCCGGAGTGGCACCCCTAGGACTTCTGCCACGAAACTCGTGAGTGCCACGAGTGGCTCCCAGGTCGAAGGCGTGAGCTTGTGAACGATGCCGAGGCTCTTACCGACACACTCGACCTGCCAGCCGACGTCGTTCGGATGCCACCCTCCCCCGTTGTCGCGGAGAGTTGCCGCCTGAACGTCGAGCGGACGCATCTGAACGATCCGGTTCTCACCCACTAGGAAGTGGGGTGCAGAGCCCCTTTCGTTCAGCGTCTGCCAGGCACCGTCGACCGTCGTGCCTTCCGTAGTGTGGAGAACGAAGGCGCGAGGGTTGGCTAGCGGGATGTAGGGCTGTCCACCCGGACGCTTCGATTCGCGCCGCCCGACGTCGAAGGAGCCGATACGGTCCACCCAGATAGGGGTCATCTTGGCCTCGCTGAGATCAGTCGGTTCGCACCGACGAAGAAGATGCAGTAGCCGTTGAGCCAGAACTCCAGGAGCCCGTCGATGATGCGGATGGTGTCTGCCTCGACCACCTCTCCGATGACGGACCCTGAGCCAGCGATCTTCACGTCGTAAGTGGTCATCTCACCGGCCCCACGTTCACGGCCTCTGCTCGGTAGTCGCGGATCATGCGAGTCAGCGGGTGGGTGTTAGCGCCAGCGCATTCGACCGCCTCGAAATACTCGTGAACCTCGATGAAGTCCCCGCACTCCGGGCACTTCCAGCAGTAGGTCTTCATATGGCAGGCTCGTTCCACTCATCGACCTGGTCCTTGGAGTAGAGAGGGACGCGAGCAACCACGTTCTCTAGCGGGACGCGGGTCACGGCTCTTGCCATGCCGTCAGGACCATGCTCGCCCTCGATACGGAGCCACCTACCGTCCTCACGGACCCAGCCAGGGGTCTCCATGATGTAGTCCTCGTTGTCCGTGTCGTTGTCGTCGATGGAGAAGTGGGCGTCACGCCAGCGGACGAGCTCTAGCCTCACGACTCCTCCAGACAGATGATTTCTCCCGTCTCAAGGTCGAGGACACAGAACTCATGCCCAGGCTCTTGACGATGCTGCCCCCACTCGACGTAGTTCACAGAACCCCTCCGTCCCTGCGGATCGAGCGGATGAACCCCGTTCCTGCCATCAGCCGGTAGGCGCTCTCGAGGACGGCTACATCTCGCTCGCAGTGGTCAACGATCTCGTCCATCGCCTGCTTGCGGAGCTCCGCGTCCCAGCCGAGGGCTCTCATCCACTGAGGCCACTCGACGGAGGACTTCACGACGTCGGAGTCAGGCAGAGCGAACTTCTGAAGGTTGTCGAGGCCCGACCACGCGGCCACCTTCGACCGCCAGGACCACATGGTGTCGATCTGGTACTGGGCCTTCTTGATGCGGTGTCCTGCCCGGATCAGCCTGGCGTTCAGGAACTTGGTATCGAACAGCTTGGAGTTGTGGCCTACGACGATGTCGAACTTCTCGAGCTCGTCCCGGATAGCAACAGCCAGCCGGGAGTCGTCGTAAGTGTCGCGCTCCTTGAAGCGCCTCTGGTGGGCGTCATAGGTGTACGCCTCCCCACCCAGAGGTTTGAATGAGCAGCACAGGATGCGCCCCACATTCGGTTTGAGGTGGGTGCATTCAAGATCGAAGAAGACGATGGAGAAACGCTCATCGCCCAGAAGGACACGCTTCTTACCATGATCGTCCAGCTTTCCGAACTGTTTGAGATCGAGTACGGGCTCGGCTGGAGCCTCGCCCTCGTAGATCTTGTAGCACTCGGGACACCCGAACCGCGGTGGCTGCTTCCCGGAGTAGCGGACTGACCAGCCGTTAGCGTGGTCGTCACAGAGCGGCGCGGCGTTAGCCACGGGGCTCCCTTCAGGACAGGTCTGCCTCCGCTGCGAGGCAAACGGTTAGACCTAGGCCATACGGGATCTTGGCCCTGGTCGCTGCATCAGCCTTCCCTCTGCCGATGCCTTGTGTTCCGGTACGGCTCCCACGAGGAGCCGCGATGTGGTCTGGGTTGCCGTTCTTACAGCCGTCAGGGAGGCGGAGGCTGGGAGGGAATCCTCCCCAGAGGTCTGTTGGCTTGGCGACTGGCTCCCCCAGGCGGCAGTACCAGACGGTCCTGCGGGGATAGGGGAGCAGGTCGAGGGTCCTCAGCCGTGCTCTTGGGTTCTCGATAACGAAGTAGGTGGGGTGGACCTTGCGGATCAGCCACCTCGTGTGCTGGATGAGCTTGAGAGCGAGCTCTGCTCGCTCCGTCTTCGGTTCTCCTGCGTGGGTCCAGTTACGACCCATCGCCATCGTCGAGAAGGTCTCACACGGAGGAGATGCCAGCAGAACGTCAGGTCTCCACGGGAAGTCCCCTGGAGAGAGAGTCAGGATGTCTGCCGTGAGATCCGCCTCGAACGAAGGTTCGATGTCGGTAGTCCAGACCTCGTGACCCCGATCCTGGAACGGTCTGCTCCAGCCCTTCAGCCCGCAGAAGAGATCTGCCACTCGCATGACACATGCTACCGACGGCCTTACAGGATGTCAAGTGAGGTGTAAAGGGGGCGCCTAACGGCGCCCCTAACGTAACGTCTAACTTAGTATCTAGTAACTTAGGAGTTAGGCCCTACCCCTCCTGCCCACCTAGTAGGCATTATAGTCGCGGAACGAAATCTTGGCAAGTAACACCGGCAAACTTGACGTGTCAGACTCCTGAGGTAAGATGTACCTCACACCAGTCAAACAGGGGGTAAGGTGCCGCTCACCGAGGAGCAAGCCTGGCAAGTGGTCGACTACAACGAGAAGATGGTCTACAAGATCGTCTCGAGCTGGTGCCACCACCACGGGTACGACACCGCCGATTGGGAGAGCATCGGGTTCATCGGTGCCTTCCAGGCCGTGATGACTTATGACCCAACCAAGGCCCGCCTCTCCACCTGGATGTACCCCATCGTCAAGAACCACCTGAACAAGGCTTGGGTGAAGGAGAACCGAGGCGACTACCAGACTTTGCCGGGGGATACGGGTGTCAGCTACCGGAAGTACGTCCAGAGAACCTTCGTGACTCACCCAACCCCGGACAACATCGAGAAGGACGCCGACTTCTTCGAGTACAGCCTGACGGAGGAGTTCGAGGACGACCTCGCGCACCGCATCGACACCCAGGATGCCTACGCCCGTATCAAGCCCTACCTCTTCCGCCTGACGGAGGAGCAGCAAGACCTGATCTACAACCACGTCTGGAAAGAAGAGACCTTCTCGGTCATCGCCAGGCGCCTCGGCATGTCCCGCGAGGGCGTCCGACTGCGCTACGAGAAGGCCCTCAGCGACGTCCGCAAGATGATGGCGGAGGACGCATGAGCCGCAAGAAGGAAGCTCCCAAGACCTGCTCCGAGTGCGGGACGAAGCTGCTCCCGACCGGGCGCTGCATCAAGGCGAACCGTTGTGAGCCGTTCCGGGCCAACAACGAGGCGCTGACTCAGAAGATCCGTGAGCTCGACAAGAAGGTGAAGAGTTGATTCCCTGTCCAACCTGCGAGCGCACCCACAAGAACGTCGAGGGTGTCGAGAAGTGCGCCCTCCGAGCCGAGAGGCGCGAGGCTCGTGAGGCTGCGAAGAAGGCAGACACGGAGCGTCGAGCCAAGAACCTGAAGCAGCTCTCCGTCGAGGGCTACGTGGCCCTGAAGATGCGTGAAGGCCTGATGTGGGAGCGCATCGTCTCCGGGTTGAACAAGGACTACCCGATCCGTGAAGAGGGCAAGTGGACCCTCTGGGAGGTCATCGCCATCGACTCGGTGAACCTCCTGAAGACCTGGCCCACTGACATCGAGACCATCACAGCCCTCCGGCTAGAGCGTCATGTGACCGGGGACTACCTGAGCAAACACCCGCTGTCGCTTCCCGTCGACGGCTCCTACTCGCTGGAGGTTGCGTGAGAGACGCTGATGACTCAGACCTTTACAACGCAGATGTCTTCTACTTCTCCGATGACGAGTGGGTGACCAACTTTGTCGAGTTCCTCACATGGGCTGAGAAGTTCCATGTGACGTATGGGGTTCGATACCTGCCCGAGGGAGCCATCCGAATCTCCTGGAGGCAGCAGTGACGCGCATCGCCGGGAACAACAGCGGCTATCGGTTCCGCCTGGTGCGCCACGATGGTTCCGTCACAGAGAACGGGTTTGACCTGCCCTCCGTGACCACCATCATCGGGGACACCCTCGCCAAGGCTCCAGGTGCTATGTCCTGGTACGGCTACCGCATCGGGATGAAGGGTGTCCATGAGGCGCTCCTCGATGACCCTCAGCCGATCATCGACGCTGAGACACCGGAGCTCCTCGAGAAGGCCCTGAAGGAGAGGGGAGTCTCCCCGAACCTGTCACTTGAGAAGGCTGGTAGCCGTGGGTCAGCAGCGCACGACGTCCTAGAGCTCATCGCCAACGGTGAGAGGGAGAGGGCTGTCGACCTGGCGGATCAGGAGACCGGGGTCCACGGTACGGAGTACGGCTTGGCTGCCGTCTCCTGGTGGGACGAGATGGTCCAGCCCTTCATCGAGTCCGGGGAGATCCTCCAGGTCCGCTCGGAGATGCCGGTGTGGTCCCTCATCAACCGCTACTGCGGGACGTTGGACCTGGCTATCGAGTGGGACACCACTGACGTAGGCGACCACATCATCAAGCGCGGGTGGGAGATCCTCGACGCCAAGACCCATAAGCCAGCGCGAGGCTTCACGCTCCCTGGCAAGGGAGCGGGCTACATCTCTGACGCGGTGCAGTGTCGCGCCTACCGCATGGCCTTCGAGGAGATGGGCCTGGGCAGGACGTGGGGGCAGAGAACCATCGTTCTCCGCGAGAACGGTCAATACCTAGAGGACAAGCGCGAGGTGTCGGAGGACTTCGTCCTGGACTTGAGACGCCTGTACGACGAGCGGAACGACTTCGAAGGAGGCAAGTAGTGGCTGAGGCACCCAGCTTCGAGTACGTCCTTGCGCTGCTCACCACTAAGAACGAAATCGCAGCGAAGACATCGGAAGCCCTCGACGCATGGGTAGAGAGTCTCCCTCCCTTCGTGGTGAGTGACATCCATAGCGCGACCGACTGGCGCTTCATCAACATGAAGAAGCAGGAGCGTGAGCTACGGGAGCAACGGGAATCAGAGGCGATAGAGGAAGAGAAGAAGGAAGGACGGAGACGCAAGTGAGCGACGACTACAAGATCCAACTCAGCGTCAAGGCGGGACAGGACATGCTCAACGTCCGAGCCAACACCGCTGACGAGCTTCAGGGCATCGTTGACGATGCGAAGACAAGGACGGACCTGTCCCGGTTCTTCAAGCCTGAGGTGGTGAAGGCACCAGCCGTCACGGTGCAGGACATCACCGACGAGACCAAGCCGCCGAGTGACATCGAGGCGCTGGCGAACATCGAGAAGCACCTTGGCACCTCAGAGATGGCAACCCCCGCGCAGATAGCGGTACTCACCAAGCGCCTCGGAGTTTCCTACGACGAGGCCAAGTCATGCACCAAAGCCCAGGCCGGTCTTCGGATCGCCGCAAGCAAGAAGGAGAAGTAGATGCCGGAAGATCTCGCATCCCGTTTGAGCAGCGCCGCTGGCGCTGGTGACGGCGAGCGCAAGACCGCCAAGAAGATCAAGCAGTACGAGGACCAAGTCCTCACGTTCGTCAGCATCAAGGAGGTCGACGCCGGGAAGTTCGGTCCGAGCGTCATCGCCACCGTCCTCGACACAGAGGGCAACGAGGAAGAGGTCTGGACCACGTCCGTCAGTGGTACTCAGCTCAAGGAAGTCAACGACCAGCTCCCTCTCGACCTGAAGGTTGTCGGTTTCGACACCGGCTACGGGACGCGGGGTATCAAGCTCGAGCTGGCGTAAGACCAGCCCCGGTTAGCGGTCATGCCTAGGTAAGGCCGGGGCCGAGGGGCGGGGTCATAGGTCGGCGTTTGCCGACTCGCATCGGGAGTACGCGGCTCCGTGGATGCGCCCCGCTCCTCATCTCTCTCGAAAGGAACTCCGATTCGTGTCCTCAGCCGAGCCCTTCGCCATCAGGGAGACCCCATCCCGCTGCCTTGGCCGGAGCTACAGATTCGCCCTGGTCCTGGAGATGTGGTCCTCGGACTGGCCGCTCCGGGTGTCGGTAAGTCCTTCATGGCCCTCAACTGGGCTGTCCATCTCGCTCAGGGTGGACGTCCTGTGCTGATGCACTCGACCGACACCGACTACTCCGACCAGGCCATCAGGACAGCCGCCCTGTTGAGCGGCCACACCACCGAGGAGATCGAGCGTGACCAGGAGAAGTGGGCTGACTGGCTCACCAACCAGCACCTCCCGATCCGGTGGAGCGACACGCACATCTCAGCGGAAGACCTGGGGGACCTGATGAAGGCAGAGGTGGAGTTCCTCGGTGAGGCCCCTGAGTTCGTGGTGGTGGACATCGCTGGGGACATGCTCAACGGGCAGGAAGAGAACGTGGGATCCATGCGGAACATCTTCACGCAGCTCAAGAAGACAGCCCGCAGGTTCCACACCACCATCTACGCCCTTCACCACGTCAAGCGGGGGAGTGCCGCGTCCGGTACCTCCGTCGTGAAGCTCGCTGACGGGCTCTACGCCGGAGAGGGCGTGGTGCAGATCGTCCTCGGGATGTGGAGAGAGGGCACAGAGACGCTCCGCGTAGCGACCCTGAAGAACCGTATGGGCAAGGCGCAGGCCGAGGGTCTGCTGGCCTGTGACCTGAAGGTGGACTACGCCAGGGGTCGCGTGACGAGCAGACAGGCGGCATGGTGAAAGAGAGTCACGACCACTGCTATCACGACCACCCTGAGTACGTCGGCTGGAGAGAGTGCTGCGTGTGTGGCGATGTGATCCCCGACCAATGGGCTAAGGACCGAACGTGAGCAATCCTCCGAAGCAGAAGGGCACGGGGTTCGAGACGGAGCGCGAGAGGCGTTGGCAGGCCCTTGGCCTGAGGTCTCGGAAGATGCCGAACGGCTCGCACTATGACGTCCACGTCGAAGGGAGGGAGGGCCTCGTGGT
>Ga0070694_100000085_pt1 | contig 44866 bp, 52 predicted proteins | sample KBSK1251metaG_FD_65470 | JGI IMG/M metagenome (GOLD analysis project Ga0070694, IMG submission 65470) | Corn, switchgrass and miscanthus rhizosphere microbial communities from Kellogg Biological Station, Michigan, USA - KBS K1-25-1 metaG | ecosystem: Host-associated > Plants > Roots >...
AAAGCATTACCGGCTCTAATGCCGTAATAGCTAAAATAGTGCTTCTCTACCTTGAAGTGATTATTTACTGTCTTTGTGCCGTCAGCCGCACCTGCAATTATCGCAGGGCACGGGTCAGCTGCAATCCGCACATCCATGTCCGAAAAAATCACGGATCTGTCACTCGTCCCTCCGAACCCGCTCAGGGGTTCAAGCCAGCTGCAGTTCAATACATCAAACAGTTCAGGACATTAAAGTCCTGGATCCCCTTGGGCCCATCAATCAAGTCAATTTTGTTTCAAACCTATGGATTATAAAGAAGGTTTGGGTCCACTTTTTGAACCGCCATAGGCACGGAAACCGCTGGTCCCACCATCATCTTATCCTGTTTGATTCAGTGAAATTTTGTTATATCGCAAATAGTCCCTGCTGCAAATTAGCTTTTCAAGCTGAAATAATCGAGCCCCATGGCTGGCTTTTTTGAATCGGCTTGCTTGATTAATTAGTTGTCATGCTACGGCTCGCTGGTGCCATGCTGGCCCTATCTGCATTTGTGTCATTGATAACTAATTGACTGTGGCGTTTCTGGATGGCACATATCATCCTTAAATGAATGTAAAGCCTTTATTTATTAGAATGCAGCTCTTGGATCCTCGCGCCTCGAGAAAGGTTCAGCCTTCTGCCACGGGTCATATTCCTACAGAATGGAAGATCTTGCTGGTCGCTCCGAGATCAGATCCACAGACGCCAAACTTCATCAGCAAGATCGACAAACAAGGCAAGCACAAATGGCTAAATGCCTACACCCCTGCCATGGGTATACGATTCATTGCAGAGAATTTTAACGGCATAGAAGTACTAGAGTATCCCACAATGCAAGAATTTGAGAAGGTATTAGAAAGTGGCTTTGACGTAGTAGGCATCAGTTTTCTCACTTCTCAAACAGAGCAGGCAATAACTTTGTCGCAAATAGCACGTACGCATGGAGTAAAGGAAGTTTGGGGAGGCGGCTGGGGCATAGATACACCCGGTGCCAGAGATCACTTTGACAGATCCTTTAGCGGCTACGGCGAGCAGCTCCTCCTTCCAGTAATTGGAAACAGGGTGAAAGGCAAAATGCGTCATCCTGTTCTCCTGGGAGAAGCTCATTTCTTCATGTTCAAAGCCAAAGTTGGATACCTCTATTCCATACGCGGTTGCAAGTACAAATGCGAATACTGTCCAACGCCTGCCGTTATTCCAGAACTTTTGACCATGGAGCTGGATGAGATAGAACGGTTACTCGATATTTATGCAAAGGAAAAAGTGCACGCAGTAGTAATTTACGATGAAACATTTCTTCAAAATCCGTTACATTCCTGGAAGGTAATAGAAATGTTAAACGAGCGAGGACTGATGTGGTTTTGCCTTACCAGTTCTGAAGAACTTGACGGCAACGTTTCGAAATTGCGTGACAAAGGGTTCTTGGGGTGTTTGATGGGGATGGAATCCTTGCGTGACAAGACATTGACAGATTATCGAAGAGGCAGGCTTACAAGCACGAATATGAGGGTGATAAAAGAAATGAAGGACAACAGCTGTTTTGTACTTGGCACTTACATGTTTTGCCACGAATTGGATACGAAGGAATCTATGCGTTCAGATATCGAGAAACTAGCTAAATTAGAGATTCCAGCTGTATTACCTGTCATCTTCACCCCCTTTGCTCCTACGCCGCTCTTCCAGAAGTATGAGGACCGGATTATAGATTGGAACTGGAATCACTGGGATGATGGGCATTTGGTGTGGAAACACCCGGAAGTCACGCCTGAAGATGCCAGACGGATGTTGTTTGAATGCGATTCGGTGTGTAATACATTCTCGTGTAATGTTGGTTTTGCCATGAAAGAAGCTGTGCGCAATGTCATTCCTTACGTAATCAAGAAAATGGTCAATAGAAGCTTTTGCCCGACGACAGTGCATTAATCATCCAGAAGTGAATTAGACGGCAAAGCTGACATGATATCAAAAAACCGAGTATGCTTTGTGCGCGTCAGTATTGAATACGTTTCAAATTAAAGATTTTCTGAAAACAAGGGTGTAAGTGGATCTATTCTTCTAAACTCTTGTTTTTTAGTAGTTCCGGTAAGGGTGTCTCACTGTTCCTTTGTCTCTTCTTCCTCTTCCTGCTTCTGGTCTTCAACATTATGAAGTTCATCTTTCACTTCTTCTCACTCAGCTTCCTTATAGCTCATGATTCTTTGACACGTGGCCCCACAATAACTATAGAACCTGTTAACTTTGCTAACCGTAGTTGCAGCACAAAGACGAACTATTTTTATACAAAATGCGTCTTATCTAGGCCAGGCAGCGCTGAAGTATTAGAACCTTCGGAATTGAAGAGTGCAATCTCGACGTGGCCGAAGAACGTTCTCTTTACACGGGTAACTAGAGAAGACCAAAAAGGACTCGAGCCCATAAGACAAGTCAAAAATAGTTCACAGACCCTTGGGCCCATCAATTATGTCAATTTTAGTTCAAACCCAGAGGTTTCTTTTCATGAAACAAGTCCGGTATTTCCGCCGTATGCGGGGTTTATGTTGGGGTTAGTTCTGTTTGAATGATAGACGAGTTAAATCAGCATGACTGAGCATGAGGACCAGGTTCATGATAATAATGATGTGGAAGCACTTCCTGCACTAGACAAGGACCGATTCGAAGAACAGACTATCGGGGGAGAGACGGGCTACTTCGATAAGGTCGAAAAGCTGTTTATTTCCAAGAGATCTTTTCGTACGTTGATGGAAGAGCTTCTACCAAGTCGAGATAGTTCGAGTAGCCATCCGGAGCTTGATTTGGACATCATTTTACAAAAGAGCAGAAGCAGGGTTAGTAGAAATCTCAAACTTGTAGGTTCTTTAGGTAAGGACTCCTACTCTCAAGTATTCCTGTCCTACCTGTCGCGTTCTTTCTTGCTAAAGAACAGAAATAGGAGGGAAACCATGGCTATTCTTTACGTCGATCTTGTAGGTTCGACGGCAATGACAGCGGTGTTGTCTCCGGATCAGCTGGTCAATATTGTAAGAATATTCTGCCAAGAAATGTCAATAATGATATCCGGGCGCAGAGGCTACGTTCTGAAATATGCGGGCGATGCTGTGATAGGATACTTCCCTAATGATCCAGACACTAAAGCAGCGTGTGAAAGTGCCACAAGGTGTGCATTTGACATGAAGCGTATGATCGAATACTCACTGAATGTTGTCCTTTTGCAATACGGCTATCCTAAATTAAGAACGAGAATTGCCGTTGATGTTGGTGAAAATCAGATACTTGTCCTAGGTTCTGATCCTGATCTCCTAGGTCACGTAATTAGCAGAGCTGCGAAAATAATGGGCAGAGCAAGACCTAATCAAATAGTGATAGGGGGAAATGTGTTCAAGAATATAGGAAAAGACCTGAGAGGTCGATTCACAGAGATAGAGAAATACAATTTGGTAGAGACTGGTGAAAGCTATCCCGTTTACAGATCTGGAGATTAGAATTGTTTATGGTTTATCAAGAATTAAATATCAATCATGATGCTGTCATGGTCTAGTGTGCGCAGAGGCAGGGGCTCGTGATAGTTCACAGGGTCTTGAAGATCTAAACAAGTTTATCAGAATCGGAAACCGTTCACTACTGATTAAGGGGCACTCTGGGACTGGAAAGGTAACCCTTGCCCTTGAACTTGCCAGTAAAAACATGGACAAATTCCAAATAATCTTTCTATCAAGGAAAACAAGTGAACACGATCTCTACAATAGATTTCCATGGATCAAGAATTTTGTGAAACCCGAAAACATATTGTCCGTTTCAGGCATAGAACCACTATTGGACGATCCTTCATTTGCTATTTCCAATGTTATTAGCTCAATAACGAACCTTACTGGAAAAGTTGAGGATCCCTTCGTTTCGCTTAGCGAGCGTCGTCGGCCCTTCATAATTCTCGATGCATGGGACACCATTTCAAAGGAGATAGATGTAGCCACAAGGATCCGCACTGAGAAGTTATTGATCTCCCTTACAGACAAGCATGTTGGGTTCTTGGTTTTTCTCTCGGAAGATGTGGAAACTTCTACTATGGAATACCTCGTGGATGGTGTGGTGCTTCTCACTCAGAGTTTTTACAAATCGTACAGGCTAAGGGAAATGCAATTGGATAAGCTCAAGGGTACGCATATTTCCAGAGCAAAGGTGCCTTTCACCCTCGCGGGAGGAAGATTCAGAACGTTCTCAAGGTTATCTCACAAGATTGCAGAGTCGGTAAGCAAATTCCGTCCAATTCAGCACAGCCGCACTTCTTTTTCTAGCGGAAATGCAGAATTGGATGAAAAGCTCCGTGGTGGCTTCAAACGTGGCAGCATAATTTCGATCGAAATGGACGAAGAGGTGGACAGGTTTGTGTTTGTTCCAATCCTTGCTCCACTCGCTCTGAATTTCATCATGCAAGGGGATGCTTCTTTAGTAATCCCAGCAGCGGATCAACATGTAACATCTGTAACTAGATACCTCGCTCCACACGCAGATGAAAAAGTACTGAAGAAATGTCTAAGAATACTCGGAGGAAGCGACAGTCCATCCGCAGATCGGCCGGCATATCTGGTTCCTAGAACGAGCAAGACATTTTTAGAAGCTTATGAGTCTTGGAAGAAAAGCTATTTCGAATTGGGTCGCGAGAAGAATGGATGTTTAATCACTTCTGACTATAGCTTCGTGGAGTTAGAATATCAGGATGAGATGCAGTCCATACTGAAAAGTATCATAGAATTATCCCGACTCGTGAGGTCTTCAAACGACTTGCTTGTAATGGTATCTAGACCCAACTACAAGTCGCTTGAGGTTATGAAGAGCGTAAGCGACATTCATTTGAGAATATTCGAGTACGACGGAGCAACGATGCTTGCAGCGATTAAACCTCAGATGTTCCTATATAACGTACAAACTGATTATAGTCAGGGATTTCCCAGCGCTGCACTTGTGGATAGCACATAAGTGTCCCTATGATAGGATTGGTCTCCCTTCGCATTTCTTTCTCATTGTAACCTAGTTTTCAGTTTGAGAATTTCATCAATGATTCTTGCATGATTCGCGTCAACATCAGTCGTCACCAGAAGCAAGTGGGTTTCGTCTAACAGAACGGTGATCCGCTTCATCTTCTCATATTCAGCCATGGCGTACTTTCCTTTGCCTGTCTTGGCAGAAAGCTCGTCTCGAAGCTTCCATCTGGCTAGGGCCTGCAATAACGAACGCTTGGTTTCTTCTGAAGTGAGCAAGTTCTTGAGACCCTTCCTAGAGCCTCCATATCTTATCTCTCCGGTTTCATCGCATATTCCTGCAAACCGCACTTTGATATCACTTTTCAAAATCCTATTGCAAAGGTCATCAAAATCCATTGATCAGGGACACCCGCATTTCAATTGTGGTCATTTATCGATCATACTACCAATATTTATACAAACTTTACAGCTAGGATAAGAAAATAGTACGCCTGAATTTTGGGATCGCCTGTAATGACGGGACCCGGACCCAACAATCGAGACAAATTTGATTCACAGACCCTTGGGCCCATTTTTGTCATGGATATGTCGAATTACTGTTGAACCCATAATTCAAGAGATATGAAACAAGCTTGGCCCTCAGTTATGGATATTAGAAACGCTTTACTTATGGATCTCGCTGAGTATCGCGCGGATGGACTGCAATTCCTTAAGTCGCTTGGAATCCACTTTTGGATAAGCCAATTTCAGGCCCTTCAGAGTGTCTAAGATTATCTGGGATATGATGAGCCGCGTGTTCTCCTTATCATCCGCGGGAATGATGTGCCAAGGAGCGTGATTGGTACTTGTTCTGGAAAGGCAGTCTTCGTAGGCTTTCATGTAGTCATCCCAATACTTTCGCTCTTCAATATCCGTGAGGTTGAGCTTCCAACTCTTCCTTGGATCGTCAATGCGGTGAAGAAAACGTTTTCTCTGTTCTTCTTTTGAAAGATGAAGGAAGAATTTGATGAGCCTTGTTTCATTATGATAGAGATGTTTTTCCATGTTCACGATAGAAGTGAATCTGTTTTTCCAGATCTCCCGCGCATGAGACAACTCGTCTTTGAGTCCTTCGCTACGGAGGATTTCTGGGTGTACACGAACAATTAGCACTTCTTCGTAGTAAGAGCGATTAAAGATACCTATCTGTCCCCGTTGTGGCAGGCAAGTTACGGCTTTCCAAAGAAAATCATGTTCAGTTTCTTCTGGCTTGGGGTGCTTGAAACTAAATACCTGGCACCCCTGCGGGTTGACACCTGACATCACGTGTTTTATCGCACCGTCTTTACCCGCTGCGTCCATTCCCTGGAAGACCAGTAGCAAAGAGTAATGGTTTGAGGCATATAACAGATTTTGAAGTGAACTTAGCTCTTCAATGTGTTCTGCAAGAAGTTGTCTGTAATGTTCCTCTGACCGGTACACAGGTTTTACGATTGTGGGCCACTTCTCCAATTTCACCTTCTCCCCAGCGGGAACGACAAAAGCCCTGGAATTGGCTGTCATCGTTTTGCGTGCCCGTCCGTGAATAATAAGTTAGATGCTCAATCGAAGGCACGAATTTGACACATAGTGCGATCAAGAATAGTCCAAGAGAAGAGATCATGAAGAAAAGGTATTATTTGAAGCTTGGAACACACGAGGTATGCAACAGAGCGGAGCAGAATTAGAATATTGGACTGCTAATTCTGCAGAAGTTCTTGAGAGGTTATCATCAAGAATTAATGGCTTGACGCATGGAGAGGCGAGTGACAGACTTGCCTTACATGGCAGAAATCTTCCAAAATCTGCACGCTTTCCAGGCGCTGTGTCACTCTTTCTTTCACAATTCAAGAGTCCCATAATCCTAATTCTTATCTTTGCAGCTGCCGCGTCATACGTCTTAGAGAGCCCCAGTGAAGCGACAATCATAATTGTAATAGTGATGATTAGCGGAACGCTAGGATTCTGGCAAGAGCGCGGAGCGGTAAACACGACCAAAAAGTTGCTTGCCATGATTCAGACAAAAGCCACTGTGCTCCGTGATGGTAAACCGGCGGAGGTCCCTCTCGAAGAAACCGTGCAAGGTGATATTGTAATCCTGAATGCAGGAGATGCCATTCCCGGAGATTGTCTAATTCTAGAATCGAAAGACCTTTTCGTTAATGAAGCAACATTGACTGGAGAGAGCTACCCGGTGGAGAAATCGCCCGGCGCGCTAACCCCGGACACACCACTTCATGGGAGAGTCAATTCTCTGTTTATGGGGACTTACGTCGTAAGCGGAAGCGCCAAGGCAGCGATCGCGCTCACAGGCCTGCAAACCGAACTGGGGAAACTTTCGGCCCACATAAGATCAGCTAGACCTGAAACGGAATTTGAGCATGGGGTCAGGCGATTTGGATATTTCTTGATTGAAGTTACTCTTGTGTTGGTTATCGCGAACCTAGTTGTCAACGTTTATCTTCAAAGATCCGTCTTGGATTCATTACTCTTTTCACTGGCGTTAGCTATTGGGCTGACACCACAGCTATTGCCCGCAATAATCAGCGTAAATCTTGCCCATGGGGCCAGGAGAATGGCGAAAGACAAGGTAATTGTAAAGCGACTTGCCTCAATTGAAAACCTCGGAAGCATGAACATCCTTTGCTCTGACAAAACAGGTACGCTCACCCAGGGCGTGGTGAAGCTGCATTCTGCCGTCGACGTGCATGGCCGCGCGAGCGAGAAGGTCATTTTCTATGCCTACCTTAACTCATTTCATGAAACGGGTTTTACAAATCCCATTGACCAAGCTATTATCGAGGCTGGTGAAAGTCATGGTATCGAACATGACCGAGTTTATGAGAAACTAGACGAAGTGCCATTTGATTTTGCTCGCAAGCGATTGAGCATACTCGTTTCGATCAAGAAAGAAGATTCTGATAAACATCTACTACTGACAAAAGGGGCTCTTCATAAAGTGCTCGAAGTCTGCTCTGACGCCGAAATTTCTGAGGGCAATGTCGTAGATTTGTCCACCGTGAAAGAATCTATAGAAGAGCAGTTCCGGGAGCTGAGTAGTAAAGGATTTCGCTTGATAGGCGTTGCATACAGCGATGTAGGATCTGCATCTCAAATCACTAAGAATGATGAGAAGAACATGACGTTTTTGGGGCTTCTTGTTCTTTTTGATCCCATCAAACCAGGTATCATTGAATCTGTATATAGTCTGAAACAACTTGGAATATCACTGAAAATGATAAGTGGAGATAACAAGTTAATTGCCACTCATGTGGGCCATGAAATAGGGCTGTCCGTGGAACAGATTATGGTTGGTCCAGAATTGAATCATATCGACAGTAATGCTCTGATAAAACGTGTGAACGAAGCTGACATTTTTGCAGAGATTGAGCCAAACCAAAAAGAACGTATAATTCTCGCGCTCAGAAAATCAGGCCATACTGTCGGGTATATGGGGGACGGCATTAACGACGCACCATCGTTACATGCCGCTGATGTCGGCATTTCAGTTGACACGGCCTCAGATATTGTAAAAGAAGAAGCTGATATTGTGCTACTCGAGAAGCACCTGGAAGTTTTGGCAGATGGCGTAGAGGAGGGGCGCCGCACATTTGCCAATACTCTGAAGTACGTGTTTATGGCCACCAGCGCCAATTTCGGAAACATGTTCAGCATGGCGGGGGTGTCCTCTATCCTATCATTTCTGCCCCTGCTGCCAAAGCAGGTCTTGCTAACCAACTTGATGACTGATTTTCCAGAAATGACGATTGGAACTGACAATGTAGATCCGGAGCTAGTCAGAAAACCTCGCCATTGGGACATAAAACTGATTCGCAAATTCATGCTAACTTTCGGACTATTAAGTACGCTTTTCGACTTTCTTACGTTTGGGTTCCTGATATTCGTATTGAATGCTACGACCACTCAATTCAGGACCGCTTGGTTTATGGAGTCCGTTATCTCGGCCTCTCTAATTGTACTAGTGATAAGAACACGCAAAACGTTTCTCAGAAGCAGACCAAGCAAGTTCCTGCTAATATCTACGGCCGCGGTGATAGTTGCAACATTAATCCTTCCCCTGATAGCTGGATTCTCGGAATTCTTTGGCTTTACTGCCTTAGATTCTAGCTTTTATTTGTCGATCGCCTTAATCGTAACACTCTATATTATAGGAGCGGAGCTTGTGAAAGCGTTCTTCTATCGAAAAGCAATGAGAAATGCCTAGAGGAGCTAATGCGCTTGCTGGTTCGGTTCCCACTTGTCAGGAATTCAAATCCTCATGATTTTGCACCCAAGGCCAGTGACCTATTGAGCGTCAGTCGTTGATCCGCACATAAGACGCATGTTCACATACCCTTGGGCCCATTCATTGTTCTTGAATAGTGTTCATGAACCATGTTTGAAGAATTACAGGAACAAAAAAAGAGGGGGAAAGATCCCTTATGCCACTGTCGAATCGAATAACGCTCCTTGGTCTACCGCTGGATTTCCGTTTTGGTCGTGCGGGACGCTAACTAGAACCTCGCCTGTACATGTCCCGCCATTGCCGTCGTCAGCAGTGAAGGATATGTGATACACTCTTCCGTCCCCGGTTCCCGATCTCTCTGCTCTGACTTGTGCCGTGTCTGTCCCGACCCCTGCGCCATCAGGTGACTGGTCACCATCGCCTAGCCCATTGGTGGGCTCGTCTTGGAAGATGCTGTCTATGGTAATCGTCACGTTGTCGCCGTCTGGGTCAGTAACGTTACCAATGCTGATGTTTTTCATCTTGTGGTTTGGAGGCCAGAGCGTGCTTTCGCTTGGCACAGTGCCACTGCAGTCAGGGTCGTCGTTTATGGGTTCTGCAAATGCACAGCCATCAATTGTGTCTGGTATGTCGCCGAAAGGCTGGAATCCGGCATTCAACTGAGAGCCTGTCAGGTTATATGGTACGACAAGTCCTCCGCGCATACCGACCCACAGTACCTGATCTACATCGTCAAAGGCAAGACATCCTGCAAAGTCGGGGGTCTGGAATACTGGTGAGAAGGCGTTAGTCACAGGATCCCATGTGCCGACCTGCTGCTGGGCCCATGCTGTAATCCACAGCTCGCCGTTAGCATATGTCATTCCGACAGGACCAAATGCCAGGTTGTCCACTTGAAGCGCTGGTCCATTCAGGTTGTTCGAATCTAGCTCTCTAATAGAGCCTGCACTAGTGTTCTGAAAGTGAGCGCGCCACACCGATACGCCGTCGTACGCCAGATCTTCGTTAAATGCCCCTGGTGGGATGTCAGCGACTGCGCTGCTCTGTGGTACTGTGTCAAAGTCGCGGAATGTCAGATTCTGGCCACTCGGAGCTGGGTTGAATGGCTCTCCAACAGTCCCTGTAAGCAGTTGGCTGCCAACTACCGTCATGCCGTTGGCATAATCCCCATCGCCTAACGGTACGATTCCTCCGATGACGACGTTAGGACCATCGGTTTGGAATTTCCCTATGCGATCTTGTAACCCATTAAACTCTTCTGTATCTGCTCCTACGAACAGAGTTCCACCGGGGGTGGCATCAACTTGCCTGCTGTATTGTCCAGCCACAAAAATGGCCCCGAAGAGGATTCCGCATAGAAACAGAACACCGAAAGTTCTGTTCGATATATTTTCCATGTCGAGTTTAACGTGAGACATATAGTCTGATAATTCAGCGCATGTATTGGTACTTCCTGTACAACTTAGTTCGATTCAAATAATCTTTAGGCGCGTCCTAGAGTGCGCTAAAAGAGTAGGATTCTTTTTCGTACGCTGTTTGGAGTATTCCCAATGATATTCAGCTAAGGTGATCACTCTGATCACAACTATCAAGCTAAAGTTCCCATCAGCGATAGCTTGGCTACACTGGTACAACTTCCATCTGCGTTTGCATGGTGGGAGATTAGTCGCGCCCAATTACGGACATCAGTCACGTCGTAAGGAATCTACCACACCATTATCCGTGGGAATCTTTCGCTACACGTTCTTGGTTTCCAGAGTGAACATATGTCGGAATAGCACCCGATTGGTCAGATGGTTCGTTGAGAGTTCAAATCCGTAATCTGTAAGGGTTCATCGACCTCTAGCCCATAAATCGAGTCGATTTTGGCTCACAGACACTTGGGCCCATCACGATATAATTCCTGTTTAGCGGATCTCCCGTGTAGAAAGGTGAAAGCGAAACTTGCTCGAAAGCACAAGCATTTCACTAAAGCTGATCCAGACTAAACTTCATGAATTAATTTCAGATTTTGAATAGGCGAGAAGCCTTATAGCAAACATCTGGCTCCCAAAAAGAATGGCAGAATTTGGAATAGCTGAATATTTCGGAATTGGCGAGGCACTTGGCATAATTGGAACGATGTTTGTTGTTCTGTATTTTTCTAGAAAGCAAATGCAGAGTCTTTCGGCAGATATTGAATCAAAAGTTCTCAACGATTTGGATGAAAAGTTGCACAATATGGCAGAGATGCTAGTAAATAAGCCAGAGCTAGTCGAGGTACTCGTGAAAAGAAATGCTCCGGAGCCGCCCAAATTGGTTTTTGCATATTATGTTCTGTTTATGTGCTCATATGCATTTCACATGCGTCAGAGAAAGGTACTGCGGGACAATGAGTGGGAAGGATGGCTGCGGTGGATAAGGACAACATTTACCGAAGGAACTGTAAGCGAGTACTGGAAAACGACAATAGAGCCGGAGAAATGGTTCGATCCTGCATTCCAGGACTTTATTGACAACGAAATAATCAAGCGCGGAACAGGAAATAGAACCGGCTCTGAAGGTCAGGCGAACGGCAAGCCGCTAGAACACTGAACCTAGTCCCATTATTCGGTCTAGTTTAGAAATGAAGTTGAAAGAACGACTTGATGCGGATCCAAGTGTTCTATTCTCAATTGAGAATAATTCGATGGTAGGCATGATGTATTTCTATATTAGGGATAGGTCTGGCCATATGGAGAAATTACATGATCCTTTACAAATGCTGGATACGTAAATATCATGGATTCCACCAACTATGGAATGTGAAAACCCCTTGGGCCCATCAATCATGTCTATTTTGGTTCAAACCTCTGAATCGTTTAGGCTTGGATTTTCGGGATGTCCGGCAATCCAGTAGAATGTTGAATTTAAAACATCATTCGATAAATTCTAGTCTAGCAATGCAAAACCAGATTATTTATTTCAACAGCAGGCGGAAACAACGTTTCTATCCTTCGCAGTTTTTCAATATAGCGCCCTAGAAATCTTTTTAACATTCGGAGACCAAGTTGGCTTCATGTCTACATCTATCCCAAATTGGAAAGCCTCCGGAGATTGGTTCGATGTCTGTAGCTGCAGCATTCCTTGTCCTTGTACATTTGCCCAGGCACCAACAAATGGAGAATGCGAAGGTGTCCTGGCATATCATATCAACAATGGATTTTACGGTTCAACTACGATTGATGGGCTTAATGTTCTAGGGATTGGAGGATTCAAAGGAAACATTTGGGCCGGGAATGTAAACGCAAGCGGAGGATTTTTCTTTGACGAACGAGCTGATCAAAATCAAAGGGAGGCTCTCCAGATGATATTCAGCGGCAAGGCAGGGGGATTTATGGCAGAATTTGCCAAACTCTTCAGCGATGTTCGTGGGATGGACTTTGCACCAATAAAATTTGAGATTGCTCCAGACCTATCCTATTGGAGGGCAGAGATACCTGGAAAGGTCGTTGCCCGGGGCGAAGCTCTGACCGGACCGATGACTCCGCCGGGAAAACGAGTGCAGACAATTAACGCGCCTGGGAGCGAAACTGGACCGGGCACTGTTGCAACATGGGGAACAGCCGTTCAGGACGAGGTAAGCGTCCCAGAGATGCGGTTTGAATGGAAAAGAAAAGGCAGATCAAGCAAGCATATTCCGTTTGACTGGACTGGACCTTAAAGATCAATAATTTGATCACATTAGAAAAGTAAAAGAACGACGCATGGTCAAATATTAGAGATAATACCATGAGTTCGACTCCACAATCATTTGATGCAGAGCAATTCAAAGCGCAGCAGCGACAAATGTGGGATAATGTAGCTAAAGGGTGGGAGATTTGGTGGCCAACGATCGAGCGTGGAGCCCAAAAAGTGAGTGACAAGTTGGTGGCGATGGCAGAAATTAAACCCGGTGACAAAGTCTTGGATCTGGCAACGGGAATTGGAGAACCTGCTGTTACAGCTGCCAAGCAAGTCAGGCCAACCGGCAAGGTAGTGGCTACAGACATTTCCCCTCAAATGATAGCGATTGCAAAGTCGAGAGCTAAATCTCTTGGATTGGATGATGTAATGGAATTTCGGGTTAGCGACGCAGAAATGTTGGATTTTCCAAGTGCATCCTTCAACGCAATTCTTTCTAGATGGGGATTGATGTTTCTTCCCAGCCTTCCCATGGCCCTAGGCAAAATCAGGCAGCTTCTTACGCCAGGTGGAAGTTTTGCGGCAGCAGTATGGTCTTTTCCAGCCAAAGTCCCCATGCTCGATCTCGCTTTCTCTACCGTCAGAAAAGAAATCAAGGCTCCCCCACCTCCCACTGGAACTCCGGGACCTTTTGCCCTAGCAGACATTGAGGCTCTGAAACAATCATTTATTCAAGCCGGATTCAATGACGTTAGGGTCCAAACAATTCACGTTACGATTGCTTTTGACTCTGCTGAGAGCTACACAAGGTTCCAACAACAGATAACTGCCCCTATCCAAGCGATGTTAGCTAGTCAAACTGATGAGAAAAAGAAGCAAGTCTGGGAGGCAGTCACAGATGCAGTTGGCCAATATGCCGATTCACATGGCAGAGTGAATTTGGATAATGAAGTGATCTGTGTTGTCGGTAGATCCTAACACATTAGAAAGTATTTCAAGACTAAAATAGTACGCGAAATTCATAAACACTATGAGTGATGATGAGGATGAGCAGGCTATCAAGAGTACCTTGCTAGAACTTAGGAACTTAAAGTTAGGAACTGATGGGCTTGTGGTCGCGAAGGATCTCCTGGAAATAATCTTGAGACAGATGGAATTGTCACACGTACTCTTTGACAGACAACACAGGGATGTCTTAAGACAGATCGAGCTGAATCGTACATTCTTTGAAAGGCAGCACCAAGATGTCGATGAACTGCATTCAAGTGTAAAGCGATTTACAGCATCTTCAAAAAGAATTGAGAAGCTGACTCTTGGATTGATTGGATTGACCGGTGTACTTGCAGTAATGACCTATCTACTAATACCCCTCTAAATCTTTGTTCTTGGCTGAAATATATGACTATAGTCCATCCTTGAATTTGATGCTTGTATTACTGCTATTGCAAAATGGGATGTTGGCTAATACTCCACTACGAAAAGCGGATCACGCGCCCCTTTGGACTCTAAAGGTGTCTTTGAGGTGTTATTTGCATAATTCTCTTCAAATATTAGACGAGCAAAGTATCATGGAAGCCAACTATGTAATATGAAATATCCTTGGGCGCACTTCTGTCATTTATTCATCCCATTGAAACTATGACCATTGATCATCGCCTCCTGCTAAGCGTCTTTAATCTTGTTGCTGCAACGACAACTCCTATTGCCGACATAGCCATTAGCAGTGGTAGCGGAAACTCGGGTATTATCTGCAAGTTGAATGCCTCCTGTATATTTTGATGCACGTCTGCATGGACTATTACTTCGACGTCGTCAAGTGGTTCCTTGTCATCGATTGCCTGCTTTAATTTCTGCAGCCCAGCTTCCAGTGCATTTACCGCATCTGTTGCATTTGCATCGGCCAATACCTTGAGCTTGGTATCGAAGAGCTCCACTGCTCTGGCCGCCAGAGCTTGAGCACTTTCATAGTCCATAATATTCACTATTGTAGTGTGGTCTTCTTCGGATGATGTCATGCCGTCCATAGAACTTGTCTGTGTAGATTCGTTACCGCTTGTTTCAGTCATATTCATGGAATCATCTTCCTCATGTCCCTCTTCTGCAACACCGTAGGCTCCGCTATAGCTCTCCAGTATTTCGTCAACGAGATCTGCAAGCATAGTTCCCTGAACAGTTGAATTGGTGAGCTGCGTCCTTTCTATACGGACAGTTACCGTTTCACCGAGCAGGTCGTTAATGTCAGCGACCTGTTTATTCACATCTGCTGCTGTTGCATTGCCGCTTTCCAGCGCCTCGTGAAGTCCTTCCAAGGAAGCAGGAAGTTCAGTTCCAAGGCGATTGTTTCTTTCAGTTATCTCCTTTACAATGTCATCTGTAAGGTGCTCGGCAGCGTGCTCCGCATGTTCTGCAGATAGAGTGGCATTTGTCGCAAAGTCATTCTCTGCCAGCATCAGATGGACCTTTATCACTTCTACCGTAGCAAGAAACGAAGCGCTTTGGTCGCCGGAAAAAGTGTGTGCATAAGCGTTCCGCGTGTCAGTAATTGAGATTCCAAGTAGCAATGTTGCTACAAGCAGCACTGCAATGCTTGCCCTATTCATGCTTGTATTCTTAAACAAGACCCTATTAGAGTTTGTAGTACAAACTTCGAATGCGCGGAACGCAAAGCATTTTGGGATTCTGAATTACGTTGATACTAATTCTAGTGTCTATATTATCAAGGGCTTGTTTAGTTATGTGAACCGAGAGCAGTAGAATTTACACGGCAGCGCAAGTCCCCTGCGTTGGCTTGCGCCAGCCGAGGTTGAAGACTTTATCGAATACTAGGTACTCGTCCCGATTAAAAACCAGGATGATGGCATCGACTGGTACATTGTTTCATCCAGTTGGTTATGGTTCTATGAAGCAAGCTCGCTTATTGCTCAAGGATCATAGCATCGCGACCATATCCGCGTTCATTTATTTCGCGGCGAAGAACCGGAAGGATTGTTTCGTGCTTTGAAGTCTCAGTCACTTGAGACATGCCTCGGAAAATCATGTGATAGAGCCAGAGTAAAAATCACTGCCTGTAGTAAATTTCGGCAAACTGGGTAGCGCGCAATCGAAACAGGTGGGCGTCATAGTCATTTCTTTCTATTTCTTGAATGAATCTACTAGTATTTTGTGATGTGCGTTTTTGTCAGATGATAAATCTCGTCGTCCCCTACACCAGAGTTATGTGCAGGTCTCACGTCCGAACGGGAAGGATATGACCCAAATGTTCAGCGCTGCCCGCACCAGAATTGTGAGCCAGGTCTTGGACTGCCCGTGTTTAGATTGCAAACATGAGTTATTTGAGGAGTGTATCCGCTTCTACTGTCCTTGTTGCGCTCTTGAAGACGGCTATTTCATGCTCACCGGAGACGAACTCAGGGACAGGTAGATTCGCACCCGGAATTGCAGTGGCTAAGACGTGTGCCTGCTGAAGACTTCAGCCCTTTTTGCCCAGTCAAGTGAATTGCCGTAGGAGTGTTTTGTGGCTATATTCTGAATGATACCTGCTAGCACAGAAACTAATTCATCGTTTGGCATCAGCGTGTTGTAAAGCATTGTTTCGACTGTAAGGCCTTGAAAAAGGTCTTTCTGCGGTCTTGTTAATTGAAGTGCCTCAAATCCTTTGAATAATTCCTTTATCCAACTATCGACCTTCGGACCCAGGAAATCCAGAGCTTTGCCAAAATTTTCGTCCAGGTAATTGTCTGAAGACATGTGCAGATGATAGCTCCCATTTCGTTATAAGTTTTGTAACTCCTGCGAACCTTCGTTCTCGTGTACGCCGCACCCACCGCTGAATGCGGGTCATTCGCTCATGCTCTCATTATTTTCATATTGCCTCAAGAACTCATCTTTGATTCTCTGCACTAGACCGTGCAGCTCATAATTATCATTAAGTTCGTTCAACCTAATCGTTGATAGGCCAAGCGATTCCAGCTCTCCCATCAAGTAGTTCTGTTCGTAGCCATCTCTGTGTGCAGAGTGCATTTCAGAGTTCACTCCTAGGATTGTGCGTACCCTATCGGCGCAGCTATTGCGCCTGTATTTGTCTGCTCTTTTTTTGCACGCGAGCTTGATGCCTGTATTTTGCGGACTTTAGAAGTATTTTGCCCAATCCTAATCGGCCTTCTCCCAATGCGGTCCTCGATATAGTCAGAAAAGCATCGTGGACACATTGCATTTCTGTTCACTTCGGCAACGTGTCTAGCTTTCAGCCCGCACATCGCACAGAGGATGGTCATTATCTTGGACCTCCTGGTTAACGTTTCAATTTTGCTCATGCAAATATTTCCAATCTCATCGCATTTATCGTCAAGTTTGTAGGGTTCCTCTACGTGTCGTGTGCCTCTAGAATTTTGCTCCGCATTTAGATCTCTGACAACTAGTACCCTTAGGTGAATTATGCGGAAAATTCTGTTCTGCGTGTCTGCCTGCGGTAGACCAGATATTTTTCGAAACTCGATTTGATCACGATTACAGTCAACAGACCGTAAAAGATGTTGAACGCTATTGCACCAAAGACCAGCCTGTCCAACATTGAGAGCAGTTGAAAGAATGTCGTGGAAGATAGCTGACCCGTAGGCACTTGCTGCCCGATGTAGACGTCTCGGGTTTCAAACGAATTGAGATAAGGCACAACAATGATGTATGTTATCGGCACAAATACCGCGATCCAGAGGCCAACACCAAAAGCGATCCCGTAAATGGGGGCGTACTTTTGTATAAACGCGCCGGCCTTCCCTGCTGCGCTGGCGGTGCTGGACCTGAAGATCATGAAGGGCACAGACATGATGAGTCCGATTAGGCTGCCCGCCAGAAGGTGCATGGCTAGACCCAGGTCGACGGCGCCCTGAAAATTCCCGCTGTATGAATTTGTTATCGAGGGAGAAAGCACATAGTAAGAAGTGCCTACTGGAAGCGAGCTTGTTCTTTCTACCAGCAAAATAAGTCAAGAAATTGCGAGTGAAGAGATCAACCCCGCTGCCAATCCAAAGACAGTAATCTTGAGGCTGCGGCCCGAAGTTATCCCCTGCTCTGCCCTTGACGTGCGGGGCATCGCCGGCGTTGCGAACAACCTATTCCTGGCTAGCGAGCTGACAATGAATCCAAACATTGCTCCCCATATAAGATGAAACATGATTGCGCTCAGCGCTATTCCCCTGAATGATTGGCTGACGTCTCCGATGCCGTTGCCCAAGGCGCTGCGGTCACTCTGCTGCGATCCGGATAGGACCTCGGCAATCCTGTCTTCGGAGGGCTGGACGAGGGCCGCGGTCACCGGCAGGAATAGGACAAGCCACACAAGCATACTTGTACCTATTCCCATCAGGATTGCCCTGTAAGGGTCCAAAATGTTTGCCATCGAGCTCTTGCGCATGGATTCGACCTTCACTGCCAGCACCCCTATGACAGAGCCGAGTATGGTTCCGGTGGCAATGTGCATTCCAAATCCTAGATAAGGAGCCATTATTGCATCGTTCGATCCCAGGCTAATCCCCATTATGGAATAAAACGTGCTGATGGGCAGCCCCAGCTCAAACTCTGAGGCGGCAATGGCCGTAGAAATAGACCAAGTTGCAATAAGCCCTGCAATCGCGCCGTACTTCATCGCACGGCCGGACGAAACAGAATTAGAGAATCTATCAGACATGCTTCGCTTATAGTCTGCAGTCTCCATAACCAATTATAGCGGGTGCAATATTTTACCTTTTTGCTGACATTCTAGTATAGAATTGCACCTATTTTGCCGTAGTCATAGAAATCCAACATAGAAAGTAGGAAACGAGTACGATTTTTACATAAATGCAGTTGAGTTCAACAGCCTTCGGGCCTTCCCGGCCAAGTTCATGTCTGGCCAACATAGATCGATTCAGATTCGTTCAATATCGCCCGATAGAGGTCATTGTTTAGATCTTGCCTGTAATAGTCAAGCATATCCGGGTCGTACTGCCGGACTACTTCTATTTTTTCGCCTTTTTTGACTCGTTGCATAATGACGTCGCGGTGTGCATATCCCGTTACAAACTTGTATCCGCGCTTTGAAGCCTCGCTCAGGAATCTAAGCCTGAGCAGGTGACCACCACTGGAACCTCAAAAGCCTTTCATTACGCCTATTCCTTCAAGATAGACACTGTTGTTTCCTCCCCTGTTGCGGTCAGCAGTCCCGCGCCTGAGTTCGGCTCTCTCCAATGGATATCCCTTTGCGTAACCAACTATCTGAGACACGCCGTCGCTCTTGTCTATCCTTAGAGTGACCAATATAGTATTTTCATCTGAAAGCGTGCGCCAAAATTCGTCCTCCGCCACTCGAATTGGAAGTGCCTGGTCCCTGTATATCTTTGAGACGGCATTCCTGACATCGTCCGTAATGACTTCAGTCGCCCTATCTTGAACTTGAATTCCATCCATTGTCTGGACGACGGTCGTCAGCTTTAGCTCGTCGGAGATAAGGCCCTTCAGCTCGAGCTCCTCCTCCCATGCTTTGCCGAATGTTTCTACGTTCTTATGAAATGTTCGTTTGTAGTGCTCTGGGACTCCTGACATTACTTTTTCAAACATTTCCTTCTCTTCCTGGAGCGAAGAAAAGTGCTGTACCGACCGTTCATTTATGACAGAAGGGTGCCATCCTAGCGCATGCGCGTTTTTTCTTGCCAGATCCAAGGCGTGATCGAAATTGCCGAGGGCATACCCGGCGATGCGCTCTGCGACAGATAGAAACCACCCCATGTTTGCGTACCGATTTCTTTGCGGAATATTGGCTTCATCGATCCCGGCTGCGCTGAATAGCTCATTCATTCGTGCCAGCGCGTGATCGGCGATTTCTCCGCGGAACGGGTAGGCGGTCCTGTGGATGAGGGCAACTACGATGTCGATGTTTAATCCAACTTCATTAATAAGTTGCACAATTTTCTTGTCGGTTCGCACGATTCGTTCCACGGCATCTTCATGGGGTTTGTCAAACCTCTTTTGAGGATCGTAGTCGTGAAAAAGGGCGGCAACGAAAAGATAGTTGAGGTCTTTTTGGCTGAAACCAGAGCGAACGAGCCGCAAGCCGCTGGCGGATAGCAGCGTAAAGTAGGCAGCTCCAGTTCGTGGTCAATATTATGATATCCATAATAATCAGGACCAAGTCCCTTCTTTGCAAATTCTGAAACTGCATGACGCAGAATCCTCTTAAGCCACCGATCCTGTAGGCCTGCCTCTATCCCGAGCTGGATGATTCTGTCCTTGAGCAACGCTTCATAAGTCAGCCCGCGATTGTATCTCAGCCACCATCCTGACAACTCGAAAGGTCTAAAGAACTCACGCTCTTTCGAGTCTGACAATGGATTTACCGACATCTAGTTCGCCCCAGCGTCGATGAGAACCGCATCCGCAATCTGTGGCAGACACACGTTCATGCACGTATTAACCAAAGACAGCTTTTTAAACAAAGCCATGACGAACGCCACGGGATTTCCACGATGCAACTGTCACATGCCGAGTATTCTTCAACGATTCTCAGTCAACTTGCCTCGGAGTCGATTGCAAAAATAGCGGCTCGGGTATTTTTTGACTCTTTTGCGGTTTTGGGAGACGTTACTTCTGGGATGATGGGGAGGCCGCAGACAATCTTTATCGTTAATCCTTCCATCCTTTTATACACGTAGCATATAGGACACCAATGAATAGATACGCGCAAAAAGCTTTACTTGCGGGACTCCTGCTGTTGCTTCCTGTCGCAGCGGTGTCCGCGTACGCGCAGGACGGGATACAGGAAGTCAGCGGCACTTACACAAATGAAGAACTGGGTGTTGAGATAACTTTCCCTGAAGGTTGGAGCGGCTTTGAGGTATCACAGACTTCTGAGACAACACTTGTGGCAACAAGCCCGGGGGGTCTGTCTGAACCCGACCCAGCGACTATGAAGACTATCAATCTGTTGATTACTGCCAAGGGGGGGCGGGATGCGAGTGATCCGTCATCGTTGACCCAAGATGTAAGTGATTGTAATCAGCCTTCGATCCAGTCACGGACTGTTGCTGGTGTGCAGGGAACCGAGGTTACCGTAGAATGTCCAGGTTCAGGTCAGAAATTTAGGATGGTCGCAGTAGAGACAGTCGAAAATATCGTGGCTGTGATGTACATGACACCAACTTCAGAATTTGATAGCAACCTCAGTGCCTTCGACAGCGCGGTTGCATCCCTGAGTGTGCAGGGTGCTAGCGGAACGGGAGGAGTACCCAGCACTCCGACGGAAGATGAGCCAACACTTAGCATGCAGTCGGTCATGGTTGCAGGAGAATCGATCCAAGTCTCAATCGAGAGCGCATCGACCGTATCTGCCTTCGCCTTGAACGAGGAAAGCAAGATGCTTACTTTCAAGACCGATGGGACGGGAAGCGAGACTACAGTAGCAGTCGGCTCGGTCCTTGAAGGCCCGTATACAGTGATGGTGGATGGGCAAGCAACAACTGATTTTGAAGAATCCACAGACGACCAGGGGGTCAAGACCGTAACAACTTCACATGGAGAAGGAACACATGACGTCAGCATATCTGGAACTCAGGTAGTACCGGAATTTCCACTTGCGGCGCTGGGCGCGATAGCTGCGGCAGTTGGAGTTGTCGCCGTCTTAGGGAGAGCCAAATTCCTCAAAATATAGCCGCAGATAATGGGTGCTCAACACCCCCTCTCCTTTTTTATCAGCATTTTGTAAATCCGAATCGCTGAAGCAAGTCTTCAATTAGCCTTTGATGAAACTTTGAGTCTAGTGGTTCTAATAGCAGTGATGCTATTGGCCGGTACCAATCTTTTCGCCGAGGTAGCCCAATGTGTAAGCATAATCATGAGAATTGATAATCATGACGATGATTTTATTTCTGAGTTGTGAAAAAAGGAAAACGTAGTGGCCCAGATTTCAGGGCCACTAATCTGGTCTTTCTAGTCAGTCGCTAGTACTGAACGAACTCGAATTGAGTGTCTGATTGCCGCTCTCTTCTATGGCGAGCACTTCCCAATCATAGTCGGTGCCCGGCTCAAGAAATTCCTCTGGAATTAACATTTCTGTCACATCAGGCGGCAAGTACATGCTGAGTCCGAATTTTCCAATCATGTGTGGATGAGGCGCTTCGTCTTTCTCAATAATGAGCTGGTATGCAATGATGTTGACGTCATCGCCGTCGATGGTTTTGTCAACTGGATTCCAGCTCACCAGAAGGTCTTTGTCTTCGGGAACTTCAGCTTCCTCAGCCGGCGACAAAAGTTCTGGGCCTTCAGGAATGTCATGAGTTAGAAGCGCGGTACCTATCGTCGTACCTGTCCTTTCTCCAGATTCCATTCCAGTTCCTTTGAATGTATACTCGCCTTCTGGCAGGGTTGCTAACACCTCTTCGATTGGCACATCAGCGTTTTCGGGCTCGACAGTCTCGAAGAACAATTCAGTTAGTCCAAGTCGTCCTAGCTCCCCGCTGCCTTGGAACTCCAACACCTTCCCATCAGGTCCAGTAACAGTCATCCTGTTCCAACCCTCGCTATCAAGGGCTCCTTGGAATCCTGTATCTTTGTCCTTAGCGTTGTGCTCTATGTTCAGCTTGGCCTCTTTTAGGGGTACGACAGTCTCTGAAGCTTCTACTTTCTTTTTTGAACCTTCGCCGGCCATTGCGAACTGTCCGCTCGTAAATAAACCTGCGAGCGCAGTTGACAGAATAGCTGCCAGCAAAACTACCTTTGTTTTTCTGTTCATATCCAATGGAGATTCCGCCAACTTAATACTTATTGTGATACGACCGTCTGATCGAAGAAACAAATTCCAGTTGCAGACAGCTATGCTCACTTTGACAGTCGTACCACAACACATTATATCGGAATTTCGGCTTACTGGAAATCAGTGTGCATTTCCGGAGACATATCAATGGAACAAAGCACACTTGTACGCATCTTGGCTGGATAATCGAAATATGAGAATAATTGGAACCTGACAAATTGATCGGAACTATAAAGGATGAATATGTAATCAGCAATACTTGCAACGGTTTTCAGTTTTCCCTAGTGAACAATCAATGTTCAGCAAAATGTCCCAGTCTGGCAATACGAACAAGATTCTGAGAAAAGCCTTTGAGGGTATAATCTCGATACTGGGGCCGACTGGCGAAAAATCCATCATTTCTGAGCTCCGTTCCAGATGCGACTATGACCAGGATTATATTGACAGCGCTCTGGTGAGAGAAACCCTTGAACGCTTGTTTGGTCCAGACTCAACGGGCCTCCTACTTGAACAGGTCCTTAAAGTGGAAAGTAGGTTAGAATCGCGCATCGCCAGGCTGAAAAACGCGCAGACTTGAAGCAAGACCTTGTAATGTTGAGATTATTTCGCAACAATAACTGTGGTAACTTGTGGATTAATGGTCTGCTAGACTAGAGCGGAATCGAATTGATTTCAGCGAAAAAATAAGAAAGAAGAATATGATTGCTGACGGTTTACTTTGCTGATGGATCGTTTTGCATTATCCCAAACGTGTTGCCCTCGGTGTCCTGACAGTTTGCGAACCAGCCAATCCCCGGTATCGGCGTTTTCGGCATCAATACTTTGCCACCTTTGTCTGTTATCATCTTCGAGTACTGGTCCACCGATGCGACAGAGATCGTATTCATGTTCGGCATGCCACTCTCACCCTTTTTGGAAATGCCTCCGTTAATTCCCGGCTCTTTGTCGTCCCCGGTTGTTGCCATCCAGTACTCCATCGGTCCATCCCATTTTTGAAATTTCCATCCAAAGACTGCCTTGTAAAAGTCCATTGCGCGCTCTGGATTATCGACCGTTAGGTCAAAGTGAATTGGTCTAGGCATAGCCCATGTATTGTGTCCTAGCTATTTATCAGCTATGAAAAGTGCGACCTCTAAAGCTCAGCGCTTGACCGTTTATCGGACATGATTCTTCACTAGGCCAACCAGCTTGTCTATATGAAATGGTTTTTGCAGGAGATCATTCACCTTCAAGGAAGGAAAGATCTTTTCAAACTCTATCAAATTTACCTCAAATGCGGTCATAAAAACAACTGGGAGATCCGGATTTACCCTCCTTGCTTGCCGAGCTAATTCGAATCCTCAATATCCAGGCATTCGGATATCTGTAATGAGCATACTCATCTTGTCCCCGCACTCTTCTAGGTCAACTAAAGCTTCTGAAGGATTGGAGAAAGAATGGACTAGGTAGCCGGTATTTCGCAGAGCACCGGCTGCAATGTTGGGTATGTCTGGTTCATCGTCAACGATATGGATAATCCCTTCCGCCAACCCTCCTTTCACTTGACTATATCACACAATAATTCATTGTGTGGTATAAATGCGCGAAGGAGGTGTTATTCTTAGCGTCATGCACTAACCTCAGATTCTAGCGACCATTGGGCGGTCGCGTCGATTTGCCAATTTCCCATTTTCACTTTTATAGAAGATCACTGGAGCATTTCTCTTAAACTGCGCGACCACACCTCTTCGTGTTCATGAGTGCTAGCCTTGTCGAGGTGGGAGATCCCGTCACCGCGCTAAGGTCAGCTTGTTTTAATGCGACCGGTCCAATAAGTAATCAAAGAGTCTGCTGCTTTGCGTCCATCGCATAACCTTGGCTCAATAATGTTTTTCGTGATTCACAATCGTGAAAAGCGCAGCGTTCTTTGCAGCAAGCTCTGCAGTCCTTCTGTCCGTGTCTGAACTTCCTACGATAATGATATCCCCCTGCTCAGGGTTCAGGCCGTCCAGCAGCAGCGAGCGAATATCCGCATCCTTTCTGAGGGAATCCTGCGACCGTCCTGCAGTAGGCATGATGAATTTATTGTCTGTATACAACAACGTTGTAGCGCCGATCCCGCCTACCTTTATCGCCGCGTCGCGCTGCTCGATCCCCGACTTTACCGCATAGCCCAATTCTTTTATCAACACTGCGTGGTTGAACCTGCCCAGAGCGACAGAGCACCTGGGAAGCGATTTCTCGGCTGGCATGGATGCAATCAACTCTGAAAATATCGCCTGACCTCTTTCAGTCATCCTCGTGCCGCGATTGCTTGTCTTTACCAAATTGTTCATCTTTAGGTGCTTTACCAGCGTCTTGATGCTTCCTTCGCCGAGACCTAATTCCTTACAGAGTTGTTCTCTGCCCACATGGCCGTCCCTATCCATAAGCTGAAGTGTTTTGAAGATGTGGACAACGCCAAATGAAAGTCCTCTGCTTGGCGCATACTTGCTTGCAACTTTGGTCAGTGCCTTGATCAGCATGTGCATGATTGTGCTAGATGTTATGCCAGACAATGAAATTTATTCTATGTGCAGGTCGTAAACTCAGTTGGATAAACCATCCGTTCCTTTATATAATACATTTTTTGATAAATGGAGAGTATGGTTTCACCAGAAGTCAAGAACATTACGTCCGCAGTAGTCAAGGTTCCAAAGGTAGCTATTGTCGTTCTTCTGGGGATCATGGCGTTCGGCATATTCATGGTAGGCTTTGACCAAGGGCATCTTTTTGCCATAGCTGAGGGCGAGACTGCATACGAAGACTTGTGGATGCACGAATTCTACCATGACATGAGGCACGCAGCAGGATTTCCCTGTCACTAACTACTGTGCGGTGAATACGAAGCGTTGAAAGCAGCGATATTTATTGTTGTCACGCTTTTGTCAGGCGCAATTGCAGGCGCTGTTCTTGGCATAATCAACCAACTAGTGGTCGAGCCGTACATTGACGCGGCGATCGACATCGAGAATCAGAACGCGATTGCTTCCGGCGAACTATTTGACCCAAATGACTATGCACTTTATAGGATTTGGCAGAAAACCGGCGGCATTGTTGCAGGCGCTGTTCTTGGCATGTCCATAGGAGCATTATTTGGCGTCGTATTCGCTTACGGCCGACCGTCTGTCCCGGGATCCAATAACAAAAAGAAGGCCCTTATCCTTGCCGGCATCATTGGTTTTGTGCTGTTCATTGTTCCAGCTCTAAAGTATCCTGCAAATCCCCCGGGGGTGGGAGATCCCGAGACGATATACTATAGGCAGAGCCTATATCTCGCCTTTCTTGCATTATCCGGCTTTTCAGCTTTGGGCGCGGCAGTGCTATACAGGAAAATCGGAGGAAACGAGGCAAAGAAGATGATAGCCCCCGGAATTTACGCTGCAATAATGATCGTCGGATTTCTGGCGATGCCGCCAAACCCCGATCTGATAACCGCGCCAATGGACTTGGTAACGAACTTTAGGGTCGCAAGTGCTCTTACAATGGCTGTCTTCTGGGTGCTGCTAGGGCTTGTTTTTGGGACATTTTGGGACAGGTTCAAGCCGCACGAATCTGCGAAAATATCTACATTCTAGATTCCGCGAACATGTGCGATCTAAAGAAATGAAGCCATGAAAAGGTTGCGAATGTTTTATGGTAACACTAGCCTTGAATCAAAACTGTCAGCTGTCTGTAAGAGCCCAGGAAATCATTTCCTTTCGCCGTAGTTGTGTAGAGCTTGGATAATCCGTCATATTCCAGCATGCCCGTGACAATAAGTTCCTTCAGATAGGAAGCCATTTGAAAGTATGACAGCTCGGCTGTGTACATGACCCGGGTTTTTGCTGCTCCTCCAATTGCGGCCTCTAGGATAACTGCCTGTATCTCTATTCTGTTGCGATAGACCATACTCTTCTGCGACCTCGAATCGAAGTTGAAACATCCTTGCGATACGGTCTCGGCCTTTCCAAGTCGTCGAGAATGGCTTCAGGGGTCATGCACTCGTCACAGTTGCACCGAAAATGGCTCTCTCTCACAGTGTATGATGATGACACTGAGGCTATGAACTAGCTCCACATAGAATATGGCGCCAGTATAGCCGACGATAGATCATTGTTTTCGTGCTTGACGTTAATACATTGACCGGAGGGACATGATCACCTTAACTACCGGTCAAGTGAAGTGACGCCTTTGACTTTAGGTTGTCGAGCCGGCAGAGAATTGCTGGATTAATCCCTTCTGCGAAAGTGACTTGGTGGGCCTCTGCTTGGAGCCTCATGGGTCCTTCTAGGTGGAGGCGCATCATTTTCATGTCCGGGATGAGATCGAATATGGCTCCAGTATTCAGAATTCGTTATAGGTTCCTTGCACACGGGGCAGTTTGCAAAGCCGCACTTGTGGTGTCCGCTAAAGTTTGGATGTATCGTTAAATGGCAGTTGGCGCAAATTTCCAAGGTACTAGTCAGTATGCACTCTGCTATTAGTACATATCGAACAATTTGCTTTAGTCATCGACTTTGACTACGCACGATTTGCAGTAATATTCCAGTTTTGTAACCGTGCTCATGTTTCGAACTACACGGTAATGAGCTACTTTGTCACAAATTCTGCATCGGGCTATTCTGGGCTTGTTGCTATAGTATGACGAAGTAGGTATTGAAATTGCTGAATCAAAATGCTCAATTCTTCTATCTTTATTGCTTCGCTTCTTCACAGCACATGTTCAATCTCTTTCTAGCAAATAGATGAGTAATCGTCATCAGGTTCATACGCCTTCCAGACCATGCAGGAGGCCATCTTGTTTTATCTTCTCAGCATGAGCAGATATGTATCTCCATATAATGTCCGCTTTATCAGACTGAAAATCCCATGGCGCTATCAACACTAAATCGTTGTCTCGAATCCACATCCTTCTCTTTATCTTGCCTCGTATCCTACAAGTTCTAACTTTGCCGTCAGTGCATTTAACAATGATGTTGTCGCCGCCTACCAATTTTATCACGCGCCCGAAAAGTTGACCCTCTCCGGGCATAACCATCTCTTTAAGGGCAGACTCGTTGAGGACTTTTCTCTTGCCTATTTTAAAAACCACATATGGTTGGCGCGACCACATTAAAAGCCTACCGCTGCCCCTAGTCTCAATTATCCCCGAAAAGCAATTTTTCGGAGAACCCCTACATTCTTATAGCTTGCACACTGGCAGATAGTTATGAACAGGACTTTTTCCTCCGTCAGAGAGTACGACCGCCAATTATCGAGTCCAAAATCATGCGGCATTTGCAATCAGCCAGCAACTAAAGATGTCTTGTTTGATGTGGGGAACGGGATAGCAGTTATAGAGCGATATTGTGCCCAGTGCGCTACAACTGCTTCTCATGAAGGGATCAGGGGCTCGGCCTAATCTTGCCGTATGTCAGGGAATCTATAGGCCCTCGGCCTTCTGGCGCGCCAAAGAATGGCCAAGAGAGGACGATTTCTGACCGCGATAGCGCCAATCATTTAGAATATTTCATGAATGGTAGCTGGCGACATAACCAGGCTGGCTGCAGGAAACGTACTAATCCCCAATGCAACCGAGCTGACTAGAGAAATAATAGTCTCACTCAGGGGTATGATGAGGAGTTAGAGGTAGATAGTCATCGTAGCTATGCTACGCTGGCATTGTCGTGAGAAATTCTCTGACCCTTGAAGTCATTATCCTATTTTGAAATCCCTTTGCGTCTTTGAGAAGAATCCACTCCTCAGGGTCGTGATTCAAAGTAGCTTCTGGAAGATGATTATTTTCGTCCGTTGCTTCAATCTTCTCCTTGATTGTGGATGCATTACTAACGACCTCAATTTCTGAGCTGGTAGGCAATGCAGATGGTCTTGTTTCACACAAGAATCGTTCTGCGGCTAATGAGAGTATATGCTCAGACCCGTTGGTTGAATTCATTTTGATCAACGCATACGTTCCAACTCTGACTTGTCAAAAGTCTTCATCTGATGGGAGTGTTCTGTGATTAGAACCTTGATGAATTCCTCATCGTTTCCTTCCCAGCCTACATAATCCCTTGAATGCAGCTGACACAGGACTACTTTAGTTTCGCTATTATTCCACATCAATACGCATTGACAGGGTAGGAGGATCTGCTCAACTATCAATGGCCTAGCTCAGATCAGGAACATCAAACAAATTAATCGTTGACTATATTTTCTACATTAGATAAAACCAGACGCAAACCCATAATACCTAAGCGAGTCCGGATCGGACACACACTTCTACTCGTTTAGTAAGTTTCCCTTAAGCGAGCATCAGTCACAATTAGACTGGCATTTGCCGTACCTATCAACAGGTCATAATACAATTCGTCGCCTCTTTCCCATAGAGAAAGCGACCACAGGATCCAACCAAAGGTCAGTTCTTGTAGTACCAGGTAGCATCGTTAATAAATCACGTACATCCGGAGGTTATCGCGCGATTGACAAAGATAGGCGACGCGTACAGATGGTTTCATGGCCGGATTGCGGAGCGGCCTACTAACTTTGGCTGGGTGATAGAAGACAAGCTGGCTGGTTGCGGCCTGCCGGTCACCGATGATGAATTTGAATGGCTTGTGCAGCGTGGCATCAAATCAATCGTGACTGTAAGAGAGGTCCCGTTACCACCTGATTGGTTTGAGGATAGAGACGTTTCGTACCTGCACCTAAGAGTCGAGGATTTCGGCGCACCATCGATTGAGGAGCTGGATGCTAGCGTGAATTTCATCGAACAACAACTCCAGAACGAAAGACCTGTGATGGTTCATTGCGCCGCAGGAAAGGGAAGGACGGGCACCGTGCTTGCCGCATTTCTTGTCAAGAACGAAAAACTTTCTGCAGAGCAAGCTATTGAAAAGCTCAGGACAATCAGACCGGGGTCAGTACAATCAGTGGTCCAAGAGACTGCGGTATCAATGTACGAAAAATTCATCAAAAACAAGGAAAGGTCCTGATCGATCTTAATCTACTCTAAACTATGGGCCGAGTATCGTTTGAACAAAGTCCAAGTGTCTATTCCGGCACAGAGTCTATCTCGAGCTGACCATTCTGGAGTTTTATGAACAGGTATCTGTTGTCTTTAAAGATCAGCGTAATTTCGTTTTTCTTTTCCTCAACATCGAGCAATTCCTGACCCTTGATGCCATCAAACTTGACCATTTCATAAGTAGTGAAAAACCAGAGATATTTAGAGTGAGCGTTCTAGTCCGTGACTTCCTGATCCAGGCTTTCGAGGCACAGCCCGAGGAGTTCATTGCTCCGTTTCATGATCCACTCGGGAAACTGTTCAATAGTAAAGACGTATTGTTGCTGGAAGTTGGGGGGGATGAATCCTCCGTGAGTGATGACCTGGACTACAACGTATTGCTCATTGACCGTGGCAATCTCCTCCTCTGCGGACTGATCGATTTCCTCGATTGTATGTCTGTAGAGCACGACGGGTCTACCTGACCTACTCGCCATTATGGAGGCCTTGCGGAGCCGCTCCCTCAACCTTCCTCGAACCCAGCTATCGAGTGTTACCTGCTCATTGGTCAATCGCAGAGTATTCTCGAGAATTATGTATATAGAATAGTATGGCAACAATTGTTGACTCTCGAAGCAAGTTTCTTCACTTGCCAGTAGGTTGCAGAATGTTGCGTGACTTCTCCCCTATGTCAGGACAAGAAAGAGGAGCCATATTACACTATGGCAGCAAAACTTCATACCATTTAGTAAAACTCTGTCATATCCTGCCGAGGCTCTACTCACTAGTCTACGCGATAACACAACTTGCATTAGGATGAACATTCATTGCGGTCTGCAAGTCTTTACTCAACAGAAATATAGAATTCCCTTCCGTCTATTTCTATTGCTTTATAGTTTGCGTTGTTCACTCTATCCTTCGTTAGCACGACATCCTTTACACGCACTAGGTAGGTCAATTTTTCCTTCATTGAACCAAGTGCGGCCAATTCATCATCCAACCCTGCAACAAATGCGGTCCCTATGATATCGGTAGGGTTGTACTGCCTCTCCTTGCGCAATTGTTGCAGGTGGCGCGCAATATCCCGGAGAAGGCCTTGATATGTCAGCTCCTTGTCGCGCGCAGTCGAGATAAAGACTACAAGGTCGCCTCTTTCAGACGACGAGTATCCTCTTGAAGCCTTGTATGACATTTCTACATCCGAGCCGGAGATATCTACCGACTTGTCCTCATAGTCGAGTCGGTAAGTCCCGGACTTTAACGCGTCGATAAGGCCGAATTTGTCAACACGTTCAAATGCGGAAGCGACCTTGGCAATGTCAGCCTTTACGCGTGGAGCAATGTTTTTTCTTAACAGCGAAACACTGATTTCAACGGGCAACTTGTTTTCCAGAAGACTAGCAATCTTTTCCAACTGTGATCCAGTGCGAATCTTTACTATTCGCTGGTGCTCGGCATTCAGCTGGCTTTGCAGAGCTTGTGAAATCCCGGGCATTTCTAGCGAACCAGTATCTGGGACGCACAAGATTGCCTCTTTGATGGGCCAACGGCGCTTCAGGCCGGCCAAGTTCCTAGCAGCATTTGCCAGAGATACAAATTCTTTCATGGTATCAAATGCATTTTCGAGCTTTGAATCACGGAGTTCAATTTCGCTAACAGGCCAGGTCTCAAGCACTATGCTTTTCTTCTCGCCAAAGCAGGTGAGGTAGAGGTAGTCAGTTACAAACGGAGACAGCGGATGCAACATGATATTAATGTGACTTAGGGCGTGTCGTAGTACCGCATATACCGCGAGCCTCTTATCACGATTCTCCTCGGAGTCATCCCATATTATGTTCCGAGTCAATGGCACAAAGGTTTGGCTCAGCTGGTTGATAATAAACTCGTCAATCGCCTTTGCGCCTTCATGGAACCGGCATTTATCAAACGATTCAGTTACGATTTCTACAAGCCCTTGCAATTTTGAGAGCAGCCACATATCTGACAGCCCTAGCGAACGGGTCTCTATTGCCCAGGGTACAGTGTGCTTGCCAGGGTCAAACTTGTCATACTCGCTGTTCTGCTTGAAATAGATATGGAGGTTGTGGAGAGTACTTAGTATTTGGTATGGCCTTGTCTTCATTTCGTCAAGGCTAAAGTTGAGTGACTCGATAGGAGACGATTTCCACATGAAGTATAGCCTGATAAGGTCCACGGGATTCTCAGTCAAGAGCTTTCGTGCGTCTATCACGTTTCCTAAGCTCTTGCTCATCTTGTTGCCCTTTTCATCAAGCACGTGTCCCTGAAACAAAAACGACTGAAATGGCGCTACGCCGGCCTGGTTCATGATGACGCTTTCCATCAAGAGAGTATATGCCCATCCTCTGGTCTGGTCGATCCCTTCAGTGAGAAAAGTCGCAGGGATAAGGTCGCTGTATTCTTGATCCGTCAGCGAGGCGTATGGCGCAGCCCCGCTGTTGTGCCAGGTGTCAAGCACGAATGGCTCTCGATTCATCAAGGCCCCGCATTTTTCGCAATTGATCTTGACTCTGTCAATCCATGGCCTATGGAGTTCAAAGTTTGAACCATCTGGAAGCTCCACTGCTTTTTTTGCTATCTCGCCTTTTGAGAACAACGGTTCCTTGTGGCCGCACTTTGCGCATGACCAGATTGGAAGCGGGGTTCCCCATACTCGCTCCCTGGAAATGCACCATGGGTGCCGTTCACGGATAATCTCGATGAATCTGTTTTTTGGCTGCTCAAAAAAATACTCTACGTTCTGGGCTGCTTCAAGAGGCTGGTCTCCCAGCTCGTCGATTATGTAAAAATATTCTCTCCTTGCAAGCCACACTACCTTGTGATGGGATCGCCAGCACGTTGGGTATTGGTGCTTGAGCCTCCCCAGCTTGACTGACGAGTCAGCTTGCTTCATCGCCTCAACCACCTTGGCGTCGGCGTCGCGTACAAAGAGGCCGCTGAACACCCCTGCCTTGTCGGTAAAGGTAACCTTGTCGTCAATTGGCACAAAGATAGGAACTCCGCGCTTGTTTGCTATGTCAAAATCCTCCTCGCCGTTTGCCGGCGACAAGTGTACGAGGCCGCTCCCGGTGGCGATATCGACAAAATCCTCTGCCACAACAAAATGAACTGATCCGCTCGCAGCAAGCTCCGCGAGCCCAGGTATCATGTGAAGAAGAGGGTGGACATAATGCCTTCCGTCGAGCTCGGATCCGATTACCTTCTTTTCGACCGAATAGTCTTCGATCCTGAGTTCCTTCATCAGCTCCTCCATCCTGTCAGTGCCAACAACCCAACGTTCGCCAGTTTCATTCACGCGGATGTAGCTGTAATGGGCCTTTGGGTTGACGCCCACCATTTCGTCCGTCACGATGGTGAAGGGCATTGTAGTCCAGACAACCAAGAAAACATCTTCATCGCTTAGCTTTACTTTGTAATAGAACGAAGGATCCTCGACTGTTTCGTATCCTTGGTTTACCTCCGCATTGCTGAGCGAGGTCTGACAGGAGGGACAGTACGCAACCACCCTGAACCACTCCCGGAGGACGCCAGCTTCCCATGCCTTTCTAAGGTACTGCCATTCTCTTTCGATATAGTCATCTCGGTAAGTCCAGTAGGCCTTGTCATAGTTGAACGACATTCCGAGCAGCTTGTCCCCGGCAACCCACTTCTCGTTATTGGCTAGGATGAGTTTCTTGCATGTCTCAACTATTTTCTCGATTCCCACTTTGCTAATGTTTTCCGCCTTGCTCCCCGTCAGGCCCAGCTCCTTTTCAGCAGCAAGCTCCACCGGAAGCCCCTGGGTATCCCACCCTGCCCGAAAGATTACTTTTCTTTTCCGGAGAGTATTATAGCGGTACCAGAGGTCTTTTATTATCCGACCCCTCAGGTGGCCTGCGTGGGGCTCGCCGTTCATTGTTGGAGGGCCCTCAATGTAGCCTACAAGTTCCTTGCCGGCAAGCTCGTTTTCTAGGTGCGCCCTTAGGTCGAGATTGTCTAGAAAGCCGCGAATTTCATTTTCGATCGCCTTGGCGTCGAACTTTGTAGAAAACTCCATTGATATCTATGCGGAACTCGATGGAGCGTCCTGTGTTTATGTTTTTGGCTAGCTGAGAATCAATAGAATTATATCTTAAGAATGGAGCGATCACTTGCGAAAAAGAATTGACACTTGTAGATAGTCTTAAGGCCGGCAAGAACCCGCCAGATGAGATAAATGTCGTCATAGAGATTCCAAAGGGAAGCAACATAAAGTACGAAATAGACGATGAAACGGGCGCAATTTTTGTAGACCGCAAGCTATTCACTGCAATGTATTATCCGTGCAATTACGGATTTGTTCCACAGACAAAGGAGAAGGACGGAGACCCCGTTGATGTCCTGGTGCTTGGAAATGACCCCATTGTACCGGGTGCTGTAATCAGGGCCAACCCTGTTGGGATTCTATTGACTGCGGACGAGGAGGGTGAAGATGCAAAAGTAGTTGCGGTGCCCGTGGCCAAAGTTGATCCGTCATTCTCGGAAGTCAAGGACATAAGTGGCGTTCCACAGCACATACAGGATCAGATAAAGCACTTTTTCGAACATTACAAGGAGCTGGAAAAGGGCAAGTACGTCAAGGTAAAGGGCTGGGAAAACAGGGAAACTGCAAGAAAAAAGATAAGCGACGCGATGAAAGCGTACGAGAAATAACTAGAGCGCCTTGAACTGATCGCTCCATCGCATGTAAGCCCGTATCATGTCAACACTGACGCTGGGCTTGCGTATCTTTAATATCTCCGTAAAGTCCACCCCGACGATAGGCCTGGGGTTGGCAGTCGAATCCATCGCCTTGCCGCTTTCAAACAATTCATTGACCACCCTGAGCTGAACCGACTGGCAGATGTCCTTGATGTCGCTTGCGCTGTAACCCTCGGTTATTTTTGCCAGCTGGTCAACCTTGAGTGCGCCCTCCACATTAAGCGGTCGGGTGTACTGACCAAATAGGTTCGTCCTTGAAGCAATGTCAGGCAATGTAACGTAAATTCGCTTCTGGAATCGCCTTAGAAATCCTGCTTCGAGGCTCCAGGGCTTGTTGGTTGCGCCAATTATGTACAGCTGGGACTCTTTGGATTTGCCGTTGATGCCATCCATTTCTGTCAGGAACTGGTTCTTTACTCTGACCTCACCACCCACCTCGCTGTTTCGAGTCCCAAGAAGAGAATCGATTTCGTCAACGAAAACCAGAACTGGCACGCCCTCCGTTTCATTGAGCGTCCTGGCCATCTTGAAAAGTTTTGAGATGTTCTTTTCTGCTTCACCGAGCCACTTGCTCATCATGGACGCGGCATCTACGTTGATAAAATAGCCATCGATTTCTGCCGCGCAGGCAGCTGCCAGGAGAGTCTTGCCGCATCCTGGCGGCCCGTATAGTAGTATGCCTCGAGGCCAGCCAAGCGGGAACAGGTCAGCCCTTTTCATTGGGTATACAATTGACTCTCGTATCGCCCTCTTTGCATCTTCTAACCCTATTACTTCAATCCAGCTCACCTTTGGCTTTTCTTTTATCACAAGGTCGTCAAAGTCTGCCTTTAGGGTCTCTACATTTCCACTGGACTTGGCTCCCGATGCTGGCTTGTTACCATGGCCATTCAGCGGCTCTTGCTTGCCATTGCTTCCAAGCTGCTCCGAACTCCTTTCTTCCTCAAGACCGTGTGACATCTGGAGCGCCTTTATCCTGTTCTGGTAGGCGTTTGCCCTCTCCATGTATACCTTGTTTAGTTTGTAATCAGGATAGATCTGCACGAGTTTGACCAGCGCCTCAATCGCGCGCTGGTATGACTGGATTGCCATGCCTCGTGATCCTTGAGAATCCTGCTTGATCGCCTCAGCAGCGTATTTGCTAGCGCTATTTTCTAGTTCCTGTGGTGCCAGACTCATAATTACAGTTCAACCAAGAGTTTCTCTCTAGGTTTGAATTACCCGTGTGTAAATCTATGTTGCCTAGCAAACGAAATTATTTGCACCTTTCATATCGCGACTTCTTCCAGTTTTTCCTGTGTCTCTTCTGGTGACGCGACTTGTCCGGGATCAATGGCCTTTTGCTCTGCCGCTAGTTCCGCAACGTGCCGTTTCGAAGCAGCGGCCATTTCTGCTGAGATTTGAGCTAGAATTGAGGGATCGATTGGCTCCCTTGTCTCCGGAAGCAAAACCTTTGAAACATGGGATATTGCATTTTGCATTTCACCAAGCGCGGCTTCTGCCATCGGGACCAGCTCCTCTACGTCGCCCTTTATTTCATTTACAGATTCGGTGGCGCCGTTCAGTATGTGGACAAACTCTTCCAAATATCGCGCTGATTCCACCTTATCAGAGACCTCTTTTAATATCATCTCTCCGTTCTTGACCAGCTCCAAGAGGCGACTCAGCTCCTGAGTGCTATTAGCCTCCCCTCCGTTTCGGAGAATAATCTCGATCCTTGACTCAATTCTGGAGCGCAGTATGCTCATGGCGTACGCTTTTCGCTGAAGGTTGGCAAGCGCAGCGCTAGCTCGGTCCTTCATCGTACTGCCCTTTTTGAGTAACAAGATTTGAAGCGGCGTGGTGGAAAACAGCGAAAAAGAGCAAAGTCAAAAGTAGTTGTTTAATTTATGAGCTCATGCCCAGCCGGACATAGCCGGCAGTTAGCTTTAGGCGGCGGGCATCACAGCAGGAAGATCCGGCATGCCAGGGAACTCCTCTTTCATTTTTTGGTCTACCGTTGCGGCCGCCTCGTCTATCATGCGAACAGCCTCTTCGTTTGCGGTTTCGAAGTTTATGGTGTACCCCCCTACCTGTCCTGCATCAACCAGAATTCCACTCAGGAGCTCAGAAATCAGTCCAAGCTCTTCTTCCATCTCGGGGACTAGGGGCGTCAGGGAGGAACGGAGATTCTTTACGACCGCCATTGCAGGGCTAAGCACAATTACTAGATCCCCAAAGTCATTAGCCGATGACAGCTTTGTCTCAATTTTTTCAAGTGCAACTCTGGCGAGAAATACCCCTCTGCTTAGTTGCCTCGCCCTATCCAGGTCGGTTGAGAGAATAGTCGTATAGGGGGCATTGTTTTCCTTGATTGAAGTGACCAGCTTTTGAAAAATCTCGTCGTCTTTCTCTTTCATTGATTTGTGCATCTCGTCGAGGCGGGAGACTTGAACCTCTATCTTTATCTGGACAGCGTCAAGGCGTGGCTTGAGCGGGCCCCCCGGCTTTGGAGAAGATGCCTTATCAGCGTCATTGAGTAGTGACTCGGACTTTACCCATCTTGAATTCATACTTGGTCTTTGGCTTGAGCTGAATAATACCATCCGTGTGCCAAATGCCGGTGTAACTGCGGTAACAACCGGTGGCGGTAACAGCTTAGCATTTTTTCGAACTTTGACGCAATGATCTTGACCTATCGTTTTACCTTTCATTTCAAGTTTCTGATGACGTGCCAAGCAAAAGCAGTCAGGATAACGATCATTCAGGCAGCCTTGAAGAATTTGGGCTCTCCAAGTATGAAGCGCGGGCCTACCTTACAATGATAGGAAAGGGCTCGCTTGCTGCAAGCGAAATTGCCTATTATGCAAACCTTCCTCGAACAAAGATTTACCAGACGCTGAAAAAGCTGGAAAAGAAACGCCTGGCAATAGTCTCAAGGCAAAAGCCGCTCATCTGCAGCGCAATACCACCTGAAGAGGCGTTTTTAGAGCTTGTTGGTCTGCACGAGCGCAGGGTAAAGAACATGAAAAAGATAATCGAGCATCTCCAAAAATTAAGTGACGAAGGCCAGAGGCCCAAGGGATCTGAAGAGAGACGTTATTTCATACTCGACGCAAATTCAGCTCTTGAGAGGATAGACAACCTCATAGCTCATTCCCGGTCCACAGTTTTCGCCACCCTTGACGAATGGGGTCTTAGGCTTCTGTCGCAATGCAAACCTTCGCTAGTTAAGGCACTGACAAACGGCTCCAAAATCCGCCTGGTTTTGGGATCGCAATGCATTGGCAATGAAAGCATGTTTTCCATACCGGAAGCCGTAGAGATGAGGCTGTCCGGCAACGGCGCAGTGATGACAAATCTCATAATTGTGGATTCTGCCCACATGGTCTCTATAGACAGCAGCAATGGCAAGGCGGCGTTGTTTTCTTCCCAGGATTCATTTGGGGCGTTCCAGTCAAAGAGTTTTGAAAACGAGTGGCAGCGGGCGACTGACCTGAAGCATGCAATAGAGTCTAACCCCTCGGTGGCTGCAAGAGCTGTCCAGCTGACAAGGGCGCTCGAAAACGGCCTGTCATCTAGGATGTTAGAGTACGCATTCACTGTGAATAATAGTGAAATGCCAGCCGAGCTGGTGGATCTAATCGATGAAAAATATGGATTGAGTCTCGGCAACCTGACTGCTCCAGAAATGATGGATCTAGTGGATTCCGCACTCCGGATAAGCAACCTTGGGGGCCTAAAGCACGACAGGGCAAACAATATCGTGATTCTGCAGTCAAGGGTTGAGGGCAAGAATGCGCTTCCATGGGCTCTTGTCCTGGCATCATACTTTCGGCGAGCAGGAAATGGCGCCAAGATTATTCAGCATGGTGGCAAGAATTTGCACCAGGTGCACCTGAGGCTTTCAAAGCTACTCTAGTCATGAATTAAATAGAGAAAAGTGCGTACAAGGCCAGACTTGCGAGGCATGACTATTATCGCTATTGCTGCGGCAGCTGCAGCAGGAATCATTGCACTAGTCATCATGACTTATGTTCCTGTATCCAGGACCGTCGCCGAGGGAGACCCGTCTCAAGGGCAAAACGTGACGCAACCTGCTCCGGTTGACGACACCGCAACTGGAGGGTACAAGAAGATCAATGTCATGGTCAACGGAGTTCCTCTCGTTGCAGATCTAGCAATTACTGGCGAACAGAGGACAAAGGGTCTTGCAGTCAAGGACAGCCTGGCTGAGAACGAATCGATGCTATTTTACTTTTCCAAGGCAAACGAATATGCGTTCTGGATGAAAGACATGAAGTTCCCAATCGACATCATTTGGCTTGACACCGATAGAAAAGTGATCCACATTGAGCACAGCCTGGAGCCCTGCGATTCTGATGCATGTCCTCTTTACAAGCCCGAGGGCAAGACGCAGTATGTCCTTGAAACGGTCGCAGGATTTGCGCAAAAACATAACGTGATTGAAGGCACTGTAGTGGAATTCGACCCTAGTCAGATTATATAATTTCCTAGATGTAAAGTCGCCGAGTTGGAGAATATAAGTCATCAAACCAAAGAACTCCTAGTTCGTACATTATGCAATCGCGCTTCCGGGATCTGATTCACTCCGATGAGTAATATTTGGTTGGGTAGCCAGCAAGCTAAAATATCTGAAATCAGAACGGTTTGTATGTCAAAGGCGGTGCAGGAAAAGTCAGAGCGGATCTTGAAAGCGGCTCTAGTCCTCCTCGCAAAGAAGGGATACGAAAATACAACAATCAATGATATCGCAGACGCAGCCTCTGTTAGCAGGGGATTGCTGCATTATTACTTTAAGGATAAAGAGGACTTGGTATCCCAGGCCCTCACATTCGGCTTTGGATCCATGTGGGAGTCCTCGATTGGATCTCTCGCAGGCGCGACGACTGCGCAGGCACTTGCTGACGGTATGATCGACGTGCTGAAGAAAAACATGCAGCAGAACCCGGATTTTTCTGCTCTTTTGTTCGAAATGTGGGTCAGCAGCCGAAGGAGCGACAAAATAAAAAAAGTCTTTAGCGAGGGCCTTAACGGAACAGTTGATGAATTGAAGAAGTTGCTCGAACTAGCCTCGGCTGCGGGGATTATCAAGATAGATTCTGCAGAATCTGAAGGAATCGTCAGGATCCTTCTTGCAATGTACCATGGCCTCGCGATTCAGCTTCTGACAAACCCGGAGAAGCTACGAGACAAGAGGCTATGGATCCCGGTCAGAAAGCTATTGCTGATGGCCTTTGGGGACAGAAAGTGAAGGTCGGCGTATCTACCTCCATTACCAAGTTTCAGCGAGAAAGCCCACGCGCTTTAGCCGTTGGAGTAGTCAAGTCAATAGATTTCGTAATGACATTAAACCTGATTGGTGTCATTGAATAGAGGTTTGTTTCATCTTCTCCATCAGATCTCTAATCACTTTTTGCTTTATCGGTGTCATTATTTTCTTATCCATAAATCGCCGGCTTTCCAAGATAAGGAGATGATCCATTTCGTTCCTCGGACGTTCTTCCTTCTAGTTGTTGGGCTCGAAGCTCCGCGATGAAAGTTGCAAGCTGTTTTTTTATTTCTTCTCCTTCCCTTCTGAGAGGTCCAACATCAACTTCAATGTGAACATTGGGTATTTTGCTGATTGTTTCTAGGAGGATGGCAGCCCCTTCTGGGTCAGGCACACCACTGGTAGTTGGGATAAGAATTCCGGTGCATGCTATATTGGAAGAAAGACAGGCTTCAAGTACGCCAGCAGACAATCCTGCAATGACAGCGCTCCGCACTTTGGGCTTTTCCTTCAAATCAACAGAGGAGTCATCAGCCTGATGCGGTTTCTTTGATGAGGCTAGTGCGATATCAACCTGATCTGTAAAGTAGCTCCTCAAAATTTCAGGTGTCCTATCAAGTGCAGGCAATCCAGGCGATGCGATTCCGTCTAGAACTATTACTTCTCCAATATCATACCGTAAAGCCCAAGTAGCAATAAGGTCCATAATGCTATTGATTCCTACCGGCATCACAGGTGCTTCGCATACCATGATGTACAACGTCCTTTCCTTGTTCGAATATATGCGAAATGGGTGCCGCAGCCTTCCTCCTATGTATATTATTGTAGGTAAAACATAGTCCGAGTCAACAAAGGCTACCTGTCGCAAATTCATTTTCTCGATTAGATAATTTGCAGAAATAGATCCAACAAGTCCCGCTCCCGGAAACCCTACGACCAGGGTTACTTTCTTCCGGTGAGTCTTGACATCTTTTTTGGCACTTTTCTTCTTTTCTTGTAAGCATACAAATTTCAGAATGCTCTTGCCATCCTTGGATTCGATAGGTTTTGTGGTTTCCGTCGTTAACCTTCCAGACGATCGCACAGTATGAGTCGGACATGGTGATACCTATATTTTTCCATTAGTGCCAGCGACTAGTCAGCAGCAAAATCGGGGAAAAAAGAAAAGTCTATCTCGATTCTAACTTCTTTGAAATCGCCTCGAGCCTTTTGCTTGTTCGGCTGCTGCTCTATTCAACTTTGAATTGTCTTCGCGTAGGCCCTTAATCTCTTGGTCGATGCTCACGGGTTGAGGAAAAGATCCGAGGCTATAATTGGTCTAGCACTGGAGGGTGAGAGAGTACAGCAACGGGTGATATTCCATAGTTTGTTTTATACGACTGTTGGCCAACCTGAGAGCATGCTTTGTTCGGCTTTAGTATGCAAGTTATGATGCACGGCTCAAGCTCCGATGGGTTTTAGATATGTCCTGATATCTTTTGTGAGTCAACGATTGCAGTGAGGTTATCTGAATACCTACGGCGGCGAATCTGTCCTATTGACCGGCTGATCAAATTTGCGATTATGTTCTCTTGACCATATTATTGCCAGATAGATGGCTAGAGCCTGAAGACCTGCACTAATCGCGTATATTGCATAGAATGCAGGCGGCAATACAAACGGTTCATAAACTGGTTCGCCGCCAGAACTAGCAACCCAAAGCCCAGTACTTGAAACGTATGCAGCCACTGCTGTAGAGATAATTATAGAGGGCACATAGACGTAGAGCAAGTATTTTCGCAATTTTCTAATTCGATAGAAAGCCCAGAAATTCGCAATTATTACGAATGTAGCAACTATTTGCCAAGCGACGCTGACTTTGTGGTTAGCTGGCATTCTAACAGTATAACAATGAGGCTATGCAATAACCGTATCTGAATCTTACAGGCATAATATTTGATGCCAACGAAAGCGAATTCATCTTCAGGGTAATTGCGATGCGTTGTGGTGACCAGTACTTGTTCGCCCTCTTCGACCTAATCTGACTGTTCTCGTGCGTTATCGCTCTGGGGGATTTTGCCGTGAATCTAAGGTTGTCGGGAGTAAGCCTGCTCCAGCGTGTTGTCATGAATCAATCAGGCACTCTGGAACCTGCAAGAGTGTGGGTTGCAATAAACGCGACTCAATGCAACGACATATCTTATGAGAGCTTGTTGATTGGGAAGGGGATTGCTGTCTATGATACCGACTTGGATAGATGGCTCGGCGCGGATATGGCGGTCTGCGAGGCTTGCTTTGTCTGTCCCACTGGCTGGACATATTACTTCGAGATAGAAAAATCTGACGAGCCATTGGCTAAAGAGCAAGGATTTGTGATCCAGTCTCCTAACTAATATCAAGGAATTAGCATTGCCTTGCGGCTCAAAACCCTAAGAGAATTAACAAGGCAGACGCAAGCCCTGGGAAGATCGGATTATTGGGCTTGCGCCTACCAAGGTTGAAGATTTTACCTAAAGATCAATAAGCACTGGCATTAAAAACCAATATGGATGGCATAAACTAGAACTTTTTTCATTACATTGGCTACACTTTTTTGAATGTATTCGAAAAAATAATGGCCACTAGCTCCACGCTAATCTAGACTGTTTATGCCAATGCCCCGGCTATAGGCCGTGATGTTTAATGTAGTTCAGTAGCATGCTTAGGGATGATTTCCTGTTAGGTTTGGAATGTAATAAAGCTCGATCCTGCTTATCTTTTCTGTGAATCGTAAATGGACATGATATGGACACTTGTTTGGATAGTGTTGGGAATTATAGTGCTGGTAATTCTGCTCCGAATACTATTTGGTGTAATTTAGTATGCTAGACAAGTGGATGGAAAAAATGCTGCAGAGTGCGGCGTCAGCATACATGCCGCAACTGGGATCGATAGCAGAATCCAGAGCGACAGAACTGAATGAGATAAAATCCCTTATCCGAACAAAGCCTGAAGTGGTTGAGGCGTGGTTCGATAAAGAAATAGAGAAAGTTGGAAAAATGGACGTCTCGGATATGTTGAACAAATTGCGTTGACATAGCATGAAGCGAGTCAAGGAAAGGAATTCTTGTTATCCAAGCACCATAGGGCATTTCTAGTCAGCTTGCGAAGCACACGCCGCCGAATTCAGACCGCTTGCAGGAGAGAAGGATGGGGGAGCAATTTGGCTTCTCTACCTGCTGTAGCTCTTTCCAAACCATGCAAAGTTTGCTTTTCTGCTCTAGTAGAATTTACCATCTCATCGTGGAGACAAAAGAACTGGTGAATGCGGAATGTCACCAAACCGTTATTATCTCGTGAGACCACCTTGTTGCCAACCAATTGTTGAATAATAAGACGTGTCCACGATGTGGGCGTGAATTGTCAATGGAAAATTTCATACCCGAACAAATCGAGAATCTGGGGCCGCCTACAAGTGCTATTGTAATTGTCTGTGAATGTGGCTATCTAAAAAAAGAATAGGCTCAAACATCATTAGGCGTCGTTTTCGGAACCCTCATTTCCTTAAGATATCTCAAGAAAACGGCGTGGTCATCTTCTACCTTGAAATACCTCTTCATTTTGTCGACGGAATCATCATCAAAAGTATGGTAATACAATTTCTTGATTTCTTGGTCGTGGTTATCTGCGTCAAAAGTCTCATTGCTTGACGCAGTCGATTCAGATGTCATGTAAACATTACGCAGTGATCGCACATAAAGATTCGCCAATTCTTCGGAATTTGGAACAGCTCCACGCCAAGGGCTCATGGTTGCTTGATAGGTGCCGTCAATTCGTATATCATCTTTTGCTGTTTGAGTATTAGAGCCATAGCCACAACCTCGAATGGATCTTTGGCTAGGCTTGCCTTCTCCAGACTTCAGGCTCCAGCACTGACAACATTTGGTCGAGTAACTTTCTGTTTTTTCAGCGCGTATCAGAAAAACTGGAGGCCCTTGATCTCGTGGTCAATGATCACAAGGTCAGCTCTGGGACTTATTGCAGCTCGCATTGAGGGCATGCACCAGGTAGTTTCGACGTTATTGGTACTATAGTTGCAATAGTTGGCGACCGTTTATTAGCCTTAAACTTGCCATGAATTAATCTTGGCAAATTACCAGATAAAATGTACACGATGTGGGGGCTTGTTGCAAATAGACACAATGCCTTCTTTTAATGGGTGTTCATTTGACCCGCCGACACAACCAAAGACTATAAAATGCCCCAGATGCCAACTAATCAACACCTACAAGCCAGAAGAATTTACAATGGAGTGATATGCTAGTTGTCGCCTTTTTCATTATTACGTATCTGAGGCGACGTAACAGGCTGGGATCATTTTTATAAGCAGAAACAATGCTATTCATCTTGATTTGAAAAAATACCGGTCTCGCACCGATATTATCGCACAAATCTTGTCATTGACAAGGGAAAGTCCCGCTACAAAAACAAGAATAATGTATGCCGTCTTTTTGTCATATGCACAGCTCAAAGAGTATCTTTCGCTTCTATTGGAGAGTGGTCTGCTTGAATTCACAGCGGTGGACCGGACATATCGGACGACAGAGAAGGGCATTGACTACCTCCACTCGTATGAAAAAATGAGCACGTTGTCAGGGGCGGAGAGAGCATCGTAATTATCAGTGGACTACTCACTTCTTTTTCTGATTCATCAACCTGCGACTCTAGTATAGTATCCCAAATCTTATAGGATGGGTTCACGATGGGTGAACAAGTTCATGAATCGGGGGAGGCCGAGGCTATCAGCCGTCTCGAAGTCATTTCAACAGTCAATCAAGATCCTAGAAATTCTTGAGCAGAATAGAGATGGCTTGACTGCACTTCAAATTGCAATTCAGCTTGGAGAACGCATTCAAAGCGGTTTGTTGTCCCGACTTCAGAGAGCAGGAAAGATAAAGCACAAGAAAGCCATCCTGGCTAAGGGCATAGGCGTTATTTACGTGCTCAATACGAAAAGATAATCTCGACTTCTGCTAGGCTGTAATACAAAGGACTTAACGCGACTTATCAACCACTCTCGAGCTAGGTAACAAGACTCAAGACCAGCCCGAGTGGTTAAAGAGGCCAGACCATCAGCGCCTCCGGAAGCTCGGGCTCGGCTCTTGGTCAATTCACCCGGCAGCGCAAACAGCGTATGGATATGAGTCCAACAATAATGTCTGCGCATACCGGG
>Ga0070694_100000086_pt1 | contig 44545 bp, 20 predicted proteins | sample KBSK1251metaG_FD_65470 | JGI IMG/M metagenome (GOLD analysis project Ga0070694, IMG submission 65470) | Corn, switchgrass and miscanthus rhizosphere microbial communities from Kellogg Biological Station, Michigan, USA - KBS K1-25-1 metaG | ecosystem: Host-associated > Plants > Roots >...
GAGACCAGTCTCGAAGCGCTACGCCGCGCCGGTGCGCCGCTGTGACGGCTCATCCCCGGTAACTATTTAGATGACTCGATGAAGGGGCCTAAAGTTACATTCCCAGATGGCTTGACAGGGGGGCCCCGCCATGAGCCCTTTTCCGCCCGGGATTCGTGTATCCTGACGGAAACCGCAACGCAGTTACAACCTGACGAGGGGATTCGGGCTTGCCCGGGGGGGGAAACAACATGCCTGACAGTCGAAAGGTATTGCCGCTGCTTGTCATGCTCGTGCTGGTCATGGCTCCTGCCGGCGGAGACCGGGCGGCCGATGGAGGAGACGGGGGGACGATTCCTCTGCTGGTCCAGAGCAGGGTCCCTCTCACCCCCGACGTGGCCGCCGCGATCGGCGCCCACGCGGTCCACGTCACCTACACCTGGCCGGAAATCAATGCCATGGCGGTCACCGTCAATCCGGGCAAGCTCACAGAGCTGGCCGCCGATCCTCTGGTGGGGCTGGTCGAGGCCGATTCCCAGGGTCAGGTGCCCGATGGCAGTTTAGACCTGGCGGCCGGGATGCAGGCGCCCGTGGAGACCATTTCACTGACCGGTTCCTCGACCTCGCTGCAGGCCTGGAACCAGGACATGGCGGACACTCCGGGGAGCGGTTTCGACGGGACGGGGGTCACCGTGGCGGTGGTGGACTCGGGACTCCCCCAGAACTGGGAAGAGTTTCTCCCGCCCGGAGTCAGGGTCGACACCGAGCATGCTGCCGGGTTCGGGGCGGTGGGATGGGGCGATTTCCATAATCCTGTAACGGAGATCCCGGGGGTCGGGGGATACATCGGCCTGCATGCCCACGGGCTGGCCGTCTCCAGCGTGATCGTCGGCTATCTATCCGATGATTTCGGTCCGGTAGGGGGGGCCGCCCCGGGGGTCACCATCCTGCCGATCCGGGTCATCAACCAGTTCAACTACGGATGGTTCTCCTGGTTCGCAGCCGGGATCATGCACGTCGGGCGGCTCAAGGCGGAGGGAGCGCTTCCCGGCCCGGTGGTCATCAACTTCAGCATTCAGGCCCGCAACGACTCGCAGATCCTGAAGAGCGCCATCGACTACGCCATCAGCCAGGGCGTGCTGTTCGTCGCCATCGCGGGGAACTTCGGCCCCGACGACGGCAGCATCGCCTTCCCCGGACGGTTGCCCGAGGCGATCACCGCCGGTGCTGCGGGGTGGACGAAAGAGGGGTGCCGTCCCCCTGTCTGCACAGCACCCGGGTTCTTCTCCGATGTCCCGGAGAACGACCCGGCCCAGGTCTATGTCGCCACCTTCTCCGGCCGGGAGACCAGTCCCCCGCCTTCCCCGACCGCGATTGACGTCCTCGCCCCCGGCTCGTTCGTGTTGGGGGCGTGGCTGTTCGGCCCGGGATTCTCCGAGGGGCGGGAGGTCGCTTCCGACACAGCGGACGACTTTGTTCTCGGGACCTCGTTCGCCGCGCCGCACGTGGCGGGGATCGTCGCCCAGATGCTCCAGAAGAACCCGAACCTGACGCAAAGCCAGGCGGAATCGATTCTGCGAAGCACCGCCCTGACCATCCCGGCCGCTCCCACCGGAGTCTCGACCCTGTTTCAGCACGTCTCCCCGTGGGGAGGCAACGCCACCGGGAGCGGCCTGGTTCGGGGGACCGCGGCGGTGGCCGCCACTCCCTGATGTCTGAGGGCGAACCGCCTACGGGTTGCTGATGGCCGACGATTCGCCGGACACCTGGCGCAAGGTCCTGTCGCTGTTCGACGAGGCGGTGAGCCTCTCTGCACAGGACCAGGCGGCATTCCTGTCCAAGGCCTGCGGAGGCGATGCCGAGCTGCGGGCCCGGGTCGAAGACCTGCTCGCTTCCGCCGACCGTGCCGGCGACTTTCTGGAGAAGCCCCTGGTCTCCGAGGCAGGAGCCTTCGTCCGTCAGGCGATCGAGGATCTGCCCGCCCCCGTCTCCCGGGCCCCGACCGCGAGCCTTGCGCCCGGGGGCGCCGCCGCCGAGGTCATCGGTCCGTATCGACTCCTGCAGAAGATCGGCGAGGGCGGGATGGGAGAGGTGTGGCTGGCCGAGCAGACCGAGCCGGTCCGCCGCAAGGTCGCACTCAAGCTGGTCAAGGCCGGGATGGACTCGAAGCAGGTCATCGCCCGGTTCGAGGCGGAGCGCCAGGCGCTGGCGCTGATGGACCACCCGGCCATCGCCAAGGTCTTCGACGCCGGGGAAACGCCGCGGGGTCTTCCCTACTTCGCCATGGAGTACGTGAAGGGGGAGCCGATCACGTCGTATTGCGATCGGCACCGCCTCTCGACCCCCGATCGGCTGGTGCTTTTCTCCCAGGTCTGCGAGGGGGTGCAGCACGCGCACCAGAAGGGCGTGATCCACCGGGACATCAAACCCTCCAACGTCCTGGTGGAGGTTGTGGGAGAGAGGCCGTCTCCGAAGATCATCGACTTCGGCGTGGCCAAGGCCACCGCCCAGCGGCTGACCGAGAAGACGATGTTCACCGAGCTGGGCGTGCTGATCGGCACGCCGGAGTACATGAGCCCCGAGCAGGCCGAGATGACCGGGCTGGACATCGACACCCGGACCGACGTCTACGCCCTGGGGGTGACCCTGTACGAGCTGCTGACCGGAGCGCTGCCGTTCGAGTCGAAGGAGCTGCGGAAGGCGGGGTACGACGAGATCCGGAGGAGGATCCGCGAGGTGGATCCGCCGAGACCGAGCACCCGGGTCAGCTCGATGGGAGCAAGGGCGACCGACGCCGCCAGGAACCGCCGCACCGAGCCGCGCCAGCTCGCCGGGCGGCTGCGGGGGGACCTCGACTGGATCGTGATGAAGACCCTCGAGAAGGACCGGACCCGCCGGTACGGCTCCCCGAGCGAGCTGGCCGCCGACCTGGGCCGGCATCTCAAGCACGAGCCGGTGCTGGCCGGGCCGCCCAGCGCGGTCTATCGAACCAGGAAGTTCGTCCGCCGGCACCGGTTCGGTGTGGCGATATCGGCCGCGGCGGTGGCGGCCCTGATCGGGTTCGCCGCGACCATGGCGATCCAGGCCCGGGTCATCGCCCGCGAGCGCGACCGGGCGGAACGAGTCTCGGAGTTCCTGGTCAATCTCTTCAACATCTCCGATCCGAGCGAAGCGCGTGGCAACTCCGTCACGGCTCGCGAGGCGCTCGATCGAGGCGCAGAGAAAATCAGAAAGGAGCTGGCCAACGAGCCCGTGCTTCAGGGCACGATGATGGCCACCATCGGCAACGTCTACCGGAATCTCGGACTCTGGAAGTCGGCGGAGCCTCTGCTCCGCCAGGCGGTGGATCTGCGCCGCCGGCATCTCGGCGGGGACGCTCCCGAGACCCTCCACACGCTCACCGACCTGGCCAAGCTCCTGGAGAGCATGGGCCACCCGCAAGAGTCGGAGAAGCTCGACCGGGAGACCGTGGAGGCCTGGCGCCGCATCCAGGGAGAGGACGGACTCGAGACCCAGGCCGCCCTGGCCCGCCTGGCGGTGGATTTCGAGAAGCAGGGAAACATGGCCGAGGCCGAGCGGCTCAACCGAAAGCTCCTCGATCTCCGGCGCCGCCACTTCAGTCCGGATAGCCGGGAGGTTCTGTGGGCGTCGCATAACCTGGCGGCCGTTGTCTGGCAGGAAGGGAAGCTCGCCGAGGCCGAACCGCTCTTCCGCGAGGCCGTGGAGGGAATGGAACGGGTCGCGGGGGCGGACCACCCCGACAGCCTGTGGATGAAGCACAACCTGGCCGGCCTTTTCTACGATCAGGGCCGCCTCGCCGACGCCGAGAGGACGTACCAGGAGGTTCTCGAAACCCGGAGGAAGGTCCTGGGACCTGAGGACCCCCGCACCCTGGCCACCCTGAGCAATCTGGCCAACGTCCTCTACGACCTCGGCCGGAAGGAGGAAGCGGTGGCGATCTACCGCCAGTGCATGGAGATCTCCCCGCGGGTCCGCGGAGCCGACCATCCCTCCACGTTTGCCACGATGCTGAACGTGGCGTCGGTCGATATCGACCTGAAGCGCTATGACGAAGCCGGGAGGCTCCTCAAGCAGGCGCTGGAGGGACTCCGGCGCGTGCGCGGCGCCGATCATCCGGAAACGTACTACGCCCTGCTGGGTCTCGGAGCGCTCGACATCAAGCTGAAGCGCTACGACAACGCGGAGACACTCCTGCTCCAGGCCCGCGACGGACTGAGCCGGACGCTCGGCCCCGCCTCCCGGGACACCAACGAGGCGAGATACACCCTGGCCCTGCTCGCCGCGGCCCGGGGCCGACCCGCGGATGCCCTCAGCGGACTGGCGGCGTTGGTGGACGATGGGTTCCGCAACGCCGCCCAGATGGAAAAAGCCGAGGAGTTTCTGTTGCTGCGCGATGATCCGGAGTTCCAGCGGATTCTCGCCGCCTCGCGCCGGAACGCCGATCCGAAGATGGCCGCTCCCGCCGTCGCACCGCCCCCATCCGACTGATCCCCGCGCCGGCGGCCCGCCCCCCCGATCTCTCGGGTAGAATCCGCGCATCATGTCCACGGATGAGGCCCTGGCCGGCAAATGGGAGGGCGGCTGCGCCTGCGGGGCGGTGCGTTACCGGCTCGCCTCGGAGCCGATGTTCGTCCACTGCTGCCACTGCCTGAACTGCCAGAGTCACACGGGCAGCGCGTTCGTCATCAACATGCTGATCGAGGCGGCGCGCGTCGAGCGGCTGGGCGGCGCGCCCGAGCCGGTCATCATGCCCCTGAACGGCGGCTCTCCAAACCGGATCTTCCGCTGCCCCGAGTGCCGGGTCGCGGTCTGGAGCGAGTACGGCGGCCGTTCGCAGATCCTCTTCGTCCGGGCCGGCACGCTCGACGAACCGGCCTCCGTGGCGCCGGACGTCCACATCTACACACGCTCGAAGCTGCCCTGGGTGCGTCTCCCCGAATCCGTCCCGGCCTTCGAGGCCTATTACGACCTGAAGGCGATCTGGCCGGCCGCGAGCCTCGAGCGGCGCAAGGCCGCGCTCGGAGCCCCGCCGTCCCACGGCCCGTCCGCGGGGTCGGCGCCGCAGGAACGATGAACGTGCGCCCGCGGGCCTGGCTTCTGCTCCTGCTCGGTGTGTGCGGCTGCTCGCGCTCCGACCGCGTCGCTCCGGCCGACCTGGTGCTGCGACACGCCGACATCCACACCATGGATGACGCGACGCCGCGCGCGACCGCGATCGCGGTCAAGGGCGACCGGATCCTTTGGGTCGGCGAGGACCGCGACGCCGCGCGGTTCATCGGCAGCACGACCCGCGTCATCGATGCCGGAGGCCGGCTGCTCCTGCCGGGTTTCATCGACAGCCATTTCCACGTCGGCCTGGGCAACGACCCGAACGTCGAGCGGATCACGGGCAAGTCGCTGCGGGAGATCCAGGCGCAGATCAAGGCGTTCTCCGACAGGCGCCCCGATCTGACGTGGATCGAGATGGACGGCTGGAACTACTCCGCGCTTTCGGCAGGGACGCTCCCGACGGCGGCGGATCTCGAGGGGCTCACGCGGGGACGCCCCGCCTTCCTCATCGCCTACGACTACCACACGGTCTGGATGAACCGGGAGGCGCTGGCGGCGTTCGGCATCACGAAGGGCACGCGGTCCGTCAGCTTCGCCGAAAGGGTGGAGCGCGACCCGAAGACCGGCGCGCCGACGGGGATTCTCATCGGATTCGGCAGCGCGGGCCTGTCCGAACAGGCGGAGATCGATCTGCGGAAGCACCTGCCCTCGCACTCCGCCGAGGGGGGCGAGGAGCGCGTGCTGGACCTGATGCGCAGGGCCGCCCGCGAGGGGATCACCACGATCGTCGAGCCCCAGACCTACCTCGAGACCGTCCCGCTCTACGCGCGCCTCGAGCAGGAGCATCGGCTTCCGCAGCGGCTTCAGGTGGCGTTGTTCCATCGTCGGGGGACGAGCGAAGCGGACATCGCCAGGTTCCTGGAGGCGCGGACACGGTACGCCAGCGACTGGTTCCGCGTCGCCGCGGTCAAGCTCTACATCGACGACGTGATCGAGCCGCGCACCGCGGCCATGCTCGAGCCCTACGCGGATCGTCCCGGGGCGCGGGGAGACACCGTGTATCCGGTCGAAGAGTTCAACCAGGTCGTGGCCCGGCTGGACCGGCTCGGGTTCCAGATCTTCACGCATGCCATCGGCGATCGAGGGATCCGCACGGCGCTCGACGCGTACGAACATGCCCGGAGAGCGAACGGGACCCGCGATTCGCGCCACGAGATCGTGCACGTCGAATGCCTGAGCGAGCCCGACGTGCCGCGCTTCCACGGCCTCGGCGTCACCGCCTGCATGCAGCCGCGCCACGGCGCGCCGGACCTCTCGGCGGAGTGGGCCCGTGCGGTCGGTCCGCGGCGCTGGAACTACGCCTGGGCCTTCCGCAGTCTGCGTGACACCGGCGCGACGCTGGCGTTCGGGAGCGACTGGAACGTGGCGGAGATGGAGCCGGCGATCGGCATCTACACGGCCGTCACCCGCAAGGGACTCGACGGCCGGCCGGAGGAAGGCTGGGTGCCCGGCCAGGCCATCGATCTGGACACGGCCGTGAAGGCCTACACGATCACGGGAGCCTACGCGAACTTCCTGGAAGGCAACCGCGGGTCCCTGGTGCCCGGCAAGTACGCCGACCTGGTGCTGCTCTCCGAGAATCTCTTCACCATCGCGCCCGAGAAGATCAAGGACGTGCGGCCGGTCTGGACAGTCGTGGGGGGCAAAGAAGTGTGGCGTAACTTCCAGGCAGGGAACCGCGATTCGGGATCACCGTAAGTTATTGTACGCCCCCTCCGAACAAGAGGAAGGTCCAGTCGTCACCACCAGCGCCACGAGTCGGTGGGTCAAACCCCTCGCATAGCGCCATCCCGAGCATCCACCGAACGGGCTTGCGTCACGGCTTTGTGAACGTAATAGCAAGGCCAAAGCGTGCCTGGTAGGATTTCCTCAGCGGCGACTCCGTCATGCCCGTCGGTACCGCGCTGCCCTCCTTGAAGCCCGAGCTGAGATCCACCCGCCGGCCCAGGTACACTCCCGGCGTTATGAACATCGTTCGGAACAGGGAGATTGAAACCCCAAAGAGGAATTCGGCGTCGGAGCCGCCCGCACCCTGGCTCCGAAGGTTGCCTGCCAGTCCGAAGGTTGCATGAAGCGCAATCGCCTCATTGGGTTCGCAGAACCGAGCGTGAATCATTCCGAGCGGCACCGGATGTGCATTCGACTTCGATACCGTGACGAATCTGTCAACGGCCGCCCCACCCGACGCGTCCGGGACAGATCGGATCGCAAACTCCTGCTGGAGCACGCTGCTGAACGCAACACCTGCAGACACGGTAAAGGGTGATGTGCATTCGATTGTCACCGCTAGTACCTGCTCAGGGGAAGTGTTGTTGCCCGGCAGCTGATCTACCCGGGTGATCGTCACAGTCGTCGTCTTTGTGCCGCCGAACGCGAATTCGCAGTCCCCGTCGGCCTCGACGGAGAAGGGGCTGGCGCTCAACCCGAGCCCGGGGTCTGCCGCAAGCTTCGTCTTATATTCAACCCAGCGCGCCTTCAGGCTCACCATGCGGGCCTTCCAGTCGAGCAGCTTGTCCCGCGCCTCCGCGAACGCACGCTGCTTCGCGCTCCCGTCCTCCAGGTCCGGTATGGCCGCGAGGATGTCCTCGTTCTCCTTCGTCGCCCACTGGAGGAGCTTGCTCGCGGTGACCAGGTTGTCCTGAGCTCGCGCGAGATCCTTGATCCTGCCCTCACACGCCTGGACCGAATCATCCGAAGCGCCATCATTCTTCAAGGCCCCCACGGTGGCAGTCAGTCTTTCACTGAGAGTGGCGATGGCTCCAGATTGCTCGCCCAGGAATTGCGCGTACGGGCCCGCTGCAGCCTGGAGCTCGCTCTTGAGATCCCCTGCATTCTTGCGCAGATTTCCCACTTCCTGGCTGCTTGCCCAGTCAGCCCTCGTACCCGCAAGGAACGCTGATTCTGGTGACTCCTCAAGGAGGCGGTCGATGTCCTCGATAGTGCCGTTGGGAACAGGAGAATTCTTCTGGAGCGTTTCCTTCAGCATACGTCCGGCCAAGGTCACACGTGCAACCCCCTTCTGGACCTTGTCCAGCAATCCTGAAAGTGTGCCCCGAGCGGTATGGGCGTCCTTGGCATAGTCATTGATCCTGTCGGTTTCTTGCCGGATCAGTTTGCTCAGGCTCTCGGCCTCGCAGTAGATGGGGTCGAAAGCATCCGGCACCTTCTTTTCTTTCTGTTCTTGTTGGATGCATGCCTTTTCGAAGGCTTCGCGAGTTTGCGGAGCCAGATGTTGCGCCGGGCCCGTACTCACGTCGACACTGGGCGCTTGTTGTGGGGGCACTGCCGTTGCACCCAGGAGGTGCGACCACAAGTCCCCCGGCCCGGCAAACGCAACGATGCGGCCGAGCGAGTAGTCGTAACGAAGGGTATTGAGGTTCGTGGCGACGATTCGTCGCGGGCCGCGCGCCCGGTCACCACTCGCGCTCCCGGACGACAGGTCGTAGACCTTGTCAGGGAGATGATGTCTTGCCGCTGCCTCGACGCCTGTGGGCGTCGCCGCAAGCGCACAGAGCAATCCGACCGTGGCCAGCGCGCGAGTGTTCATGTCGTCGGGATCCGCACGCCCACGGCCCTCCTGATGTCTCCAGGTGTCAACCGGGCCGCATCCGCACCGAACTTCAGTCCCAGGCCCCAGCCGAACGCCGCCAGCAAGTCTCCCGCATTGCCGAACCCCGGGTTTTTCCATACGACGACATACATCCCGACAGCCACGAGGACACCGATCGATAACACCTCGAGCAGGTTGGTGACACGAATCAGTCGATGGACCATGGTGGTTTCTTCACGGAGGTGCGGCAAGTCATAGGCAGCTACGGAGGCCGCGGCCTTACCCGAGCCGCTCGCCACTGCAGCCATGGCGGCGGTGATGATCCCGGCGACCGCAGGCTCGAGGGCGCTTTTCGTCTCGCACTTCGCTCCCCACCTGTCCATCTCGTCAAAGTGCCGCTTCAGGGTGTTTTGCTGAGCCGGGTTACCCTGCCATAGAGTGAACAGCTCCTCGAAGCCGTTCCGCACCACACGGGTGACACCTTCGATCTCCTCGAGCACCGTCACGTCGCCGGCCGCTGGGACGGTGACTCCAGCCAGAACCGCAAGCACCTTGTCGCTGGTCAATTGAGGGAGACGATTGCGGCGGATCTCGGCGATGTGCGCGAGAGTCAGAGTCGCCCGGGGGGCCCCGTTCCGTTCCATTTCCTCCAGGCGGATGCGCAACTGATCGAGCAGCCCGTCCACTCGCGCTATGAAAAGCTCATTGGCTGCCAGCTGTTGTCGCCGCACGAGCCACACCGTGGCCCACGTGGAGAGCAGTGTCCCAAGCAGGATCGCCGCGAATCCGCACCCCCAGGACCAGCGAGGCCGAATGAAAGCCTTCAGTGGTATGGTCTGGACTCCTGTGTCCCCTGACGCGATCAAGAGAAGATCGCCGCTGTAGCTGCCTGGCCTGACCCATTCTTTCCGCAGCCTGATGTAGATCTTCATCAGATCCGTGCTCGGAATTGAAGTCCCTGCGGCAAGCGACACATACTGTGTTTCGCATCCCTGGACGTCCGGCCGTTGCTGCATCAGCTCAAATGCCGTATCGGGAAGCATGTACTTCGATTCGGAATCGGAGAGGTTCCCGCCGACAATGCGCAGTCCGTGAATGCCGGTACGCGTTGCGCGAAGAGTGAGCGCGGTCGCCCGGCTCTCGCAATCGCCGTCGGTGACGATGTCTCCGGGCGGATGGAGTATCTGCAGACGCGAGACGCTGTCGGCCGGGTCCGGCACGGGCGGGGGTGCGCCTGCCCCAGGAGACCCCTGCTTCGGTCCGCTGGAGCCAGCCGCACTCGTGTATGTCTGGGCCGTCAGAATCAGGGCGCACAGAATCAAGGTCAGGCTTGCTGCATGAACACGACGTCGTGATCCAGCGGCCATCACCCACCTCCGAGTTGCCTAGGGATAGAGCGCCTGCACGCCATCGATATCGTCGGTGCCCAGCCGTGCCAGGTCCGGATTGCCCTGATCACGGCGCGGTCCCCCGTAAGCGGAGTACATGAGCGCGCTCCGATCGCGGGAGTGATCGAGCCCCAGGCAATGTCCAATCTCGTGCGCAGCGACGGTCACCAGATCCCCCTCTTTCCTTTCCATGGAACAGTTCGGGTCGTCGCACCAGCGTTCGTCGTCGTCAAAGTGAAGGTCCCCCGGACGTTCGCCGCGCGGGGCCGGAAAGAACCCGTGAGCCAGGACGCCCCACGGCCCGTCAAAGGGATATCCATCGCCGTGGTCCCGGCTCGCCCAGCTCACCCTGATGTCCGCCGGCTCTCCGAGAGGAATCTCGCGGAAGGTAAGCTTCGACGCGTTCTGCCATGTCTGGAACCCGCGGCGCACGACGGCCCGGGCCGCGGAATCAGGAAGGGTCTTCGTGCCATTTACGAACTGGTACGAGAGGTCGGTGTGATCCCACTGCGCAGCGATGGCATACAAGGGGATATCGGGATGATGATCGTACCGGGCCTGCTTGAGGAATTCCCGCGTCTCCTCATCCAGCACGCCCGATGGCTCCAGACCGTGGAACCGTTGCAGGTTCTTGAGCGCGACTGCCGTGCGGGTGTCGAACTGACCCTTCGGCAGCTGCAGCGCGTGTTTCAAGGACAAGATGGTATTCGCGGCAAGGTCCGCATAGGCATCAAGCAACCGCCCCGACTCACGCGCGGCGACGCGCTCTCGAATGGGCCGAAGGAAGGTGATCGGTTCTGGAACCAGGAAGCCGTACTTCAACAGATAATCCTGCAAGGCAGCGACGCTCTCGCCCCTGCTTCCGGGCCGAAGGGGCCTCCGTGCCCCCAGCCTGGACACCGCTTTCTCAATGCCTCCCGACGAACCGCTTTTGGGACGCGGCATGCTTTCCTCGCTCTCATCCCGCCGGAACCCGCGGGGTTAGAAGGCCTTGTCGATCGCCTTCATTTACTTGCCCCTCGGTGGCTCAACTGGCCTGTGTGGGCCACGCTCCAGGGGCGGACGGTGTCGATCGGCGCCGCGATCATCGGACCGACGCTGCAGCACAACAACCTTTCGGTTTCGTCTGGCACCCCGTCGCCCGAGGGGCCTGAGAGGTTCGCGAGGGAGAAGTCCCGGCAGGTTGCATGGACCACCGGAGTCGATGCAAAGCGGAATATCGAAGCCAGACGGCGACATGGGCACCTCACGAAGGGGCGCGGCGCGAGACCGCCGCGCGTTGGACGCATTGGCATCAATGCACCTGGAACGAGCCCGTCACCGTGCGACGCGGCGGCTCCTGCTTCAGAGCGCGCATCACCTGGTCCATCCGCTGGGCCCACTCGCGGGCGGGGTTGCCAGGGACGGCAGTCACGCGAAGCTTCATCGCTTGCGGCTTCAGATCCAGCGCTTCGGCATCCGGCAGGGTGATCCCCTTCAGTCCCAGCTCCGCGCTCAAGACCTTGTCGCGATCTGCGACGAGATCCGCTCGATCCCTGACCAGGCCGGCAAGCTCTTTCTCGGCGAGGGGCATTCCCTGCATCTCGACGAGTCTCTTGTCGATTTGCAGGAACCGTTGCTCGAACTGTCTGTCGATGCGCCCCTGGACCTCGAGCGCAACGCGGCGATGCGCGAGATCGAGGAACGTGAAGCGCGGGAGACAGAGGCACCGCGGCAGATTGAGCTGGGTGAGGAGGAAGTTCTTGCGCGCCGGCAGGAAGAAATCCAAGAGCGCTCGTGAGATTTCCTGACCCATGCCCGACCCGAACGCGGCGGGGTTGGCGGCGAGCTCCGTCTGGACGCTGGCGGGCATCGTGTCGACGTGCACAAAGCCGGGCGTGGCGGCATTCGGCCAGGAGCTGGTCGTCGGCACCGCACTGAAGTCCGGGGTGGTCACGGAACCGATGCTCAAGGGCAGGTTTATCTGGAACGTGCCAGGCATGTGGCAACCGGCGCAGCTCTGGGCGATCGCCCGGTTCGCCATCTGGTCGGCCGTCAGGACAGCCGTCGCCAGGTCCGTCTCGAAGGAGGATGGCGAGCCGGCATCCATCTGCTCACGATAGTTGTCGATGAGGGTGGGACCTCCCTGCGAGACGCTCTGCCCGGCGTCGTTGTCGAGATCGACCGCGTAGCCGATATCCATCAGGCTCCCGGCTGCCAGGTGGTCCTTCTGCAGCAGGGTGTCGGCCCGGAAGTCGAGCCCGCGGGGGTCGAGATTGGTCGGGTTCCAGAGCGTGCCCTGCGGGTTGACCTTGACCATGGTGGGGGCGAAGAAGAACTTGCATGGGGACGTGCCGCAGTCGATGACCGTCTTGTACTCCCGGAGCATCCAGGGCGCCTGCAGGAACTGGTTCGTGCGGATCTGGCCGCTGCCGGACGATCCGTACCCGGTGGACACGCCGTTCGCGCTGTAGTGGTTGACGTGGACGACCGGCCGGAAACCCGGCAGGCCGGTGTAGAAGAACGTCTCGAGCTTCTGCGCCCGCGATACGGGATCGTTGATCGAGGAGAGGGACTTCCAGAACTCCGCGACCGGCACGCAGGCCTCGCGGCAGCCCGGGCGCGGATTGGGCAGGACCGCTTCGAAGATCATCAGGTTCTTCCCGCCCGTGCTGGGGCGCTTCCCGTAGACGATCCGGTGCTCGCCGCAGTTGCGCCATCCCTCGTGCGCCAGGTCCAGCCGGTTGACCAGGGCCAGCACCTTGTACTCTCCCATCCGCGCGTCGATCTGGGCGTCGGTTCCGAGGGCCTCCTGTCCCTCGACACGCGGACACATGATCGGAAAATTGTTGATGGCGCCGGGGTCGCTGCAGTGCGGGTTGCCCGGGGAAAGGGCACTGAGGTTCTGCGTATCCCAGAACTGCCGGAACATCGACACGGCCGTGGTGCCCGGGACGAGGGCGGATGCCTGGGTGGCGAGCTGGGTGAGCGTGCGCTTCAACGAGAAATCGGCCATGAAGCCCGGGCCGCTGGCATCGAGCGTCGCGCGATCGTGCACGAACAGGGAGCGGTGCGGGTCGATGGCCGCACGGAGCGTCGCCGGGGGAAGCAGGCAAAGTTTGGGAAACGGTCGGGGAATGCCTGGGGGAAGCGGCCCCGGGGGAAGCGGACCGGGGGGAAGCGGACCGGGGGGAATCGGCCTGGGGGGAAACGGCGGCCTGGGGATGAACTCCAGCCGGTCGAGAATCTCGAAACGCCTGAGCTCGGCCCGCTCGAAGGCGAGCTTGCGCGCATCGAGGCGCTGCTTCTGCGCGGCCCGCGCCGCGGGCGTATTGCCCCCCGCCGTCTGCGCCACGCTCTCCCTGCCTGCGACAGTGAATCCCGAAAGCAGGATCACCGCGACCACCGCCATCATGAGTATCCATCGCCCGATGCGCATGTCCGCACCTCCTCCAGACTGGTTAGGCACCCGGGGGGTCGCCACCGGCCGCCGGCTCACATCCGACACTTGCTTTCACCGGTGCACGGCGGTACTCTGGAAATCCAGGAGCGTGCCCCGTGCAGATGAAAAAGATTCAATCCGTCCTCGCGAAGCATGAGCAGTCGCTCGCCGCGATCCCGGGCGTCACCAGCGTCGGCATCGGCGGGAGTCCCGATCACCCGATCCTCCTCGTCACGGTCGAGCGACTCACCGACGGGCTGCGCCAGGCCCTGCCCGACAACCTGGACGGATTCCCCGTCACGATCGAGGTCTCCGGCGCGGTGACCGCGCAGCCCGCGAAGCCCCGGCCCTAGTAGACGATCGCGACGCCGAGCAGTCCCCGCACCCGGCGGATGTCGTTGCAGAACGTCATGTTCGCCCCCGCGCTCCCGGCGAACAGCAGACCGACCGGGTGGTTCAATGGATAGCTCGTGACGAGCGATCCGGAATCCCCCGCGTCGCTGAAGATCCCTCCGATGCCGCGCACCCTGAACTGGTTCGAGAAGCGCGCCACGCCGCCGAGGGGGGAGTAGCTGACGTTGACGGTCACGTTGACCGCATCGATCTGCCCGCGCCGATACTGGGTCGTCCTGCCGCTTTTCTGGACGAGCGCTCCGAGCATGGGCGCGACCTCGGGTGCCACCAGCCGCTGGCGGAAGCCACCGAGGCGGATCACCCTTCGATCGACCAGCACCGGCGAGGTCTGCGCGATCGCCGCATCGACGACATTGGTGCCGCCGAACGAGATCGTCACGAACTGCGTGAGGCGGGCGATGATGTCCCGGGAGCAGACGCCCCCATCGATGCGTCCCGGCTGCGGGATGCCGGCGCCGATCGGAGCGCGGTTCACCAGGGCCATGACGTGGTTGTTGCTCAGGATGTACAGCTTGGCCTGGCGGGTGACGAGGCACCCGAGCGTGCCGGCCATCACCATGCCGCAGTTGCCGATCGACACGCCGCAGGGCGCCGGACGCAAGCGGCTGGTGAATCGCTGGGCTTCGACTTCACCCGTCGCGTCCACGTCGGTCGGCACGCCGCCCAGGGTCCCCGGGACCAGCGCCTCCGCGGCCACGTCGGCCTGATAGAGCTTCTCCTTCACGAACACTTTCACGGCCAGCTGGCCGGTGGGGATCCCGCCGACCTCCTTCTCGCCGATCCCCACGCCCACGATGTTGCCGAACCCCGACGGGCCCTCTTCGGCCGCCGCCAGGGCGGTCTCGGCCGGAGCGATCAGGAGGCGTTCCTCGAGCTCGTTCCGGGCCTGAAGGAGGGACCGCATTTCACCCTCATCCGCCGACATGCCGCCGAGCGACTCGATGGAGATCTCGGGTTTCGCCTCCGGCTCTTTCGTGACATCGAACTCCTCGAAGCCCTCTCCGGTGACATCGAAGTCGTCGAATTCCTTCATGGCCTTCTCCCCCTGCCGGGCACACCCGTCCCGTTGCCTTCCAACCGCTCGAATCTCCGACTCTGGTTTCCGTGTGGATCGAACTTCTTCAGGGTGTGACGGACGAGGTTGTGATTTTTCCAGGGAGATGCGGGAGGGGCCGATCACGCGTCGGACCCGGAGAGCCTCCGGGTCCGACGGGTGCGATCAGAACGCGCGATGGATGGTGAGGGTCACGGAACCAGGCCGGGCGTGCACTTGATGGGGCGGATTCCGAACGCTTCCACGGTCATCACATGGCCCGGCCCGCTCGTAGATTTCGGCCGTTCGGGAATCGGCTGGTTCTTAGGAGTTGGATCGAGCAGCCTGTAGTAGATGCGGAAATGCTCCAATTTCTCTGTGCTTTGCGGGTGCTCGTGCTTCGCCTCGGGAAAATTGGTGATGGACAGCTCAGTCAGCTGCTGGTTGGAATCCAGATAGATCGACTGAATCGCGCCAGTCTTGAAATTGACGATCTCGATCGACGGGAGCTTGCCCGGCTCGGGGCGCATCTCGAGGCGGACCGTATCGGCCAGGTATTGAGAGAAATCCGCACCATGGGCCTTGGGGAATGACCATGACTCGATGGGGGACCGACGATTGACTTCCGCGTTGGCGTATACGAAACCGCGAGTGAGATCGACGCGCGCCGCCAGCGCATTCTCCCCCACCTCCGGAATCGGTTTGGATTTGAGATAGATCGCTTTGACATTGCCCTCGCCCGATGCCCGTTTCAGAGACGGCACCCAGCACAGCTCTCTTTCCGAGGCCGGATCCTCCGGGCAGGGAATCGATGGAATCCCCATGCCATGGAGCACGATTCCCCGAGGGTATGCCTTTTCTTCGCCCTTGAACCGAACAATGCGTCCGTCGAGCCGCCAGGAGGCGATTTGCTCCCCGTTCGGAAGCTGAATCACGTGGTCGAACGAGCCATTCTCCACCTTGGCCACGTTCCTGACGTTCATCGACAGGACCGGACGGTGCTTCATTTCCTTGTCTGGATCGGTGGCCAGGATAACGCTGAGCGTCGGCGGGTTGTTCGTGACGAACACGCACAAGCCGGTGAAATCGATCGTGATCACATTTTCCATGACTTCTCCTTCCATTCTCCTCAGCGGAGCGCCGTGCCGTTTACCACGAAAGCCCCCCACGACAGCGGCGACCGCCCGTCGTGATTCGGGCCATGCATCATCGCAACCTGCGCGTCCCGCAGGCCCTGCGCCGCCGTCACCCCGCGCTGGAACTCGCGATGGAAGCGCAACAGCAGCTCAGCGGCCTGGCGGTCCCGCACCGGCCACAGCGTCCCCACGACCTCGGGAACGCCGGCCGCGAGGAACGGGCGGGCAAGGTTGAACTCTCCTCCCGGGCGTGCGGCGCCGCCCGCGGCGGCGCGACAGGCTCCGAGCACGATCAGCCGGACGCGGTCCATCGGGATCTGCTGCAGGTCGCGCGCGGTGAGGAGGCCGGGATCGCCGGTCTCCCGGTCCGGAGCCAGGACGAGGGCCGAGAGGAGCGGATAGCGGTCGTTGACCAGCGCGTGCCCCGCGAAGTGGATGATCGCCGCCCCGGCCGTCTCGGCCCGGACCCGCCCGGAGGTGGCCGCGGAGCCGGTCAGCAGGACCGAGCCGGCATACAGCGACGCGACGCCGCGCGCCTCCGCCTCGGCCTCCGGCAGGGGATCGAGTCCAGGGTGCCGTCCGGCATCGAAGGCCGGGTTCCCGACGACCAGGACGCGTCCGCCGGCCCCCTGGGGACGACGCCCCCGGGAGACAAGGGACCGGGCCGTGGGAGCCACCCCGGTGGCGAATCGCTCCACCAGGTACCCGCCACTGTCGCGATCCAGCAGGGCGGCAAAGGGGACGTCGTTGAGCCGTCGGTCGGGAACGAATCGAAGCTCGCGCACTCCCAGGAGCCGATCCTCGACGGGGCGAACGATGACGTCGTACAGTCCGGCGGCCGCCGTCCGGAAGGCGGCCTCGTCGTTCGCCGCCACGGCGCGCCGGACATCGCGGACCATGCCCTCCACCGTTTCCGCAGCCGTCGTCTGCGGGCGGAACTCGACCTCCCCGGTTCGCACCACCCAGCGCAGGAGCCGCTCCGGCTCGAGCACCAGGTAGATCATCGCGACCCCCACAGGCAGCTCGCGCGCGATCGCTTCGATATCGGGGGTGCCGGCCGCCCGCTCGGCGTCGCACGTCTCCGGCGCCAGGAGGTCGGCGCTGCGGGCCCGCTCGGCGAATCCGAACGCGCGTCCGGGGCTCCCCAGGCGCTCGGCCTCGAGGCGGATCACAGCGTCGTAGAGCGTCCAGGTGTGATCGAGAAAACTGATCCGGTGCGGCTCGAGAAGGAGACGGGCGCTGGATCGCTCGAGCTCCTCGATCCCGCGCACGTAGTCGGATTCCGCGTCGCCGAACGATCCGAGCGCTTCGTGGGCCCTGCCCAGGTTGAGATGCAGGGCCGGCAGCCGGCTCGCGGCCCCGGTCGAGGAGAAGAACTTCGAGGCCTCCTGGAGCGGGGCGACCGCCTTGCCCGGCTCGCGCCGCAGCAGCAGGTCTCCCCTGGTCTCGTCGAGCTCGGCCGCGAGGCGCTGCGCAAAATCCGGATCCACGACCTGGCCGAGCGCGGCGGTCGCCGCGTTCAGGTCGGACAGGGCGGCATCCAGGTCTCCGGTCTCTCCCAGGATACGGGCCCTGACGTGCAGGGCTTCGCCGCGCGCGCCCGGGTCGGCGGCGCTCCACGGCTCGAGGAGCGGCTCGTGGAACGACAGGGCCGCCCAGGGAAGATTCTGATCGAGGGCCGCGAAGGCCGCATCCAGAAGAATGGAGCGCCGCTGATCGGCCGGGGCATGGCTCGCCAGGGCCAGCGCCGTGGCGCGATGGCCCCATGCCTCGTCCCGGTCGCCAAGGAAGTCGAGGTTCTCGGCAATGAGAAAATGCGCGCTCGCCGCTCCGTCGAGCTCGGAGGCCTTGAGAAAGAGCGCGAGCGATTCCTCGTACAGCCCGAGGGAGCGGGACAGGTCCCCCGAGACGGCGCTCAGCAACCCCTGCATCCAGCGCACCCGGGCCAGAAGCCCCGGATACGGTCGCGTCGCGATGTCCGCCGCGATGCGATCCAAGTCCCGGCGGGCCTCCGTGCCGCGCCCGGTGTAGTAATCGCAGATCGACAGGTAGACGGCCGCAGACCACCGGAGAGGATTTCCGACCCGATCGAGCGCCTCGCGGGCGGCCCTGAACCGGTTCCCCGCCTCGCGCTCGTCGCCGCGATCGTGGAGAGCAATCCCCTGCTGATACTCGAGAAACCCCCGCGCGGTCCAGGCGATCGCGTCAGCGCTCGACCGGGCCCGTGCCGCCGCGGCGACCACGTCGTCGGCGAACCGGTCACCCGAGACGCCGCGGCCGGCCTCGGCGAGCGCCGTCGAGGCGGCAAGCGCCCGGTCGGCGGCCTCGGTCCGGCCCTCGCGGACCGCCCCCGCCCAGGCGGGCAGCAGGCGCCGCTCCAGGACCTCGCGGCCGACGCGCGGGGTGAGACCGGCCAGCGCCTCCGTGCGGTCCGCGTCGAGCCGCAGGACAGCTTTCTCTACGTCGTCCGTCCCGGGTGAAGCCAGCGCGCCGTCATCGTGCCCCTGCAGCGCGGCCAGCCTCTGCCGGGCCTCGGCGGCCCAGGGAGAATCGGCGTCGAGACGCAGGTAGTCCTGCCAGGCCGCGATCGCGCGCCCCTGATCGGCGGCGGCGCCGGCGGACGCGCTCGCGATCTGCTTCTCCAGAGCCAGGGCGAGGTTGAACTGCGCTTCGGCGCAGCGCGGGTCGAGCGTCACCGCGTGCCGCGCCGCATCGATCGCCCGCACATAATCGTCGGCGCGCCCGGCGCGATCCGCCCGGGCAATGTAGGCGGCCGCGAGATCGCTGAGGATGCGCGCGTCCCCAGGGGACGCCCGGTCGGCGCTCTCGAGGGCCTGGACCGCGTCCTCGTCGTTGCCCAGGACGAGGTGGGCGACTCCCAATGCGCGGGCCTGGGCCGCGGACGACGGGGCCTGGCCGGCGCCCCGATGGATCTTCGACGCGGCCTCGAACACCCGCCAGTCGCGCGGATCGGAGCGGTCGAGCGGGCGAGGGCCGCGTTCGGGCGACTCGATCGGCGCGTACTTGAATCCGCCGGTGACTCGGGCCTCCACCAGCCGCCGCTCCCCGACCGCCGCAACCAGCTGTCCCAGGCCGTCATCTTGCGGCTGCCCGGTCCGGAGGAAGAGCGCCCCCGACACGACCACCAGGAGGGCCGCGGCGGCCGCCCACCACGTGCGGGAGCTTCGGACAAGCCGGGCGAACCCTATCGAGGGGACTTGGGGTGCTCGGGGCACCGCCGCCTGGTCCGACATGAAGTGAACCACCTCTCCCACGATCTCGATGCAACTCGCACAGTCCGCGACGTGGGCGCGCAGGCGGCGCGCCTCGCCGTCTGAAAGTCGCCCGTCGACCAGGGCGGCGATCGACTCGGGGCCGGGACACTCGCTCTTGTGCATCAAGACCCCCCTCCACGTCGGCTCGTCCCACCGGAGTCGGGCCTCTTTGGGTGGGACGGACACGAGTCGGGACTTTCCACGAATATCATCTAGTCGCCTATGAGGTCCTTGATTATGGCCGGCTGAAGACCATGGCTCTCCAGGTAGGCCCTCATGCTGGCGAGGCAGCGCTCGATGGATCGGTAGAGCCGGCGCTGATCCAGGCCGAGGTTGGCGGCGATTTTCGCGACGGTGAGCCCGTCCACGAAATGAAGCATGACCAGCATGCGGTCCTCGGGGCTGAGCTGGCCAAGGGCCTCGCCGAGGAGCTTCTCCGCGCGGCGGAGCATTTCCTGGCGCTCACGCTCGCGGATGTCCGTGTCCGGCCCCCCCGCCGGCGAGGGCAGATCCATCAGGATCTCGACCCCCGCAGCGCGCTTCATCGCCGGTCGCGCAGGCAGTACCTCGACAATTTTCGACAACCGCGCGAGGTCAACGGGGCGTCCCTGGGATGACGACAGGACCGCGCAGGCCTCCTCGAACGACCGCCCTTCGTGATGCATGAGGCGCTCCAGCTCCACCGCCAGCGGCCCGAGCCGCCGCGCAGCGGAGGACGGGCGCCACCTCCCCCAGCGCCTGACCTGGAAGTCGAGGAAGGCGTGCTGGATGACCGTGACGAGGTAGGTCGACAGGGCGCTGCGCTCTTCGAAGCTGCGCAGCACCGCATAGTCGTCGGCGATCAGCTTGAGATGGACCTCGGCCTCGAAGTCCTCGACGTCCTGGTGGCTGAGATACCGCCGGCTCGCGATGTGGCGCACGACGCGTCGGATGAGATCGATGTTGGCGGTGAACAGCGCCTCGAGCTCATGCAGACGGGACTCGTCCACGCCTCGGTCCGACCGAGGTGGGTGCTCGCGCTTCAGTGTCACGGGCGTTACCTGGCCTGCTAAAGACTGGCAGGTACCCTTCCCTTTGGGGTCATCTTACCCCAAGTGTCGGGGGTCGCCCATTTTTCGCCCGTGCGGGGTGACGCGACGGGTTCGCCTCAGGGCAGAAGCGCTGCCATCACCTGCCGGAGGAGGGCGATCAGGGTGCCGACGTCGGCGCCAGCCGCCTGGGCGGCCTGCAGGTCGGCGATGGCCAGCTGCAGCTTCTCCAGGGCAGCCGAGGTGTTCCCCTTTTCGATCAGATCCAGGGCGCCGTTCAGGCCCCGGCCGTCGGGACTTCCGGCGAGATCCTTGCGCGCCTTGAGCAGAGCCTTGCGCTGGGCGTCGTTGGTCGTGCCGGCGATGAGCTGGTCCAGCATGATGATGATCTGATCGACCGCCTGCGCCGGCGTGAGCACCTTCACCTGCACGGAGGCACTGACCGCTCCCCCGTCGTCATCGAGCACGTCCAGAGCGAGCGTCAGATCGCCCGCCACCGTAAACCGGTGCCCGGCGTTGGCGTGCCCCACCACACCGCCGAAGGCGTCCGTGAACAGGTCGAACGTTCCATTGGACTCGGCCAGGCCGTCTCCATAGTGCAGCGTGGCGGTCTGGTGGTCGGGGGTCCCCGGGTCGGTGAACGTTCCCTTGGCAGTCAGAGTCACACCCTGAACGGCGAACGGGACGTCCACGCCGACCTTGAGCCCCAGGCTATCGAAGAGGCTCAGGTCGGTGATGACCGGCGGCACGTTGGTAACGTGCACCGCGGCCACGGAATTGCCGACGCGCAGATCGTCCGGGTGGCGGGCCTGCACGGGAACGCTCACGTCGCTCGGCCCGTCGAGCCCGGCGCCGCTGAACTGGGCGATCAGGCTGTTGGTCTCGAAGGTCCCGTTCCGGTCCAGGTCCCAGAGGACGTCCATGAAGGCGCTGTAGTAATGGCTGCAGTTGTCCCGGAACTCCACCGAGGACAGCTCGTCGTCCATGCTTCCCGAGTTGGAGTCATTAGAGATGATGCGCAGGTTCTCGTCCTCCTCCGGCCCGCCGGTGCCGTCGAGAGTCTTGGTGTGCTCGCCGGGGAAATCGTCGTCGCCGAAGTCGTCGTCGTTGGCGCGGATAGAGCAGGTCTTCGGCGCGAACCACTTCCACGAGCTGGGCTCGTCGGTGAAACCGTCATGCAGATCGGCGAGCGACCCGTCGAGGTCGCTGAAGTCGGAGTAAGAGTCCTTGGCCCAGTCCTCGAAATCGACCACGATGTACCGGTTGCCGAAATGAAAGCCCGAGAACAGCTGGATCCACGCCTTGGTGATCGGCTGCCGTCCGATGCCGGTCAGGACCGTGTCCCCCCCCTCGGGGACCTCGAACGGCCCGAAGAGTTGCACGCTCGGGTTGTAGGTGGGGCTGTCGTGCCGCACGATGTCGACGTGGCGCCACTCCCCCGCCTTGACCGAATCGTCCGGGCCGTCGTTGTCGTGCTCGGTGGCGTAGAAGAGCAGCTCGCCGCTGGGGCTGATGTAGAAGGTCGACGCCGCGGCGAAGTTCGCGACGTTGTTCCCGGGAAGGGCCAGGACCGAGTCGAGGTTCGGATGCGAATCCATAAACTGGGTCGAGACGTGCTTCAGGCGGATCTGATCGCCGATGGTGTCGACCCTGTAGAGGTCCATGATGTCCTGGGCGATCGGATTGCCGGCCTCCCCTTGCGCGCCGGCCAGGAAGAGCGGGCCGTTAATGTCCCCCTGACGCAGGAACTGCAGGATCTGGTGCGCCGGATCGTTGGGCCAGTCCTGCTCGAGGTAGTCCCCGTCCTCGGAGCCGCTGTCGGGCTGCCAGATGTCCTTCAGCACCCAGGACAGCGTCTTGCTGTCGAGCTTCGTCGGCCCGTCGGGCGTGCCGTCCGCCGACAGCGACTCGTAGAACCAGACCTTCTCGTTCTTGCCCCCCGTGACCACCAGCAGGTAATGCCCGTTGGCGAGCGGCGTGATGCCGGCGAGCCCTGACTTGACGCCCTCTTCCTGAGGATCGAACGAGCTCTTGAAGTCCGGATGCTCGGGGTCGGAAATGTCATAGAACATGAACAGCGCGTCGGCGCCCCCGTCATAGGACTCTTCCAACGGGACCACCAGGACGTTGTCGACGACTTGAAGCCCGCCCGCGTGTCCGTAGTTCGGGAAGCCCTCCGCGGACCCGTCATAGGTAAAGAAGTTGACCACGGTGTCTTCCGAAGGGGGCGCCGTATCGGAAATGTCCCTGTCCCTGTGCAGCCGATTGCTCCGCAGCCGCTCCCCGTTCTTGTCGCGCGAGCCCAGCCGCACCACGAGCAGGTTGGCCGGATCGTCCTCGCCCGTGCAAATCACACCGGGGATGCCCCCATCCGGCACCACCCCGCTTCGGCTGACGATGAAGTACTGCGTCCCGTCGGCCGCCTCCACGCGCACCATCCCCTGGTAATGCTTGCACCCGGAAGGGTCGGGAGACGATCCCCGGAAAAACCCGAACGCGTCGGGCCGCACCGACAGATCGTCGAACTGGGTGATGACGTCGGGCAGGAACCGCATCTCGTTCTTCGCCCAGGCGACTGGTGAACATACGACAGCGAGGATTAGGATTGCCGAGAAACACATCTTACGCATGAGCTTGCCTCCAAATTGTGGGCGCCAGATCGCGAATATTCGTTTGTCTCACAATTGGAGACCCGGAGTCAAACTTCTGGAGGCTGTCCATCAAGGCTTCCCGCCATGGAAAACGTCCGGGCTGAAGAGTCGCGGCGGCAGGACTGGTGGAAGATCACGCGCAGCGTGCCAGGCGCCAATTCGCGGTGCACGCTGAACCAGTCTTGTTAGAAGGGTGAATCGCCTCTGGAGCGTGGCGCTGGCCTGGAGTTTGATGATGTCACCGGGGGCGGCCTAGTTCAGGCACCCTGGAGATCCAGTCCGGCATTCACCGTCCACATCCAATCTCCTGTGCAAGGGGACCAAGTCTGTCGAGGACCACCAGCGAAAGCTCAGCCAATCACGGCACGAGCGCGTGCAGAACTTGCGGCGGGTCCGCCGTCGCTTTGCGAAGCCGGAATCCTGGTGTTCCGGATGCGGTACGAAAGCGAGCAGTCGAAGTATTGCCACTTGAACGAGGGCCCTCGAAATCCCGAATGCCGACGTTCTCTTATGATAGCCAGTTAGTTGAGCAGACCCATCTCTCGAAGAAACCTGGATGGCTGCTTCTGCCACCCAAAGTATTCGTTGGCGTGAGTCATAGTCAGTGTCGACTGTGACCGCGTGATCGCAACAAAGCAATTCCTTCGCTCCTCCTCCATTTCTCGACTCTTGGGGCCCTTCTTGATGCTTTGGAATGAGGGCAGCAGATCTTCCACCATGCCAATCAGGTAGACATGCTCAAATTCCATTCCCTTCGCACTGTGGATCGTGAGGCACCTAATGGCATCCGGCGAGATTGGTGGAGACTTAGGGGACAGGTCGAATTCCTGGAGCAAAATCTGCAATGTGACTTGGTCGGAGCCAAACCTCTCGTTCACTTGCCTCTCCAAGTCATTCCAAATCATCTTCTCGCTCTCGTAGTCTCCGAGAGCAGATTCATTATCACCGGCTTCCCGCTGCCCAACTGTGTCACACCATTTGAAGGCCCTCCTTACGAACGCTGAAAACTCCATGCGTTCAACGATAAGGTCGCGCCCGTCTCGCAGGCACCTTTTCGTCTCTGGTTCCAACTCCGTCCTCTCCAACGCTCGATTGACCCACGCACGAAGAAGGTCCCCTCCAAGGACCGAGGCGTGAGCCACGACATCCTGAACCTCAATGTTGATACCTTCGAGTTCATAAAACGACTTGCAGACTCTTCTAAGCTGCTCCCGATCTCCCCTTGCATTGGCCAATCGAAGCATGGCGTGTAGCCAGCGCAGAGGCACACTCTCGAATTCGTGCTTCCTTACTGCCATTGACGCCTTAAGTCCAGCGGCCTCGCAGGCTCCAAGCGCTTGCTCTAGTATTTTCTTCGTTCTTGCCAAAACCACGCACTTCCCTCGATCCACATGCGGGCGCTTCAGGATGTCCTTTGCGATCCATGCCACCTCCCCCTTCAGTGAGTCAAAGCCATTGACCCGCACAGCATTTGCCGCGTTACCCTTCTTCACTGCATATAGAGGTTCCTTGTCCTCCGCTCGTTCCACGTTGTGCCTGATGAGGGCATTGGCAATCGAGATGACGGCGGGCGGACACCGGTAATTGGCAGGAAGTTGGATCACATGCATGTTGAAATCGTTCCGCAGTTCTTTTAAGCGCTCAGGACTCGCTCCGTTCCACTGGTAGATCATCTGATCGTCGTCCGCAACGACGAACAGCGTCTTGGCGTTCTTTCCTACAATTGCCTCCAGTAGCCTATATTGCGCCAGGTTTGTGTCCTGAAACTCGTCAACACACACGTGCTCATAGACAAGGCGTAATTGCTGACCCACGGCTGGCACCTTCGTGAGCAGCTCATAGGTGCAGTAGAGTAGCGAGGGACAATCAAGGCGGTTGCTAACTTGCAATTGGCGCCTATACTCAACATATAGCTTCTCAAGCTTTTGACCAAGGTCCTTGTCCTTAACAAGCGTTCGTACGTCGGCCTTGCCTACGCAGTTCTCAAGAAACTTGTCGATGAACGGCAGCACTCTGATGTCTTCCTCTTCAACCTCCACGTTCTTCTTCTGCAAGACCTTGATGGCGTCACTTAATACGCTTTCTCGGTCTCCATCCTGGTTCAAGATTTGGAAATCAGAATCAATACCCACATGACTTCCGTGCTGTCGGAGGACATCCGCACAAAACGAGTGGAACGTAGCTAAGAGCGCGCGCTCACGACCATGAAACACGAGATCGTCAACCCGACTCCTCATCTCATCCGCGGCCTTGGTGGTAAAGGTCAGCCCAAGGACACGGAATCGTTGATCGGGCGAATCAAGGATCAGTTTTGCCACACGCATGGTCAAAACGCGCGTCTTCCCTGAGCCAGGGCCGGCCAGAACCAGAAGCGGCCCTTTGTCCCACTCGACTGCCTCTCTCTGGTTCGTGTTAAGACCTTCAAGGTCTAGCTTTGTCACGCTATCTCCGACAGGGCAACGGCCGACAGGATTGCCCCCTTTAGCTCTTTTGGAACGGCGTTCTTGCCTCGCTTCTTAATGATCATCATGGCCTCTAGGGCCATAGTCTCCTTTGGAGTCCTGTCCAAACACTTGCACACCCGATCCCAGTATTCAGGATCGCCGGGCTTCGAGGTGAGTAACTTTTCCTTTTGAGCCGACATATGGGCTAGGTACGCGTCACCGCAGCCAGCTTTACATAGGTACACCTCCATGTTGCTCGCCGGCAGAAGAATTACGTGTTTGGCCTCTACCCTACCCTCAAGATGTGGGGTGATCGAGTGCACATAGTCTTTACCGCTCTTGTCGCCATCTGCGACAAGGCACCAGTGTATTTTAAGGTCATTCGCGACCTTGACTAACGTCTCGGCCCCGATTCTTCCGTAGATCACCAACCTCACTCCCGCTCGTTCGAGATCAATGCCCAGTATGGCGGCAGTATCCTTAAGTACCCACACCTCGGTTTCGCCTTCGCACAGAAGCCAACATCTCGAAAACAGCAACTCCGCTCTTGTACTCTTTATGTGGCTCTCGATCTTGCGTACGTCGTTCGCATTGAGTGTCCCGGCGCGCAACCGCTGAACCGATATCCCCTGATCGGATCGATAGAACCGACGAACTGCGGACAAGGGGACCTCTGAGAGCAGGTCTCCTGAATGTGTAGCAATCACCTTTTGCCCCTTCATCGAACTGATAATCGACCATAGAGAACGAATGGCTGACGGATGGAGGTGCGCCTCGGGTTCCTCCAGAGCTAGGATCGGCTCGCTCAACCTGTCATACACCTGGCTCAACATAGTGCTCAAGAAGGCCTCGAACAAAAATAGGACAGACAGGCTTTGTGTGCCGGCGCCGTGTCGTGCGAGTGGCAAACCTGCGCCAGTCGTCGCTAGCATTGTGACTTGCGTGCGGCTGAGCATGTCAGACACTCTCCCAGGCAGGGCCTCGATACTGACAGGTTCAGCACTGCCAAGTGCCACGACGTCACAGGTCTTAGCGAGCTTTTCCTGCACGATCTTCAGGCTAGTATGGGCATCGATAATTTTGTCATTCAGTTGGTTCAGGTCTTTCTCCAGGAGATCCCGGGTCTTCGGGTCGATTGATGGATTGCGCAGGAAGGGAGCCCAGAAGCGTGACCTAGGTCCAAAATCATTCGCTGCGTCACGCAAGGCAGGCAGGTAGAACACCGGTGATAGCCGCTGCACGCTAGAAAGTACGATGGGTGTCTTAGACTTAGGCCCAAGTCCTTTGCCGCGCTTGTCCAGAAATTCCCAGTCTGTGACGAAGTCCTTTGCCACCTTGTCGTATTCACTCATCACCCGCAAGGTCACATGCCGAATATCCCCATCATGGACTACCACTACCTCAGGAATGGATTGAATGAGTTCAGCCGACCACTCATTGGGCTTCTCTTCCGCGAAATCGAGGCTGATTGATAGGGTCCCGGCATCGCCTGCCTGAGCATTCTTGCTTGCCAAATGATAGTCGTAGTCCTCGAACGGACCGCTCCTCCTCGAGAAGGTTCGTCCGAGGCACATTCTTAGTGCCTCAAGGAAACTGGTCTTTCCGGAGTTGTTCTCACCGATGAGTACTGTTGTGCGATCGAGCTCTACCTCGATCTTCCCGAATCCACGAAAGTGCTCAATAGTCACCTTTTGTAAGAGCATTCAATACACCCGAAATACCCTGGAGCGGTTGGCTGGAAACCAGGATTGGGGACTCTCCAAAAGAGTAGGGTGTCCACGGAGCCGGGCGAGCGCCGGCACTTGCTTGCTTCCCATTGGCGGATCCCCGGGGACTTGCGCATACATGATGAGGCTGTCGAGTCTCGTATCTGTCTCGCTTTCCGCAATCAGGTACGCGACTACCGACATCACGGAGCCTGGAATCTCTTGGCGCATCGGCATGCTGCTTTCGGCCCTCAAGAAGGGGCCAGCCGCGGTGGGATGAACCCGAGATCAAATCCCTGTGAGGATCGCATCGCCGATGCGTCGCCTGTAGCCCGAGTTGGATGGCTGATCACCATATAAGCACTTAGCTCTCGCTAAGGTCGGTCGGAAGGCGCCCCAACATTTTCAAGAACGCTGTCACCGCTTGCTCAACAAATCCCTGTCGTTCGGGATTCAGGTCAATGAGTAAAAAGACTGACAAGAGTTGAAACGTGATGTCACGCTCCGTAAGGAGAAACAGTTCCGGAGTGCATGAAATCTTCGGTACGCCTCCAGCGGTAGCGTAGAGAAGACGATTCCTTCTATTTCCTCGAGTGCGGATGTACTCGATCATCGAGTTCACGTTGTGGACAGAGCACGCGCGATCCAACTCTTCTGTGAAATCGTGGCACCGGTCGTTTACGTTGACTGAGAAGTGCAGCGGAGGCTGCGGATACGCGAAAAGTGGTCGCCCACCCGGGCCGGGGATCTGCAGTTGGGTCATTAGTTTGGGCTCTCGACCGGTCTCATCGATGATCAACGCTGGGCGGTACGTGTTTAGTCCACCCTTTGCGAAGGATTCCGATATGGCTTCGAAGAATGGACGAACGGCAGCCTTATGAGTGTGATCCCGGAGCCCAAGCCTGTCTGCGCCGTGATAGCGAAGCCTCTTGAGGGCGTGGAAGATTGCAGTAGCGGCCTCCTCCTCAGCGGTCAGGGCGCGAAAAGCCGCCATTTCGGGATCAACCACCTGTATACGCCAGGCCCTGCAGATGTGCGCCACTGCACTCCGCGCGCAGTGCTTGCCGTGGCCGACCGTTCGCTCAACGACGCGTGCGACAGCGCATTGCACGTCATTCATGGGTAGTTCGTCGCTCATGGAAGGCGGTTAACACTCGGGTTACGCCGCGGGTCGCGGCCAGCGTGCCTTTCTGCAAGCGAGCTGACACGCGAGACCGTCGGTTTCAACCGGTTGCTGCCAGCATCGTGACTCAGTCCTCGAGCTTCTGTCCAAGGCGTCATACCTGCTCCAGGCCCTCTTCTGTCACAATCAGCCGCTTTCGCTTGGCCGCCAGCTCACACCGCAGCTTGTCCTTAAAGATCTTGATTCCCTCGAGCTTTCTGCGTGCCTCAAGCGCCTTCGGGTTGGAGGAGACCGCGAAATCTGTATCAGCGATGGTCCATTCATGGTGAGACTTGCCCTGAGACGAGATGGTGCCCCCAGGTTGCTTGAAGTAACAATAAAGATGATATCTCTCGAAAGACCCCTGCTTGGGATCGTGGAAGAACTCGAAGTACGATTCGATGTCGTCGGGCAAGACGCGCATGCTGATGTAGTCGCTAAATCGATAGTCTGACTTCCCGGCATTACAATCGTGACACAGTGCGGCAAGGTTACTGAGTTCATCTGAGCCGCCCTGTGCAACCGCAACGATGTGATCAACCTCGAGCGACACTTCCCCTGTGGGGCGACCGCATATGCGGCACTTCGAGCCGTCACGCATCAGCACCTGAAGTCGGAGATGCTTGTTAATGGGCCTGCGCCTCATCAGAACTCCCTTGACTGCCCAACTAGGGTTCGACTGCGCAAATACAGAAGGGGGCCAGCCTTCGGCCCCCTTCTCATTGTTCGGATCCCCGCACTCTCGGGGGGGACCCAATCCTGATATCGAGCCGACTCTACCTCACGAACACCCGCTCGTCGCGCCGCAGTTGAGGCATTTGTAGCACGCCGCGTTGCGCACCATGATCGAGCCGCAGTCGGGGCAGGGCGGGGCGTCCTCGTCGGGGTGGAAGGCGAACATCGAGCGGGCCGGGTCGGAGCCGGCGGCGCCGACCGATGACGGGCCGGAGCCGGGGGCCGAGCCGCGCGGTGAAGGCACGCCGACCGGACCCGTGACCGTGGTCGTGCTGATGGGGCCGGCGGACAGGTTGACGGGCATGAGGCCGGGGCGCGCGGGGGTCTCCCCTGCGGGCTGGCCGGTGGGCTCGCCGGTCTCGTCCTTCACGTGCACGCCGATGGCGCGCTGCTGGTCCTTGTTCAGGAACTTCGAGGCGATCCATCTGAAGATGTAGTCGACGATCGACTTGGCGATCGGGATCTCGGGGTTGTTGGAGAAGCCCGAGGGCTCGAAGCGGACGTGGCTGAACTTGTCGACCAGGACCTGGAGCGGCACGCCGTACTGCAGGGCCATCGAGACGGCGGTGGCGAAGCAGTCCATCAGGCCGGAGACGACGCTCCCCTCCTTGGCCATGACCAGGAAGATCTCGCCGGGCTGGCCGTCCTCGTACATGCCGACGGTGACGTAGCCGTCGTGGCCGGCGATGGAGAACTTGTGGGTGATGGCGCGGCGCTCGTCGGGCAGGCGGCGGCGCACGGCGCGGGCCGGGGCCTCGACGGTGACGCCGACGCCGGGGGCGGCGTCGACCTTGACCTTGGTCTGGTCGCGGCTGGTCGACAGGGGCTGGCTGCGCTTGCAGCCATCGCGGTAGATGGCGACCGCCTTGAGGCCGAGCTTCCAGGACTGCAGGAAGGCCTCGGAGATCTCCTCGGGCGTGACGTCGGACGGCACGTTGACCGTCTTGGAGATGGCGCCCGAGATGAACGGCTGCACGGCCCCCATCATCTTGACGTGGCCCATGTACTGGATGCTGCGGCTGCCGCGGAGCGGCCGGAAGGCGCAGTCGAAGACCGACAGGTGGTTGTCCTTGAGGTGCGGCGCCCCTTCGATCGTCTCGTTCTCGTCGACGTACTCCATGATTTCCTTGACCTGCTGCTCGGAGTACCCGAGGCGCTTGAGCGCCTTCGGCACGGTCTGGTTGACGATCTTCAGCATGCCGCCGCCGACCAGCTTCTTGTACTTGATGAGCGCGATGTCCGGCTCGATGCCGGTCGTGTCGCAGTCCATCATGAAGGCGATGGTGCCGGTCGGGGCGATGACCGTCGCCTGCGCGTTGCGGATGCCGTTCTTGGCGCCCAGCTCGTACGCCTCGTCCCAGCACTCGCGCGCCGCGTTGTAGAGGTCGAGCGGCACGTGCGCCGCGTCGATCCTGGCGACGTGCGAGCCGTGCTTCTTGATGACCTTGAGGAACGGCTCGCGGTTCTTCTCGTAGCCGTTGAACGGTCCCATGATGCCGGCGATGCGCGCCGACTCGACGTACGCCTGGCCGGTCAGGACGGCGGTGATGGCGGCGGAGTAGTCGCGCCCCGCGTCCGAGTCGTATGCCAGGCCGCGGGACATCAGGAGCGCGCCGACGTTGGCGTAGCCCAGGCCGAGCGGCCGGAAGTTGTGCGAGTTGTCGGCGATCCTCTGCGTCGGGTACGCGGCGTTGTCGACCAGGATCTCCTGCGCCAGGATGGTCGTCTCGATCGCCTTCTTGTACGCCGTGACGTCCAGCTCGCCTTGGTCATTTGTTAATTTCATCAAGTTAAGTGACGCCAAATTACATGCAGTATCGTCAAGGTGCATATATTCCGAACAAGGGTTAGAGGCATTTATGCGTCCGCTGTTCGGAACTGTGTGCCACTCGTTGATGGTCGTGTCGAACTGCATTCCGGGGTCGCCGCAGGCCCAAGTGGCCTCAGCCATCATCTTCATCAGGTCGCGCGACTTGAAGGTTTCGAATGGCTCACGATTGGTGACCCTGCGTGTCGACCAATCGGCATCGGCTTCTATCGCATGCATGAACTCATCGGTGACCCGGACCGAGTTGTTCGAGTTCTGAAAGAAGATCGACGAGTAGGCCGGGCCGTCCAGCGCCGACGAGTAGCCGGCGTCGATCAGGGCCCAGGCCTTCTTCTCTTCCTCCTGCTTGCACTTGATGAACTCGACGATGTCGGGGTGGTCGATGTTCAGGATGACCATCTTGGCGGCGCGGCGGGTCTTGCCGCCGCTCTTGATGACGCCGGCGAAGGCGTCGTACCCCTTCATGAACGATACGGGGCCGGACGCGGTGCCGCCGCCGGCCAGGAGCTCCTTCGACGAGCGGATCGGCGACAGGTTCGAGCCGGTGCCGGAGCCGTACTTGAAGAGCATCCCCTCGGTCTTGGCGAGCGTCAGGATCGAGTCCATCGTGTCTTCGACGGAGTTGATGAAGCAGTTGTGAACCAGCACGCCTTCGCTCAAGTACTGACCGCTCTGCGTCTGAATGTCGTATACGTCCTGCTCTCCGATTAGGCGGATGTCGACGATTTCCGAATAGCGGATGTCGGGACACTCCTTGCCATCCAACTCAAGCGATTGACGCAGAAGCAGCGTCTTGCGCTCGGCAACGAAGCCGATCTTGCGTGCGAACTGCTGCCGCTCACTTTGAATGGAGATGTCGATCATCCAGAGGTCGTGGCGGTCCTCGCGCTTCTCGAGATTCCGGCGCAACCGGGAGTAAACTCCAAACCGAGTGAGAAGCACCTGCAGGTCACTCGCCCATTCCTTCGCGATCACACCAAGTCCGATCCGCGCGCTCTGTTCCTGGATTGATACGAATCCCTCGGCCTGGAACACGCTCTTGAGATAGGCGGCGACCGCATCGTTGGAGGCCCCCAACATGACGCGTGGCACACGAATGTCGGTGCCCCTCTTGAGGAGCTCATACTTCTCAACGAAGGGCCGCAGGACCTCTCCGTAGAGACGGACTCGACGAACCTTGAGGCTGGTGTCCTGGGTTTCCACATCCCGCACATTGGAATGGACGTCAGGGAACACCGTCTGAAGGTGGTCGAGCACCCATTTATGTTCCTCGGCACCATTGGTCATGAACTCAATGGTGAGCGAGCGATTCGTGCCCTCTTCGTATCGACCCACGAAGCCGTCGGACTGCAGCCAACCGGCCAGCGCGGCCTCAGCGATTTCCTTCTTGTCGCCTGGTGGTGTGACCGTCTCGGCAGCGTGGGGGTAGACACGCATGACCATTCCCGGAGCAAGCCGGTCGACACGCCACCACTCGAGCCGCCCGGTGCGCCGCGAGTCGTGCGCGCAAACGAGATGATCGCCCGTCGCTTCGATCTTGAAGCCGTCGCGCAGTTCGATGGAGATAACAGGCTTTCTCCCGTTGTGCTTGACTGCTACGACTTGAGTTAGGCCCTCGCCGTCGAAGACAGGCAGGCCGATCAGATTCTTCTCGACAATCTCACCGATGGGCATCGGGCCCGACGTCGTGAGGACACGTGCGTTGTACGGCTGGCAGGCGCTGCACTGAGGTTTTGGCTCAATTCCAACATTGAACCAGACCGGCGAGTTGAACGACATCTTCTGGTAGACCAGGAGGTGCTTGAGCTCGGCCTCGAAGGTCTGGGCGTCCGCCTCGGTGCCGAAGTAGCCCTGCGCGCGGCCCCAGGCGCCGACGGTGCGCACCACGCGGCCGATGAGCTGCTTGACGCTGCGCTCGCGCTCCTTGGTGCCGATCGTGCCGCGGAAGTACTTCGACGCGACGACGTTGGTGGCGGTCTGCGACCAGAACTTCGGGACTTCGACGTCCTTCTGCTCGAAAACGATCTCGCCCTTCTCGCTGCCGATGACCGCGGCACGGATTTCCCATTCGACCTCGTCGAACGGGTCGACGCCGGGGCGGGTGAAGTAGCGCTCGAGGGTGAGCCCCTCGGCGGCCTTTCTGAGCGTCATGGGTCCGGAGTACCCGGACGAGGCGCGGACCTGTGTCTTGCCTTTCTCCCGTGAAGCTTTCTCGGCCCCCCGCTCCCTGAGCTCGGATTCCTTCTTCATCGGTCATCGCTCCCGATAAAGCCGGGCCATCCTTGTGGTTCCCGGCCAACGTTGAACTGCCTGCGCCGCGCCCACCCACCCCCAAATTTAGTGACGACGGGGCTCCTGTCCGGGGATGATGCATCCCGGGAATCTGGGGCGGCCACCGCCTCACGGATGGGGTCGCGCGACTTCCGGCCGGGGGCTACTCCAGCACTCCATTTTGCGGTTACCAAAGCCCCTCGGCCGCAATGTTCCGAGAATAGCCAGCCCTCCACTTCGTGTCAAGGGTGAAACACAAAATGTTGTGGGCGATTCACAGGCCTCCACAACATCCTGAGCTTCAGGCACTTAGTCTGTGCATCCCGCTGTGGATAAAGTGTGCGCCTCCGGACGCCGACCGTCAAGCCATCGCCCGGCCTGCGTTCGCCGCCGAACGTCGAGAGGGGCGGCGCGAAACCCGTTGACCGGTGCGCCGTCCGGCCTCGAAAATTTTTTGATCGCGGAGGGCCCCCGGGGCTTCCGGGGCGACAGCCGCCTCCCTCCCCGACTCGCTTGTTGACGCGCTACATGGTTCACGGTATATGGAACTCATCTACTCAGGAGAATCCTGTAACTGCTGACGGCCTGAGATCGACTAAGTCAGCAGCAACGTACGAGGTCACAGTGGAGCGATCTGCGCTTTACGCTGAGTGTCGCCTACACTCCCCGATTCGTTCGTTGACGCGCTACATGGTTCGAGGTATATGGAGCCCATCACTTCCTGGGCATTTCGGAACCGCCGCCGACCGAAGCCCGACAACTTAGCAGGGAGGTCACAGTGGAGCGTCCTGCCCGCTTGCCACTGAGAGTCACGCTCGCTTTCTGCCTGATCCTGTCCGTGCCCGCCATCCTGCTCTGGGCCTCGAAGGGAGCGCCTGTCCCCGAGGCCACGGACGACGAGGACGCCTTCATCGCCAGGCTTGCCGAGATGGACGCGAAGAAGATTGCCTCCGTCCAGCTCCCACCCGCCACGGCACGCCCCGAAGGCTTCGCGGTCTTCGGGGAGGACTTCAAGGTCGCCAGGCGCGCCCCGGGGGACGCGGCGGGACTGCTGCGCACCAACATCGCCGACCTGGACCCGCGAAATCCCGAGGCCGCGCTGCGCGGCCTGCCGGCCGACCTGAGGTTCGCCGACGACGAGGTCACGCGCGCCGGCCGCGGGCACCTGGCGCCCGGCTTCGACTACCTGATGCTGCGCCCGGAGGCGATCGCGGCGAAGGGGCTGGACGCGGTCCTCGAGGGGATCCGCGGGAGCGTCCGGACGATCGTCGACTACCGGGCGAACGCGACGCTGCTCGTCTACGTCGAAGCCGGCCAGATCGGGCGGCTGCGGCAGAACCGGGACGTGGCGTTCTTCTACGCCATGCAGCCGGCGGACAAGATCGATCTGCAGACCGGGCGGAGGCCCCTGATCCACCGGGAGCGCGCTCTCGACCAGGCGTTCCTCCTGGAAGTGGCGATGGTCCCCGGCATCGGGGGGGGCCGGGACGCCAGGGATCGCCTGGCCAGGGTGCCGGGGGTGATCGACGTCCTGGACTACGGCGTCGACGGGTCGTCCTGCCTGGTCCGGGCGGACCGCAAGGCGCTCGGCAGGATCGCGCGGATCCCGGAGGTCCTGCACGTCCAGGAGTCGCTGGAAATGATGCAGCTCAACACCAAGGTGCCGGTGATGCTGCAGGCCGGCTCGGCCGAGGACGCGCACTTCATCCGGCCGTTCGACGACGCGGGGGTGGACGGCGGAGGGATCGACACGAACGGCGACGGCCGGCGGGTGAACAACGGCACGGACGCGGTGCCGCCGCAGCTGGTCGGCGTGATCGACAACGGGATCTCGGCCGACACGCCGAGCTTCTCGCAGACGGCGACGCAGGTCGGCACGGCCCTGCAGCCCTTCCCCGGAGCGAACCACAGGAAGATCCACTCGATCATCCCGTTCCGGGACAACGGCAGCGACTGCGACGGCGTCCTGGACGGCGCCGGCAGCCACGGCAACATCGTGGCGAGCGCCATCGCCGCCTGGCCGGGCGGCGTCGGCGTGTTCGCGACGCGCGCGGGGATCGGCGGGGGCGGGCAGCCGCGCAACAGCAACATGGACGGGGTGGCCAAGGGGGCGCGCATCATCGTCAGCGACATCGCCGATCGGACGCGCTGCACCATCAACTCGCTGATCGAGAGAGGCGGCAACGTCGACCCCGGGAGCCTGCTCTCCCGGCTGAGCGAGCTGATCTGCCCGGCCGTCGGCGGGACAGGGTCCTGCGCCGGCCTCGTCGGCGGGGGCGGCGAGGCGCACCTGGCGGTGATGCCGTTCGGGGCGCCGGACAACTTCTCGACGATGCAGTTCCTCTCGACCAACGGGACCTATCCGCAGCAGGCGGCGGACATCGACAGGTTCCTGTACAACAACCGCGACTTCATGGTGGTCGCCCCGGTCGGGAACAACGGCGGCCTGCTTTCGAACAACCGCATCGGGCTGATGCTGGTCGTCATCCCCGACCTGTTCAACGGCACGGCGGCGGACGAGGACCCGAACTTCGCGCGGCCCATCCAGACGCAGCCCCCCTCGACCGCCAAGAACCTCATTGCGGTCGGCGGCACCCGCTCCGACGCGGTGACCGTGTTCGGCACGAACGACCAGGAGAACAACACGGTCTCGTTCACCTCGCGCGGCCCGGCGACACCGGAGTCGCTCCGCATGGCCCCCATCGTCACGGCGCCCGCGACCGACCTGGTGACCAGTTTCGAGACCGCCTCGATCTCCGCCTTCCGGAGCCGCGACAACGACAACGCGGCGCCGGTGGACGCCCAGCTCGACGAGGGGAACTTCGGGACCTCGTACGCCGCGGCGTACGTCACCGGCGCGGCGGCGCTCATCCGCGACTACTTCGCGCAGGGCTTCTATCCCACGGGCGATCGCACCACGGCCAACCGCGTGCCGAACGTTTCGGGGGCCCTGGTGAAGGCCGCCATCGTGGCCTCGGCCAAGTTCGGCGTCCTGGTCAGCACCCAGGGGCAGGACGTCAACGAGCGGAACCTGCGCCGCACGCGCGGCATGAACGTGGGCTCGCCGGGCGGTGTCGCCGTCGGCGTCATGGGGAACAGCGAGCAGGGATACGGCCGGGCGGTCCTGAGCCACGTCCTGCCTCTGCCCAACTGGTCCAAGAGCTTCGTCACCAGCCCGAACGCGCCGTCGACGCCCGAGCACCCGGCGCGCGGACTCCTGGTGTGGGACGACATCGCCACGGGCGAGCCGCCGATCGACAACGCGCACACCTCGCAGATCCACACGTTCCGCGTCGGAGGGCCGAGAACGACGACCGGCGCGGGGGGCGGCCTGGCGATCCTGCGCAGCGAGCTGGTCATCGGCCTGGCCTGGACCGACATCCCGTCGGCGCCCGGGAGCGGCGGGCCGCTGGTCAACGACCTCGACCTGGTCGTGACCTCGCCCGGCCCGGACAACTGCCTGGCCCCCGGCGACCTGAAGCCGGACGGCGTGACCGTCTGCCCGGCCGGGGCCGCGACCGACAACCTGGCCTACGACGGCAACGTGTATCGCGGCGGCAACAACAACGCGATCACCGACCAGTGGTCGCTGGCTCGCCCCGCGGCCTCCGCGGAGACCCACGACAGGAGGAACCCGCAGGAAGGGTTCCACCTCAACTCCGATCCGAACGCCGACCGGAACTTCGTCGACTCGACCCTGTATCTCGGCAACTGGCAGGTGACGGTGAAGCGCGGCCTGGGGGGCTCGGTCCCCGGCTCGATCACCCTGGGCGGCCCGAACGAGGACCTCGATCCGGACGGCGCCGGGCCCCTCCTCCCGAACCGCCGGCTCGATCCGGGCGAGGACACCAACGGCAACGGCCTGCTCGACCTGGGGGGCCAGACCTACGCCCTGGTCGTGGCCGGCCCGGTGATCCTGGCCGAGGCGGCGCCTTTGCGCGGCCCGGGCGGCTTCCCGTCGAGCAGCATCTCGCTCGACAAGATCCGCTACTACTGCTCCGATTCGGTCGTGGCCTCGATCTACGACTCGACCGCCGGGGCCGGGACGTCGCGCTCGACCGCCTCGACGACGTTCACGGTGAGAAACGCCGCGGGGACCACGGTCGACACCGAGAGCGGCGTCGCCTTCACCGCCGGGACGGCCGCGGGCGTCACGACCTCGGCGGGGGTCCCGGTCCGGCTCGGCGCGGCGCCGATCGCGCACAACGGCATCCTCGAGGCCGACACCGGCATGCAGGTGCTGGCGACGTACGCCCCGGCCGGGCAGGCCGCAGTGGTCGCCGCGGGCCAGGTCGACTGCTCGCCGAGCTTCATCCCCGGGTTCTTCGCCATCCCGGGGAGCAAGTTCATCGGCGAGCAGGACCGGCTCGGCAACGGCTGCGACAACGACGAGTTCCTGGACGCCGGCGAGACGGTGACCTACGGCATCGCGCTCAGCAACCGCGGCCGCGGCCTGCTGGGGGGCGACGATTACGCCGACGTCGTGGCCACGCTGACGCCGTCCGGCCCGGGCGCCCAGGCCCTCCAGGTCCTGGACTCTCCCCGGAACATCGGACGCGTGCCGCCCGGCGCCACGAACGGCGTCTTCTTCCAGATCCGCGTCGACCCGGCGATGGCCAACGCCCTGCCGATCGCCAGCCGGCGGGTCACGCTCACCCTCAGCCTCGACTCGCTCGGCGCCGGCCAGAGGCTGAGCCGGCAGTCGTACGCCTTCGAGCACGTCCTGAACGCCGACCGGGAGACGCTGCACTACTCGACCGACTTCCCGGCGGGCGGCCGCGAGCTGCGGGACTTGAACCGGAGCATGGTCATCGACCGGGCGGACGCCGTCGACCCGTTCAAGATGTTCGTCCTGCCGGACGAGGACATCACGTTCTCGTCGATGTTCGTCGCGGGGACGACGATCGGCGGGACGCCGACGATCACCAACATCCTGGGAGAGGACCTGAACAACAACGGCGTGCTCGACATCGGCGAGCCGGACATCATCCCGAACGGCGTCCTGGACCGCGGCATCCTGTTCTCGGGATCGGGGCCGTCGGCGTTCGACAAGGTCCCCTGGCGCTTCGACAACAACAACGGCGGCTGGGTGCCGTTCCGGCATGCGGCGAGCACGGCCGCCGGCATCTCGCCGAATCCCCTGTGGGAGTACAAGACCGGCGGGGTCTGCGGCTTCCAGACGAGCGCGGCAGGGGTCTACGGCATATGGCACACCGGCGACGGCGACTCCGCGACGCCTCCCCCGGGCGCCATCGCGTGCGACAACTACGCCGTCCCGAACGACCCCTTGACCCAGCAGCGCGCCGAGATGATCTTCGACGTGCTGCACTCGCCGATCCTCGCCAAGGTCAACCAGGCCAGCGACGGGCGCGGCTTCGCCTGGGGGGTCGAGTTCCAGCGCTTCGGGGCCAACCTGAACCTGCAGGTGATCAACGCCGCCTACGCCGGCGGCGGCATCAACATCGACAACAACCTCGATCTCGACACGGTCAACTGCCTGCTCTGCCAGAGCCTCGATACGTACTACGCGCGCCGGGGAGGCGGCTGGCCGTACAACGTGTTCGCCCTCTCGGGCTCGGTGCAGTACGCCCCCAACGGCGAGGGGATCGACCCGTTGAGCCTCGTGCCGCGACAGCGGACCTTCGGGCCGTTCAGCGATCCGAACGGCGGCTCGCCGTACAACGGAGGGGGCGAGACCGGCTTCACCGGCTTCACGCAGAACACCAACCCGGACAGCGCCTCACCGATTCCGCAGGCGCCGCCCGACTTCCTGAAGTTCCCGCTCCCCGGCGCGCCACGCCCCGGCGTCTGCACCCTCGGGACGACCCCCGGCGCCCCCTGCCAGTCCGGGTTCGACTGCGGCGGCGGTGGCATCTGCACGCTGGAGCAGATCACGACGGCCGGCCCGGTGCGCAACTTCGACACCTCTTTGATCGGGTACGAGGGGGGCTTCGTGGCCGAGGACGTGCAGGGCCTCGCGGCCCCGGAGAACAACCTGTTCTGGACCGGCCCCGGAAAGACCGGCGGCAACCGCTGGGGGATCGGCATCGGGTTCTATTCGATCGAGATCACCGGTCTTCTGTCCGACTACGGCTTCGGCGTGGACGACGTCGTCTTCGAGTGGGACGAGTTCCACCCGCTCGACGAGGGGGCCTTCGCCCCGCCCCACGCGCCGGCGTGCAGCCGGTTCAACACCCCGGGGAACCCGGCCGGCGGCCAGTGCGCCACCGTGACCGTCGACCGCACCCACCTGTACGAATGCGACGAGACGGTCGAGGTCAGCGTCTTCGATCCGAACCTCGCGGCGGCGAGCATCGAGGTGATGATCGTCACGGACAGCGACTCGAAGCATTACACGCTCGCTGCGGTCGCGGGCCAGCCCGGCCATTACCGCGCCTCTGTGCCGTTCTCCACGGTCAGCCACGATCCGGCCGGCGTGTTCACCAACCCCGGCACGGACGGCCAGTTCATCGTGTACTACGTCGACCCGGATTGCGACGGCGACCGCGACGGCCAGACGAACGAGTCGGCCTTCGACGATCTGGACGGGGACGGGGTGAGCGCCCCGGCCGACAACTGTCCGCTCCTCTACAACCCGCTGCAGGAGGACGCGGACGGCGACGGCGACGGCAACCTGTGCGACAACTGCCCCGGCGTCGCCAACGCCTCACAGGCCGACGCGACAGCACCCGACGGCGTGGGGGATGCGTGCGACCTGGACGATGTGGACGGCGATCTCGCCCCGAACACGGCCGACAACTGCCCGGATGTCTATAACTATGGCCAGCCGGGTCGGTGCGTCTACGCCGGCGTGCCCGGGAACCAGCCCTGCGGCGGAGACTTCAACTGCCAGGCTTCCCTCAATGGCTCTTGCGATCACAGCCGGGGGGCGGCCTGCGCCAACCCGGCCGCCGACCTCGACGCCGACGGCGTGATGGACGCGACAGACAACTGCGTCCTCACGGCCAATGCCTCACAGGCCGACGCCGACTCCGACAGCCTCGGCGATGCCTGCGACAGCGACTGCGCCGGGGTCACCCTCGTGCGCCTGTGCAGCAACGCGCCGGCGATCGCTTGCGCGAGCGACGTGGACTGCGTCGTCCCGGGGGTCTGCCAGACCGCGGCGCGGCACAGCCCGGGGGCGATCTGCGGGAATGTCGACGACGACGCCGACCAGGACCTGGTGGCGGACCTCGGCGACAACTGCCCGACGATCTACAACCCGGGGATCTTCTCCGGAGCCGGACGGCAGCCCGATGCCGACGGCGACGGCCGGGGGGACGCCTGCGATCCGGCCGGGTCGGCGGACGACGACTCCGACGGGGTGCCGGACGACATCGTGACCTTCCGGGGGACGATCGCCTGCAGGAACCTGCCGCTGGCGCGGTTCAGCATCCTCGGCGCCGACTACCTCGATCTCGACGGCGACCACGACATCTTCCCGGACACCGGCGAGACCGGCCGGGTCACGATCCGGATCCAGAACACCGGGGCGGCACTGACCGACGCCCGGTTCACGCTCTTGTCCAGCGACCCGGACGTCGGGTGCATCACGCAGCCGACCGTTTCGCTGGCGAGCCTGCCGGCAGGAGGAACGGTGACGCTCGGCAGCCTCGATCCACTGCTGCCCGGCTTCCAGTTCCGGGCCAGCGACACGCTCCAGTCACCTCCACAGCAGGACCCGGCCCAGATCGAGCTCTGCCTGTCGGTGGTCGCCAACGAGTCCTCGGGGACCGCGGCGCCGGTCTGCTTCACCTTGAGCGCCGATCTCGACTTCCCTCCCCTGGCGCAGGTCTTCATCAACGGCCCGGACGACCTGCCCGGGACGGCCGATGACGGCACGCTCCTCGAGACGTTCGACCTCGATCGCGACGGGGACGGCAACTTCACGATCAACGACGCGTTCCGCGCCACGGACGCGGGGACGGGCCAGACTGACCACGGCTTCTATCAGCGGGGCACCGACTCGGGAGTCGACCTCGACGTCGTCGGCGCCGTCGCCTGCGGCGGCTTCATCACGCCGGAGCAGGGGAACCCGGGCTGCATCCTCGACCCGGACTACCCGATGGACTGGCACTTCCACTGCCCGCCGGGCGCCACCAACTGCCCCAACACCGAGAGCGGCGGCGGCGCCGACGGGACCGGCGGCTGCGCCGGCGGCTGCTCGTACCAGACGCCGGCCGACGGCCGGAAGGCGCTCTCGGTCCCGAACTCGCTCCACATGGGGGCGCACTTCGATCTCCAGAGCGCCGCGGCGGGAGACACGACCCACTTGCGCGCCCTGGAGGCGTTCGTCTCGGCCCCGATCAACCTGGCGCTCTTCCCGCGACCGGGCGATCTCGATCTGTCGATGTTCCACATCATCACTCTGGTGGCGGCCGGCCAGGGGTCGATCGGCGGGACGCAGTGCGTGGACTGCGGCGACGTCCAGGTGCAGGTCGACCTGGATGCGAATCCGGCCACCGACGTCTGGGGGGCCTGGGACAAGCTCGTGCCGTACCAGAACGGCTACGACTACCAGATGGGCTCGTCCAGCCAGTTCTCGCAGGGCTATTACTGCCGGTTCACGCCGATCGACACAGGCACAGCGCCCCCCGCGCCGCGCGGAGTCCACGAGACGATGTGCTTCCCGCAGGGGGCCTGGGCCTTCTGCGGCAGCGTCTACGGCACGACCCCCGCGACGACCATGCGGTGCGCCGGCCCGGGCGTCGTGGATCCATCCGGCGTCGGCGTCTGGGTCCAGACCCGGTTCAACCTGGCCGGATTCCTCGGCAGGAGGATCCGGGTCCGCTGGATCGGAACCACGTGGATGTTCGACCCGACCTCCGAGTCGTACTACCAGGTCGGCGGCGGCTGGGCGACGACGCAGGTGGACGACGGCTGGTGGCTGGACAACATCCAGGTCACGGGGGTCCTCACCGGCCAGCGATCTCTCCTGCCCGACGTCGACCCGGGGCCGCCCACGTCGTGCCCCGCGCAGGCCGACAACTGCGACGAGAACGCGGCGGGGACCGACCGGGGGACGTCGCCCGCGCTGAAGATCACCAACCTCGCGGGGAACCCGATCGACGGCAGCGCGTTCGTGGCGACCACCGGCGCGTCGATCCGCGCCACGGCCGTCGACTCGACTCTGCCCGGCGGCTGCACAGACGGTGTCGCGCAGTTCCGCTTCGAGAAGAACGGCGTCCTGGTCCAGGACTGGAGCGCCAAGACCTTCTACCAGGACGCCCCGACGGCAGACGCCACCTACGCCGTCCAGGTCCGCTGCTCGAGCGATCCGGGCTGCACCAGCGTCACCGGTGCCGCGGCGGTCGTCCAGGTCTACGCGGGTGACGGCTCGGACATCGTCCTGGCCGTGTCACACGATCTCGGAAGCGGCGTCACGACCATCGGCTGGCCGTCCAGGCCGCAGCCCGCCCCGCTCGCCGGCTACGATGTCTTCCGCGGCGTCCAGGCGGACGACGGCTCGGGGTTGTCGCCGATCGTGCCCGACGTGTCCCTGGCGACACTGGGTTCACTCTATTGCGACGTGGCGCAGGCGCTGCCGATCGGTACGAGCGTGACGGTCACGACCCAGGCGAGTCCCCCGGCCGGCTCGGCCCACTATTACCTGGCGGGGCACAACCACCCGGCCACGGGAGCGCGCACGCCCCTCGGCCCGCGATCGGACGGCACGGTGCGCCTCGCCCCGATCGGCTGTCCGTAGCGGAGCATCACGCCGGCGCGCCGGGCGAGAGCCCGGCGCGGCCAGACAACCTGGAAGCGAGGTCCCAGTGGAGCGACCTGCCCGCTTGCCGCTGAGAGTCGCGCTTGGTTTCTGCCTGATCCTCGCCGGGCCGGCGATCTTCCTCTGGGCTTCGAGGGCGGAGCCGTCCTTCGAGGCGACAGACGAAGAGGACCCCTTCATCGCCAGCATGATGGAAATGGACGCGCGCCGGATGGCGACGGTCCATCTCCCTCCGGCAACCCTCAGGCCCCCCGGGTTTGCGGTCTTCGGTGAGGACTTCAAGACGGCGCGTCGAGTCGACGGCGACGCGCGGGGGCTGCTGCGCGCCAACATCGCCGACATCGACCCGAAGAATCCCGACGCCGCGTTGCGCGGCCTGCCGGCCGACCTGACGTTCGCGCCGTCCGAGGTAACGCGCTCCGGTGGCGGCCACCTGGTCCACGGCCTCAACTACCTGATGCTCAAGCCCGAGGCGATCGCGGCCATGGGGCTGGATGCCGTCCTGGACGGCATCCGCCGCGACGTCAAGACGATCATCGACTACCGCGCGAACTCGACGATCCTGGCGTACGTCGAGGCGGGGCAGATCGGGAAGCTCCGGCGGAGCGAGGACGTGGCGTTCTTCTACGCCATGCCGCCGGCAGACAAGATCGATCTGCAGACCGGGCGACGCCCCCTGATCAACCGGGAGAGGGCCCTCGACCCGACGTTCCTCCTGGAAGTGGCGATGGTGCCCGGCGGGGAGCACGGCCTGGAGGCCAGGGACCGCCTGGCGAAGGTGCCCGGGGTGGTGGACGTGGCCGACTACGGCGTCGACGGATCGACGTACCTGGTCCGGGCGGACCACAAGGCGCTGGGGAAGATCGCGCGGGTTCCGGAGGTCCTGCACATCCAGGAATCGCTGGAACTGATGCAGATGAACTCGCGGGTCCCGGTGATGGTCCAGGCCGGTTCGGCGGAAGACGCCCACTTCATCCGTCCCTTCGATGACGCAGGCGTGGACGGCGGCGGCATCGACACGAACGCCGACGGCCAGAGGGTGAACAACGGGACCGACACGGTGCCGCCTCAGCTGGTGGGCGTCATCGACAACGGCATCTCGGCCGACACGCCCAGCTTCTCGCAGACCGCCACGCAGGTCTCCGACGCGACGCACGCATTTCCTTCGACGAACCACAGGAAGGTCCATTCGATCATCGCGTTCCGGGACAACGGCGACGACTGCGACGGCGTGCTGGACGGAGCCGGCAGCCACGGCAACATCGTGGCGAGCGCGATCGCCGCCTGGCCGAGCGGCCTGGGGGTGTTCGCCACGCGGTCGGGCATCGGCGGGGGCGGGCAGCCGCGCAACGCCAACCTCGACGGCGTGGCCAAGGGGGCGCGCATCATCGTCAGCGACGTGGCTGGCCGGCCCCTCTGCACGATCAACTCCCTGATCGAGAGGGGGGGGAACGTCGATCCCGGCAGCCTGTCGGCCCGCCTGAACGAGCTGATCTGCCCGCGCACCGGCGGCACCGGCATCTGCGCAGGCATCGTAGGCGGCGGCACCGAGGCGCACCTGGCGGTCACGGCGTTCGGCGCTCCGGACAACTTCTCGACCGTCCAGTTCCTGGCGAGCAACGGGACGTACCCGCAGCAGGCGGCGGACATCGACACCTTCCTGTACA
>Ga0070694_100000088_pt1 | contig 43435 bp, 74 predicted proteins | sample KBSK1251metaG_FD_65470 | JGI IMG/M metagenome (GOLD analysis project Ga0070694, IMG submission 65470) | Corn, switchgrass and miscanthus rhizosphere microbial communities from Kellogg Biological Station, Michigan, USA - KBS K1-25-1 metaG | ecosystem: Host-associated > Plants > Roots >...
AACTTGCGTGGCATGAGGTGGTGGCCGGGTACGTGGTCGTGGATGTGTGCGATCTTCTTTGCTGGATGGCGGTGGTACTCGCGGCCATTGCACTCGGTCACCACGCTCTCCCGCACGTTGGACAGCGATTGCTGCGTTCTTCGTACCTCGCCTCAGCCTTTGCTTTGCGTTTCGCAATGGCCTCTGGTGAATGAGTACCGCAGTAATCGCTATTCGGCTGCGCTTTTTTTGAGCAACGATAATGGTGGCCCCAGCCTGTTCTGTCGGGTACAGTGGCCTTGCACTCAGCCGTCATACCAGCCTTCTTCTGAGTGACCACATTTGCACTCCCAGAGCTCGCTCCCCCGCACGATCCGACTGGACTTGTAGCGCTCGATCAGCACCAGGTCACCGTCACATTCAGGACACGGGCGGATGTGGGGGTCGGAGCCGTCGATGCCGTGTTTCTCCTCCCACGCTTGGCGTTTGTAGTCTTCGGCTTCGTCCTCTGAGACGTAGCGGCTCATGCTGGCTCGTCCAGTGGCAGGAAGCGGTCCGCTGCCGCTATAAGGGCCGCTGCCAATGCAAAGCGCTCACGTTCAGTTGCTCCGGGGTCAGCGAGTTGTTTCCATGCCTTTCGCATGATGGTAATTCGTTCTTCGTTGGTCATCTCACCAAGTCTCCACAGTCCAATTCTTGAATACGTAGCGCCTTCTGCCGGTCGCTCCTGAGGTTGTCCATTGCCAGCCCTTCGTTGAGGGAGCGTGCTATCTGGCCGCTGGCGAGCCGGTCAAAGAGTGCGCGTAGCATGGTGTCGTCCATTGAGTCGAGTGGGTGTTCCGCGTGCTGCCTACAGCGCGGACACGAATCCGCCAAGCCGTATTCGTGAACATCTGGGTGTAGTGTGTGTATCATTTTCCAGCCTCCTGTTTCATAGCCTCGTACTTTTCTTTGGTTGCCTTAGCGCCCCGTAAAGCGCCTTCTGCTCGTGCCTTGTCGCTACATGGTGGGCAGTTGCCCTTGAGGGAGAGACGGCGCTGGCGGCCACAAATCCGGCAGTAGCCTATTACCTGAGTAACGCGGGTCATCGCGTCACCCATGAGAGCATTTGCTGGAAACAGTCATCGCAGACGAGTGCTCGCCCTTCGATTTCCATTTCCTCATCTGTCCAGAGTAGCCCAGCCTCCGCCTCGGCTTCATCATCGGTCCACCCTTTTTCAAATACACCGTTGCAGTTCTCGCAGGTGTATAGTTCTGGCCGCATAATTTGATCTGGTTTCATTCTGGCTCCTCGGTGAGAAATACGACCAGAATGGCCGTTGTCATTACGGCGGTAAGGGCGAGATCATGTTCTATCCCAGCGAAGATGAGCGTTCCAGCAAGCAGGATAGATGCGATCAGGCCCATAAGCATCCGGTAAATGGCTCGCTCAATCATCCAGCAATCCCCCAGATAACGAGGTAGCAGACGATCAAGAACGCAGCCAACCCCAGCAAGCCGGATACGAGCACGACCCAGGGGTCGGGGTCGGGTTCGGAGAAGATGGCTTGTATCAGTCTGCGTTGGCTTTCGGGGGTCATGCTGGCACCTCGAAGTCGATGGGGAAACGCTTTACCAAAATGGCGCAGGCGAGTTCAATTTGCGGTGGGACATAGCGAGAGTCTAGTAAGGCCCGTCCCCATTCGGGATACAGCGCCATCGCCAAGAGTCCCGCTACGAATGAAGGAAACGGCTCCTTGCGATCCTCAGCGTTGGCGTCTCCGTTGATGGTTTCTCGCAGTGCCTCGTATGCCTCGTCTGGTTTCATCGCACCAAGTCCCCAGCGTCATACTCGCGTATGCGAATCGCCTGCTGGCGTGCCGTCCTCAAGGCGTCGAGCGCCAGCCCTTCGTTGAGTGAGCGTGCTACTTGGCCGGATGCGAGCCGATCAAAGAGTGCGCGTAGCATCCGGTTGTCCAGCGACTGGAGCGGGTGTTCTGCGTGTTCACGGCAGCGAGGGCAGCCATCGGCTAACCCTCGCTCGTGAACGTCGTCGTGCAGTGTGTGGCTGCTCATCGTCCAGCCATTGCCGCGTCGTACTGGGCCGCGAGCGCGTCCAGCTTTGCCTTGCGGCGCTGTAGTTCCTCGACGGGGACGTTTCGCAGCGAGATTTGGCGCTTGTTGGCGATTTGGTACGCCAGCCATGCGGCCCGTACGCGCTTCGCTGCTTCCAGATCGTCAGCGTGGCCGTTGCTGGCGGCCCATTGCTGCGCCGAGTCCGACAGGATGATCGAGTTCCTGTTTGCGTGTGCGATGTTCGGGTTTGCCATTTCTGTTTTGCCTCCTGACTCTGGGGGTTGGGTTGATAATTACGCGCGGTACTAGGCCATGCCGATGCCAGCGTTGAGCGCGTTCTCCAGCTCTATGAGCGCTCTAACAACGTAGGCGTCTCTAGGCTTGACCCTGCCTGACTCCCAGTGGTCAACGCTGGGCCGTGTGGCGTAGATGGCGGCTGCGAACTCGGTCGGACTCATGCCCAGGCGTTTACGTAGGCGTTTGATGCGCGTGGCGTCCCAGTCTAGGTCGGGGTATTTGTGGGTTGGCACGTTGGCTGCTCCTCTGCTCATTTAGGGTGATTGTATGCGCGTTGTCTAAGTATTGTCAAGCCCAGACAAGTAGAAACGCCGCCCCTGTTTTCGTATCTGGAACATAGAAATCTAACGGTAGTCGTTGCCAATACTGCGGTAATCCGCGATACTCAGAGTATGGCAGCAGGTCAACGTGCCTACACCCAGCAAGACAGAGCCGAAGCGCTCGCCGCTATGACCCTAGAGGGCATACCGGCAGAGCGTGCCGCTATCGAGCTCGGCCTTCCCCCCAGGACCGTCCAACGCTGGGCTGACAGGTGGCGCAATGTGACGCCAGAACAACAGGAGCCAGCCCTCAAGCAAGACGATGTAGACCTAGCGCTTAGATACGGGGGTATACTCCACAAGGCCGCCGAATACATCGAACAAGACGACACCGGCGAGCGTGCGTACAAGTCCATGATTGCCTCCAACGCCGTACGCGGCACAGCCATCGATAAGATCATGCGCCGTCAAGAACTACCACACGGCGACATCTTCAACACCATAGCCAAGCTAGCCTCAGAGTACGCAGACGCCACAGTCACCGAGACACACCAGATTAGCGTATCCGTACCTAGGGGTGCACCCGACGGCATATCCACGATAGACGTACCCCAAGCGTAGACGTACTCCTCCAGTCGCACTCTACGCGCTTACTACACCACACACGCCTCCGTAAGCACTGTTTCCGCCTACACTTACGCTTCCGTAAACGTACACCTCCGCAAGCGTGAGCCTGGCCGTATGCGTAGCCGGTAGCGGGAACGGGAATCAGGGACGGGGTTGTGTGGTAGACCGGAGCGGCGGTTACCGACGTAATTCGTATATTGGAAAAGGTGTTACGATAGTGGTTACGGTAGTTGACAACTAAAGTAACGTCATGTTACGGTAGTTGTTGATGGCAGCGTGTAGCTACTGTAACGGCGAAAACAGCTGGAGTACACTTCAAGGGAGGTGCCTGGATGAGCGATGCCCAAGCAATCGAGGGGTTGAGGAGGGCGGTGCTATTATTGGCGATGGAGGTGGGGAAGATGAGGATCGACCCAGTGCCGAGGACGTACGGGGAGACGATGGAGTGGTTCGAGGAGATAGCGGGACTGGTCGAGGGTTCGGATCGGGTGGTGGCCGGAAACGGAAGTACGCGAGTAACGCCGAGCGACAGCGGGCGTACAGGGAGAGGAAGCGATGAGGCTGGTCGTTGACCGGGAGAAGGACACTTTTGGCGAGTGGCGCGGGTGGGAGTTTAGGGACGGGGCGCTGACATGGTGGGGTGAGGACAAGACGCCAGAGGAAATGACGGAAATGATAAAGCAGTTGCGGCTGTACCCACGTATGATAACAGCCATAAAAAATGCTTTGGAGCATCTGAGCGAGCGCGACGCGGGGCGACGGCCATCTGATGTCCAGACAGAGCTTGCCGCTATCCTGCGGGAGGCGGGCGAATGACAGTGCACTACTTCCCCAGGAGCCGATACGCGCCTGCGATTGAGCGATTCCTCGCCCGAATTGAGATCGACCCTGAGACGGGTTGCTGGAACTGGACAGGCTATAAAAGAGGAGGGCGCGGAATTCTAAACATTGGCGGCGTTACCACGTATGCCTACCGCTTCTCCTATGAGCACTTCGTCGGCGAGATTCCCGATGGTGCGCTAATCTGTCACCATTGTGACAACGGGGCATGTAACAATCCAGACCATCTCTATGCGGGTGACCACTCATCCAATCTTCGAGACGCCTTTGCTCGGGGGCGACGGGACTTGGCTGCTCACCGAGAACACAATCGGCGCATTTCTCCGCTCGGCGTCGCAGCCCATTGGGGGGCTCAATGACGCGCGTACTGACCGAATACGATGCCAAGGTTGTACGCCTCTGGCCGCTTATGGTGGAGATGCTGAGGAAGCTGGAGTGGGCGCATGAGGGTTGGCGCTGCGTGTCGTGTGGGGGCGGACCCAGAACGCACAAGGCCAACTGCGAACTCGCTGCGCTGCTCAAGGAGGTAGAGTGAGGGGCTTAATGTTCGGGGTGCTGTGGGCCGCTACGGCGATTGTCCCAGGCGCTCTACTCGGGCTAGCGGCGTGGGCGGTGCTGCGATGATGCACTGGTTTAGGCACCTGTTCGGGCGCGGGAAACCGAACAAGGCTACGGCTCCGAGGTGCGTTCAGCAGCCGATCATCCAGTCCACGGTTCCGACACGGCGGGAGGTTGCGAATGGGCGGAACGTGGACGTGGCGTTCGAGGGCAAGAGGGACGCGCTGCTCGTTACTGCGGTAATGGCGTTCGATGTGCCGCTGGTGGCTGGGTGGCAACGGAGCGAACGTGTGGGCTGGAGCGACCTTGCCACTCACCAGACGCGCTGGCTGACAGTGTTTTCCAAGATGGGCGCAGGCTCGGAGCGTTTCACCCTCTTCTTCCCAGCCCGTCAGCCTTATGTCCTGACCAGCGTCAACCAGTTCGAGAATGCGAGGATGGCATGATTCACTTTCTGCGACATTTGTTCGGGCGCTGTGTGAGGTGTGAGGCGGAGAAGCGGCTGGCTAGCATGGTGTGGCGGGCTACGTACAGCGGGACGCTGTACGTCCGTGACGGGGAGTTGGTGTACCGAGATCAGCGGGGCCAAGATAGGCCAGTACCGCAGTAATGAAAGCAGCAGCGCTCGACGCCACAATTTGCCACGTCTGCGAGATGACGTTTCGAACTGGTGACACCGTTGTCTTCAGGGCGGAAGTAAAGCTGGAAAAAGGCGTCCTCAATCTCCAGCAGATACACTTGAGGTGTGCATGAGACGCTACACAAGCGCCCTCAGCCCCAGTCACTACCGCTGGATACTCTGGGTCTGGCCGACGTACGGCGGCTGGCTGTGGGTGGAACACGTTCGTTCTCCAGAAGGCGGTTGGGTAGAGGTGGCGCACTCGTGATCCTCGTTCACGGCAGGCTGGAAGGCGAACAGCTACAGCGGTGGCTGGCGGTGCGGCATCGGTTCGAGGCGCTGGAGATGAACCCTGACGCTTACTCCCAGAGTGAAACGGAGCAGATTGTCATGGCTCACCTGCGGTTTCTGTGCGAGGTGAAACAGGCTTGGCCGAACACTCCTCCAGACATGCAGGTGTCACGTATCGGCGAAGTGTATACTGGCGAGGAATAAACTCAAGGGAGGACACGATGGCAGTGAGAAAAGTTGGCCCATCGAAGGGCGTACGCGCGGTACGGGCGACTGCGGCGGGCGCGGCTCGTTACCACGCAGCGGGGCAGAAGCCGAGGATGGTGGGCGCTGCGAAAAAGTCTGCGATGCCGTCGCCCCCATCAGCGAGCACGGGGCCACTCAAGACTGGCTCCAGTAAGTCATGCGGCGGCATTTCCACGAAGCAGTACCTCAAGCGCGGGGGCAAGATTCGCTAGTACCGCAGTAATAAACGGCTAAGGTGCTATACTCCATGCCGTGACGACCCAGCAAGATGCCGTTGCCGATTACCTTCGCGGAGCGGCACGCTCACGGGTCTTCTTCGCTGACTACACCTCCTTCGTCCACGAATGGACCCCCCGTCCTCACCAGCGCGAGGCCTTCTCCGCTCTCCAGGCCCTCGCTGACGGCAAGCTAGCGGCTGGCGAGACGTGTGACCTTTGCCGAACGACTGAGCGGGAGTGGATAGCGAAGTACAACCTTCTATATAAGGAAGGCTACCGCGTCTACTGCGGCGAGTGTCCGACGACCGTGGACTTCCTCTGGCTGGCGTTCTACGGCTCCGGAAAAAGCGACACGCTCATCGAGTGGATGGCGTGGCTCATCGGGCGTACCGCCCAGCAGGGGGCCATCCCCCAGTGCGGCTGGGTGTCCTACGCCGACGACGTGGCCGACCTCCGTTCGGTCGCCATCCGTGACACCATCGAGTTCAACGAACGTTATCATCACGTCTTCCCCGAATGTAGGCCGTGGAAGAAGAAGGGCTGGGGCGAAGGCGAGTGGTTCCTCGACCGCAAGGACAAGGGTCAGAAAGACCCGACGTTCCGCTCCGCAGGCATCTCCGGGGCCGTACTGGCGTACCGCTTCCCGACCGGCGAAGTGCTGGACGACCCCCAGGACCCGAACCAGATCAAGTCCCAGATTTACCGCGACGACTCCTGGTACTCATTCCGCCGCGTCGTCAAGTCGCGTGCTTCGGGCGAACGCACTCCAAAGGTCGTCATCTCCAACCGCTGGGCCGAGGATGACATTCCCGGCAGGCTAATGACCGAGGGCGGATGGCGCATCGTCATCACCCCGGCACTAGATATGGAAGACGAGTCCATCTTCCCAGCCGAGATGTGGCGCGGGATTCCGGTCGGTAAATCGACCTCGGAGTTGCACCGTGAGCGCGAGCAGGACAGGCCGGGGTTTATGATCGGCTACATGTGCCAACCTCCGTCTCAGGAGGGTGACCTGTTCCAGCACTTCGCCGAGGGCGAGTCACCCATCCCAGAGAAAGTACAACGGTGCGTCCAGTTCTGGGACACCGCCACGACGGATAAGACATCCAGCGACCCCTGCGCTCTGGCCGAGGGCTGGAAGCTCCAGAACGGACGGACGTTCGTCAACAAGGCGCTCATCTTTAAGCGCAGACCCGCCGAGGTGGTCGAGGTCATGTTACGCGAGTACTACCGTGCCGAGGACGAAGGACTGCGCCCACTTATAGTTATCGAGAACGCACAGAGTGGTCCAATGTTTGCGGCGTGGCTCCAGAAGTATTCCGGCGTCAGGGTGAAACTTCACAACTGGGGCGGCTTCGGAAAAATGAACGCTGAACGCAAACGCGGCCCGAAAGACTTATACTCAAGGGCAGTAGCGACCGTTGGACATTTGGAGGGTGGCATCGTCTACTACCCTGCGGGCTGGAAGATTTGGTCTTCCGAGGGGGAAGATGGCATCATACGGACGAGCAAGGATGAGGTCTTCACGCAGTTGAAGGGTTACCGAGGTAAAGCGAACACCTCCCACGACGACTACGTAGCCGCCCAGACAGGGCTTATAGAATACCTCTATCCCATCCAGCGCAAAGGACGGCCCGTGCGTACCTTTGAAGTGCACCGGGTATGAGTCCCGTCCACCTCGACCCACCCGATGCTTCGCGGATTATCAAGTTCGCCAAGCGCATGGAAGACCGCTGGCGCGACCAGAGCATCCTTGACGAACTCCACCTCTCATTCCTCCTCAACCGCAACCAGCTAACCGTCGCCACGTCGAACAACGCCCGTTCAGTGGAGAGCGTGCGGTCAAACATTGCGGGCTTCATCGTGCGTCAGGACGCCGCGATCCTCTCCGTCTTTCCAGGCATCCACGTCAACGTGCCGAAAGACGACCCCGACGAGCAGAAGTTCGCGGACTCCGTGCTTGAGCCGTGGCTCAGGGGTATGTGGGATCGTTCTCAGGAAGCGGGCAAGGTCTGGGCCAGGTGGCCGCGTGACCTTCGTGGACTGGGTAGGGCGTGGGGCTTCGTGTCCCCGATTCCTAAAGTCCTCGTGGACGAAGACTACAAGCAGTGGGTAAACGATTTGCAGGACGAGACCGACCCCGACGAGCGCAAACGTCTTCAGAAGAACATCAAAATGTTCAAGCAAGACCGCTGCCCCATTCGCTGGCGCTACGTCGATCCCCGTACATGCTGGTCTACGTTCGACGGCCCCAACCGATTACCGCAAGTAATCGAACTCCGGAAGATGAGTTATGACGATATCAACGAGGAGTACCCCGACGCTGACCTGTCCGAGTTCCGTGAAGGCCAGAAGGACATCGAGGTCTACGAATGGGCCAACTGGAACTGGTGCGCCACCGTCCTCAAGACGAAGGCGGGCCAGATTCTCAACAAGTACGAACATAAGTTGGGCATGAACCCCTACGTCTTGGTCGAGGCTGACCTTCTCTGGACAAGCGACCGCAACGAGCGCTGGGAATCAGCTTTGTTCGGGGCCACGTCCACGATCAAGCAGTTCGACACCGTACTCTCGGACATGGCCCAGAACCACCACGAGTGGACGCGAGCGCCGATTGTCGTGAAGCACGACCCGAACCAGGAAGAGCCCGACGAGAAGGTCTCCGGAAGACCGGAGACGCTGGATTACGGCCCCGGTAAGCAAGTGGACATCTGGAACACAGAGGAGATTGAACTCGGCCCTGTGCAGGAAGTGAACCAGCAGTCCATTACATTCGCCTCCATGCTCAGGGATTTGGCGCAGCAGACCATGTTCTCGCCGGTCGAGCAGGGCATGTTCAAGAGCGGCACGTCGAACAACCTCGGCACGACCTCTACCCAGCTTGCAGAGCGCGAGTTCCAACCCTCCGTGCAGGGACTCGAAGCTGCCGCGCAGGACGTGTGCAAGCTGTTCATGCGCTCCGTGAAGTCGATCAACAAGGAGTACCCCGACTACCCCGACGAGGTGTACGTCTACGGCCAGATGGGGCAGGGTGTCATCGGCGTCACCCCGAAGCAGCTAGAGGGATGGGAGCCAGCGGTGCAGTGTCGTATCTCCAGAGCCATTCCGCAGGACGGCAACATGCAGCTCATCGTGGCACAGGGCAAGGTCGGGCTGGGAGTCTCGAAGAAGCAGGTGCTGGAAGAAGACCTCGGTTACGAGAACCCCCAGAGGGTGCTCGACCAGGGATGGGACGAGCGTTTGGACGAAGGCTTGGAGGCGCAGGACCAGCAGGCCGTCCTCGCCCTCTCAGGGCAGATGTGGGCGCAGCCGTCGCAAGACCAGCTGGACGAACTCCAGAAGCTGTTTCCAAACGCCTCGCAGTCCATCCAGCAGGCCGTGGGTCAGTTGATGCAGACGGGACAGGGCCAGAACAACGGCCAGTCGCAGGCCAATGTTGGCCGTACTGGCGTACCGCAGATGCCCCAGAGTCCGCAGGAACAGGTGTTACCGGGGTAATGATAGAGCCCATCGACGTTCCCTTCGGCTCCAAGCACGCCAACGATGCTACGGCGCGGCGGGAAGAACGCATCCGCCGAGCGGCCAAGCGGCGCAACGAACGTATCAAGAGAGGGACTAGCATCCTTAACCGGCCCATCGGGTCGAGAACGGACTTGACGGACGAGGAACAGAAACAGGACTGGATGCTCGTCGTGAGCGACCCTAACGAGGCGTTCACGCGACTTCAGCAAAGAGCACAGACGGTAGGCCCAACGTTGGCAGCATGGGAGATGGTCAAGTGGGACGCAGAAATGAGGAGCAAGTAAATGGTTGACACACCCGGCGCGGGCTTTGGCACTGGCTCAGTCTATAGCTACCCACCCGAACTCCTCAACGCACTGTTCCAGTACGCCAACGCTGGCCCGAACACCGCGCTCCAGCTTGCCCTTGCTCAGTACGGCGCACAGCAGTCTCAGGCCCAGCACCCCTACTTCGACCCCGCCGTCGCAGCCACGATAGGCGCGAACGCAGGCATACAGCAGCAGGGCATCCAGACAGGCGGCGCGGTCAACATCGCCAACGCCAACAACGCGGCCATGCTCTTGGCAGCGGCAGGCGGGGACAAGAACGCCGCCGCTAGGTTGCAGGCCCAGCTTGCCCTTGAGGCGGCTCAGGCCAATCAGCAGCAGTACGGCAAACTTATCGACGCCGCTACCTCGACCGGACTGCGTGACCAGTTGTTCGCGCGAAACTTCATTCGTGGCGGCTCACAGCCAGCCTTTGGTTCTGCTCTCGGTGTCATCGGCCAGCCTTCCTGGATAACGGCCCCGAACGTGGGCTACTCCGAGTACGGTGCCGCTCCGGTAGCGCAAGCCCCCAAGATGCCATCACTGGCTCCGGTTCCGGCTGGGGGGCCGATCTGGTCAACGCCGGGTGGCAGCAGCGGGGGAGACATCGGTGCTTTGTACCAGTCCCTTCTGGGCATGACACAGGGCGCGTTTGGTGGCTTCTCCTCGAACTACCCGACGCAACCGTATGCGGGGGTTCTTCCCGGCACAAACCCAATGGGCGGCTCGAACCCCGCTACGACTGCGAACACGGCTTTCGCCGACCGCATCTTCGGCAGCCCGACTACTCCCGGAAGGCTTGCCTCTGGCGGGTCAGCGAAAGAGGGCTACTCGTGGGTTGGCGAGCAGGGGCCAGAACTGATGCACAAGAAGGGGAACGTGACCGAGATTATCCCCATGCACAAGATTGGCGGCTACGCCACGGGTACGTACGGCGTATCCCCCACCGGCAGCGAGGGCAATTACGGTGGCAGTGTCTCGCCGCCCACTGGCGCTCCTCGCTTCGTCACCCCGAAGACAGTAACGCAACCAGCGGGCTACTGGCCCGTCAGCGCCCCAGCGGCCATCTCAGGCGGACAGGTGAGCACAATGCCAGTGGGCGACACGAAGACGGAGACTGTTCCCGGCTCCACGACCCCAGATGTCTCATTCAAGTTTGATGCTCAAGGCAATCCTATTCTTAAAGTGGGCGCTTCTTCCAACGGCGGGCTGCCAATGGCCCCCTCGATAACGCCAGATATGTTGGCCTACAAAGCCGCGCATCCCGGCGACCGTGATTACTCCGCTTACACTCCGGGCTGGAACAGTGGCATCAACCCCAGCGGCGGCGCAATGTTACCGGGCACTCAGCCGAACGCTACCCAGACCGGCAACGACATCGTTGGATTACCGGCGTATCAGGCCATGTTTGGCAACGGCCCTTCGGGCTACAACGCTACACAGAAATACGACCTTCCAGAGTACGGGCTGAGCAACCTACCCGGCCCCGCAATGCTGGCACGACTGCTTAACCCAGCCACGTCTACGCTCAACGACCAAGAACGCAACGACATCATCACGCTCTTGAACGCTGGCGGCTACTCGAACCCAGCCATACAGGACATCCAGCAGAGGTTCACCCCCGGCTTCCGTAACACCGCAGCGAGAATAGGATTCTAGGTGCCGCTGTTCAACGCGGATGAGGGCACCTACTCGAGCCCGTTCTCGTACCGGACGCCTCAGCAGGACGCAGCTATCGCTGCCGCCGAGGAAGAACGCAGGCGGCAGGAAGAAGCCCAACGTCAGGCTCAGCAGGCCGCTATCCAGCAGGCCGAAGCTAACCGACAAGCGCAGAGGATGGGTGAAGATTTTGACCGCCAGACGAGGCCCGTCATGGACTCGATAGCGAACAACGCCATCGACCAGATACACCAGCAGGCTGTAGACCGCATCCAGAACAACCTGATGACACAGGACACGCACTCAAAGCTGGACGACGTATTTAACCGGACGGCGGCGAAGATACAGCAGAACATGGGTGAGGTGCGAGCCACGCCGCCTGAGTCGATGGCGGTAGACCAGTCACAAGTCAGTCACGGCGGTGGACTGGGAGACATCGTACGCGGCATAGCCGACATTCCGCTCCCAACCGGACAAGGTATTGGTCGTGACAACCGCTGGCAGGGCTACGTTCCCGAAGGTGCAACGATCACGAATGACCGCCCGACGCTGGGCGGACTGGCGCAAGCCTTCGTCTCACCACAAGTCTCTCCAGAGGACATACCGGGGTACAACGCATTTCCTCCAGTGACGCACCCGTTGGCAGACGTAGCATCTGGCTTCACGGCTCCAGCGGCAGGACTTAGTGCAGCGTTCCCGGAAGCCACATTGCTCGGCGCTGAGGGTTCGGTGGAGTTGGGGGCGGCAGGCAACCTCGCAGATATAGCAGGTGCGCCCAATCCTCTCCCGGTGTCGTACAAGACGCTCGGAGAGGGACTTGGCAGCCTACGTGGCGGCAAAGGGCTTGTCAGAGAACTGCCGCCTGTCACGGACTTGGCTACCGTCACGGCTAACCCGATGACTGCTCAAGACATTCAGCGGGCTGGAATGGGAATTGCAGGAGGGGCCGTGGATGTTCCTCCAGGTATCGTGGCGGACAACGCCATCGAGAAGGTGAAGGCCGCGCTCACTCAGCAGTCTCTGAACATTGGCGACACGACGGCAGTGCGGCACGTCGATCTCGTCCAGCGCAGCGGTCAATACGCAAGTATGTACGAGAAGGCTATCGCTCAGGGTAAGACGCCGATGGAGGCGCGGGGCATAGCCCGCAGCGCTCTCGGCGGGGAATACGCTCAAGGCGTCGGCACGGCGCTCAATCTGTCAGAGGATGAAAAGTTAGCCGTCTGGGGAAAGATCGACTCGTCTGACCTCAAGCCGCTTGAGCAGAACCGCGCTGATATTGCGCTCACGAAGCTGGATACGGGGCAAGCGCTCCAGCGGAACGAAGTGGACTTGCTGGGAAAGCTGTACGGGCCAGACTTCGCTAAGACGCTCAGTAAGTCGGGGACATGGAAAGACAATGCTCTCCAGATGGCCTATGACGTGTCGATTGTCCCGAAGGCGCTGAAATCAGCGTTTGACCTTTCATTCCCGCTTCGTCAAGGACTTATCGCATTGCCGACGCATCCCACTGAGTGGTTCCGGCAGTGGGTGCCGATGATTCAGTCGGCAGCGAAAGAGAAGTGGGCGCAGCAGATTCACAATGAGCTCATCTCCAATCCAGCGGCGCACGTCTTTGAGGATGGTTCCACGATTACTTCTGGCGAGATACACCAGTTGGTAACTCGCCATCCCGGAGCGCCGAACCCTGGTGTCGGCGAGGTTGCCTTCGGCGGCAGGAACTTGGCTGAGCACATTCCCCTCATCGGGCCATTTGTTCGAGGGTCTAATCGAGCCTTCACGACAGCGGGCAATGTTCTTCGTTCCTACGTTCTGGACACCTTGGTCAGGAACGCAGAGGAGGGCGGAAAGTTCGGCAATATGCTAGGGCGGGAAGTGCAGGGCTTAACCCCAGACCGCTTACAGGCGATGGCAGACTACGTGAACCGGATGACGATGCGAGGAACGATTGGCGAAGGCGCGTTTGCTAAAGTCGCTCAGTCGCTGGCATGGGCACCGCAGCAGTCCATCGCCCCCGCGCAATGGGCAGGGTACGCCGCTCACGCTGACCCATTCGTCAGGCAGCAAGCATGGCGAGACATGGCTGCATTTGTAACGGCGGGCAGCGCCGTGATGCTGGCGGCGAAGATGGCTGGTGGTGAGGTGGGGCTGGACCCGCGCTCATCCAGCTTCGGCAAGATAACGATTGGCGGGACGCACCTCAACATCTTCGGCCCCGCACAGGTCATGGCTCGCTATGCCACACAGTTCGCATTGGGCGGCAAGGTTCCCGCAGGTGGTGGGCCGTTCACGAAGGTACCGCGCATCAGCATCACAAGCGACAGCATTGCGGGCGAGTACGCTCGGTCAAGGCTTTCCCCGATTCCTGGGGCTGTGCTCGATGTGGGAAGCGGGACAACGTACACCCACGAACCCGTCACGACATGGAGCGAATTGCAGAACCTGTTTACCCCGCTTGCTTACAAGGACGCCTACGACGCGTTCAAGACGAACGGGCTGGCAGGTGCTCCAGTGGCCGCAGGCGCTGTCGCGGGCGCGAGCGTACAGTCCTATGACGCCAGCCCAAAGCAGCAGGTTTATGGCATGCCTCGGTTCGAGGGCTTGACCATTGAGCAGGACGACAAGTTACGTGACTTCGCGGCGCAGGTTGAACAGCAGTACCAGATGGCTCATCGGGCAAATCCCAATACTGCGGTAACGCACGCTCAGATTGCGGCTACGATGCCGAATGAGTTGGGTTCGCTCCCCAGCCTCTATTACGGCAATGATCTGAACGTGAACCCCAAGCGTGTCAACTACGCCATTCAGAATCAGGATGCGCTTGATGGAATCACGCTCGCGAACTCGCTACCAATCCGCATCGCTCGGGTTGCGCTCTCGGACTCCAACTTCCAGAAATATCTCGATGGCCGCTCACACACAACTGACGTGCCCGACCCCATTGTTGACGCCGCTACATCGCTGGCAGGAGCACTCCCATGAAGGACTCTCAAGGCAACGAAATCCCGACTACGGGCTACTACCGCGACCCCGGCAACGGGCAGGAGTACAACAATGGCGCACGGATTGGTGATGCAGATATTGGCGTAAAGACCGTCAAGCCGGGACAGGTTCTTCTCGGCTCGAATGGGATGCAATTCACGGTCATCGACGTGACTGATAAGGGCGTCCGCGTCTCCCGCCCACGCGGCAACTCGTTCATGTCGGACACAGTGGTGACGGGTAATCTTCCGGCTGGAACCTACCAGATACCGGGACTTAACCAAGCAGTCAATGTCACGAACAAGGGTGAGATCGTCGCCAGCGGAGCGCCTCAGAATCTTGGCGGTTCACCGGGTTTGTATAAGGCCATCGACCCCTACACTGGCCTACCTATTCCGGGCAAGGCACTGAACGAATCTGGCACGCTGGTTGACATCTCACAGGACTCCAGCGCAGGCGACCCCGTAGGCTGGGCCAACGTAGCGCTGCGGCAACTGGAGATGGCCCGTGACGACTACAAAACCCAGGTGGCGACAGCCCAGATACCACACTCCGAGGCCGTAGACCGCTTCAAGGCCGTCGCTGACCAGATACTGGCCGAACAGAACCAGGCCCAGAACGCCATCTCGGCGGCGCACTACCAGAACGCAGACACTAATGCCTACGACGACACTCGGCGCTTAATCTGGCAGCAGCAACAGCAGGACGAACTCCAGCGCCAGCAGGACGCCGTGGCCCGCCAGCAGAACATCGCCAACGAAGTCGGACGGCGGCAGCAGACGTTCGCGCAGGAGATACTGCCGAGCGCGTCACAGGCTCCGTCCATGAACATACCCCTCTTGGGTAACTGGAAGGGTACGCCGGTAAACATCCCCGACTTCTTCAACGCAGGCGGACTCAGCCAGATTCCAGGCATCCCATCAGCGTCCGCCTTCGCGCCTCCGACGCCGACTGCGCCGATGGCTATACCGCTGCCGCCACCAATCGACCCCAACCGCTATCCAGAGATTCCAAACTCCGTAATCCCGCAGTTCCCATTCGGTTAATAGAGCGTGATGCCATGATGTCGCAGAAAAGCATGACGGGCCTTGTGGTGGGCTTGGCAGAGCCACGTAACGGTCAGCGGCTTACTGTAATCTTCGTGGTGGGCCTGAGCTTTCTGGTCGCAATGCACGCATGGCTGACGGATCAACTTTCCAGACTGAAGCGCGGCCTGCGTCAGTTTCCAAGCGTTGAGGACTTCTGGCGGCAATTTAGTGTGATAGCGATCAACTTGTGCTTGAGCATAACCCGGATGCTCTCTGCGCCACTGCCGTTGCTGTTCGGGGGTGAAGCGGTAACGAGCCTCGTTCTTGCTCCGGCAACTTCCACAGTGACGGCGGCGTCCGCCGATACTGCGAGGATGGACGCCAAAGGCTGTTATTGGCTTGGCGACCTGACATGTCCAGCAGACGCGGGTGGTAGACTCGTCTTGCATCGGGAACCAACCTTTCCGGTGTCATGCCCCCAGCGATTGCGGTCGCGTGGGGGCTTTCTATCTGCTGAAGATAGTATATCATTTAGCCATTCAAGGAAGGACATCAAATGACACAGGAAACGGTAACCAAAGTAATCCCCACGACGCCCGCTCCAACGGAAGCGCCTGTAGAAGAACAGGCTCCGTCCGTCGAGCCACCGTCCGAAGGCGCTGAAAGTACCGCAGTAACGGAAGAAGAACCAGCCCCAGAGCCTGCGTTCAGCCACGACGAACTCTACGAAGCCAACCCGAAGTACAAGGAATGGTACGACGGAGACCTCGAGGAGAAGACCTCGGCGGCCAAGCACGCAGGCTTGATGGAGGGGTTCAAGAACGTAAACGAGCTGTCACGGCAGGCAGAGGAACGCAAAGAGCAAGCAATCGAGGCTATCGCAGACCTCAACGCCACGTTCAAAGACATGGCCGACAGGGGCCAGGGACTCGATGCGACGACATTTGGCCGTCTACTCCAGAGGCACGCGCCATCACTCAACCTCATCCCCAAGATACTGGCAGATGGGGCCATCCAGCCCGCAGTCACGCAGGGGGCCGCTGTTGCAACGGCGAGCGTTCTAGCGATGCTGGCGGGCGAGGACAAAGACTTGATGGGCATTGCCTCAAGGCTGGTAGAGAGAACGAACCAGCGAGACGAGTACGGCAACGAAGTGTTCCTCCCCTCAACGGAGTTCCACATCGACCGAGGCCAGAAGGCCATCACGGACTTTATGAAGAAAATGCGTAAGTCCGTCGAGACCGCCGCCGAAGACAGGGGCTACCAGCGAGGACTCCGAGACCAGAAGGGCGCAGCGGTCGAGGCCCAGAAGGCGCAGGAGCGTGAGGGCGTAGGGCCGTCCAGCGTGTCTGGTTCCGGCTCTGGCGGCAAGAAATACTCAACCATGACATTTGAGGAGCGGCAGAAGTTATCCCCAGAAGAAAGGGACAGGCTCGTCGCTCAAGAATTAGGAGCATAACTTGGCAATCAATACCGTAACCGTCACTACGTCTGCGAACTGGGCACCGACGGTTTGGGCGACCGAACTCTCGGACGCTTCGCAGGCGTGGATTGGGCTATCCAGTCTTGTGGACCGGCAGTACGAAGACGTACTCTCAGTCGGCAAGACCGTGACCATCCCGGACGTGGCGAACCCCGCCGTCCGCTTCAAGAGCGCGGACACAGCGGGCACGTACTCCAACGTCACAGAGACCACCCAGAACATTACCGTCAACCTCCAGGCTTACGTCGGGTTCCTGGTGGAAGACATCGCAGAACTCCAGTCGAAGTACGCCGTCCGCTCAACGTACACTGGGAAGACAACTTACTCCCTAATGTCCGTGGTCGAGGGCGACCTGACCTCGGGGCTGGCGTCCCTGCCCAACTCCTTCTCCCAGCTCACGGGAGCGCTGGGCGTAGACCCCACGACCGACTCGATCATCCGGGCCAAGCAGTACCTCGATGACCGTGACGTTCCAGAGGGAGACCGCTTCTTCTACATGAGCCCCGGCACGCACGCCGCTCTGTTGAAGCAGGACGTGTTCCTCTCTGGCGACTACGGCCCGAAGGGCAGCATCGCGTCCGGCAACGTGGCTCCGAAGCCTGTCTACGGCGCAGAGACCCACGTTTCCTCGCTGGCCTCAAACAACCCCGGCACAGGGGGTCAGGCGTACAACTGGTTCTGCCACAAGCGGGGCGTGGCGCTCATCATCCAGCGCTCTCCGCAGGTGCATGTCCTGTACGATCTCCTGAACCTCGGCTGGGGCGTTACGGCGGACACGATCTACAACTTCGCCGAACGATTGATTCTGCCGAAGACACGGGCGTCCACCACGCCTGACGACGGCTTCAACGTCTCGATCAGAGGCACCTAAGACTTGACCGTTCGCATCGACCCCGACACGACCAAGTTCTACGTCCCTGACTTGCTTGTGTGCCGGATAAAGGTAGACCCCGAACTTGTGCTCCTGTGCCAGTCAAAAGGCGGGGCCAAGTACAAGGGTGTCCCCATCGGGCAGATGAAGTCTGCGTGGCCTCACCACGCTCTCAAGGCGGCTGTGAGGACGCAGGCGGCTGAGTTCGACCGGCAGATGGCGAGTCAGGGCAACGTACTCCAGACAAACATCGATCAGATGGAAGTCTGGGGGCCGTACAGGGACAGGCCGCTAGGGGTCGGTGAGGTGAACATCGAAGCGGGGAACCATACCGTTCCCGAAGGCAAGATGGCGTTCGACTCAAAGGGAGTCTGGTCGCCGGAAGAGACAGGGCCACGTGAAATTACTCAGGTAATGCTCGACCGGCACGATTTCCGGCACGGTATCTGCTACCGGATACGGGGCAAGTTCCTCAAGACCAGGGGGAAGCAAGACGAAACAGGACTCGTGATTCTGTGAACTGGATGGACGAACGCATGTGGCAGATGTGGTTGGCCCTGACGGGGGTTAACTCCGTCGAGGTCATCCTGCCGTTGGGCGATGGCCGCTGGATTCATAGAGTCTTCACCAGATAAGGAGACGTTATGGCGGATATTCAAACGAGGGCTTACAGCGGCTCGGGCACGAAGTTCGAGCAGCACATCTACTACCGCCGTCCACTTACGGGAGACGAACCCGGCTGGATCGTCATCCAGGGGACGAACATGGAGCGGCAGCGGGACTTGATGCTGCGTGGCTTCGAGCCCCTGAACAAGTTCGGCACGCTGGAAAGCCGCGAGTCGTACCTGCGACAGACGGGAGCGTTGGGCAAGGACGAACCGATGGACCCGTGGCGGGTCATCCTCGAGCACCCAGAAGGCCCGAAGGAGTTCCCCGCCGAGCAAGTGATGATCCTGCGCTGGTATCAGGACGAGCACTGCCCGATTCCAGGGACAAAATTCCCCCAGTTGGGCGGTCACTCCATCGTGGAGTACCAGTGTCCGGAGTGTCGGTGTCTACCGTTCGCGGCTATCGACGGCGTGGGCGGCATCGAGCCTCTCGGAAGGCATCTCAGAATCGTTCATTCGTGGGACAGGGCCAGCCTCGTCAAGTACGGCGAGAAGGTGAACATCGACTTCGATGCCATCTACTCCTCAATCGTCCACGAGTACGAGTTCTCCGGGGCCAAGAAAGAACGCAAGTCCTCCGGCTTCGATTGTGACGAGTGCGACTGGACGCCGAAGGCTAACGCCAAGCGGCCCGCTCTGGCTCTCACGCTTCACAAGAAGGAGCACGAGTTCTCGCTGGAGGAAGTCAAGGCGTGAGACCTAGCGTCTTCATCGGCTCAAGTATCTGGCGGACGGTGGAGCCTCTGCATATGCGGTCGCTCGTGCCCCTCTTGCGTGACAACTACTACGGGTACTACCCGCAGGTGGGTGATGCATTGATCGAGCGAGCGAGGGGCATCTCCGCAACTTACTTCCTGCGCCACACAAAGGGCGATGTGCACCTCTCGCTAGACTCCGACATCGTGGAGTTCACCAAAGAGAGCATCGACCAAATGTGCGAGCAGGCAGTGGAGTACGGGATTGTCGGGGCCTGCTACATCACCCGTTCCACGATGAGGACGTTCCCCACGTCACAACTGGAGAACGGGATTAAGGTTCTGTTCGCCAACGACCCTACACCCGTCCCTATCCAGTGGGCGGCGACAGGCTGTCTGGCGGTACACCGCAGGGTATTCGAGGCGATGGCCGAGACGATGCCGCTTCTGCACGAGCCCGACAACGAACGGGCCTTCTATCCCTTCTATCAAACGATGATCTACGACGACCCTGCGAGCGGGAAGATACTCCTCTCAGAGGACTACGCCTTCTGCCAGCGGGCCAAAGACCTGGGTTTCCAGACCTACCTCAACCCCGCCGTGCGTGTCGGCCACATGGGCCAGTTCATGCACCGGATGGAAGACCTCGTGCAGGAGATACTTGAGCCCCAGCCGATTGCCATCACCAGAAATGGACAGCAGTGGCACATCGAGTGCGCGGGGACGAGGATGTCCGCCGAGGAACAGGGGAGAGAGGTGGGGCCGAAGCCCTCACGCGCCGAACGAAGGCGAGAACAACGGAATGGCAAGCCCGTCCGCGACTTAATCGGGGCGGAGAAAGGACAACCCAGTGCCTAGTGGAAAGACCTACGGAAACGTAATTCGGCCTTCGGGCCAGCAGCAGATGGACGGCTTCACGTCGTCTGAGTCGCCTTTGGCGCGGTTCCTCTACCCCTTGCGGTGGCGAGATACAGTGTTTGTCGTTGACGACTTCGTCAGCGGGAACACCACGGCGGCGGGGTCAATCAATCTGGCATTGTGGACATTCGCCAAAATCGCCTCGAACGGAACGAACTTTGCTGCGACATCTACCCAGCTTGCCAACGGCACAATCACGGGCATCACGGGCGCGGTGGCAGGTGACCACGTCAACATTCGCGGTGGCGCAACATGGGCGGGTGACTACAACTGCGGGTTCGAGATTCGCTGGAAGGTGGACAACAATGTGGCGATGCAGTGGGAGACGGGGTTCAGTGACCCGCTGAGTTCCTACACGAACACCGCCACGTCTGTCATCAACGACATCGATACGCCGACAATTACCAACGGCGCGACCGACGTGGCGATGATCGCCATGGACACCCAGCAGACTCTGACCACGATGGCCTTCATCACGGACGGTTCCACGTCCAACATGAACACCACCAAGACCAACCTTGGGACGAGGACGCCGACCAACGCCACGTTTATGACGTGCCGTGTTCAGTTGGCGCAGACAGCCTCGGCAGTGGCGGCCTCGGCGGCATACGTATTGGACGTGAACAACGCCTTGCAGGAGCAAGCCTCGCACGGTTCAGTTCTGGCGTCCCAGATCAAGGGGGACGTACTTCTGGAGCCTCGGTTCTACATGGAGGCGGCCACCACCACCGCTGAGACGGTGGACATCGACTACATGGCGATCTGGCAAGACAGGTTCAAACTGCTATGAGCGATGACAGAGTAGCAACTGCCCCATGTGGCTGCGGCATCTTTCAGGCCGGAGCGAGTGACACGATCAAAGTTCACGATGACAAGTGCGAGTTCGCGGCCAAGAAGGCGCACAAGGAAGCGGCCAAGCCAGCGAAGGTTACTGCGGTAAAGGCCAAGAAGAAGTGAACGGCTGTACGTCGTGTGGTGCCTGTTGCACCTTTCTCGTCCTTAACGTGCACCCCCAGTATGCGGAGGGGGACGTGAAGCGGTGGGTGGAACTGCACGGCGTACGGATAGTTCAGAAGGGAGAGGCGGTCTGGGCTTACGTTCCGACCGCCTGCTCCCAACTCCAGCCCGACAACACCTGCGGCATCTATGAAGACCGTCCTGACGTTTGCCGAGTTTGGCCTACGTCGCAGGCAGACATAGACGAACTGCACGAGTGGGTCGGGGAGAAGGTCTGCACCGTTGCCTAGATATATCTACTCTTGTCCCCGCTGCGGGTACGTCAAGGGCGACGGGCCGTGGCGTACGTTCTGCAACTGCAAACTTACCGACACCTTTATCCAGATCATCAACCGGACAGGCGACCTGGGTAGGCCGGTGACGTGGGCAGAGAAGCGACAGCGGGAAAGCAACGCAAGGGTGCAGGAGACGGTAACGAACAACTCAAAGACGATTCAGAAGGAGACCGGCCAGAAGCACGGGGCCGGATTGAGGTAAACAATGCCTACACAGACAATACCGGCTGAACTGGGTGAGGTGCGCTCCCTGACCCCATCGGCGGGGCTGGGTGTCACCACCACTCCCCAGTTCGTGCTCATTCCCAACGGGACCATTTGGATCAGCGCTACGCCACGCAACTTCACGACCGCTGTGGTCTGTCAGGTCCAGCTCAACCCCTACCTTGTTGTATTCAAAACAACGGACAATCTCGCGGCACGGGCGAACCAGACGGACTACTCCGACGAGGCGAACGACGCGGACACTTCAACAATTGTCACGTTGTCTTCCTTGTCCACGGCGGCAGCCAATGACTTCATGTTCGTCGGCGCTCTCCAGCCCTTTCGGGGCGTAAACATAGACGTGTCAGCGACCAACAGCACGGCATCAGCAGTGACGGTGAAGTACCGCAAGTCCGACAATACATGGGCGGACATTACCGCTACAGACAACACGGGCGGGGCGACTTCGCTGGCGAACGACGGCACGGTGACGTGGACAGTGCCGACAGACTGGATCAAAACCTCACTGAAGGACGCTTACAGGGCGGACGCGGTGGCGATGGCCGGGAACATCAAGTACGGCCTGACGCCGCTGTACTGGACCAGGTGGCAGTGGGCGGCGGGACTGGATGCATCCACAACGCTACTAACGGTTTCGGCCTTGAACCGCTCGACGGCTTACGAGGAACTCCAGTCCGGTCAGACGTTCAGCCAGCAGGTCTCGAAGGGCATTGAAGGGATAGGCTCGATCGAAGTCCGCACAGACGCGGGCACGGCTAATCTCTCGGTGACAGCGGGCGCTGGCAGGATGGGGTTTGTCTAATGCCTGACATTTCCTCTGCGCTCACCATCCCCGCCCCAATCGTCGTCGCGGACGAGAATACCGTCTACTGGAAAGACACGTCTGGCGTCATACGACTATCGCTGTATTTTGATGCTTCCGTTACTTACTTTAAGATTCATGATCCTGCCGGACTTGCACATGTGTCGTTCAGCGTCTCTGCGACGCAGAACGACATTGCTTGGTGGAACTCCGCCAGTGACCTCATCGTCAACGTACTCAGTAGCTATAACTTCCTAATAACGGGTTTGCCGACCTCCAACCCTGGTGTTGTAGACGCGCTCTATCAATCCAGCGGGGCCATCAAGTACTGTCAGACGGCAGGTACGGCACAGGTAGAGACGGCTACGATCTCGGAAACAGTCGAGGGTGTGCTCGTTGCGGGTAACGCCACGATTACGGTGACTTCCGCTGGCATGGCTGGGTCGCCGAAGGCTATTTCAGTGGCGGTGGCGACGAACGACACTTCGGCTCAGGTGGCAACGAAAGTACGAACAGCATTGGCGGCGGACAGCGCGGTGGGGGCGCGGTTTACGGTGTCGGGTGCGACAGACAAGGTAATCCTGACCTATAAACTCATCCCGTTCATTGCCAATGACGCCACGCTTAATATCGCCAGCGCGGACGACACCTGCATCGGGCTAGTCACGACGGCATCCTCAGCCAACACCACAGCGGGCGTAGCGCCGACTTAAATGACAACACCAGGGCAGGCTCCCGAGCGGCGTGGGGTGTTGACAGCCTCCTCGCCTCACGTCGCTCCAATACCGAGGTAATGAGATGCCGCTAAAGAAGTCCGCGTCAAAGGCAGCGTTCAAGGCCAACATCCGCGCTGAGGTGAAGGCTGGAAAGCCAACCAAGCAGGCGGTAGCGATTGCCTACGCGGTGAAACGACGGGCTAAGAAGTGAGCACGACCGCCACCACCGCTGCGATCCTGACACGCATGGCGACGCTTCTGGGCGGGCCTGACCCCAAGACCTTCACGGCGGCCTCTAACGCCACTGTGACCTCTGTGGTGGCGGCTACGGGCACGTCGTTCGGCTCGACAAGCACCACGGCTTACAACGGCTACTGGATAACGGTCGTGGACAAGAACGGGGCCAACACCGCGCCGGAAGGGGAGTCGAAGGTCATAACGGCGGTGTCAGGCACCACCTTTACGGTCCCAGCCTTCTCGGTGGCGGTGACAACGAGTGATGCCTGCATCCTTACCCCGTTGTCCTTGCCGGACATGCTGGACGCCATCAACGATGTCGTCCGTAACCTGCCATTGCCTCGGTACTTGGCGGCAGGGCTTGTGGTCGCAGGCGACGAACCGACGTTGGCAGGTTGGACGGACGTGGCGGGCGGCTCCCCGACCCAGACGGCAGAGACGACCATCGTCCTCACAGGAGCGCAGTCCATCTCGATTGCCTACACGGTTAACGGCACTGCGGTAACGTCGGCCTCTATCCCAGTCTCCGCTGGCGAGACGCTGTTCATGTATGGCGGCTTCCAGGCCCCGACAGGCTCTGCGCGTCTCCAGTTGTGGGACGTGACCAACGGGGTTGAACTCGCCGGCTGTGAGACAGACGAGCAGAACTGGACGCTGGGCTGGACGCAGGCCGTGTCGGTTCCCTCGACGTGTGAGAACGTGGCCGTCAGGGTGAAGAACACCACCGCCACCACGACCGCCTACCTCGATCACGCTCAGATCATCATCCCCGGACGTGGCTACCTCGACCTTCCCAGCTCGATCACTGACGCCTCCAACCTGAACGGGCTAATGAGACTCAGGCCGGGTCAGGCTTCGACGGGCGAGAACACCTACGCATGGCAGGGCGAGTTCGAGCCAGTTCCAATGAAAGGGACGATGCGAGACTACCTCGGCGTCAACTCGCACAGGGTGGACTTTTCTTACGGAGCGCCGCTGTACTACGAGTTCCGGCAGACGAACACGGCCCTATCCACGATGATTGGCACGGTCTACGCCTCCACGGACCTTCAAGAAGCGATCATCGAAGGGGCCGTGGCGGGGTGCTTCCGGCGCATGGGGAACTCCTATCAGGAAGCGCGGCACAATCGGGCCTACCGTAGCCTTCTCCGGTCAATGGACATAGGCATGCCCAGAGGGACGTTTACTCCGCAGCATCGGATTTCTGTCCCGACCCGATGACCAACATCCCCGACCTTCAGGGCGATATTCAGATCACCCCGGCAGGGTCGTCTACTCCGGTACGCTACCCTCTTTCGCTGGACAAAAAGACCGGGCTGCTTTCGTGGAACGAGGGCCAGCCGGTCAACAACCAGGAAGGTCAACCTGAGATACCCGTCACGGCAGCGTGGCCGTTCGGGACACCGGGAGGGATGGGGGAGACCAAACGCACTTCCGAGAACTCGCTGGGCAACGCCTTCACGGTAGGGGTGGACGCTTCGGGCTTCGGCTTCCAAAGGCTTACAGGCTACGCGCCTACGGTAGCACCGACGAACCTGCCGGTAGACCTGCCTACGTTCGGCTTTGAGCACGAGGGGAGTGTGGCTACACCGGCTACCGTCACGGAGTTCCCGCTGGCGTCGGGAAGCGCTACGGGGGCCGCTACGCTTGTCTCTCAGAGGTCGCTCACTTCGGGCCGCTCCCAGACCTCAGCCATCACCCAGTCCTTGCTCGTGGAGTTGAACAGCACGACGGTGGGGACTTCGTTCGCCACTGGGTCGTTCACACCCACGCCGAACAGGCTGGTGTTTGCGACGGTGGCTAGTCACGCCAGCTCAGGCGCTACGGCGGCACCGACCGGGTTGTCGGGGAACAGCCTGACGTGGGTGCAGGTTGCTTCGTCTCCTTCCCTCTCCCCCAGCGGCCACATCATCCGCATCTCCGTCTACCGGGGACAGGCAGCGAGCACTTCAGCAGGGGCATTGACAGCCACGTTTGCGGCCAACCAAGATACCTGCAAAATCTCGGTATCGGAGTTCGCCAACACGATTGTCGATACGGCAGGCAACGGCGCACTGGCGGTAATTCAGTCCATAACGGGCGCTACCCCGGCGAGTACAACAACCACTAGCCTGTCTCTGACGTTCGCCTCGGCCTTTACGTCTAGCACCAACGCAACCTTTGGCGCGTTCGCCTTCTGGCAAGGTGGCACCGCAGCCGTTACTACGATCACTCAAGCATCGGGCTTCACAGAAATTAGCGACCTTAATACGACGGGCGGCTTCGGGGCTTCGGCTCGTAACGACATGGAGACGCAGTGGAAGCCGTCCAGCAACACGTTCGTCAGCGCCACGACCACTCAGGCTTCTGGCTGGACTGGTATAGGCATCGAGATCGCGCAGGGGTCAGGTTCGTCACAGTTGGCGTTCACCACCGACCCGTTCACTCCCGGTACGGGGACGCTCATCTTGCTGGCGGTTGATGGCATCAATGCAACGGCGGTTGCTCCGTCCTCAGTGGCAGGGTTCGGGCTGACATGGACAGCGGTACAGACCCAGCAATACTCAGGTACGGGAAGAAGTATCTCTGTCTACCGTGCTTCGGGGACTCCCTCTCCAACGACGGGGAGCGTCACGATCACCTACGCCTCAGCGCAGGACTCGTTGCGCTGGTCAGTGGTCGAGTTCCTGAACGTGGACACGGCCACCAACCAAGGCGTTGTCCAGTCGGCCAAGACATCCTCGGCTGGGGCGACTTCGCTCTCGGTCACGCTGTCGGCCTTTGGCAACTCCAACAACGCCACGTACGGGGCCTTTGCGACCAATGGCTCGGCGGGTATCACTCCAGGCTCAGGCTTTACCGAGATGCACGACGTTGTATCGGGCGGGAACCTTGAGACGGAATGGAAGACCGCGAACGATACGGGCGTGGACGCCTCCGACACGCTCAGCACCTCGGTCGCATGGGGTGGAATTGCGCTTGAGATTAAGGCTGCGTCCGGGGGTATCTACGTCACCAGTTCAATCATTCCCACGACTGGCAGGTTGGTGCTGTGTGCCGTCTACAACAACGCTGGCACTCCAGCCACGCCCACAATGTCAGGCTGCGGGGTCACGTGGACGCAGGTGGCTACGGCCACCGTCTCGACGTTCAGGACAACGGTGTTCAGAGCGTGCGGGCTGGACAACGCTTCGTCTCCAGCGCCAGTGGCGGGCGTCTTGATGTTTGACTTCGGTGCCGCTCAGACCGCTGTACGTTACGCCGTACAGGAGTTCGGGAACGTAGACACCACGACAAATCAGGGTGTAGTCCAGAGCGCTTCAAACACGTCGGCTTCCGCGACGAGCCTGACAGTCACCCTGTCAGCTTTTGCCGCAACCACCAACGCTGCCTTCGGCGCGTTCGGCGCTGCGGCGACGGCGGGGATTTCGCCGGAAGCCGGGTTCACGGAAATCTACGAAGTAATTGCTTCGTCAGCAGAACTAGAGACTGAATGGAAAGCCGTTGCCGATACTTCGGTAAGCGTCAGCTCCTCAGATACGGCTGGCGGAACGTCCCTGTCATACGACGCCTCCAGCACGGGGACGCCTACGGGTGCCACGCTCACGCACACTTGGAACCATACCTGCGGTGCGACGGCCAACCTTCTGATGGTGGGCTTTACTCTTGGCACAGTTATCACTGATGACGTGACGCTCGTAACCTATAACGGGGCCACGATGACGTTGGTAGGCAAGGCCAGAGAGGGCGCTGGGGCCGGGACGGCCTCTTACTGCTACCTCTACAAATTGGTGAACCCCTCTACAGGTTCGGCGCTGCCAATTGTCGTCACCACTTCATCCCTTGCCAGCTTGCGCGGTGGCGCGTCTAGCTTCATCGGCGCAGGCACGGTGGGTACTGCGGTAACGGGAAACGGTGGTAACACATCCACAGACCCAATGAGCCTTACGGTAACTTCGGCGGCAGGCGCTATCGTGATGGGAACCTTCGGGGTGCCCATCAACGCGACGTGGACAGCTGGTTCGGGCGAAACGGAGCGCTGGGACGCCAACTCGACGGGAGTTTGCAGTACCGGCGTAACAGAGGCGGGTGCGGCCAGCGTTGTCATCAACCCGACAATCACGGGTTCTGCTCAGGCATGGGCCGGTGTAGCGGTCAGCATCGCTAATGGTGGCGGTTCTGCGGTGGCGTGGACGGGCGTGGCGCTGGAAATAGCGGCTGGTACGGCTCAGACTTCGGGTACGGGCGCAGCGTTCATCTACGCCTTGAACGGCCCCTACTCCACGAAGATGTCCCGTTCCTCTACAACGATCACGGTGCAGGAACAAAAGCTCTTAGGAGCGTTGGCGCAGGCGGGACACCCTGCCAAGTACGGCACACAAACGCTAGTACCGAGGTACTACATCCCCGCAGGACAGAACGAGAAATACTGGCGCTTGATCTCCGTGGGAGCGGCAGGAGTCTCGGACACATGGGAGCAGGATACGACGTACTACTCGCAAGCCTTTGCCGTAACGGTGCAGGGTGCCAACGCTTCGCTGGTTAGGGGAAGTGACGGGAACAAGGTCTCGCTCTCTACAGACGGCAGCACGTTCGGTTCCCAGTTCGACGTGGGCAACAAGTCTGAAACGATCACTTCAATGGAAGACTCCGGCACAGTACTTCTTGTAGCCACGGACTCCAACCTCCACGAGTTCGACACCTCCGGCACTACGAGAAAGCTGACGCGGTTCTCAGTGGCGGATAAGTCCTCTACCTTCGGAAGCGGCCTGATGGTGCCTTCTGGAGCAGAGGTGGGCTTCTTCAACCACCGAGGCCTGTACTTTTGGAACGGGACACAGGCCATCCCCAATGGCCCGGATGCGAACATGATTAACCGCGCGATACCTGGCGTCACCCACGAGCCGTTCAGGGGCCAGCACCTTGAGACGGTCTACGCCTCCGACGAGTGGATTTACTCCGCGTACAAGGTGACGGACAGCGGCACGACCAAGACCTACATCATGGGCGGACAGCGGAACCCCGGCTCGGACTCCATCATCTGGCACACCTACGCCCGGTTCGACGGCACCGTTCACCTCGTCCCGATTAACGGGGCGCTGGACTCGACCTACGGACTGTGGTTTGCGTGGGTGGGGATAGGCTACGGGCGCTTCCAGTTGGGCACGAACGGAGAACCGGACTCTGGCAGAGACAACTACGGCTTCGGGGCCGCGTCCACGACCTATGACCACTATTACCCGCGTACTGACTTTGGCTACCCGCACACGTTGAAGCAGCTGCGGGCGATAGAGATCAAGACGGTGGGGCTGGACTCGACCACGCCGCTCCAACTGGGTGCCTTGCGGGACTTTGGCTCTCCAGAAACGGTGAGTTCCACGATCACCGCAGCGGGCCTCTCGACCAAGTTCTGGACGCTGGGGACGAACGACACCTGCTATGACGCCACGTTCTACTGGGAGATCGCCACGACTTCGGGCTACCTTCCCGCTTCCAGCGACCCGCAGGTGTACTCTCTGTTCGTACGCGCTTCGCTGAGACCGACCATGACGCGGAGCGTCGAATTCGAGGTGGACACCCGCAGGCCTTACGCCAACGCCCCCGACGGTACGACCGTCTCCAACGCCATAGACGACCCGCTGACGATGCGGTCTAACCTGCGAGCGCTGGTGAACGCGGCCCCCTGTACGGTCCTCGACCCCAACGGGAACAGTCTCTATCTATTCGTGACCGAGCTCGATGAGACAGCGGTGAAGGGCGAGAACGATTCAGTCCACTACATTCTCAAGGGGAGCGGGTACGTATGGGTGGCGAGCTAGACCTGCACGACTCCCCGACTGCGATACCTGGGGTAGAGCGCACACCGCGAATACCGAGGTACAGGCAGGCCAAGAACGTCTCGCGTGTCACTCCTGCGAACGGGCAGGTGGAGGCGTGGGACAGCACAAGCAAGGTCTGGAAGCCGACTGATGTTACAGGTGTAGGTGGAGTGGGGGCAGCGCCCGACTCCGAGCAGTACCTTGTGCTGGCGGCCAGCACGCCGCTTACGGCAGAGCGCGTCTTTACTCCAGGTACTGGGCTGTCAGCGGTAGACGGTGGAGCAGGTGGGGCGTACACGCTTAACGGCCACCTCGCGGTAACGCTGGACGCAGACGCTGACACCCTACTGAGCCTGACCACCCAAACGCTCGGCTTAGACACACAGACGGCCAACAGGGTGTTTGCAGGGCCGACAACGGGCGGAGCGGCGGTACCGACGTTCAGGGCGCTTGTAGCGGCTGACATACCCTCGGCCATTGGCGCACATGCATTACTGGACGGTTCAGTAAACAGCGACACCACCGTCAGTTCCGTTACTCGCGGCGACCTCATCATCGGCAACTCAACTCCAGCATGGGACGACCTTGCGATTGGCTCAGCGAACTCGGTGCTCTGGACGGACGGCACCGACCCTTCATGGGCGACACACCCCCGTCTGGGCTTCGTAGCAGACACAGGGGGCACGGACAGGCTAACGCTGGGGACTTCGACGCCTCACCTAACGTTGACTGGGAACGTGCAGGTGTCCAGCGGTTACGTCGGCATTAACGTAGCGCCGATCACTGGGGACTATATCAATATCAGAAACACGACAACGCCCGATGGGACAGCGGGCCTTGCAATCGGTCTAGGGTTCGCTGCAACGGCCATCGGTGCTGGGGTAATTCTTGGCGTGAACGGCGCGGCGCTGGCTGTGCAATCTGCCACAAATACCACCTATGCGCTTCAGTTCATCTATGGAACGACAGGGGCTTACGGAGCGAATACGCTTCAAGCGTCCTACGGCGTTTATATCCAGGTGCAAAATGCAGCCACGGCAGGTGCGGTCATTACGGAGGCTGTCGGCTTGAACGTCTCATCGCCCAGTTTCGCAGGAGCGGCCTTGGCACGCATTGGCACGTACGAAGGTATCTACGTTCGCAACTCAGCCAGCATGAAGCAGAACATAGGCTATGGACTAAGAATCGACCAGCTCGGCAACAATAACACGGGCGCAGCCTACTCCCCAGCGCAGACGGTACAGGGTGGCGGCATCAACTCCTCCTCGACATCGCTCACAGTGAGCGGCACGTCAGTCGCTACCAATGACGTTATCCTTGTCGAGAGCGAGTTCATGCTGGTGACGGCTGGCGGCGGCACGACGGGGCTGACGGTGACGCGAGGATATCAGAACACAACAGGAGCCGCCCACGCAGCGGGCGTTGCCGTCACGAAGTACACCCAGAGTATCCCCATCCATGCAGCGGGGCCAGCAAGAAGGACTGACTTTGACGGCAGCGTGCACAGGATGAACTTCCAGTTCGGATCACTAAACCGTCAGTTTGGCGGCGGCGATGGCGTGATTGGGATAGCAAAGGCGACAACTACACCTTCAACGATTCCCACTGGTGGCGGAATCCTGTACGTGGCAAGTGACGGATCGCTCCATTACGTTGGTACGTCCACAGATAAAGTAATAGGCGTCCCATGAGCCGAACAGACGCAGCCGTCTTCCAGGTTTCTACGTCACAGCGCACGGTTGACGCAACAACTACAGAGCTGGATATACCGACGGCCTTTGTGTCGGGTGGCGGTCCGGCTCAGGCCGTAGGGACAATGGAGGTATATGTTCAGGCGCGGAGTGCTATCAGCGGTGACGGCCTGTCCTGCATTATCGAATCCTCATGGCAACAAGATGATGCCGCCACGATTACTCTGGTGGGCGTGCCCATTGTCTGGCGACGAAACACCTCTGGCGCTGCATCATGGACTTGCACAGTGGCTGCTTCCCTTGCTACTGGCGTTCCGTCAGTCCAGTTCGGTGGGGCGGCGTCCACTCTGATCCACTGGAGCTTCGCGTTCAACTATGTGATTTGGCAGGGGTTCCCGACCACCAATGCCACCGCAGCCGAGGCGATGGACGCCAGCGAGACAGGCTTTGATGTCAGTGACGGCACGAAGTTTGTTGCTGGACAAGTAATCGTTGTGGACAACGAAATGATGACCATTGGCAGTATCTCTGGTAACACCTTGACGGTAAGCCGTGGCTCCCAATCTTCCACCGCCGCCACTCATTCCAACGGAGCCACAATCTACACACTTGTACTCCCATTCTGGAGTAGCGCTCTTAACCTCACCGCTGATGAAGAAATCGACGCTACTGAAACAGATATTGACGTTGTGTCTTCGGCGGGCGTTTCGGCGGGCTTGTACCGCATAGAGGCAGAGCAAATCACCGTTTCTAGCGTTGCCGGAAACACGCTCACCGTGATACGGGGCGTTAATGGAACTGTAGCAACAACTCATGTGGCGGGCATAAACATTCTGAAGTGGGACATTGTGTAATGACCTCCATTCCGATGGAATACCATCTCTCGGCCACCGTCCAGACAACAGACGCCACCGTGACTACGTGCGGTTCCTACACCCTTCCAGACGAGACGGTCGCGCTCATCGAGGCGCGGGTTGTGGGACGGCTCTCGACTGGCACGGCGGCGGGGTACATCAGGGTGGGCACCTTCCAGCAAGAGACAGCGGGGACAACGGTACAGGTCGGACTCCTCAATGTGACGAACCTCTACGGGGCTGAGGATACAGCGACGTGGGACGCCACGTTAGACATCTCAGGAGCGGCTGTGAGGGTAAGGGTGACGGGCGTAGCGGCAACGACTATCGACTGGCTGGCTATCATCGACGTGGTTCAGTACACCCCTTGAGGTAACTAATGGCTACCAAGTTCGTTGACACTGTTTACGCCACCGTTCAGAGCACGGACGCTGCTGGTAACGTTGCCTACACCGTCACGTTGCCAGACGAATCCATCACTATGTTCGTGGTCAATACGGTGGCGCGAACAAGCGGCGGTACATCGGCCTCATATATCAGGGCAGGGGGATGGAGCCGAGAGGCAGGCGGAGGCGCAACGTTGGTAGGCGGTGCGTTCACAAGTGTTCACGCCAGAGAAGATGACTCTGGGTGGGATCAGCAAACATTCGCCGTCACTGGCAATGATGTGCAGATTAAGGTTGTTGGCAAAGCGGCCACGACCATTGATTGGTTCTTGGAGATTCACATTGTCCAGTACGTGCCGTAAAAGAGAAAAGGCGCTTGAGCCTCCGTTCCTTGCGGTCCGGTCAGCCTTCACGCCTTCGCTCCTCGATTCGATTAGCCAATCGATAAAGGAAGTGTAGCATGAACGAGAACGACGACATAGCCGTAGCCATAGGCAGGTTGGTGATCGAGAACCTGGTGCTGTTGCGGCGCATTAAGGAACTGGAGGCGCAAGTGAAGCCGGAGCCAGCGGAGAGTGCCTGAACCAAATGTCCATTCCCGTGAAAGCTGAGCGAGCGTCGTTGCCTAACGGGGAAACGGTCACTCTCCGCGAACTGTTTGCCCGCTTCGAGGAGTACATCCACCGCATGGACGAGCGTGACAGGCGTTACGCCGCTGAGCGCCTGTCCGACCAGCGAGCGGTAGAGGCGGCGTTCAAGGCCAGCGAGAAGGCCATCGACAAAGCCGAGCAGGCTCAGGTTGGAGTCAATGAACGCGGCAACGAGTTTCGTGGTCAGTTGGACGATCAGGCCAAGAGGCTGATGACTAAAGACGAGGCGGGCATTCGATTCGCTACAATCGAGGAAAAGGTTGAAGCCTTGCGCCAGGACGTAGGCAACCTCCGTGAGTCCCGCAGTCAAATTGTCGGGGGTACACTACAGATGGATAAGATTCTCGCCTATATTGCTGCTTTCGGCGGACTCGCAGTTGCCGCCGCCGCTGTAGTGTTGTCGAAATAAGCATGACCAAAGCAAGGAGTAAGCACATGGCAAAGCGAAAGCCCCAAGCGCCAACAGCCCCAGCGGGCGCGACCGTGACCATGACCCCGAACCCCGTAACGCTAGGTACGAACGCCAGCAACCCCGTCAGCATCGAAGCGGCTGGCCTGAGTCCGAACCACGACTACGTGGTCTTCGTGGGACAGGCACCGCAACTCTGGACGCACTCGGACTCCTCTGGCGCTCTGCACGAGGTATGGCCCCCTGCGGGGTCGAAGTCCTCGTTCTGGGTGGCGGAGACGGCAGCGGTGCAGGTCATAGACTCGACTGGCCCAGACGACATCGTTGTCGCAGAAAGCCCGTACACGGTAGCGTGACACAGACTTGGCTCTCGGTCGCCATCAAACTCCCGGCTACGTTCGATCCCGTGTACCCAGTGAAGTTTGGTTACCCCGGTACTGCGGTACGAACGCTCGCCCAGATTGAGTACGTGGTCAATCACTCAGCTGAGGGCGGGATAGACTACCTCAAGCAAGGACAGAGACCGGGGGAGCAGGCTTCGTGGATGTTCTCGAGCGCGCTGGACGGGACACTGTACCAGCACTTCCCGTTAGAGGCCCCGACGTGGACGAGCGGCAACCCTAACGCTAACATTCACGGTGTAGGAGTTGAACATGAAGGCACTCACACCCAGTACCCAAAGTTTACCGATGCCCAAGCGGATACGGATTGTAGGCTGTTTACCGAACTGCTACTCCTCTGCCCCAACCTCGGTGCGCCTATTCACGGCGAGGGAGTACGCATACACCGAGAAGTTGCCCCTGGAACTACAACTTGCCCGAACGGGCGGGACCGCTACGACAAGTACGCACTCATAGGAACGGAGGACGAGTTGGCATCCGCAGAAGCAGAAGCACTACAGGCCCAGATAACGGAACAGTCGAAGCAGATTGCAACTAACCGGCAGCTCATCGAGGATTTGCACAACCGGCTGCTGACAGTGGAGGCAGGGCCGGGTACTCAGGTAACAGGAACGTTTCAGGGAAAGGTGGGGCCATGATAAAGGTCGTAACCGGCACAACCACGCACGCCCCGGTACAGGACGGCTCCGCACGGGGCGCAATAACGGGCGCGGTAATGGCGACGTTCTCGCTGGTGTTCACGTTGCTCCATGCCGACGCCGACATCATCGCGCTGGCGGCACCCATCGAGGGCTTCTTCGCGCTTCTTGCGTTCGGCGTCTACGACAAGATCGTGAAGCCCAGGTTCGATGTTCTCTTTGATGACTCCACCACAACCGATCCACCAGAGACCCTCCATGCAACTTCGGAACCACCCAGCGTTTAGTAAAGGAGAGAGACTTTGAGTAAGGCATGGGTAGTAGTTTTCATCGCACTGGTAGCGGTGCTGATGTTTCTCTTGGCGGCGTTCCAGATCGACAGCGGCGAGCCAGCCAGCCTATCGCTGAAGTGCTCGGCGTTCGACGCCTACTTAGGTCTGGCGTTCTTCGCGGCGGCGTTTGCCATCTTCGTCGCACCTGCATGAACGCTGGTTCTCTGCTGGCGCTCATCATCGTCGTGATAATCATCCTGCTTCTCGTCGGCATGGTTGGCCGATAGAAGGTATAATGCAGTCATGCACTGCGAGCTAGGCGACCTCTGTCACCGGAAGAACCATGACGAGCATTGTTACCGGCGTACGGTGGTGTACCATCTCCGCAAGCAGTCCGACCTACTGACCGAAGTCCTCGATCAACTAGTCCTACTCAATGAACAGGAGAGTGAAGAAGTGGCAACACAGCAAGAGTTCACAGACGCAATCGCAGCAGCACGATCCGACCTGGCGAACATCGCCGCCGACGAGGCCAAGCAGACCGCCGAGATTCAGCGGTTGAACGACCTGATCGCCGCCGGGGGCATGACCGCAGCCGAGGAAGCGACAGCCCTCGCAGACGTGGCCGCGCTGGAGGCCGAACTCAAGGCCGCCGCCGACGCCGTCCCGGACGCGTAGTACCGCAGTAACGGGCTGGGCGCTGCGCGGTAGGCGCAAATCTATTGCAGCAGGTCTGCCCAGCCTTTACACTTGGGGTTGTCACGTGTGCCCCACTTGACTGGACGCCACCCTTTTTATCCGAGAGGGTGGCGTTCCCGTTACCGCAGTACTTCGTGGCGTAGCCTGAAGGCCCTGAGGCGCACCAACTCCAGCGCGGCCTCGACCGAACAGCGCCCGCATGAACCCCAGTCGTAGCCCGTAGAGTAGCGGTCACGCTGGCACTTGGGGCTGTGGGGGTCTCCGGCAGCTGGAACGGCCTTGCTGGGCCTCTCAGTGCGTCTCATGGGTGCTGGGCGAGGAAAGCGGCGAGGCGACAGCTTGAGCAATGTACATCGAGGCCGCACCAGCGACACTCGCCTTCACCTAGCTCCCGCAGCAGTTCCAGCGCAACGGCCAACTGGAAGCGGTCTACGCAAGAGCCGCAGTATCCGTTGTCGCCAGTCTCCTTCGCTCCACACTCAGGACACGGCGGGCTGGCTGGCTGCGCTTTATCGGGCATCGGAGCCGAAGCCTTCGCGCAAAGAAACGCTGGTGGCGCGCATCCCTGTACTTGCGACATACAGAGTACAGGCAGGACAGAAGGAGTTTCCGCTTCCCATGCACCCTTCGCAAGTAACGCCTACTTTCTCGCCTTCGCCACCACATTCTCGGCAGGCAATCATCTTTCGCCCGCCACATGTCTCGCATGCCGACGTCTTCTGGGCCACTGGTGCGGTAAGAGCGAGGCGGGCCGTAGTACAGCGTGGGGAGCAGACCGAGTCGCAGGTGCTATTCCAGCGACATTCCTCAGCGTGCCAGCCATATAGTTCTGTCTCATGCCCGAACATTCGCAGCGCCGTCTCAAGAGCCGCGATCCTGGCCTCACGCTCTCGCTCTCGCTGGACGAGTTGCGTGTACATACCATCGAGAGCGCGGTACGCTCGTCCATCTACATGATCTAAACCACAATCGTCACTCACCTTGAATCTCCCTTGACGTGAACAACGGTCGGGTTGCACCAGCACTCGTTACCGTCTGTGATGTGCGTACTCCCGCACCCGCCCTTGCCCTTACAAACAGGGCACGGGTAACACGACGGGCATGGCTGGCTCCGTGTCTCATGCAGGTCATTCTTGCAGGCCCATCCGCTTCCTTCGCATTGTGGAAGTTTAGACTTCATGCCTTCTCTCCTTCGGGTGCGGGGGTAACGAGGGCGGCGAGCAGATGTTCCGCGCAGTGATACAGCGTAACGCCTTTCGCAATCGGGCCGGGATAATTCTGGGACAAGGCTAGTTCGGCGGACGCCTGCCAGCCGAGGGCCAAGTCGCGCAACGTCTCATCCAGCACCCGTATCCGCTCACGGGCAGCGGCCAGTTCGTCGTGAAACTGGTCGAGACGGTCTGCAATGCCACGCAGGTCTGTCAGTGGCCGTCCGCCGTTACTGCGAATCATCTCCGCGAAACCATGCAACGTCGCTCTATATGCGGTCTCATCGATGGGCCGTGGCGTCACGGGATCGCTCACGGCCAGCATCCCGGTGAGCCGTCCCACGGCGACCAGCCCGACTCCTGGTAAATCGCATAGGCGTAGTCCGCGTTCCTGTACGGGTCCATCCACTTCTCCCAGAAGTCGGGGAACTTCGGAGCGTGGTAATAAGCACGTAGCTGGAACAGGCCGTACACCGCCCACTGCCCTTCACCGTTCGTCGCCCACCAGCCGTCGAGGTTGCCGTCCCTGTCCGTCCCCGACTCCCTGCGTGCGATACACAACGCAGTCGCACAGTCCCACGGCAGTGAGCAGATGTACTGCTCGATGCTACCCGGCCTGTACTCCCGCACTACGGGAACCGTGGTCACGACTGGCGCGGTCATAGATAGGCTCGCTTCATCAGGCCCATCGACACCATAATCTCCTCCAACTTGCGTTCGATCTCCGCCACTGCCGACTGATATGGCCCCGTCCTCCAATCCGCGTCTTGAAGCAGGGTATACAAGACGGATACTTGTTCCTTCGTCAGATGGACTGTTGCTAACTGTTCCGCCATCTTGTCCTCTTTCTCCGCAGCCGCAAAGTACCGCAGTACCGAGAGCCGCGATAATTAGCCAGCGGATTCGCTTTCAGCCTTGACTGAGTGCGCTGGCTCGACAATCCCATATCTGAGACGGTCACGATAACAGGACTCGACCATTGTGCCGACGGCCTGGGCTATCGTCCGCGCGGGGCAAGTCATGCCGTAGGTGGCGTCTGGCCCGCAGTCCCACGAGTTCTCGCCCTTCCCTTGATGCGGGATGCCGTTCGGCACGTCGATGTTGGCCCGCTTCATGTAGCGCGTGAACGGCCAGCGCGGTCGCTTCCACGAATCCTCGCGCATCTCAATCGTCGCGGGGTAGGGCTTCTCTGGCATCGGAATCAGGACGTTGACCGTCTCAAGAATCCGCTCCGAATACTTGTAGCGGCCAAAGAAGAAGTCGGCTGGATTGAAGTTGCCGCGCCGCCACTTCGGGTCGGTGTGGTTCCATTCGTCGGGGTTCATCCACAGGCACCACCACAACGCGCCGCCGTGAATCTTGTAGCTGAACTCCCGCTCGCTCGTTATCTTGACCGAGTGCATCGTTCCAGCGGGGACAGACATTCGCTTGTCCTCCCACGTGTGGATTCTGTACGGCAGTAACCGCTCGCATAGCCAGCGCGGAGCCGTGACCGAGAAGTAGACCGACACCACCCACAGGCCGAGATGCCACTGTGCTTCTCGCTGATCGTCGCCGCCGCCGAGACTGAACGATACTCCCGTACTGCGGTATGAACCCAGCCACGACCACTCACAACGAGCGCGACCCCACCACCAACGGCCATGCTTCCAGAACCGCCCTCGCTCATCCAATGTTTGCGCGTGTCTCATCGTTTCTCCTTTCCCGCTCACCCAGCACCTCAGCGCGGGGCCTCACGTTCGGCTGGCTCGTATGTGGTTAGCACGGCGTCTTGTAAGTCTCCGAAGCCGTAGCCACCACCTCGTATCAGGTCGCCGTTGTTTAGGAGTACCGCCTCAGCCGCCACCCAGAGTTGCCGTAGTTTTCCATCGCGCTCCGACTCTCCCATCGGCTTGATTGTTCGCGGCCCCTTCATTTTACGCAGGTACGCAATCTGGGATTCGAGGTAGCGCAATTGGTCGTCAAAATCGTGGTAGCAATCAACGCCCATCGCCTCGCGGGGCCGCTTACAGATTACGCAGCGGGTGTCGCGGTCATTCGGTAGTCCAGCCGTCGCCACGCGAAAACCAAAGATCGCCGACGCCAGCACGACCCATAAAATCAGGATGGCAAACAGGCTCGCTAAGCCTATCCCCACAATCTGCCAGATACTTACTTCGTCATTCACAGTCAGCCTCCTTTTCGTTATTGGGTTTGGTGAGCGACATCACGTACCAGCCTCTGGGAACAGGCTCGTCACCGCTTGCGGTTCTGTTACCACCATCTCTGCCAACGTCCGTATCATAAGCCTCCTCTCGATGCGCTTGATGCGCTCTCTTGCGTACCTGAGCCATGCCCGTATCTTCTCCCTGTCCCACTCGATGAGTTTGGCGTTGTACTCAGGGCTGTGTAGTTGCCAGCCCTTCGAGACGAATGGTGCTACGTCGATACGGTTGCCGGGTGCCATGAAGAAGTCTGGCCAGTCGCCCCAGCTCACGCCAAAGAAAAGGCTGTGCTCGTACAGGCGGGCGAACGTTACCGCGAGTAACGCGATGCCATCACTGGCCTCGGTATCCAGCTCGGGCAGCGCCTTCGGGTGACAGCCGATGCGCTCTAGCGTGGCGACGGCGAGGGTGCGAGCGTTCATGAGCCTGTCGGTGCATCCGCGCACCACACGATGTCGCTAAGCCGAACCTCAATTCCTCGCGGACAGGCATAGGGGAGATCATCCGCAAATGTGTCATAGGACATCGGCATTAAGGTGATCCACTCACCGTTAATGCGAGCTTGGCCGAAGCGCACTATCTCTCCAGATCGCAATCGGGCCACGTAATCAAAGGGGTCACCCACTGCCTTAATCAAGACAGCGCCATATCGTGACTCGCAGTTCTTACAGCCGCACAGTCCCGTCTCGCGCACGGCTCCGCACAAGTAGCACGCCAGTACAACAATTGGCTCGATTGTCATTTCGCTCCCTTCTTTTCGCACAGCTTTGATTCCCGCGTGCAGTGAAGCCGCTCATTGTCGTCCTCACTGACCCAACCTCGCGCGATCAGGTCTACCACGTACTCATCAGCGCGACGCTTTGACAGTTGCGCTTCTGAGGTGAGTTTGCCTACTGCGACTGGCCCAATCTTGTTGTGAGAGTGGTGACAAATGAGCGCAAAGAAGTCGCGTCGGTCGCGCTCGCCCGCTTGCCGGATATGCACATCGGCAATGACGGCAACGGAGTTCTTGTACCAGCGTTCAAGCAGGCCAAGCGCTACGTCCAGCCACTTCGGATTGACGCGCTTGCCAGCAGGCCAGCCCTCTGCCGCTTCAAAAATGGTCGCAATCTTGAGCGCTTGTAAAGCCGCTCGCTTAGCGACCCATCCACCGTACGGCCCGAACGCTTCTTCTTCACAATCGTTCCACACTTGAGCGGCGGCGGACAGATGCCCAACGTCTATCGCTATCGCTGGTTGATCGAGCAGCGCCCGCAATCGTCCATTGATGGAGTTGGCCAGGATGCTGTAGTCCTGGATTGCGGGCCAGTACGGCAGTACACCATCGCCAGGTATCAACAGGAGCCGGTTCACAAAACCGCTGTCCACATTGCGCCCGCTGAACAACTCCTCGCCCATGACGGCGGGTTGGATAGTAGCAAGGAACGATAGTGCGGGGTTGTGGCACTCCCATGATGTGCGGGTTAGATGCCTACGGTAGATGCCGGTGTGATCATAGAGCGAGAGTAGTAGTTCGCGTACTGGCTTGAGATAATCCACGCCCTTGATGGCAGCGAGCAGGCCAGCAAACTCGTCTCGTATCCAGAGCCGCGCCGGGTACTCCGCCAGGTCCTTGATGAGCGCTTCCACTGACCCCTCATCAGCGGCTAGGCAACGCGAGTCTACGTCCGAGAGCGCCGCCTTTACTTGCTTGAGGACTGACGATTTGAACGACTTGCCGGTGTCGCCTACGAGTACGAGGTACAGGTTCACGAAATGGTAATCGCTCCACGCTCTGAACTTGAGCCGGTTCCCGCAAACGGCTGCGAGTTGAGCCAACGAGCCTGCAATGGCGTAGTCCACGCAGATGCCGGTGCCTTCAAGTCGCGCCTCGACCATGCACTGAACCAACGTGGGCATCTGGGAAACCAAGTCGTCGTCAACAAACCCCACTGGCTGTAACTCCAACCTCAACGGCGGCACGAAGCGTTCAGGCTCCAACGCTACTGGTTCAGGCTTTCGCCACTCACCACTCCGTATTAACCGGCCCAGAACGTAGACCGTTGACGGCGAGTTCCTTGACTGGCTTGGAAACTGAGCCAGGTAGTGCGGTAGTTCAGTGACGATCAACTCCAGCTCAGCGTCCTCAAACTCTGCCTCGTAAGTCCGGCGTATCGCTGGCCGAACATCGCACCCGAGAGTTCGTTCGATGGCTGACCAGATTCGATACGTCTTTCTAGGCATCTAATCAGAGCCTCCCGTGTAACGAGAGAATTTAACTTTTCTGTACCTTGTTGTTCCTAGATGTACCGTTCTCACAGAACCGCTTACGCAAAAGAAAACCCTTTTGAGAGTGGCTCCTCGGCTTCGGGTACGAGTTCGGGCTAACGAAACGCGCCGGAAGCCACCTTCAAAAGGGTCCTCTATTCAGTTGTCGTCTCGTTAGCCACTTGCATTATCGCACCTCGGATTTCGGAAGGTCAAGACGTTCACGCAACCTCATCCGTTCTTCATGGGCCTTGATGGCATGGATAACGCTGGTGTGGTCGCGGTGCAACAGGATACCGATGCCACTAAGGGTCAGGCTCAGTTCGTTTCGGAGCCGATACATCAGTTCGTGTCGAGCGTAGGCGATGGGGTTGTTCCGCCGTTCACCCTGTATCTCCTCAAGGGTGAAGCCGTGTTTGGCGCATACCTCGGCAACTATTTCCTTGGTCTCTGGCGAGGTGATCGTAATCTGGTTTCTGTCGTGCCGAACCTGTCCGGTCCCGCCACAGTAAGGGCAGTTCACTTCTTCCCCCAGCAGGCAAGACAGCATCTTCCAAAGTTAGTCGTCTCTTTTGCTCCCACTCCGTGCACTTGGTAGTCCACGTAGCCTGAACGGATGGGCTTCTCGGCTGAGCATTGGCTGCACCGGAAGACGGTCATGCCTCGCCTCTGAATGATTCGAGAAACGCAGCAGCGGGTTGAGAGAAGCCAAAGCGCGGGTCAGCGTCATATTTGGCGGCGAGATAATCCAATTCCTCAAGGCTCCAGCGCTTTACTCGCGTACTGGGGGCCAGCTTGCCCGCCTCTACCAGCTTTTCCTTGAGTGTCTTGGCTGTCCAGCCCAGCTTGGCGCTTCGTGTAAGCCATTGAGAGCGGTCAGAGAGCTTGGCCACGAGCCGGTGTGACGTGTAGGACTGGCCGGGGTGCCTGTCGGCCTCCTTGAACGTCTCAGCCATCCATGCATACTGCTTGAGAGTCGTCTCGGTGAGCGTGGGCTGGTGGAATACCTCAGTACTGGTGTCTATCCAGCCTTCAAGGATTGTGGATATGTGTTGATAAACGTCGTCGCCGTAATGTGCTTCTCCAGTCAAGAACCAATCGCCTATGGCCCAGCGGTAGGCGTCCGGCTTCAGGGTCAGGGAGCGGCCAAGGTCTAGCCAGCGGTCAAGGTTCATGCGATTGGTGACCCCCAACACATATAGCAAACACGGTCAGAGACTGCGTTTGACATACACTTATCGCGCGGACGGGTATCGCAGCAATCATTCTCTGGCTTGTTAGTCGTGCCGCGTCTCCACCAATGCGACCATTCGGGGTCGGCTGTATCAATTCTGGTTACAGGGTAATCGGCGCGTGGACAGCTAAAGCCAACATGAATGTAGCGTTCATTACGATCCAGCCAAAATGATTCAATCATTGCAGGCTAGCTCTTTGGGGCAGTAACCCTTGTCGCCGCACTCGTCTGGCGTGGTACAAAACTGATCCATCGCACCCCGTCGTAATCTCTGAGGTGCAGCCTCAGACGCAGGGGCTACGGGCACCCGTACCAGCACTTCGTGTGTATCCCTGTCCAGGATGCGGTAGACGCGCACCATGTGCTTCTCTGTTGCTTTCCAACTCCAAACCTCGGCTACGTCGTTCTTGATGCGGCGCTTCTGGCCTGCTAGTACCACGGTAACGCCGTTGTCGCAGGCGTCGTGGACGGGCCAGCACAGCATAGCAACGATCTCTTTGCCGCCAGCCGAACGCTTTGGGTAGTGCTGGTGGGTCAGATGGGGGAAGCGGTCAACGTTGCCGAGCCACTGGCAGACATGTTCCAGAGACTCGGCGGCGCAGTGTAGATGCCAGTCTTGGTCGTCCGGTCTTGGGCAGTCGCGGGAACCGCAGGCGAATGTCACTTACTCATCTTCCCGATTAGCTTGACTGCAGACGGCACGTCCAGCTTGGCGGCATCGAGGGTTAAGATGCCAGTCTTGGCGTCGTAGGCCACGAAGTCTGTAAAGCCGTCCACGATCTCCAGCATCTCCACGTCGGTCTTGGACAGCACTACGGCGTCGAAGATGGTCTGAGCGCGTTCCTGCGGCGTCTGGCTGCCCATCTTGACGGTAGCGGGGGCAGGTTCGGCTCCGTTTACTGCGGTAACGGGCGGCAGCTTGGCAATTAGGATGAGTTTGTACGCCTGCCCGTCCTTGACCAGCTTCACCTTGACGGGGTAGGCGTTCTCTTCGGTCAAGACGTGCAGTTGGGGCCGGACACGAGCGCCATCCAGCCACGCTTCTACCTGGTCGCCGTTGTCGAACGAGATAGTGCCGACGACGGACATCTTGGGGTTGCCCTCCATGTCCTTCGACTCCACTTCCCGTACAGCGTGGATGGTGAACGTCTGGTTCACCAACTCCACCTGTTTCAAGCGGTCCTCGATCTTGGCCGCTTCTTCCAGCCGTTCTTCCAGTGTGCTCATTGTTTCGCCTCCTTAGCTTGCTTGATGCTTCGTTTCAGTAGCCACATGAGATGGTCATCGTCGGTGGGTGTCTCTGGCTTGTCGAACTTGCGTGGCATGAGGTGGTGGCCGGGTACGTGGTCGT
>Ga0070694_100000092_pt1 | contig 42972 bp, 29 predicted proteins | sample KBSK1251metaG_FD_65470 | JGI IMG/M metagenome (GOLD analysis project Ga0070694, IMG submission 65470) | Corn, switchgrass and miscanthus rhizosphere microbial communities from Kellogg Biological Station, Michigan, USA - KBS K1-25-1 metaG | ecosystem: Host-associated > Plants > Roots >...
AACCGGTCGCCTAACTCGGCCGCTAGTTTTTCGCGCGCATAGCGGGCCAGCGCATCCCAATCAAGCTGCTCGCTCGTGCGCACGGGATTGGTATCTGATGAATCACACGTAATAGCGCACCAGCCATTCTGCGACGCAGCAGGGCTTGTCGCCGCCATCGCGCTCGACCGTAACTTTCCAGGTTGCCTGCGCGCCTCCCTTAATCTCTTCCAGCGTTGCCAGCGTGAAGCGGCCGCGAATGCGTGCGCCGGCGGGTACGGGTGAGACGAAACGCACGCGATTCAACCCATAGTTAATGCCCATCCGCACGCCGCCAACAGACATAGAGCTTTTGCCCAGTACGCTCAACAACGAAAGGGACAGAAATCCGTGGGCGATAGTTTCTTTGAACGGCGACTCGCTCGCGGCGCGCTCCACGTCAATGTGAATCCACTGCCGGTCTTCGGTAGCCTCGGCAAACTGATTGATGCGCTCCTGCGAAACCTCGAGCCAATCGCTCGCGCCAACCACTCGGCCGACATACTCGGCGAGTTGAGCGATGCTTTCGATATGTGTAACAGGCATGCTGTCGTTTCCTCTAGTTCTGAAGATTTTCGAAGATCGTTGCCGCGCCCTGGCCACCGCCGACGCACATCGTCACCATGCCGTAACGAGATTTACGCCGTCTCATTTCTCCGAGTAATTGCACCGTGAGCTTGGCGCCTGATGCGCCCAGCGGATGTCCCAGGGCAACGGCGCCGCCGTTTACATTGGTGCGCTCGTCGTCTATTCCGAGTTCACGCATCACCGCGATGGCCTGACACGCAAACGCCTCGTTCAGTTCGATCAGATCGATTTCGTCCAGCGCGAGGCCGGCAAGCTTTAGCGCCTTCGGCACCGCCACGACTGGTCCCATTCCCATAATCTCCGGCGGGACACCGCCGACGCCGTATGAGACGAAACGCGCCAGCGGTTTGAACCCGAGTTCCTCTGCGCGCTCACGCGACATCACCACAACCCCGCCGGCGCCGTCAGATGTTTGGCTGGAATTGCCTGCAGTGACGGTGCCCTTCACGTGAAAGACAGGTCGCAATTTGGCCAGCGCCTCCGGCGTTGTATCAGCGCGCGGCCCCTCGTCCGTATCGAACGTCAAATTACTGCTCCGCGCGCCCCCGTTCTCTCCGACCTCATTTATCTCGACCGAGAGCGGTACGATGCCGTCGTCTTTGAAGTGACCGGCGGCTTGCGCTGCCAATGCGCGCTGATGGCTGCGGTAAGAGAAGGCATCCGCCTCTTCACGAGTGACGTTGTACTTGCGCGAAACGTTTTCGGCGGTCAGGCCCATGCTGAGGTAGGCGTCCGGATGGTGCTCGACCAGGTATGGATTCGGTCTGAATCTCGTGTTGCCGCGCAGCAAGCTCATGGATTCCGTGCCACCGGCGATTATGCATTGGGCCATGCCCGCCATGATGCGCTCGGCGGCCATCGCGATGGTCTGTGAACCGGAAGAGCAGAAGCGATTGACCGTCACCGCCGGCACCGCATAGGGTAAGCCGGCGCGCAACGCTGCGATGCGGGCGACGTTCGCGCCCGATTCACCTTCGGGTGTAGCGCAGCCCATGATCACATCATCAATAGTCTCCGGCGGCAGTTCAGGAAGGCGTCGCAGCAGGTCCTCAATGACGGCCGCTGCCATATCATCTGGCCGCGTTGTGCGCAGCGTGCCTCGCGGCGCCTTGCCAACGGCGGTGCGCACGCCGGCGACGATAACAGCTTCTTTCATGGGGATCCTCTCCTTTATCGAGACCATGGAAACGCGGTTCGCGGCTCTGCCGCTTGATGTGCGGAAAGCCTGTGGCTTTCCGTCGGCGCCCTAAAAGATCTTTTAGGAGGCTATGCCCTGGCGTGCATAGACAGAGGCCTAGCCTCAAAACTCATAATAAAGGTTTAGCGGAAAGGCGAAGCCTTTCCGCACATCAGGCGGCACAGCCGCGAACCGGAGTTTCCACACCGTCTCTATCGCTACAGATTTTGTAACCACTCCTACGGTCACGGACGAAACAAAATGCAGGTCGCCGTGCCGTGCGCGTAGAGCTTTCCGTCTTCATCGATGATTCTGCCTTCGGCGGTGGCCACCCGGCCGCCGGCGTGAATCACGTTCGCTTCGCACCGCAACTCTCCGCGCTCGCCTCTGATAGGGCGGACGTAGTTAACTTTCATTTCCAGCGTCGTGAACGTTTTGCCGGCAGGCATCATGGAGTTGATCGCGCAGCCGAGAGCTGAATCAAGCAACGTAGCCGCCAGGCCTCCATGCGCGATGCCCAGTCCGTTGTAGTGATGCTCATCCGGCTGGATGGCAAAAACCGCACGCCCCTCGCTCACCTCGACGAGTTTGAGACCCAGCAATTGGACCATTCCCGACGGCGGCAACTCACCCGTCAGCAACTTGCGCAGGTACTCGATGCCGCTCATTGTGCGGCGTGGTGCGTCGGGTGAACGTAATTCTTCATCCACAGTCTGCGTCATTTTTTAGTGTCGCGTTTCAAAAGTTTGCGTAATAAATGGCGCTTCGGTCCGAGGGCTGTTTCTTCAGTCCCGGAGGGACGAAATGTTTATAGCCGAAGAATCCGAAAAGACATTAAAGCTCCGAAGGAGCGCAATGTTCTCCGGTAGCCAGGAGATTTCGCTGCTCTGCAGCTTTAAGCGGGTGCGGTGCTCCGGTTCTATAAACATTTCGTCCCTCCGGGACTGAAGAAACAGCACGTCCCAACGATAGCGCCCTTTGTTACGCGAACTTTAGGGACGGGACACTAGTTCAGGTTAACTTCAAATGGCATCCGAAAAGCTAGTTTCGCAACGGCTTGCCGGTTTCCAGCATGTGCTTGATGCGTGCGAGTGTCTTTGGTTCACCGCACAGCGACACAAACGCCTCGCGCTCGAGATCGAGAAAGTGTTGTTCGTCGACCCACTGGCCCGAAGAGAGGTTGCCGCCGCAAAGAATGTAAGCGACTTTGCCGCTGACGTGCAGATCGTACTCACTTATGTAGCCTCCCTGCTGCATCACGTAAAGACCTGCGCGCAACGCTGCCAGAGCGTCGCGGCCGCCAGCGTAGCAAGACTTACCTTTCGGCGGAGCCGTGTAGCCGTCGGCAAGTTCGAGCACCTGCCGCCTGGCCTCAGCAATTTGATGATCGCGATTCATGACAATGTGATCACTATTGGTAAGAAAGCCAAAGGAACGCGCTTCGGCGGCACTGGTCGAGACTTTCGCCATGGCGATAGTCTGGAGTGCTTGCTGAAGAAACGGCGCCACGTCATTACCTGGTAGTTGCATCGCCGGTGAGACGATCCGGCGCACTAGTTCCTTGCAACCTCCGGCGCCGGGAACCAGCCCAACTCCGACCTCCACCAATCCCATGTAGGTCTCCGCCGCCGCTGCCGTGCGGGCTCCGGCCATAGACACCTCTGCCCCGCCGCCGAGCGTCCGGCCCGCTGGCGCAGTCACGACCGGCTTCGAACAGAAGCGCACACTCATTAAGGCGTCCTGCATCCCCTTAACGCTGCGCTCAATCGCGGCAAAGTCTCCCGCGCCCAGACCACCCGCGAGGTTTGCGCCGACGCAAAAGTCCGCGCCCTCGTTGCCGATGACCAGGCCAGTCCAGTCTTTTGCCTCGACCTCCTCGACCGCCTCGCGCAGCATTTCTCGGATATCGGCATCCAGCGTGTTCATCTTGGTATGAAACTCAAGACACAACACACCGTCGCCGAGATCGATCAAGCTTGCGCCTTTGTTCTCGCGCACCACGCGTCCGGCTGCCTTCAAGGCGTGGAGCTCGATCTTGCGAGCGTCCGCGGGTTCCGACGTGTAGGTTTTGCGCTCAGGGTCGTAGTAACTCAGCCGGCCATTGTCGGAGCGGTAGAAAGTTTCGTTACCGCCCGCAAGCATCTCGTTGACCCATGGCGCGACCGCGATGTTGTTTGCTGCCATGGCGGCCACCGTCTGCCGCACTCCGAGCGCGTCCCACATCTCGAACGGTCCCAACTCGTGCGAGAAGCCCCAGCGCACGGCTCGATCCACGTTGACGATTTGATCCGTGATCTCGGGTACTCGCCGCGCTGAGTACGCCAGTGCGTTGTAGATGGCGTGCCGCGCGAGTGCGCCCGCCTTATCGTCCCGCGCCAGCACGAATGCGATTCGCTTAGCCAGCGGCTTGATCTTCATCGCCTCGGCAATTGAGGGAATATCTGGTTCACGCCGCGCGCGATATTCCATCGTCTCGAGATCAAGCGTGAGAATGTCACCCTTGGCGCCTTTGGGCGGCCTCTTATAAAAGCCCTGTCCCGTCTTGTCGCCCAATCGCCCGCGTTCAATCTGGGTCGTCCGCAAAGTGCGCAGTTTCGAGTTACGCAGGACCTCGCGCGATTCATCGTGCTCGATCAAACCGTAAAGGTTCTCGCCCACCGAGCTGGACACATCCAAACCCACTAAATCCTGCAAGCGGAACATGCCGGTCCGCGGGCGGCCGATGAGGGGTCCCAGGATCGCGTCGGCCTCTTCAATTGTGTAGTTGTGCTCGAGGATGTAACTCAGCGTCATCGCGCCGGAGATCGATCCGAAGCGGTTACCAATAAAGTTTGGCGTGTCCTTACAGATGACCACGCCCTTGCCCAAACGCCGCTCACCAAAGGTCGTCATAAACTGAATGATTTCTGGATCGGTTTCCGGTGTCGGGATTACTTCGAGCAGCTTCATATAGCGGGGCGGGTTGAAGAAGTGCGTGCCGAGAAAGTGCGCTTTGAAGTCGGCGGAAGCCTCGGCGGCGATGGCCCCAATCGGTAGTCCCGAGGTGTTGGTTGAGACGATGCTGTGCGGTTTTCGCACCTGCTCGATGCGGGCCACCAATTCACGTTTGGCCGCAAGGTCTTCGATGATCGCTTCGACCATCCAATCGCCTTCGCCAACCCACGCAAAGTTGTCGGTGAGATTGCCGATGGTCAACAGTTCGGCCGCTGGTGACGTGAAGAAGGCGGCCGGCTTCAGCTTTTTCAAACGGTCGAGCGCAGCGGCCACGATGCGGTTACGCACCTTTGGGTGATCGAGCTTCAACCCGCGCTTGACTTCATCAGGCGATAACGCGCTCGGCGCGATGTCGAGCAGGTACACGGGAATTCCGGCGTTCGCTACCTGTGCGGCAATGCCGCCGCCCATCGTTCCCGATCCGATCACTACCACACGATTGATTGCGTAGCTCATTGTCACAATCCGCCAGTCACTTCCAATACCTGCCCCGAAACGTAGTCCGAGAGCGGTGACGAAAAAAAGAGCACCGCCCCTGCGGCCTCTTCGGGCGTGCCGCCGCGCCCCAGCGGAATCATCCTGAAAGCGATTTCGCGGTTCGCCTGCGGAATGCCGAGAGCGATGTCTGCCGCTTCGCGCACGATGCGCTCGCCAGACTCTTTAGCTTGCGTCAGTCTGGTCTCAATGAAACCGAAGGCGACAGCGTTCACCTGGATGTTGAACTGCCCCCATTCCTTAGCCAGCGTTTTAGTCACTCCGACGATCCCCGCTTTCCCGGCCGCGTAATTCGTCTGTCCCGCGTTGCCGCGCGTCCCGGTGGTTGAGCTAACGTTAACGATCTTTCGCGCGGATGCCCGGCCGTGCTCCGCCTTTTCACGCTTCGCCGTCTCGCGCAAGTATTCCGAGGCGGCGCGGATGATGCGAAAGGGCGCGGTCAAGTGGACATCGAGCATCGCCTGCCACTGCTCGTCGCTCATTTTGTGAATAGTGCCATCCCAGGTGTAGCCGGCGTTGTTTACGATGGCGTCAATCCTGCCGTAGCCGTCGAGTGTCGCCTTAATCAAATGCGGGGCGAAGTCGGCACTTGTCACATCACCGGGCACGGCCAGCGCTTCGCCATTGGCGGACTTAATCTGCGCCGCGGCTTCGTGCGTTGGATCTGAATCGATGTCAGAGAGAACGACCCTGGCGCCATGCGTGGCAAAAAGCTCAGCACAGGCCCGACCAATGCCGCGCGCCGCGCCGGTGATGATGGCCACTTTTCCTTCCAACATTTGCATGAGTTCGTCTCGTTTCTAGTGTGCTGTGTCTAAACTTCTAACTACGTATCTTGCTTTGCTCGCGCTCCGGAGGAGCGCAACCTTCTCTTACTCGCCAACCTTCTCTTACTCGCCAAATATTCCGCTCCTCCGGAGCTTTCAAGCTTTTGTTGGATTCTCGTTCTATAAACATTTGGTCCCGCCGGGACCGAAGGCCATAACGATCGAGAATAGACAAACTCATTCGATAACTCTGGAAACAGCACACTAGCTCTAAACTAACCCTTCGCCCGACTCTCCTCGCGCAAAACACGGCGGAGAATTTTTCCGACTGCGGTTTTGGGGAGACTCGCTCTGATCTCAATCTCGCGCGGAATCTTGAACTCAGCTAATCCAGTCTGACAGTGCGCTATGAGTTCTTCAGGTGTGGCGGTGGCGTCGCGCTTGAGTACGACGCAGGCTTTGACCGCTTCGCCCCGGTACGAATCCGGGACCCCGATTACTGCGGCCTCCATCACCTCAGGGTGGGTGTAGAGCACGCCTTCAACTTCGGAAGGATAGACATTGAAGCCACTGACGATGATCATGTCTTTCTTGCGTTGCACGATGTAGGTGTAGCCATCTTCGTCCATCCGCGCGACATCGCCCGTGTAAAGCCACCTGCGCCCGGCCTCGTCCTCGCGTAGCGCGATCGCCGTTTCGTCAGGCCGATTCCAGTAGCCCTTCATCACCTGCGGCCCGGCGAGGCAAAGTTCGCCCTCACAGCCTGGCGGCACTTCGCTCAAGCCGGTTTCCAGATCGACTATCTTGATGTCGGTGTCCGGCAACGGCAGGCCAATGCTGCCCGGCTTGCGGAGCCCGAGCGAAGGCGTCGAGTGGGTGACCGGCGAAGCTTCCGACAGGCCGTAACCTTCGCTCAGTGTGCCCCCGGTCAAGCGCTCGAATTGATCGATGACTTCGATGGGCAGCGGGGCCGAGCCGCTGTTGAAGGCGCGCAGTTTGTCAACGCCGTACTCCTTCGCATTTGGATGATTAAGCAAAGAAATATAGATGGTGGGTACAGCCGGGAAATAGGTGGGGCGATAATCGCGGATCGCGGTCAGCACCTCCCCAACATCGTATTTCGGAATCAGTACTTGCTGCACTCCGCCCCAGACGCCTTCGATCATGCCCACGGTAAACCCATAGATGTGAAACAGTGGAATCACCAGCAAGTAGCAACCTTCACCGCGACGCATGGCGGCGTGGGCCCACACGCAAGTCTGGATCACATTGGCGAAGATGTTGGAGTGCGTTAGCATCGCGCCCTTTGGCACACCGGTCGTCCCTCCGGTGTACTGCAGCACTGCCACGTCCTCGTCGGGGTTTATCTCAACTCGCGGCAAATCGGGTTGGTCAACGCCGGCCAGCAAGTCGGCCAATCGCAACGTGCCCTCAACCAACGGTGCTGGTGTCGCGGCGGCGGAATATTCTGCCAGCGACGTGATGATGGTGGTCTGGATTGACGTTTGATCACGGACTGCGAGCGCCAGTGGCGCGAGCGCATCCAGCGTTATCAGCGCACGCATCCCCGAATCTATTGCGACCACCAGCACCTCACGCTGAGTGTAAATCGGATTAACGTTTACCACCGTAGCGCCGAGGCGAAAGATGGCGAAGGTAGCAACAAGGTACTGCGGACAGTTGGGCAGCATGATGCCGACCCGGTCGCCTAGCGCGATGCCCAGCCGCGCGAGAGCAGTGGCGAGTTTATCTGCCTGTTCTTTGATTTGGCTGTAGGTGAGATGCGCCCCAAGGAAAGTAGTAGCGGGGTGGTCGGGCACCTCAGAAGCGGCCAGGCGCAAAATCTCGTGCAACGGGCGGCGCGGGTAATTCATATGCGCCGGCACCCAGTAGTTGTAGTGATTAAGCCACGGTCTCGAGGCGTAGACTGACTCCGTCACACTCAAAGTTGGTTGTGCTTTGCTCATAAGAGGCCGTCTGCTCAAAATGGTACTGATGCACTTTTGGGAATAAAGGTCCGACAAACTTTAAAGTCTGTGGATCCTCTATGTAATCACAGACTAAAGGAACCTCAGCGCAACCCGAAGGGTTGCGAGAAAGTAGCCGGTGGTCGGAGTCGGCGGAGACCACCGGAGAAGTCATTAGTCATGACCGCACCCCGAAGGGGTGCCAGACGTCAGGTCAACGTAAAAAATGTTTACAGCGAAGGATCTGGCACCCCTCCGGGGTGCGACCCAAATTAATATCGTATTCCCGGTGGTCTCCGCGGACTCCGACCACCGGCTACTTTCTTTGCAACCCTTCGGGTTGCTGACGTGAGTCAAATGCTATTTTCATTCTGACCTTGATCAGAGCTTCCTTTAGTTTGTCGCCAAGCTTCGACAAGCTAAAGCTTGTCGGACATCAAAAATGCACGGCTTGACTAAACGATTGTTCGGCCTCCGTCTACGACGATAACCTGGCCCGTGATGTAGTTTGAGGCGTCAGAAGCAAGGAACACGGCGACACCCTTCAACTCTCCGGCGCCGCCCACCCGAGGGATCGGATTGCGCGCTTTTATCGAAGACTCGGCTAACGGCAGAGCAGGGTCGGCAAGTCGCGAATGAAAGAAGCCTGGCGCGATGCCGTTGACGCGAATCCCTTGCCGCCCCCAGGACGCGGCGAGTTCGCGCGTCAAGCCGAACAGTCCCGCCTTGCTGGCGGCGTAGCCGGCATAGTGCGGTCCGTTAGTCGAAGCCTGCAAGCCCGAAACCGACGTTACGTTGATGATGCGCCCGTACTCACGCTTGAGCATCTCGCGCCCCGCCGCCTGCGCAAACAGAAAAGAGCCGGTGAGGTTAATGTCAATGACCTTCTGCCATTTGTTGAGGGGCATCGTTTCGGGCCGCTCGCCCCACGACACGCCAGCATTGTTTATGAGGATGTCGATCCTGCCGTACGCGGCGACAGCTGCGTCCACGACTGCCTGGACTTGCTCTGCGTTCGCCACGTCGCAGAGCATGCCTTCGGCTTTAAAGCCGCGCCCGCGAAAATCTTCGACGGTGGGCCAGAGCCATTCTTCCCGCCGCGCGCACAGCATCAGGGCGGCGCCCGCTTCAGCGAGGCCTTCGGCCATCTCCTGGCCCAGGCCGCGCGAGCCGCCGGTAACGATCGCCACGCGTCCGGAGAGATCGAAGAGCTGTTTGATGTGGGTTGTCAAAACTCTAGCGAAACTTTTTCAACGGCGTGTCTAGCCGTCCGCGCCGTCGACGATCATCCGCGCGATCCGCTCACGGTGAAAGGTGGCATCGCCGAACATCACTTCGGAGGCCTTGCTCCGTTTGTAGTAGAGATGCAGGTCGTGCTCCCAGGTGAATCCGATCCCGCCGTGTATTTGCACCCCGCGATTGCCAACTTCGCGATAAGCGTCCGAGCAATAAGCCTTCGCTATCGAAACCGCGATGCTCGCTTCTGAGGCGCCCTCAGTCAAAGCCCACGCGGCGTAATAGACGGCCGAGCGCGCGCTCTCAGTCATTAACAACATGTCGGCGCACTGGTGCTGTACAGCTTGAAACGAGCCGATGGGACGGCCGAACTGTTGCCGCGTTTTGGCGTATTCGACCGTCGTGTCGAGTACCCATTGCATGCCTCCGACCATCTCTGCGCAGAGCGCCACGGTCGCTACTTGAATAGCATGAGAGAGCGCTCCGCGCGCATCTCCGTCGGCGCCGAAAACTTCCTTGTCACTGACGCCTACGTCATTGAACGTCAATTCATAGATCTTGCGGGTCGCGTCCATTGCGGACATTGCCTTCATTTGCAGCCCATCCGTGCCACGCCCTACTGGTACAAGAGTGTGGCTCTCGCCGTTGCGGGCGACACAGATTACCAGATCCGCGATCGCCGCATCGGGCACAAAGAGCTTGCTTCCTGACAGGCGAAAGTTACCATTATCGCGTTTAGCCTTAAGCTTGATCGCATCGAGATCCCAACTGGCGTTGGCTTCAAGCTGCGCGACCGTGGCTTTCAATTCACCCGCCGCGATAGCTGCGAGATAATTCGCCTTCTGCTTTGGCGAACCCGCACGATCTATCAATGCTGCGCTGAAGAGGGTTGAGAGAAAAGGTCCCGGCAGACAGGCGCGCCCAATCTCCTCTGAGACGACCGCCATCTCCACCATTCCCAGGCCGAGGCCGCCATGTTCTTCGGGGATGATCAGCCCGGTCCAACCCTGATCGGAGATCTCTCGCCAGAGCTGATCGTCGTCGGCAGTGGCCGTTTCCATCAGCTCGCGTACCCGCGCCGGCTTACATTGGCGCGCCAACAACTCGCGCGCCGAGTCTTTCAAAAGCCTTTGTGGTTTGCTGAGATCGAAGTCCATGATTGTCAGTCGTCAGTCGTCAGTCGTCAGTCGTCAGAAGTCAGAAGTCAGAAGTCCGGTTTTTTGACTGATCTCTGACCTCTGATCTCTGACCTCTGTCTTTAGTAGCTCTTGGGCAAACCGAGCACGCGTTCGGCGATTATGTTGCGCTGGATCTCACTGGTGCCCGCTTCAATCGTGTTGCCGCGCGTGCGTAAGTAACTGTATTGCCACGTCCCGTTGTCAAAGTCCGCAAGCTGACCATACGGGCCGAATATTTCCTGTGCGGTCTGCTGCATGCGCTGGTTCCATTCACTCCAGTAGAGCTTCTGGATTGAACCTTCCGGGCCCGGAATGCCGGTCTTGCTTAACGAAGTCAGAGCGCGGTTGGTATTTAGGCGAAGGATCTCCAGTTCGAGGTAGGCCTGCGCCAGCTTTTGCCTGATGATCGGATCTTCGCTGGCGCGGCCGCCGTTGCGCTCGACAGTATGAGCGCGACCGATCAAGGCCTCGAGGTTACGCTTGAAAACAACCTGCATTCCCGTTCCGAGATTCGCGCGCTCGTTCATCAGCGCGGTGATGGCCGTGGTCCAACCCCGGTCCACCTGGCCGAGCACTTGCGCGGCGGGCACGCGCACGTTGGAGAAGAACACTTCGTTAAAGCCTGAGTCTCCGGACATCTGTCGCAATGGCCGCACTGAGACGCCTTCACTGCGCATATTCAAGAGCAAGCAGGTGATACCTTTGTGTTTGGGCGCCGCGGTATCCGTGCGCACCAGCAGCAGGCACCAATCCGCCAACTGCGCCAGGCTCGTCCAAATCTTTTGACCGTTGATGACAAAGTCGTCGCCGTCACGAATTGCCCTGGTGCTCAGTGAGGCGAGATCACTGCCCGCGTTCGGCTCTGAAAATCCCTGACACCAGATCTCTTCACCAGAGAGAATCGGCGCCAGGTAGCGTTCCTTTTGCTGTTCAGTACCCATCGCGATTATGGTGGGACCAACCAGCGAGAGGCCGATCGTGCCGATCAGTTGAGGAGAATTGGCGCGCGCCAACTCTTCCTGAAAGACTGCTTGCTCCATCAGCGACACACCGCGGCCACCGTATTGCTGCGGCCAGGAGATACCCGCCCAGCCACCTTCGTAAAGCTTCCGCTGCCAGTCGCGCAGGTAGGCGAGGTAATCCGATCGGTCTTCCGAATTCGTGTTACCCGTCCACTCAGCCGGGGCGTTGTCCGCCAGCCAGGCGCGGAATTCGTCTCGGAACTCCTGCTCACTCGATGTTAAGTTTAAATCCATATGGATGGCTTCACCTGGTCAGTTTCCCACCACTCGCAGCCTTGGTGGTGCGGCGCCTACCTGGGCGGGCAACAACCCGTTCAGAGCAATCCTGGCGATTTCCTCGGCAACCTGTTCCTCAGTGAGAGCACCGTCTTGCCGGAACCAGCGAGAGAGCCAATGAATCATTCCGAGGAGGCTGAAGGTGGCTACCGTGGTATCCACGTCCTGCAACATGCCCTCCGCCTTGAGCGTGTCCAGGACTGCACGCAGACGATCGAAATGCGCCCGCTTACGGCGGGTAATTTTTCTATACTGCACTGGCGTGAGCGCCGTGATCTCGTCAACGAGAACGGTGATCGCCCCGTCCCCGCGGGTTACCAACCGCGCGTGGCTGGTGATAATAAAGCGGAGCCGGGCGGCGGGATCGGCGATTGAGTGCGCGGGGTTCACCACTTCTTCTTCAAGTTGATCCAAACCGAAATTCATGATGTCGAAAAGCAATTCTTTCTTGCCGTTGATGTAGTGGTAAAGGCCTGCCTTGGTCATGCCGAGCGCGTTAGCGATGTCGTTGATTGACGTAGCATCATACCCTTTGCGCAAAATAATTTGGGCTGCTGTACGGTAAACTTCGGCCAGCCGATCCTCATTGGGGGCCGGTTTCTTTTGAGCTCTCATCTCGTCATCATCCTCGAAAGGGTAAAGAGGCGACCAACCTTCCCCCACCAGCGTCGCAGTTGATTCTTACCGACCGTCCGGTAGGTCTTATACCCCTGAACTGTGTCTCGCGTCAACAAAGACGCTGATCAATGTCTGTGATCCGCCGGTCGGGCTCTGCTTCGTCTTGATTGGGTCTGGCTCCGTGCACTCACGCCGCCGGTCAATAGTTCCAGGAGAGCAATATCGCGGATGACGGTCGTGCTCGAGCCCGTGCGGGGCTCGCGGTGGCGTCGTCGTTCCGCGGGACGTCGCTCGATTTCGGCTTCCCACTGATGGCGATAGAGCAGCCCCTTTCAAGGTGAGCTCGTGCAACTACTGTTGAGCAATACTCCATAGACATCGTTGTTCTGGCGGCGCTGAATAGACATCGTTGTTCTGGGGCAAAAGTGGCATTCCGGGAACGGTCGGCCGGGGTGCAGAAGAAACTTGACGTACTTTGTGGGCGGTGGTACTTTACCGACCGTTCGGTAGGCACACGCATACATTGACTGTCGTCTCAAGAAGCACTCAACGGGTGAGAAGGGTCTTTTACCGGCTCTGAAAGGGGCGCTAATGGTCACCAGGTCACGCCATCGACGATACGCAATTGACGCTCTAACCGTATTCATTTCCGGCGCGCCGACGCGCAGCAGACTCACTGAAATCATCTTCCGGCATCTTTCAGCCCGTTCGAGTATCAACGAACTCTGTAAATAAGTTTCGCGAAAAGGAGACGTCAGCAATGAATACCAAAGGCTTAGCTTTCCTGGCTCTGCTGGTCATGGCAGTCTGGACAGTTTCGGCGTCCGGACAGGTTGATGTGGCCAGCGCTACTCTAAAGGGCACCGTCACCGATAAGTCTGACGCCCTGGTAATGGGCGCGACGGTCACGGCGACCAGCAACGATAAGGGCATCAGCAGAAGTGCTACCACTGGCGCAGAAGGTAGTTTTCAGATTCCGCTGCTCCCTCCCGGGGCCTACAAGGTCGAGGTCGAGGCGCGGGGATTCAATAAAGCCGTCAACGAGAACGTCCCGTTAACCGTCGGCCAGAGTCTTATCTACAACGTTCAGTTGAGCACCGGTGGCGTAACCGCCCACGTGGCCATCGTGGAGGGGGGCCAGTTGATCGACGTCGAGCGCACCCAACAAGCTAATAGCATTTCAACCAGGCAGGTTGAGAATTTGCCGAACGTCGGCCGCACGTTTCAGAACTATGTTTACACCCTGCCGGGTGTTGCCAGTTCGACCGCTCCGCGAGCTCAATTTGCCAGTCGTGTTACGGGCTTTGGCACCTCCGGCCTCTCGATCGGTGGCAGCAATGGTCGCAACAATCTGATCATGGTAGACGGTGGCGAGAATGAAGCCGGCTCTGGCGCGCCCCGCTATGATGTCTCTACTGAAGCGATTCAGGAGTTTCAGGTCAATCGCAACTCCTTCTCGGCAGAGTTCGGTTTTACGGCCGGCACTTCGCTCAATATCGTGACCAAGAGTGGTACGAACAAGTTTCACGGTACCGGCTTTATCTACTACCGATCTGATGCGACCTCGGCTCGGAATGCTTTCGATACCCTCAACCCCGGACACAGTACGCCTGATCGCCAGTACTTTCCCGGGTTCACTTTCGGCGGGCCGATTGTGAAGAACAAGCTCTTCTTCTTCACCAACTACGAACGCACCAACACTGACAATGCTCGTTTTCGCACCTACACGAACGACCCATTGACTCGACCTAACGCGGCCCAGACCGCCTTGCTCGCTCAGCTTGATGCTTCGGCCGATGCGAACGTGCGGAGAATCTCAACCAATCTGCGCGCGGCGCTCACGACCACTGCGACAAGTTATCCCGCGATTTTCAAGCTCTTGAGTGATAGCCAGGGTACGTTCAATGGTCTGGCGCGCTTCAACACGTGGAGCACGCGGGTGGATTACCAGGCCACCAGCAAAGACTCGATCGGTGGGCGTTTCACCTTGACCCGAAATTTTACTAACGATATCGGCGGCAGTAACCTCGCGGCGCCTTCGTTGAGTTCTACTTTGACCACCCGCGACCAAACAGCCGTCGTCACCTGGACCCACACCTTTAGTAATAATGTGATCAATCAGATGCGGGCACAATTCTCGCCCCATTTTGTGAACAACACCCTCCCGCCCGAGCCAGCCGTGACGGGGTTAGTCGTATCGGGCCTGGCAGGCTTCGGGCGGTATTTTGGCGCCCCTTATCAGGTCTCTCAGGATCGCTATCAGTTCGAAGACAACGTCACCTGGCTGCGGGGCCCCCACACATTCAAGTTTGGCGGGTCGTATCGTCCCGCCAAGTACAATTTCCGGAATGATCTCTGGTTCGCCGGCGAATGGCAATTCCAGGCTAGCGCCGCCTACGCAGTCGCGCTGGCGGTGCCGGTGGCGGATCGCGCTGCCCTTGCCGCGGCTGCACCGACTGCGGCCGGAGTACAGTTGAACCCTCTCCAAAATCTGGATCTGAATCTGCCTTTCCTCTATCGGCAGGGATTCAACAATCCAATTTGGGAAGGTACGGGCCATTACATCGGCGGCTTTGCTCAGGACACCTGGAAAGTTAATCAGCGGCTGACTCTCGATCTTGGTGGCCGGATCGATTGGGATGGCGAGCCGCAACCAGTGCCACGTCACGCCTACTTCTCGCCGCGAATTGGGTTTTCATGGCAAGCGACGGCAGATGGCAAGACGGTGGTGCGCGGTGGTAGTGGGCTTTTCTATTCGCCCATCTATTTTCAAATTCCTGGCTACACCAGCGTCCTGAATGGCAGCGGGACGTACATCAACCAGATTTCCAAGAGTCCTGCAACCCCTGCCTCAAGTGGCGGCACCGTAGCCGCGCTTTATCAAAATGGTGTCAGCGGAAACGCGGCCTGCAACATCCCCGCGGGAACGTTGCCATTTGGCGTATTGACCCAGGCGCAAGTTAGCTGTCTGGGAACTCCGATTGGGCCCACCGCGGTCGGCCGGGTGCTCTTTGAATTGAATCCCGACTACAAGAACAACTACGCAATTCAGGCCAACATCGGCTTGCAGCGGGAGATCGTCAAGGACCTCAGCATTGAAGTCGCCTATCAGATGTATCACGGCCTGCACCTGCAGCAGCCGGTACCTCTCAACTATTGCGAGGCAGGCACGCCCGGCTGTGTCGCGACTGCGGCCAACCTTACCGCCATGTCGCAACGGGACCCCCGCCTTGGTCCGCTGTATCGAGCCTGCGGCGCGGACACCACCTGCGGGCGCGTCAACGATGCCGGCATTACGCAGTTTACGGATTACCAGTCACGAGGCAGTTCGATCTATCACGGCATGACCGCCTCGTTGACAAAGCGCTTCAGCAATCACATCTCCTTCCAGGCCAACTACACCTGGAGCAAGGCGCTTGATGATAATACCGACTTCAACTCTGCCTTTGCTCCTCCGTTCCCGTCGCGGCTGTTCACCGAACGGTCACTGTCGGCGTTCGACATAAGGCACAACTTTGTCTTCAGCGGTGTCCTGGAAACCCCTTTCAAGTCCGGACCAGGGCACAACTTCGCTTCGCGCGCCTTCGCTAATGTCACGATCAGCCCGAGCATCTTCATCCGCAGTGGCATACCCTTTACACTGCGGACCGGCGTGGACACCAATGGTGACACGCGTGCCGGCACAGATCGACTTTTCACCATCGCACGCAACACCGGAATCGGACCGAACTACCGCAGCGTCAACACGCGCCTCAATAAAGCATTTCACCTGAACTCTGATGGCTCGATGCGGATCGATGTTAGTGTCGACTTTGCGAATATCTTCAACCGCACGAACTTCGCCGCGGTCAACGAGGTGCTCCCGGTAACGGTTGGCACTACCGGAGTATTGACGTTTCCGAACGCTTTGGCGGCGTCGGACTATGCCGCAGCTGCCAGTAACAATCGGCTGACCGGGCGCCGGGACCGCTTGCTGAGTGACCCTCTGGGGTTCACGTCCGCGTCCAACCCCCGGCAGATCTTGTGGGGAGTGAAATTTGTTTTCTAAGCGCGTGCGTCGGCAGCCTGACCGAAGTGATCTAACTATCTGATCTTACGGGCCAGGTAACTTCTAATATCACAAGCAATTCACTTGAGGGGCCGAACGGCCCCTCCCTTTTTGCCTGAGTAGTTTAACTTCTCTAGCCACCGGAAATTAATTTCTCCGCCGGAAAAATGTAGTACGCGTTAACTGCGACTCCGTTCGGATTTTTGACACGTAAACGAAGCTTTAGCTAATCCAGTCATTTCCAGCGAGTGATAGTCTTTTGACCGGACGGATCTCGGCGGTGGCTACAGGCGCTCGACTGGCTGCTCCAATAGCCAATCGAGTCTCATTGCATGGGACGGTGAACCGATGGATCTCCTGGTACGCCTACAAAAGCCGGCGCCGGGATTCGAGCGGAACATTATCCCTGGGTTAAGGTCGGTCTGTAACCAGTGCCTTCCGTAACGGCGAGGGATGACGGACGAACGCGGGAGGTTGAAATGTCAAAACGAATCCGGCAAGCTGGGCGAGCTTCGATACCAGATCATCCGAGCTAATCGGCTTGGCAATATGCATTTGGTAACCTGCGGCGAGCGCGCGTTCACGGTCTTCTTCACGGGCATAAGCAGTAAAGGCGGCCGCGGGCGTATGTCCACCCTTTTCGGGCGGTAGCGCGCGCACCTTGCTTATTAAAGTGTATCCGTCTTCGTCGGGCATCCCAATATCGCTCAGTAAGATATCCGGTCGCCATTGTTCCAGGAGCTCCAGCGCTTCGCGAGCGCTTCCACAAGTCTTTACTTCAGCCCCGCTGCGGGTGATGGAGTGACGAATTAACTCGCGAGTATCCGTCTCGTCATCAACGACCAACACCCGCAACCCCGCGAGCTTTGAGGAGTCAGCACCGTCGTGGTCACCCCTATGACTTATGGATCGAGGTTCAAGTCTCGTCGAAATCAGCGGAAAAGATGTCATGAAGGTCGCTCCCGAATTCACTCCCTGGCTCTCCGCGTTGACGGTCCCACCGTGAAGCTCTACGAGATGGCGCACGATTGCTAAACCCAGGCCCAATCCTCCAAACCCTCGGGTTGTGGAACTGTCGGCCTGGCGAAAACGATCAAAGACATGTGGCAAAAAATCTTTGCTGATACCCTTGCCGGTGTCGGCTACAGTGAGTTGGGCATGAGTGTCGCCGTAGTCGAGGCGCACCTCGATGCGGCCACCTTCCGGCGTGAATTTCACGGCGTTTGACAACAGATTCCAAATCACCTGTTGCAGACGCGCAAAGTCCCCTGACATTGCTCGCACTGCCTGGGGATGGCTGTATGTTAGCTGGATCGATTTGGCATCAGCCGCCGGGCGCACCACACTTATTGCCGCTTCAGTTACAGAAGAAAGATCCATTGGTCGGACATCAAGATGGAGCTTACCTGAAATAATGCGAGAGACGTCCAATAAGTCATCGATGAGTTGTGTCTGAATTCTGGCATTACGCTCAATCGCTTTTGCGGCTTTATTAACAACCTCATCTGCGAGTTTGCTTTCATTAAGCAAACAGGCCCAACCATAAAGTGCGGTCAGAGGGGTGCGCAACTCGTGTGAGAGCGTCGCCAGAAATTCATCCTTCATGCGATTGGCGGCTTCCGCCTCGGCTCGGGCGCGTTGTTCGCGCAACAATAATTGGTCACGCTGTTCCTCGGAGCGTCTGAGATCGGCAACATACTTCGACAGTTCCTCGACATGACGTTGGGCCAACCCGGCCTGTGCCTCTGAAGCTTGCAGGTTTTTCAGATAAATGTCGTAAGTGAAATATATGATCACTACTATGGGAACAGTGGCGAGGACTGCATAGAAGCCATATACGTGAACCAGATGGGTGATGATTCCCGCGGCGGACGCGCCGGCGAAACATGTAATGGAAGTCCAGAGATAATACTTCTTCCATGTTTGCCAGACAGACTCGTTAATCTTATAGGATTTTTCGACGGCGATTAGTGAGGTGTTCGTGAAGTACTGAACCAGAGCCATCGTGCAAATCGCCCCCAGGAAATTAACGGAATTGGTGGCAGTCACTATTTCCGTGGGCGATCCAAAGAAGACACGGAGAACGGTCGCTGTGAGAGAGGTCGAAATCGCCAAGACGGCAGCGTTCAACAGAACCGTCCGCGGTTTTCTGCTGATCTGTAGAGTTGCGCAAACGCCTTCCAGGGCTGACATGAGCACCGCAGCCTCGCCACCACAGAGCAGTATGGTTAAAAAGAGGAATGTATCACCCAGAGTTACGCGTCCACTCACTCGAGGAATCCGGACTGCGGCTTGCGAACTAATGGCCACCATCACGGCGAGCACGAGGAATCGAAGATCGAACTGCTTCCATGGAAGTCGGCTTGCCGAGAATAAGATCATCAACCACCCAGCCACCACAACTGACCACATGTATAGTCTGGCAAACTGAGGGTTCGCTTCCTGGATCCTGGAGAATGAATCGTGGTTCAACTCGTCGAGAGTTAGTCTGGTTGCGTACATGCATTTGCCTCCATCGGACTAATTACCCACGGGAAAACCGCTTGATCAATTTGTGGAAGGTAGCCAATTACCGTTGTCGTACACTCATTAGTCCACGCAATCGGTTCCATCGTCCACCTGCAATGGCATTGAGCACGTCGGATCGCCATCGACGGTGGCGGCCTGCGCCTGCAAGATCATGTCTCCGGTAATTACACCATCCCCGGTGATTACACCATCCCCGGTGATCACACCATCACCCAGAAGATCGCCGTCGCTCAGGCTCGCCGCGGCGCCGAATAAAGCGCTAATGGGAAGGAATGGGATGCCGTCACCGGTGATGACGCCGTTGCTTGTCATGATCTGGTCGCCGGTAATGACGCCCGCAGAGATCATTGTCGTGTCGCCTGTGATGACTCCATCTCCGGTGATGACGCCGTCGCTCAGCAGGGAACCGGGTCGATAGATCAGTTGATAAGTTGTGATCAGATCAACGCCGGTGGCGTAGGTATAATTGAGAATAATGCCACGTGACCAGCCGAAGGTTTGACCGGCGATCGCTGTCTGTGGCACCGGTAAATCGCTGGTGGTCAGCAGGGGATCTCCCAGCGGAGTACTTCCCGTGAGATCCGTGCGTACCACGCGGGCGAGCCGTACTGCGCCTTCTATATTTATCTCACCTGCACCCTGCTCGAGCATGTTGAAGCCGGCCAGGGGCTGCGCCGAATACGTAAGTAAAGCCTTCAACAAGTTTGGCGTCAGCGTGGGATTGACTTGTAACATCAACGCCGCAGCGCCCGCGGCGACCGGCGTCGCCATCGATGAACCGTTCAGGTACATCATCTTTCGGTTATCGAAAAAACTGATGCCGGCGTCCAATTGAGGATATTCCGTTACGAGCAGGTTCTGTCGTGCTTCTGCGGCTACTATCTTGTTGCCAGGCGCAACCAAATCAGGCTTTATCAGATTATCGTAATGCTTTACCCCCGCATCGTCGGTCCAATACGCGCGCGTGGGTCCGCGCGAACTATATGATGTAACCGTATCATCGTTGCGCTCATCGGTGCCGAAAGTGTTTGCAGCACCTACCGTGATTGCCGACGGCTCGATGCCGGGCGAGTGAATGTGTCCATAAACCTTATTCCCGTTTCCATCGATTCCATTGTTTCCCGACGCCGCGACCACGACTATGCCGGAGTTGGTGAGGCTGCGCACAGCCTGACAAACAGGATCATTGAGGTATGAATCCACGGCCGGCATGCCGAGCGACATGTTAACGACCCGGATGTTATATACGTTTCGATTGCTCGCCACCCAGTCGAGCGCCGTGAGGAGCCAGCTTGTCGAACCCACGCCCTCCGAATTCAGCACGCGCAGATTGATAATATTCGCATTTGGCGCGATGCCGAGGTACTCACCATCCGAGACCCGGCCATTGCCCGCGGCTATTGAAGCTACATGCGTGCCGTGGCCGTAAGGATCATCAGTGCGTCCTTCGTTCGTGAAATCCTGGCTGGCAATCACGCGAGGGTTGCTTCCGTTATTAAAGGCTGTGTGATCGGCATCTATGCCAGAGTCGAGCACGGCGATTCCAATACCAGTCCCATCGACGCCGTCGATCGTCGAGCAGTTCCAGGTGCGGACCGCATCTGCGCCAGTCGTTACGGAAACATGGCCCAGAGTCCTCACCTCGCGATTCAAGGAGACATAGGCAATATCTTGCCGGTTCGCAAGCTCAAGCGCGGCCTTTGCTGAGATCGTAACTGCACGAAGGCGAAAGTTCTGAAATTGGCGTTCGTTGCTGCCACCCGAATTCTGGACCGTCGATTCAAGCGTAGTGTTCCATGAATTTACAGGTTGAATAATTACGCGCACCCGGTCATTGCCCCGCCCGCTATTCACCTTGTGTTTCAGGTCAGAGGATGCCTTACGGCGATTACCCGTGGCTTCCGCATGAACAACGGTCTTTTTTGGGAATAGTTGCGGCCAGACTGGTAATAAGAAAGCCGTAACCAAAAAGGCGGACAGAAGGGTTCGCTTCATGGGGTACTCCAAAGGCATATCTCGCGATCCATTTGAGTTATGGGTCGCCGGCTCGTCACTCGCGTGAAGAACCAAAACTTGAAGGGATCCTTTGGAAAACCGGGGCAGTGGCTTGTCGGGGCGTGGGATTGTAACAAAGGCAGACGCATCGTGCAACGCAAAAATAAACAAGCTGATGCGCTTCCAAACTCCGCATCAGTGCGATAGTCACGGGCGCCGTGGACGACCACATCTGCTTTGTTGGACGCCGCGGGCCACAAGATCCCCGGGCAAAAGGTTACGCAAACCGATCTAACTTGACCGCGCGCTGTCAGCTTGATGCGCTAACCCAGCGGTTAACTACTGTCCCGTGAAGCCGGACGTGTTGGCGGCCAGGTTCCGTCAGAGTGCCTGGCTCAAATCCGATCCCGTCTATGACGACTTGCATGCGGGGCGTCAGTGATCACGGTTCTGGCGCTTACTCATTTGGCTGTTTTGGGCTCTTGAAATCCCGTGGCCACATCGAATAAAATTTGGACTCTGACCAGGCGATTTGGTTGCGCTTCAAACGCTACCGCAGCATGGAGATTTACGCATGTCTGTAATCGCAAGACCTAGTGAGCCAGCTCAAAACCGGCTGCTCGGCGTGCTTCCAAGCGCCGAGTATGAGCGTCTGCATCCACACTTGGAGCAAGTCTCGTTTTCGCTCGGTGAAGTCGTCTACGAATTCGGCGGCCACTTGGATTATGTCTTCTTCCCTACCAACTCAATCGTCTCTTTGCTTTACACCATGGAAAACGGTTCGAGCGCTGAAATGGGTTTGACCGGTAATGATGGCGTGGTCGGTATTGCCCTCTTTATGGGAGGCGGCACCATGCCCAACCGCGCCGTGGTACAGAGTGCCGGTAGTGCTCTTAGGATGAAGGCAAAGACCTTGCAACATGAATTCGCGCTGGGTGGAAAATTCCAGCAATTGTTGCTGCGCTATACCCAGGCATTGATTACTCAGATCTCACAAACGGCTGTTTGCAATCGTCTTCACTCGGTGGAGCAGCAACTTCGCGGCTGGCTGCTGCTGAGTCACGACCGTGTAAAGGGAGACGAGTTGATCATGACCCAGGAGCTGATCGCCGACATGTTAGGCGTACGCCGCGAAGGTGTGACAGTGGCTGCCGGTCGTCTACATGATGCCGGCGCAATTAGTTACGTTCGTGGCCACATTACGATCGTCGATCGCCAGAAGCTCGAAGAGACTGTCTGTGAGTGTTATCAGGTGGTCAAAGAGGAGTTCGATCGGTTGCTGGGATAAGCCTTCCTTGCGTTAAGGCCCTTTCTAAAATGTGTATTAACGGTGCAGGACTTGCGAGGGTGTGGTCCGCATAGGAAAGCGAGCTGAAAAATGACAGACGAAGAGACGGATAAGATCATCGAGTTGGTGTTGGCAGACCCAACTGCGGGCCTAAAAGCTTATACCGCGCTGACCGTGGAAGAAAGAAAGCAAGTGCTTGAAAAAGCGCAGGACGAGCGCTTCAACCAGATCGTGGCAGAGGCCGATGCTGAGAGCGTTACGGACTAGGAACGTGATCATGTGTTGGGCCAGCACCCCCGAATCAGCAATGGGCGATTGGCAACCGGCTGGGAGTGGATGATCGGGCCCCAATACTCTTCAATGCCGATGCTTACTATGTTTTATGAGGTGCCGAGGCTTGGCGTTTCGCTCGGCAAGGCTGGCTACAAGTGATGTCAACTCGGCGGGCTCGACCGGCTTCGGAATGTGCATTTGGTAGCCAGCCAGGAGCACGCGTCTGCGGTCTTCGATTCCGGCATAAGCTGTCAACGCCGCAGCTGGAATTCCTCCTCCCCGCTCTGCCGGAAGCTGGCGTACTTTGTTGATCAGCCAGTAGCCGTCCATCTCAGGCATTCCGATGTCGCTTACCAGTACGTCGAATGGTTGTCGCTCCATTTCTTCCAGAGCTTCAATGGCCGATCCAAAAGAGACCACTTCGGCGCCGCGCGCCATCAACGCCGCCGCAACAAGCTCGCGGGAGTCCCGTTCATTATCGACTACGAGCACCCGCAGACCGTCAAGCGATGGCGATGAGTCGGTCGGGCTATTACCTTCGATAATTGGATGCGAAGTCTTTTCTATATCGCTAATGTCGGGCGGTAGGCTCGTCAACGGGAGCATCACCTTGAAGGTGGTGCCCTCTCCTTCACCCGGACTCTCAACCGTCACCATCCCGCCGTGCAGTTCAACCAACTGGCGCACGATGGAGAGCCCGAGTCCAAGCCCGCCATGCCTTCGTGTGGTCGACGAGTCGGACTGACAGAAGCGATCAAAGACGTGGCGTAGAAGCTCTGGATCGATGCCTTGCCCCGTATCACTGATGGTGATTTCAACCTGGGAGTCGCTGCGCTCCAGCCGCACTTCCACGCGCCCGCCTTGGGGTGTGAACTTGATCGCGTTGGATAAGAGATTCCAGATAATTTGCTGGAGCCGGTCGGGGTCGCCGGAGATCGGGCCTATTCGCGGATCAATTTCAGTCTGGAGATGGATCTTTCTGGCATCTGCTGCGGGCCGCACGCCTTCAACGACCGCTTCGATTATCCGGTCCATTTCAACCGAGCGTACGTCGAGGCGAAGCTTGCCCGTGATGATGCGCGAGATGTCAAGCAGATCGTCAATGATCTCTTTCTGCGCGCGGGCGTTGCGCAAGATGGTCTCAACTGCTCGGGTTGATTCTTGCTCGTCGAGATTGCCGCTTGTGAGCATTTGTGACCAGCCGAGAATCGCGCTCAGCGGCGTACGCAATTCATGTGACACAGTGGCGAGAAACTCATCCTTGATGCCGTTCGCGGCATCAGCTTCCGCGCGTGCCGCCTGCGCGCTGGCCAAAAGCAGCCTGCGTTCTTCCTCCGCGTGCTTGCGGTCGGTGACGTCCCGGATGTTGCATTGAATGACTCGATGACCGTCTTCTTGATAGACGTTGCTGACAAATTCCACTTCCCGGAGCTTTCCGTCAGTCGTTTGGAGCGGCAGGTCCTCGAAGCGAAGATAGCCTTTCATCTGCAACTCTCTAAAGGCTTGTTGGCTTGCCGCCTTATCGCTGAACAGACCAATCTCCCAAAGCTCTCTCCCCAGAAATTCGTCGCGTGAGTAACCCAACAACTCCATCATAAATGGATTCACGTCGGTGATTCTTAGAGAGGCGGCATCAAGAATGAGTATGCCATCTCGGGCGGACTCAAAGAGTCGCCGGTAACGAATCTTAGAAGTTCGCAGCCCTTCTTGCGTATGCTTGGGCGCGGTGGTGTTACCGGTCTCATTGGGCAGGCCGGCGAGCAACTGGCTTTCACTCAGCACAACTCGTTTTGGGGATAGCATCGGGAACTCCTTCGGTTTTGATAGCGTTGCCAAGACATACGGCGCAAATTCAATCGATCGCTGGCAGATTTTGATTTGCGGGTCCGTTGATCACACAGCCATAGGCGTCGAATCGGGAGCCGTGGCACGGGCAATCCCAGGTCTTCTCTAACGAATTCCAATCGACGATGCAGCCCAGATGTGGACACACGGCCGAACGCTCGTGCAGCTTATCGTTTTGGTCTTTAAATGCCGCAACCTTGGTTAAGCCGCGACGCACGATAGCGCCCGTGCCTGGCGGAATTTCGCCCGCGTCCTTGACCTCGCCGGGCGTGACCCAGTCGGCTAGCTGCCCGGCAACGTTAATATTCTCTTTTACAAAAGCCGGTAGCGCGCGGAGCGTTTTGCGTGACGGATCATAGAGCGGAGCCCACTCGTTTTCGCGACCCACGATCAGATCGGTGAGCAATATTCCGGCAATCGTGCCATGCGTCATTCCGTTGCCGGAATCACCGGTCGCAATATAGACGTTGTCCTTGTCCAGCGGATTGTGACCAATGAACGCCAGACCATCTATCGGCTCCAGCACTTCGCCCGACCAGTGATACTCAATGCTCTCGATCATAGGAAAGCGGGTGCGCGTCCAGCTTTCAAGCCGCGCGAAACGCTCGCCCGCGTCGTCTGCCTGGCCTGATTTATGATCCTCGCCGCCGACAATTAGGATGTCATGCTTATCATCGCCGCTGCTCTCGATGCGAATGTAGTGATAAGGATCGGGAGTGTCCCAAAAGAGCGCTTTCGTTACCGAGCCACGAGGAACGCGGGCACCCATGACGTACGTCAAATAGGCAGCTTGTTTGGTATGAATGGCGAAGAGGTCATTGACGGGCGTGTTCGTCGCCACTACTACAGCTGCGGCAGTGACAATTGCGCCGCCGCTGGTCTCAATGCGAGCGCTTTCGCCGCCTTCAATTTTACTGGCATGTGTGCCCGTGTAGATGAGTCCCTGGTCACGCGTTATTGAGCGAGCGAGTCCGGCGAGGTATTTGAGCGGATGAAACTGTCCCTGTCGCGGGAAGCGAATGCAAGGTCCGGTATCGTAGAAATCGAGAGGCGCCCGCGGGAGCAATTCCGTATCAGTCAATCCCGCGCGATGCAACGCTGCCAATTCTCGATCCAGTATCTCGTTCGACTCGCCAGGCGGAACGAAGAGATAGCCATCGAGTCGCTCAAACTCACAGTCAATGCCTTCCTCTTTGACTATGGTCTCAATGCGAGCAATCGCCGCGCTGTGGCTTTCTGCGGCCAGCCGAGAGCCTTTCTCTCCGTGCAGGTGTTCAAGTTCGAAGAAGCGATCGTCGAGCGCGTTTACCAAGTGGGCCGTCGTCCTCCCGGTCATGCCACCTCCGATTGGCCCATCGTCAAGCACGATCGCGCCTTTGCCTTCCTGCGCTAGCAGATACGCAGTAGTCATACCGGCGATTCCAGCCCCGATAATACAGACATCTGCGGACGCGTCTTTCAAGAGCTCGCCTTCGGCTGGAATCTCCGCCGTCGTCGCCATCCAGATCGAAGTTGTCGCCCCTGAATCGCTTTTCATCATTATTCGGTCCGTCTCAGACCGTCTCTCTCGTGGATATGACCGTCCGCAAAAACCAATGCCCTGGTGCGCTCTACTTTCTGTTGCGACTGCTTACTAGCCCGAAACTGAAATCTGATTGTCGACTGACTTCACGCCTCGAACAGCTTTGACGATCTGCTCAGCCTTCGCTTTTGTGGCTGCGGAATTGACTGTTCCAGTTAAGACGACTCGCGCGTCCGTGATCGTCATAACTACTCCAGCCATATTCGAATCCTCGGCCAGCCTCCTGGTGGCAATGTCCTGCATATTCGCGTCATCATTCGCGCTGGTGTTCAGCCTCTCACTTGGCTCGGCAGGTTGCTGAATGATCACAGGTGCTTGTTGCGCCGGTTGCTGAATGATCACAGGTGCTTGTTGCGCCGGCTGTTGAACTATCGTAGTCGGCGGCGGTGCTTGACTGGTTGCCTCCAGGTTCGCGTTTCGGTTGGCTGATTCGTTCGCGTTCCGGTTGCTGACTATGTAGAGAACGATGGCGATGGCCGCAATCGCGATCACCGCGACGATAGCAATTGTGCCCGTCGAGGAGCGCGGTTCTCGCGGGCCTCTCTCCGTTCTTTCAGTTAGAACCTCGCTTCGCTGGTAAGGGCTATTTACCACGACGTGCTTTTGTACTGTTTCTTCATTGGAATCCATGAGTTTTCTCCTTACTTGATATCAACTGATTAGATGGGCCACCTTGCCTTTGCATGACAGGTTTGGACACATATGAGCATACCCAAAGTCGTTAGATGGATGACTAACATTACATTTCTCCTTCTTGTTTGCAGTCTTCGAGCTCCTGGCAGGAACAAACGGCACAAGAAAGAGGGTCGAGGGCCTGGTCTCGGGTGTCGAGAGCGATGTGTCTAGAGCGACTGGAGCGACTAGTCTATAGCTCAAGAAAATGGCGGTCTGTGCGCCAGCACACAAAGCCGAAGATGGTGAAAAGGATCATGAGGGTCTTAGATCCGGAAAAATGGCCGCCCTCTGAGATCTGGTCGTGGAAGGCATGAACACCGAGCCATCTAAAGAAGAAGAACGGCAAGACCTCGAGCCTAAACCCGAGGTCGAATTTTCCGTCGACCCAAACAGATGGTCCACGGCAGTGCAGTCGTGGGTTAGTGAATTTCAATAGCATCGTAAACGGCGAATCGCCGCCAGCTTTCGACAGTCTGTTCAAGTGATGCACTGGACGTTAAACCAGGGAGCCGCTCTGAGTTCCATCTGTAAGGGCAGCTGAAGGTTTTCCTAAGCAGGTCCGAACTTAGCGACTCGGTAGACGTCGATTCCCCCCTTCGGCACCATCAACCATTTGAAAGGCCGCGTAAAAACGCGGCCTTTCACATTTTATTAGGCTTCTTCGCCATTCTGCGGATTACACTATTTACACTGTGTACCCTGTTTACACGTACTTGTGACTCCGTTGTGACACGAAAAATGGAGGTTACCTCCCCACTAAGACTCCTTCGTATTCTTTCTCGTTAGTTTTCGATGAATTGGTGCGGCGAATTTATGCGGCACATAGTCCCCATTTCTACTCTTCTTACCGTTGCAGCAACAAAAGTGCGCCTGCGATCACTTTGATGAAACTCACGCTTACGTCATAAGAAGGCTGTGGTTTGCGAGCCGCGCGGACAAGCTCCATCTACGGTATAGGGCGGTCCAACTTTCAGTTCTTCACAAACCAAGTTTGCGTCCCCGTGAACGCCACCCGTCTCAAGTCAAAAACATTCTTCGACTCCCAAGCTGGTAAATACCGGTTCGAGCTCCGTCGCCCGCTCCACTCAGATAGTTTTCCCAAAAGTTAGCGAACTCTAGAAACGTTCCGCAACTTCTCTCTCTCTCTGTAATCGTCAGCCTCCAGAACTGACACTTCCAATGCTTCCCACAGCTTTAAGTTAGAGTGATGATTGCTATTTCGCACTATTTCAACAGACGCGACCAGCGGCGCGATCTGCGGTGCTTATCCTTTCGATGAATGATCTTCAAGTCACGATGACGACTGGGGATCCTGAACTCACAAGTCTATCAGTCTCTTTGCCTTTAACTCAGTTGAGACAGCAAATTTACAACTGAATGCGTCGAAATGGATTTTCAGATCTGCAAGGAACCATATCTCACTTGTCGACCTCTAAATGTGTTCGCTCAACAGGCGCGTTATCTCTGTCGCACCATGTCTTGAAAGGGCCTATAATTCTGACCACTTGAGCGAGATGTGAATTATGGTCGCACCTGAGATAGTGAAGTTAAAAGGTGATGTAGAGCTTATCGTGCTACACGATGCCGCCGAACGTTTCGCGAAGAGTTATTCCGGCAGCCTGAGCGTGGAGTTAGACACAACTGGGTCGAATCGCCATAAGAGGCAGTGTCTCGCCAACAGACGCGCTCGCCCTCGCTAGTTTGATTGCGATCGTAATTGGAGCGATCCTCAAAACTCGGATCTGGCTCCAGAAGAAAACTTGGACCGAAACACGTCTTAGAGAAGAGATCGAAAAGGCACTTGCACGCGAAGGCGTGAAGGATTACGAGATTACCGGAATCAAGAACTTGAACTGTTTGCGGGGCGAAGGTTCGTGTCCATGCATCATCTCCGCGAGACCCACTTCAACCCGCAAAGAATATCAAATCCATATTTTTGTCGACGGAAAGATTTTCACGTTTGAGATTGTTTCGACTCCAGTTTCCTGACTGAGCATTGGCGGGTACCGTGGAGATGGAGACTTAACTCAAGATGTGACGCTGTACTCAAGAACCATGTCAAGCAATCAAGAACTCGAGGCCCTCTTTAAGCAGGTCAACGAGATGACGTTTGCAACCCAATATGAGCAGGCTGCAAATCTGATTGCCCAGTTTCTTGAGAGTGCTGATGAAAGCCTAAACGAAAGTGAGCGATTTCATTTACGTGGAAAGCAGTGCTTCTGCCTTTATCACAATCGTGATTACGAGCTTGCGCGCAAAACCGTAAATCAACTGATGCAGGATCGGGAACGCGAAGGCGCCTTCGATTTGAATTATCTCCACGAAGTTAAGATTCTTGCCTTAGCTCTGCGAGGCTTATGTCAGTACGAAGAAAGCATCACCTGGCTCAATAGCATCCTGAAACAGTTAAGGGAGTGGAGTGAGCCCCAAATTTGAGACCACGAGTTAAGCTACAGTTTTTTTAGGGGAGGAGGCAACTGTGGGCTTAACGCAAAGAAGGTTCACGCGAGAGTACAAGCTTGAAGCGCTGAGGCAACTGGCAAGCGGCAAGTCGTTCGCCCGGTTAGCGCGGGAGTTGGAGCTGCATGAGAACGTGTTGCGGCGCTGGCAACGGGAGTACGAAAAGGAGCCGGGGCGAGCGTTTCCGGGAAAAGGCCAGGGTAAAGTGTGGCTCGACCGGGAGGCGGAGTTGGAGCGCAAGATCGGACAGATGACGCTCGAGAATGACTTCCTAAAAAAAGCCTTGCAGCGGCTGGAGGAGCAACGGCTGCTGGACAACGTCGGTGGCGGCAAACGCTCTACGAGAAAATCGCCGAAGAAGTAGCTGGCGAGAGCGAAATGTCAGCGCGGCGGATGTGTGCAGCGGCCCAATTAAGTCGGGCCAGCTATTACCGCTTCGTGGGCAGGGTGCCCGAGGATCCGGACATGGAACTGAGAAACACCATTCAAAAGATCGCCCTGAGCCAGCCGAGTTATGGTTACCGGCGGGTGCAGGCGGAACTCAGACGGCGCGGCCAGCAGGTGAATCACAAGCGGGTCCGGCGGCTGATGCGCGAAGACAACCTGCTCTGCGTGCGGCGCCGCTCGTTTGTGTGTACGACTGATTCCAGGCACGGTTTCACTGTGTATCCCAATCTGGCCAAGAAAATGGTGCTGAATGACATTAATCAACTCTGGGTGGCCGATATCACCTACATCCGGCTGCAGTCTGAGTTCGTTTATCTGGCGGTAATCCTCGACGCCTACTCGCGGCGCGTGATCGGTTGGGAGTTGAGCAATTCGCTGAGCGCAGAACTGGCCCTGGGAGCTTTGCGCATGGCGCTCAAAGGTCGTCCCTTTGCCCCCGGCCTGGTCCATCACTCCGATCGCGGGGTGCAGTGCAGTATGCTTCCGGCGACTACACGCAATTGCTACATGATCACAAGATTCAGATCAGCATGAGCCGCCGTGGCAATCCTTACGACAATGCCCAGGCCGAGTCGTTCATGAAGACTTTGAAATACGAGGAAGTCTATCGCTCCGATTACCGCGACCAGCGCGACGTCAGAAGCGGCGTCGGTAACTTCCTGGAAAAGGTGTACAACCAAAAGCGGCTGCACTCAGCCTTGAGTTATGTGTCGCCGGCGGAGTTCGAGCGTAGTCTGGTGAAAACAAAGGTGACTGAGGTGAGCCCATGAGTTTTTTGAGGCATAGGGAAATCTATCAAGTCGTGGCGGGTGGGCGCGGACGAAACCCTGGTCCCGCCCGCGCCCTTCGACTCGATGAGTCTCCAGTTGGTTATTCCTTGGCGGGTTGCTCTCCAGCAGAGCCCGCCTCCGCTTCACCAACCGGTCGCACTCTGCAACAATCGCGCGGTGCTTTGCAACTAGCAATTCGCCGCTATCTCTTTACCACCTTATCTCGTGGTCTCACTTTAGGGGCGCACCCCAGAGCTTAGTGAACCGCCAGGGCATGTGTTGGAAATGATTGCAGAACTTGAGAAGCACATTGAAGATACCAATAAGATTAAGAACAATGAACCGGTAGACGAATTCAGAATTGAAAGGGTTGGAGTCTGGAGTTCGGAAGAAACGAAGGGCAACAAAGGTTGAGTATATGGCTCTTCTGATCTACATTGATCCATTAACTGGTGAACGGCGGCAACGATCAAAAAAGGCCTCGAACAGTTTGGAAGCGAAGAGAATCGCGACGGTTTTGGAGAATAGGTATCTAGCCGAGTTCGATTCCATCATTTCATCGGAGGCCGTGACTTTCCGGGGCCTTGTCGAGCGCTGTAAACGAACGCGTTATTGCGAAGCTGAGTACGACTCTGAAGGGCGAAAACTGCTTGGTGTGAGGGGCAAGCGTACATTTGAAGGTCATATGAAAAGGTTGGAGGCCTTCTTCGGCAACATCCTTCTCACCAATATTACGGTGGCCTACTTGCGAGCGTATCGCCATGAGCGAGTGATGAGTACGAAAGCGAATGGGGAACGATTGAACGTGAGTACGGTTAATCGTGAGTTGTCAACGCTTCGGACGATGCTGAATGAAGCGCTCGTCAATGACTGGATCACTGTCAATCCGTTTAGTAAGACGCGGCCGGGCGAGTTAATCAGGATCGCTGATGAGCGTAAGCGCCAAACCGTTTTGACTCGTTCTCAGGAAGAAAAGCTACTCAAGGCATTTGATGAGACTCGCAGTCGACGAGGTATGAAGACAGTGATAATAGCCGCGTTGGACACAGGAGCAAGAAAAGGAGAGTTGCTTAAGATTCGCTGGCACGACATAGATTTTGAGGCCCGCGTAATTAGAAACGTCCAGAGCTATAAGGGAAAGTCGGTAGCGTGCCGGGAAGTCCCGTTAACGGCGAGGCTTGGCTCGGCTCTCCTTCGTTTACTCGACCAGCAAAATGGGCTATCGCCGCAGCGTAAACTGAAAAAGAATTTCTCTGACAAATTCGTTTTTCCCTTCACGAAAAGCCGAGTGCAATATCATTGGGACAAAGTGTGCGTGGAAACCGACCTCCAAGATGTGCATTTCCATGATCTGCGACACACGACTGGAACGCGGCTCGCCCCAGAGATGGAACTGGCGTTGGTCGGACAGGTGTTAGGTCACACGGATCCTAAAACGACACTTCGCTACGTGAATGTCACACGTGCCGTCATTGATAAGGCGGCCAGAATTCTCGATGCCTTCAACTCGACGCCTGAACTGTTTAATATTTAAAAATGACTGAATGTTTGAGCGATGACGTTTTGCAAAAAACTGAACAAATTTCCCAATCTGATACTCGTGTACTTTATTTGCAACAGTTACAGCCACTCATCCCCAAGACTCTCTCACAATTGGAGCACCGCGTGAGAATACGCGCACTATGGGGAAGCATTTTAGTGAGACAATTCGCGGATTTTCCCCCGCAGATGGAAAATTGCAGTTGCTTCTCCGCGTCGGTTTTTCTTGTGACCACGCCTCTACTAGCCGTAACCTCAGCGCCCGCGAACTTGATTTCTGCACGCCTGTTGCTGGAGAGAATCTCCGTTCTGCTACGGTTCAAGATAGACTTCCCGGCTCTTTGAGCTTTCGTCTTTCTTCCTGAGCTTTTGTTGGTCACTGGTCCATTCCCGCGCTTGGTGTTTAGTGAAAGTAATTGTTTGCCAGGGTAGTTGGCTTTGAGTATGCTGTCCAGAATCCCAGCTGAAAGCGCATTCAATGGAAGAGTCTTATATCGAGCAACATGATGGCGGTTATTGGATCAAAGGCACTCGCATTTCGCTTGATTCGATTGTGTACCAGTTCAATAACGGCGCTGACGAAGTCTGTTGGAACGAATCTATCCACAAATCTTAGAGACTATGGATGGTGAGAGATTAGTCGTACCCGATATTGAGGAAATCAGAGAGTCCATACAAGACGGTCTCGAGTCGGAAGCGAGTCGTGTTGTAACTTTTCTGATGACCGATCCTTCGCGACCTGTGTTAAAGGACGAACGACCTTTGTAGTACTTCAGATTCACACTCAGTGTGCGGCTTCTGACTTACATGTTGACGTCTGATTGTCTGATATCGATCCCATTTGCAGCGGCTGGTCCATGGTTGCTTGACGTTCTAGCCGACTCCCGCATCCAGGAAGCGTCAACTCGCATAAGCAGATTCCGACGAGTTTTGTGTTCAATATTTCCACCGGATCTGGGCAGACTTTCATTGACGACAAGTGGAGGGAACTAGTTTCGATGCGTTTTCGTGCGCATTTAGGAATTGCCAATAGCGTAGATTCTTTTGAGCTTCAACCGCACAATTACATCGCTCGAAGCCAGATGATTAACGCTGTTATCGGAAGCTATGAGCAACTGTTAAGGGCTCCTTTCTCCCGCTGATTGATACTTCGTCACGCACACCTCGCCCGATCAGGGTTGGATTCCTCACACTGCTCGCCAGGTTTAACAGGTCACTCTATACTGACAGTTTCATGACCGATCAATTGATCAAAGGTTGCGCCCTGGCATTAGCTGCCGTTGAGCGAGAGTAAGAAGGAATCGAAGGAATCGGAATGGGCAAGAAGCTGCCTCTGATCATTTTCCTGACACTAACCGTTCCGGTCTTGCTTAGGGTTTGGGAGCAAGCATCGCTGGCCGCAGCGATACCCGCCAGGTATGTGCAGGATGTCTGGACTACTGAAAAGGGTCTACCGCAGAACTCTGTCACCGCGATCCTACAGACTCGTGATGGTTATCTGTGGGTGGGCACATTCGGTGGCCTGGCGCGTTTCGATGGATTGAAGTTCACCATCTTCGATACGGGTAATTCGCCCGGGCTGAAAAGTAATCGGATCATCGCGTTATTTGAAGACCACACAGGTGTCCTCTGGATCGGCACCGAGCAGGGTGGATTGAGCCGCTACGACCATGGCACGTTTACCACCTACACCACCAAAGATGGCCTGCCCGACAATCACATCTATTCGATAACCGAGGACGCGCAGGGTGACGTCTGGATAGCCACCAGTAACGGCGTGGCCCAACTGTCAAATGAGCGTTTCAGTACTTACACGACCCGTGACGGATTGGCTGACAACCGAGTGCTGTTGATCAGCGCCGGACGCAACGGAAGACTTTGGTTGCTCTCAGACAAAGGGTTGACCTGCCGTCAGGATGGACGATTTAGCAGCTATGCCCTTCCTGAGGACAATACGCCACGTGAGTTAATTGACTCCAGATCGCTCTTCGAAGCGCCGGACGGCCGTTTGTGGATTGCTGGAACACGATTCTTTGCGCGTTTTCTTGGCGGAAACTTTACCTTCTATACTCACCAGGAACCTCAAAACGTGGATGAACCCGTTTCGATCTTCAGAGCTCCGTCAGGAGAATTACGTTTCCTGATGCCGAACAGTTTTGCCGGCTTCGATGGCGGGGAAGTGATCACTAATCCGAGCCTCTCCCACGCGGCGGGCGCCAAGGCCCTCATCCAGGACCGCGAAGGGAACGTTTGGGTCGGGTCCAGCAGCGATGGACTGCAGCGATATAAACTCGCGCAGGTCACTTCGTATACCGCCGAAGATGGGTTATCCGATGAGGAATTTCTGGTCATCGCAGGAGATGGCGGCGACGGATTATGGTTGGCGAGCCAAAACCTTTTCCATTTCAGCGACGGCCGCTTTACTAACTTCACCAACTTTCCCATCCGGCCCGGCGTTACTGGATTCTGGGCCTTGCTCCAGGATCGCCACGGGACTGTTTGGACCGGTAGTTATGGGGGGCTGCATGAATTCCCCGCGAACGGACACGGCAGCCCAATCACCTATCAACTGAACGCTAATAACGGGCTGAGCGGCTCTCCGCTGACGGCCATTTACGAAGACCGTCAGGGCCGGCTTTGGATTGGCACCGGCAGCGATGCAGCCCTGGGCGGCTTACATCTTTTCAAGGACGGCGTCTTTACGCCCTTTCGCACCGCCCAGGGTCTGACCCTAACGGATGTGCGCTTCATCACCGAGGACCGGGCGGGGGCGCTTTGGCTGGGCGGCGTCAGTGGCATGAGCCGCTACCAGGGAGGCACGTTCACCAACTACACAACGGCCCAGGGCCTTTCCAACGACTATGTGCGCGACATCTACCAGGACGCTGAAGGGACATTTTGGATCGGCACCTATGGCGGCGGTCTGAACCGCTTCAAGGATGGTCGTTTCACTCACATCACAACCAAAGAGGGACTGTTCGACAACATCATCTCCCGCATCCTCGAAGACGATAACGGCAATCTTTGGATGAGCTGCAATCGTGGCATCTTTCGGGCCAGCCGCAAAGATTTAAACGATGTGGCCGACGGACGTCAAAGGAGTGTCTACTGCATTTCCTACAGCGTCGCGGACGGGATGAAGACCAATGAAACGAACGGGGGCTGCCAACCCGCCGGATGGAAAGACAGAGACGGCAGGCTCTGGTTTCCGACTATCAAGGGCGTGGCTATGATCGATCCTCGCAACCTGAATAAGTTGCCGCCGCCGGTAGTCGTCGAACAGGTCCTGATAGATAAAACTCCCGTTGACTCGCGCCAGGTGATCGAGATGAGACCCGGGCAGAACGACCTGGAGATACATTACACCGGACTGAGTCTCAGCGCGCCTGAGAAGGTGCGTTTTAAATACAAGTTGGAAGGCTATGACCGGGATTGGGTAGACGCTAAAGACCGGCGCGTGGCTTATTACACGCAGGTAGCGCCAGGCACCTACAGCTTCAAAGTAATGGCGGCCACCAACGACGGTGTTTGGAGCACCCACGATGCGACGGTTCAACTCACAGTCATTCCGCCGTACTGGCGCACCTGGTGGTTCAGTATCCTCGCAGGTCTGGGTGTATTGGCGGGCCTCTTCCTTTTGTACAAACAGCGTATCCGGGAACTGGAGCGTCGTCGCCGAACGCAGGAGGAATTTTCTCATCAGCTAATCGCATCGCAGGAAGGCGAGCGTAAACGGATTGCGGCCGAGTTGCACGACAGTCTCGGACAGGAACTACTGATTATCAAGAATAGAGCCGCGCTCAGTCTGAAAATGCTCGGAGATACCGACCGGGCCCAAGAGCAGATCGAGCAGATTGCCGGCACCGCTTCCCAGGCCATCACTGAAGTCCGGCAAATTGCTTATAATCTCAGGCCTTATCATCTGGACGAGATCGGCCTCTCGCAGTCTCTGGAAGAACTCATTGAACGGGTCGCCAACGCCTACCCGATCAAATTTACCAGCCACGTTGATAACATCGACGACCTCTTCTCGAATGAAGCGGCCATCAACCTTTACCGCATAGTGCAGGAGGGACTCAATAACATCGTCAAGCACTCTGAGGCGAGCGAGGCCAGATTGCTTGTGAGACGAAATTCTCGTGAGATTGAAATGGTGCTTGAAGACAACGGCAAGGGGTTCTCTCAGCCAGGCGGTACTGCTCGCAGACCCGGCTTCGGACTAACCGGATTGGCGGAACGCGCACGCATCCTTCGCGGCACTTTGTCTATTAGTTCGCTGCCTGACAAAGGCACAACCGTTAAACTCGATCTTCGCATGCGAGGTACAAATCATGAAGCCTGAGATAAGCATCGTGATTGCCGACGATCATCCGATCTTCCGTCAGGGCCTGAGACAAATGATCGAAATGGAGGATGGCATTCAGGTCGTGGGCGAGGCGCCCGATGGGATGGCAGCTCTACGTATTATTCGGGAGTTGAAGCCGGACGTCGCGGTGCTGGACATCCACATGCCGCACATGAAAGGTTTTGACGTCGCGCGAGAGATCAGCCAGCAGGGTCTGGCTGTCGGCATTATCTTCCTGACGATGTATGACGACGAGCGTATGTTTAATGAAGCTCTGAATGTCGGCGCGCTCGGCTATCTGTTGAAAGACAGCGCCATCAGTGATATTGCCGAGAGCGTCAGGGCCGTCGCTGCGGGGCGGCATTTTATCAGCCCCTCGATCTCCCGTTTCCTGATTAATCGCTCAAGCCGAAGCGCCACTCTGAGCGAGCAGACACCGAGCCTGAAGGATCTCACCCCCTCGGAACTGCGCGTGCTGAAACTGATTGGTGAGCACAAGACCAGCAAAGAGATTGCCGCGCAACTGTTCATCAGCTACCGCACGGTCGAAAATCACCGGACTAACATCTGTCAAAAATTGGGAATTCACGGCAGCAATGCCTTGATTAAGTTTGCCTTCGAACACAAATTCGATCTCCCTTAGAGCTTAACGCACTCAATCGCGATCCCTCCGGCTTCACTCAAAAAGGTTCGAAAGCACCACGGAATTTGTAGTGCGGCTTTGCCGCCGCACACTGCGGTAAGCCTCCGGCTTACCGGCTTGTCTCTTTTTTTGATCTCGCGGCTACGCCGCCGTTGTTTGAGGCGTAGCCTCGACTGTAAATCAACGCGCGCCGGAAAGGCAGAGCCTTTCCGCTATGTGCTGTGGCAAAGCCGCCAGAACAGCCCGCTTCTTGGATTAACGAAATATGTAAATTACCGGCAAAGCCTTTCCCCGAAACCTCGTCCCTCTTTTCATCCTGAAGGCATCCCGGGCGTCACCTGGGAAAAATGAGTGTCTCCACTCATGTCTAATCGTGTGGTCTCCTCTATTCCGCTTCCTCGTCTGCTGGCCCATAGTGCGCTCACTGTCAGAACCGGAAAAGAGGCGAATGCTGAATCTCCTAATAGTTGAAGACAACCAGCCCATGCGCGACTTGATTAAGAGCATGATCTCCGACCTGGCGGGAAACATCACCGAATGCGGCGACGGAGCGGATGCGCTGGCTTCTTATTCAAAGTGCCGCCCGGATTGGGTCCTGATGGACATCAGGATGAAAGGGATGGACGGGATCAGCGCGACGCGGCAGATCAAAGCTTCTTACCCGGACGCCAACATCATGATTGTTACCGACTATGACAGCCCGAACATGCGTGAGGCCGCCCGGCAGGCCGGGGCCTGTGAGTATGTGACGAAAGAGAACCTGCTCGACATGCGCCGGTTTTTGGTCTCACAAGAAAAGCAGGCCCATACGGTACTTAACAACTCAGGATTGATGAATACCTAATCCCGATTACTCGGTCTAAAATCACTAGCAGGGCCCGGTCCAGGTTTACACAGATATGAGCAATGTATTGATGGTCCCCATAAGACTGGACGCAACTCAGTTAGAAGCGGACCGTTTCGTCGTAGAAGCGATGGCCGACTTCAGTCGCCTGCCTTACTCTGACGGAGGTCGGGATGTGAATCCCGACATCGCCAACCTCAGCGAAGAAATCCTGAGCCAGCCTTTCAATAATCAAAACCTGTTGCTGAAGGCCGGCATCCACCTGCATTGGGCCTTGCCTGACGCCCTCACGCAAGGCACGCACAGCACGGACGGCACGGACTTCCCGGCGGTGCCGAACCGCTGGCTCGTCATCCGCAGTAGTCTTTCAGAGAACGGCAGCACCGCAGACAAAAGCTGGGTCGTCGAGAGCGATTACCTCTATCCCGACGGCACGCAATCGTCTGCTGGCGTCAGCTATCCCTTCGCTGCCGACCCGACCAACGGCAAGTTTCAGCCCTTTCGTCATCTCGGACGCCGAATGCCCATTGACGCCTGGACAGCAAATGATGCGTCGGCTGAGTACCTCGATACGCTGACGGCGGTGGGCTACGGCGAACCGGCCTTTGCGGCATTCTATCCCAACTGCCACAGCGTGTTTGGCTTCTTTGACGAAGACTACGCCGCCGGGATACCGGACGGCTTGCAATACGACGTGATCGGCTGGTACGCCGACAGCGCGCAAGATTTCCTGAGCAACTTTCTCCGGGAACTCGCCAGCGAGAATTCGGCGGCGCTCAATGCCGAGCTGGTCACATCGCTTGAGGAAGAACTGAAATGGACGGTGGAGATCAGCGACCAGACGGACTTCCCAGAGCGTATGCTTTGCTATGCGCGCGTGACCTTCAAGCCCTCGGCTGACTCGATAGAAAACCCGGTCGTCAACGATCCCAATGTGATCATCACCGTCGGCAACACCGGCACCGAAGCGTTGTCTGCCTATCTGGCCCAGAACGTCGATAGCGACCAGAAGGCGACCATCGAAGACCAGTTGGAATCCTTGCAGCTCTCGTCGAGCCTGGAAAACCATCAGATCGACGTCGGCCCGAAGTTCACCGAAGCCCGCCACGAAAAAGGCTTCACCTCCCTTGTCAGTTCCTCCGCCTGGACGATCAAGCTCGACACGGATGATTCGGCGGCGGCGGATGCGGCCAGCGCGCAAGCGCAGGCGCAAATCACCTTGACCGATGAACTGGCGGCGGCGCTCAACGAAGTGAATCGCTTGCAGACGGATTACGACGCGGCGATTGACGAGATCGAGTCCATGCGCAAGCAACTGTTTTCGGATTGGTACAAGTATATGCTCTGCGCCTACCCGCCAGAAGACTCGCGCGACGATTATCCGGACATCGATGAAGTCCGTCACTATATCGAAGTGAAAGACATCGGCCCGCTAAAGGACCGGCTCGCCACCGTCGGTACGCTTTTGATTGTACAAGGCGAGGCGGGCCTCGTGACCGAAGCGGACGAGTCGGGCACGATCACCGCAGCAAAGACCTCGCAATCCGCCGCCGATTCGTTAGCCGCACAGACGGCGCAAGCGATCAACGATTTGCTGAACGCGGTCGCCGAGTTTAACAAGACGGCGAATGCCGACGGCACGCAGCCGAGCTACCAGTTGAAACTCACGCCCGGCCAGCGATACTGGCAACCGAGCGAGCCGGTCGCCTTGATGACCGGGCCAGCCGTCAGGCCGACGCTCCGACACGGTCAGGATAGCAGCGCGAATGAAGACGGCTTGTTGCAATGCCAGATTTATGCAGACGCAACCGTTGATGCGCTGATCCCTGACCAGATCAACGCGATTGTGGCGCGGCTGGACGAGACCGGCAAAGACACAGAGGCCGACCTGTTCGGGTTCAACACGTGGGAGCAACAGCCCTGGAACGTCTTCCTGCTCGAATGGGAAGTCGAGGTCTTTCCCATCCTGAGCCGCAGCAATCTCGATTCGGAAACCGGCGACTATTTTACGGACTTCATCACCAGCAACTTCACCCTCAAAGAGAACCAGCCCGACTTGTCTGTCCAGGACGGCAAGGGGGAGATTACCAGCGCTGCCAACATCTACAACGGCTCAAGCATCCTGACGCCTTATGCCAGCAGCCTGTTGACCGAGCAACTGGAAAACTACCTGACTCAAACCGCTGAATATCTGGAAGCGGAGATTCCTCTCACCGAATATTACGAGGCTCATAATATTCCTGAGTCAGAACGAACCGAGAGCTATTTCAGTGAGCATACGGATGAGATTCTGAACTGGTATCTGGACACCTACTGTCAGGACGCGAGTTCGAGTTTGTGCAGCACGATACCGGTCTATCAAAACATGAGCCGGGCTTATGAGTTGCTCAACGCGCCGGATTTCTACAGCCTCTCGCAAGCCCTCGGTGGCTTCAACGACGCACTGATTCAGCACAAGCAGACGCTGCAACTCGCCATCGCCGACCCGCTCGGCTTCGACGACTATCAATCATTTGCCGAAGCAACGAGCGACGGGGTCGGGGATTTCATCAAGAGTGCGCCAGAGCCGTTGACTGACTTCAATCCGATTCGCTCAGGAGCCATGAAGATTCAGCGGCTGCGCCTGGTCGATACCTTCGGGCAGATCAAAGATCTGGATTGCAGCAACATATTGACGACCGAAGGGCTGGCGGAGCGTTCGAGTGCTTACCTGATCTCGATGCCGCCGCGACTTGTGCAACCGGCGCGGCTCAACTTCCGCTGGCTGTCGGCGGCTGAGGGCGCAGCGGAGATGAACGACCAGCTTTCTTCGTCGCCGATTTGCGGATGGGTGCTGGCCAACAATTTGGACAACAGCTTGATGATCTACGACGCGCAAGGCGCAGGGCTGGGCTTGATCGATCAAGCAGGCAACTGGGAACCCTTCCCCGGCGATGACACGCCGGTTGCCGTAAACGAGATCGAGAATCCTTACTTGAAGAAGATGGTGAATGATTATCTGCTCGGCGTGGTCCGCAGTGAAGGCTCGTCCTTCATCTCCAGTTTCATTTCCGCGCTCGACAGCGCGATGGACAATATCGAGCCGGAGAACTTCGCGCAGCATCAGGAACTGGCCATCTTGACGGGTCGCCCGCTCGCGCTGGTGCGCGCGTCGGTTGGCCTGGAGCTACAGGGGCAGGCCACCATCGATCAGAGTTGGGATGCATTTCGTCAGGATATGCAGCGCAACACCAGAGAGACGCGCGGCTTTGCGCACGTCGAGTTCCCCCTACGGCTCGGCGAGTATAAGCAGTTGAATGACGGGCTGGTGGGCTATTGGCGGGAAGCTGCCACAGACGGCACGGCGAATATATTCTACAGCCCGCAGGCTGATTCTTACGATACAGCGCATATCGAGACGCACGCCGATGATCCTACGCGCGCCGATGATCCGATGACGCTCTATCAAGCCCTGGATGCGCCGCCGCAGGTCGTGAGCATGTTGATCGATCCGCGGGCGGTGGTTCACGCGACCTGCGGCATCCTGCCGACCAAAGCCATCAACTTGCCTGCCGATCAGTACACGTCCGCCCTGCAAGCCATCGCGGTGACGTTCCTTTCGACGCCGATTCTGAGCGAAGCGGGAAAACTGCGGCTGCCGCTGCCTGCCGAAGCGGGCTATAAGTGGTCGTGGCTGCAAAAAGTCAATGGCGCCTGGTTGGAAATCTCTTCGACCGGCATCGTCACGCAGCAGCTTTTTCTCGACGCCTTTCCGAAAGAAACGCCAGATGAGGGTGAAGCCTCGGAGGAACCTAAACCGCCGGATGGTGAAGCCGTGTGGGCCGAGTTGCTGAAAAAACAATGGATCGTCAGCCTCAGCCTCAACGCGGCAGAAGCGGATGCGCCAGGCACGAAAGCCAGTGTGACGCCTAAAGACCAACGCCCCCAACCATCGGACCTCGACGAGAAGTTCACGCTGCTTGTGCCGCAAATCGAAGACCTGTTGGAGAAATCCTATATCGGGAAGATCGATACCGGTGCTTCGTTTGCCAATCAACAAGAGATTCGCGAAGGGTGGTTGAAGCTGAGTTCGACTTAGGTCCCTAAAAAGGAGATTCATCATGAGCGACACAACCAGCGGCTTGATTCTTTTTATAAGGTTTGACGAAGTCGAGAACGGCAAGGTCGTTGACGAGTCGGGAAATGACTATGATGGCACCCTTGAGGGCGCGCCCGCTTTAGTTCCCGACGATATGTTCGGCAGTTGTTTGCACTTCACGCAGGACGGCGATTATGTGGCTCTGCCCGCCCTACAGGCTGATTTCACAAACGGCCTCACCATCGAAGCGTGGGCCAACTATGCGGCTTTCGAGAAGTGGTCGCGGATCATCGATATTCGCAACGCCGCCGGCACGGACGGCCTCGTCCTGGCGAATGAAGAGACGACGGCCAATCTGGTGCTGGAAATTCTCGTCAACGGCGCGCTGTCAACTATCAAGGCCGCAGGCGCGTTGCGTACCGGCCAGTGGTTGCATCTGGCTGCGACCGTTGAGGCAAAAGGAAACGCGACGCTTTACGTGAATGGCCAGGCGGTCCAAAGCGGCGGCCAACTCGCTCTACCTTCCGGCGCGACCTTGTCCAGTAACGCTATCGGCAAGAGTAACACCGACAGTGACGGCTATTTTCGCGGCAAGATTGCCAGCCTGCGCGTCTACAACCGCGCGCTTGCGGCTGAGGAGATCGCGAAGGATATGGAGGCCGACAAAGCGGCGTCGGCGTCGTTTCGCGCCGTTTATCCCATCAGCTTCAGACTCTACGACACCAACGATCAAGCGACGCTCTATATCACGGATAATCCTGCAGGGCTGCCGTTGAATCTTGAGTTGCAAGACACTTCCCCGTACAGCATCCAACTGGCCGCGCCTGCAACGGCCTCGGCCTCCGCTGCGAATCATCATTTTCAATTGCGCTTCCGACCGGGCACATTGCTCGACCTGGCCAGGATCACCCTCAAAGAATCCGGCTGGAATTTGCAAGCCGAGACGACCCCAAACGGGGATTCGCTTTATCTGCTCTGCACCGCCGGGCGAACGCTCGCAGTGGATGAGAAGATCCATCTGACGCTCCAGCACACCCGCGCCAATGGTAGCGGCGGGGCGCACGGCACGCGCGTCGAATTGAAATACCAGCAACTCAACTATGGGGGCGATACCGTAGCGTTGACCGGCAGCCGCGTGCAGCACATGAGCATAGTCAATCACAGCGGCGAGATTGTCATTCCCCTCCACGCCAGCTTCAAGGGTTCACAGCTTGTCCTCAATGATGGCACATCAGCCAATGCGCTGACGCTGTTGATTTACAATACGTCGACCAC
>Ga0070694_100000093_pt1 | contig 42710 bp, 35 predicted proteins | sample KBSK1251metaG_FD_65470 | JGI IMG/M metagenome (GOLD analysis project Ga0070694, IMG submission 65470) | Corn, switchgrass and miscanthus rhizosphere microbial communities from Kellogg Biological Station, Michigan, USA - KBS K1-25-1 metaG | ecosystem: Host-associated > Plants > Roots >...
TGGCACCACGGCCTTCTCGACCTGCAAGTCACTGCATCTTAAACTCAGGGCCGCGCGCTATCAAAAGTTTCATCTCGTTATCTGCTTGGGTCCTAACAAGCAGGGCAGCTCTGTGGTGAAATTGCTGATGAAAACATTCACCACGGAGGCACGGAGATCGCACAGAGAACCACGGAGATGAATTTCTCCGAAGCGGGCGGCAGCCCATCATTTGAACCATCCGATCAAGAAAATCAGTAGGCATCAGATCCATAGCCGCGCTACAATGCTCTCCCGAATGATGCTACCGGCGACAGAGAACGCCATCGATGTGCCACTGCCCGTCGCCTGCGCGTTCGTGGGGGTCCTCGGGGCCATTATCGGCAGCTTCCTCAACGTCGTCATTCATCGCGTCCCGCTTGAGCAATCGATCGTATTCCCAACGTCCAAATGTCCCAGGTGCCACGCCGACATCAGAGCCTATGACAACATCCCCGTAATTAGTTACCTGATCCTGCGCGGCCGTTGCCGCATGTGCAGCGCAGGTATCTCTGCCCGCTATCCAGCCGTCGAAGCTCTTACGGCCGTACTGTTTGCCGCCGTGACCTGGCATGACGGAGTGTCGTTCGCCCTGCCTTTTGATCTCGCATTTTCGGCGGCAATGGTAGCGCTGATCTTCATCGACGCGGAACACATGATTCTGCCCAATGCGATTACCTATCCGGGTTTCTTGTTCGCGTTGTTAACACGCCTCCTGGTTCCTTATCTTGTCGGTCCAACGCATTTTGACGATTTGCCCCAACTTCTGAACGTCTTTCCCGCCCTACCGGTTTGGGTGGTTTCGCTGATCGGCGCCGTCTTTGGCGCGCTAGCCGGCGGTGGCTCGCTGTGGTTGATGGGCTTCTTGTGGGAGAAACTTCGCGGCATCGAAGCGATGGGGTTTGGCGATGTAAAGATGATGCTGATGGTCGGGGCTTTTCTGGGATGGCGTCTGACCGTTCTCACAATCTTAATCGGGGCCTTGACCGGATCCGTCGCGGGAATCGCCATGATGTACAAGCGCGGTGGCCGTAACATGCAAATGATGTTGCCGTTTGGAATCTTCCTGGGCATCGGCGCAATCGTTTCGCTCTTATTCGGCTCGGCAATCATTCATTGGTACGCTGCGCAATTTCAATAGACACATATGCAGGCCAGTCGCATGCAAGTTCTGCTGACCGTGCTCGCCGGAATTTTCCTGCTTGCCACAGTCTCAATTTTTGCAGTCTTCGCGCTGGCGCCCGGCACCGCCGTTATCTACCGTCCGTTACTGTTGTCCGCGTTTGTCGTTACTCTCTTCATCAGTCTGGTATCAATCGCATGGCTGCTGCGCGGCCTGCTGCGTCCTTATAGCCAGCTGATCGGCGAAGCGCGCCGCGCGCCGGTGGCCCACTCCGGTAAAACTCAAAATGAAGCGGCCTTCGTGCTGGAAACCTTTCAGTCCGTGATTGCTCAATTGCAGGATCAGCAGAAGGAACTTCAGCGTTTGACTGAACATGCCAGCCAACGCGCCGATTCGGCCGAGCAGTTCAGCGATCGAATCGTGGCGAGCATGCCTACGGGTCTGATCGCCTTCGATGCTCGCGGCAACGCCACTGTAATGAATGGCCCGGCCCAGGCCCTGTTCCAGGGCGGAACCGACTCAGGACCGCATTATCGAACAGTCTTTGCCGACGTGCCGGATCTCGCGAATATGATCCAGGACTGTCTGGCGACAGGCCGTTTATTTCGGCGCGAGGAGATCGAAACTACGCACGCAACCAAAGGTACGGCCAAACTCGGCGCCACAGTCGCGCCCATAGATGCAAAATCTGACGGCGGCGCGCGCGGCGCTCTCTGCCTGATCACCGACATTACCGAAGTCACCCGCCTGCGTGAGCAGGTCGCGCTCAAACGAAATCTGGAAAGCCTGGGCGAGATGTCCGCGGGGTTGGCCCACGAATTCAAGAATGCGATGGCCACGTTACACGGCTACGCGCAGTTTTTGCAGAGCATCGATCACGATCAGCAGGGACAGGCTGCGGCTGATGCACTGTTGCAGGAAGTCAGAAACCTCTCAGAGATGACAACGGCATTCCTGAATTTCGCGCGGCCCAGGGCGTTGCAACTCGAAGATGTATCGCTGGATGAATTGATCGAGGAGTGCGTGCGAGAGTTGACGCCGCTTTTTGAAGCCAGGAAAGTCGAGTTGATCGTTTCGCCGGCCGCTCAGACTACCGGGGTGGAAATCCAGGCTGACTTGCGCATGCTTCGCCAGGCGCTCTTGAATCTGCTGCGCAACGCTGCCGAAGCGATTCCAGACGAACAGAATGACCGGCGCGTAATCATTGACGGCGAGATCGAAAAACAAAAGGGCAGGCGTTGGGCGACGATCTCAATTCGCGACACTGGTCTCGGTATTCCGCCTTCTGACTTACAGAAGATCTTTATCCCGTTCTTTACCACCAAGTCCCACGGTCACGGCGTCGGTTTGGCGCTGGCCCATCGAGTCATCACCGAACACGGCGGCACTTTGTCAGCCACGAACGCCGCGGAAGGCGGAGCGGCGTTTATTGTGCGGATGCGAGTTATGGATGCACCCGGTACGCACGCCTCCGGCGTGCTCGTGTGATGAATTTCGGTAAGCACGTCAGAGGCGTGCGTACCGTTTCAGCGCCAATCGCTACCTGCTCACGCTCCACGAGCCGACTTTGTCAAAGCCGGTGTTCATTCCGTAATCGAAGCCCGCGCTCCCAGTCTTCGCGGGCTTCCTCGCAAAAACGATTTTGTTGCCAAGGTTGAAACAGCCAACTCGAGGCATCAATCACTCATGCGCAATCCTCAGAGTCCTGATCGGTGTCTCGTTAATTTTCATGCCTTTCGAATCAATCGCCACGACGCGCCAACGCAATTGATCGGTGGTCGAACGCTGCAATAACCAGGACGGCGCCCGGTAGCTCTGCGTATCACGCAACACCACGGCTGAAAAAATATCTGCGCCCGAGGCGTTCTCGATCGTTAGCCGGTAATACTTCGCCTGTGACACCGGCGGCCAGGTGAAGGTTATCTGTTGCGTAAAGCCAAACTCGGCGTTGTCGGCCGGCGCTAGTTGATAGTCAATAGCGTTGAACTCATCGACCTGGGCGCCGCCCGTGCCGACGTAATAGCGCAGCGTGGGCATCGCAAAACCGGAGGCGCCGCCACTGTTAAGAATTCCCTGCCCTGCGTTTACGGCCTCGAGATTCGATTGATTAAGACCGTCGCTGACCGCCTCGATGCGAAAGAGCAGCAGGTACATGCCGTTGCTGTTCTTCTCGATCTGCCGGTTATCCGGACCGGGAATGATTGTGCGACCGACCGGCGGCAGAAAAATATTGAAACGCTTTACCTGGGCGAATCTTCGCTGCGTCCCGCGTTCTTCTGCCGGCAAAGAAGCTTCGGGCAGCAGATCTCTTTGGTTGGGTTGAGTCTCACCCGGCTTGACCAACTCCCAACGTCCGGTCAAGCGCCCTGAACCGGTGTAGAAAATCTCGGCGGTAATGCGCGGCAATGCTTCCCCTGATTTGACGAACGGCACGGTTCGGGATCCCCCATCCCATAACAACCGCACGTTCGTGATCGAGAACGGCACTGCCGCGCCATTACCGCCCAGCCGCAGGGTGACCGGAACATATTCGTCCGGCCCTCCTGCCGTTAAGACAAAACGGCGCACGTAAAAGAAAGTCGCGGTTGAACCGCGGGCCGCGTCGAGATACGCGCGGCGGGCAACTGAAGGCGTGACCGACATGATGTCGGTGTAAGCGTTAGTTCCACTCAACGTTGCCTGGTTGTAACGCACCGGCAGTCGCCCGAAGATGACTGCCGGATCGCATTTCATGCCGAGGTCCGGGGTCGCCGGAACCAGGGCGCCGCACCAGGTCGATTCGATCGGACGACGCGACCCCAGATTTCCGAAAGTAAGGAGAACACTGGTCGCGCCCTGGGAATAGACGGTAGTTTCGCTGGGTGAAACCGTGATCTGGGCAGTTGCTGGCGAACAGGTGACGCATAATATCGCTAAGACAAAAATGGTTCTCGTCGGTGTGAACATAAATAAAATCTCACTGTCTCTCATGACCTGCTGCCGATTAGGAGTCAGTACCGGAGCGGTACGCACGCCTCCGGCGTGCTTTTCGGAGCTCCATCGATTCGCGATCAGCACGCCAGAGGCGTGCGTACCGCTAAAAAACCGTGACGTTGATTCCGCCATTGAAAATCTGTGCGCGCGTCAAACTCGCAGTGCCAAATACAATGTCGCGCGAACGCGCGTAGCGATCGGCATAACGGATGAACAGCTGCCATTGCACTTTCTTCAGACCACCCCGCTCGGCTCCCATCCGGTAAGAGAACTGAGTATCGAACTCAGTATTGCGGGAACCTGAAGTCTGCGCTCGATCACCGGCAATCGTGTTGGTTAACCCGGCTGTCCAGCTCATGTGCTTAGTCAAAGTCCAGCTCACGGTCGGACCGATTCGCCAGGTACGGCCCAGCTTTACGCTGCCGAAATCGTTCGCGCTGTCACGCGTCAGTTCAAAATTAAGGTTCAGTCTGCTGGTCGGATTAAATCCGGCCCGCACACCCGTTGTCTGATTCAGAAAATCGAAACGCTCGCGGCCACGCGCCTGGTTGTTGGTGAAGGACCGGTTGTAGTTGTAACCGACGTTCAGCTTTTGGAATTGCCAATCAGCGCTGAAGTTTTGACTGGTCGAGTATTGATTCGGTATCGCACCCAGGTCAGTCGCAAATCCGCCGTTGACGGGAATCTCCGCGCCGAACTGATGCATCACCGATCGGCTGTACGACAACCGGGGTAAGTATTTGGAAGTGTTCGAAGAGCCGCCCCACAGTGCCGCTGCCGGTAGCGCCACTGAGAACGTTTCGCCCCTGCTCAGCGACTGCAAAATCGACGCGATGCGTCGCAGGTTGTCATTGAAACGCGTGTGGCCGGCCTGCACACTGATCTCACCGATGCTGCCGGACAATTGAAAATCATACTGGCGTTTGTCAGCGCCAGCTGAGGCGCCCAGGCTTTTGTAGAGCGGATCAACTTGCTCATGCCGCACGGCCACGTTGAGATTGACCTGCTTGCTTTTTGTCAGTGAATAGCCACCAAAAAGTCGTAGCTCGCGTCGAAATAGCGCGCATTTCGCGTCAGGAAAGGCACCGCCAGCGTGTTCGTGCCTTGATAGAGCAGAGGGTCGGCGGGATTGCCATACTGGCTGCGGGTAAAGCCGCCATCGAACTTGAAACGACCGGACTTGTCGGTGGCGATCAGACGAACAGTCCCGCCCTTGCTGCGTTCGACGTCGTTTACGCTGCCCTGCGAGAAGTTGTTCAGCGCCTGGATGTACGCACTTACTCCCGAGAATTCCAGCCGCAGACCGCCGGGATGTTTGGGCAGGAATTCCACGCCCAGCGTCGCAGCCTGCAATTGATGCTTGCTTCTGCCGAGCCCAAAAAAGTTTCCATAGCCAACTATGTTGGTGCCATTCAGCGCCGCCACACTGAAATCAAAACGCTTTGTTATTGGCACTGTCACGGTGATCCCCCGGCTCGAGAAATTGTTGATAAGTTGACGCGATGAGCCAAAAGACGTGCTGCCAATGTTCACCTTGGCACGGCCCAACTTGAACTGGACCAGGTAACTCGAGAGATCGACTTGCGGCGCGTTGTTACCCAACGTGCCGAAACGCAATGCTTCAGCCTGAAAGGTCGAGCCCGCAAAATCAAAACTGCTTTGAGCGCCAAACCACCCGCGCGTCATTTCATTGCGCATTGAGAATTGCAGAGTGCCGTCGGTAAAGGTCGCCCGTTGCGACGGATGGGTGTCCGCTGGAAAATTGAATTGCGCCGGCTGTGTTTTGATCACCAGCGTCACGGACGGAACGTAATCGAACTTTTCGAAACCCCACTTATGCTGCTTCCCGGTATCTCTCGACGTATCTTCTGATTCGGGAGCCAGGGCTGAGCCATTAGTTACCGGCGGTGCGGCTGACTCTGTCGCCGGGTCCCCATTCTTTCCCGTGGTATTGCCGTTGCCGGCGAGCAAATCTGACCCATTTGTTTTTGCGGTCTCGACAGTATTAACGATAGACGGTTCGGCCCGTGCGGATTGGATCGGAGTGGGAACCAGCTTTGCTTTGACCACCACTAAGCCAAACCGGCCAATCTCTCGCCAGACGCTGTCGACGCCGATCAGGTAAACGGTCAATTGCGATTCACCCAAAGGCAGCGAAACCAGAGCCGCGCTGTAAACCATGCGCATTCCATCGCTGACAAACAAACTGGTAACGTCGTTGCGATCGATGATGATTCCGATCCTCCCCTCGACTGGTTTCAGAGCCCGACTGAAATTGAGTTCAATAGGTGCGTCGGGGGTTGTGGGCACTTGAGCGTTGAGAGCCACGGTAAGTGTCGGATCGCTCCGGGCTTGTGTAAGGCTCGTCAGGATCAAAGACGCTCCTGCGAACAGCACGCAACATGCGGCGATCAGCACGCTACGTTGATTGCGCCTCCATGTGTTTGTTGAGGGGACTGTCATGAGCTGAACCCATTGAGTTTAAGATTTCCTCAGGCGTTGGGCCGTGGCATTTCCGGAATTCCGAAAATGCCACGATGGGACGTTCGCGTCTTTCTAGTGATGGATTGGTAGCTTTGAGGCTTTGCAGGTAATTCAAACCCCGGCCGGCTCGGGCATTTCAACACGAGCGGCTACGCCGCCTGATGTGCGGAAAGGCTCTGTCTTTCCGAGATGCTTATCTAATTGATTCTTCCGCGGCGAGGCTCAGCCTCGCCGCGGAGAGGAATAAGAAGACTCGTCCGCCGGAAAGCCGGAGGCCTTCCGCACATCAAGCGGCTGAGCCGCATTCGCGTTGGTGGGTCGGCCTCATGACGAGGACCTGGTTCGAAAGCAAAGTGTGACCTATCTGAGCACACTCCACGAGCAATGGCGCAGGTGCAGTGTCGTGAAAGAGTGCAGGTAAAGCGATCAGTGAAACTGCCAGCAGGGTGGTTATGCCGGCGAGACCCGGTCTTCGGGGCATTGTGATTCTCATAGCGACTCCTTAGTTATTCATGGATCGGTTACTCGGCGCTCCACAAACTACCTTCGGGGCCCTGCGAAGTATTTAGAAATCTATGAAATCCCTCTGAAAGACTTCTGAAAGGCGAGAAACCACGAAGAGTAAGGAGTCTCTGACAAATTACTGTCGCGCAACGCGCAAGGTCCTGACCTGCGCTTTATCAGGATCGGCCTGAGTATCTGCCAGGACGCGTTCAATGAAATTGAGCAGTTCCGCAAGCGATCCGAATCGGGGGCCCTGGCTGGAGTCATCTCATGCGGCCACTACCTTTGGCTTTTCTGAGCCTCATTACATTTCTTTCGTTGTATTCATGGATGTGAGGGCAGCCGACGTTCAAGCGACCAACTAGCGTTTCGCTCAAACGTCGCTGCCCTTCATGCCGGTGAATCTTGTCTGATTGTTTGCGGACTCAAGCCTCAAAACGGATTGATAGTGCCGTCCGGGTGGCATCTATTGAACACCCTGTCTGACTGCTCTCTGCTTGGCGTTCCGCCCAGGCCGATCACGATCTTGAGGCCCAGTCGCCCAACCCGGCAGCCCAGACTTCCTGATTCAAATGGGGCCGGCTCAGTAAAAGCCGCGCGGACCATCTGCACCTGAGCGCCGCCGTCGTTTCGGCTGGTCACTTTTCTGCGGAGTGCGTCCAGAGGACTGCTGATTTCGTTCGCCTGACTGCCAATATTCTCGGACTCCTGCAGAAGTTGTTTGAAGCTTGACTCCTGGAAGAAGGACCGCTGTCTGGTGTCTCTAATCCTGGTCGCTGCCCTGGTGTCCAGGTCGTCCCACTCGTTGGCAGCCTTGAGTTTTCTGACCATTTCACGAACGGCGTTTTGCACTCCCGACAAGCGTCCTTTGAGATCGTCCGATTTGCGCTGGAGCGGTTCGACATCCGTGTTAACCAGCGCCGCGCGCTTGCCAAGCTCGGCGGCCTGGTTCTCGTAAACGATCAGGTCGTCGGCATACCTGGTGATGATTTGCTGTTCGCTGCGCAGCTCGACGTCCGGGGCCGCTACCATCGGCCCGGTGGTAGCCGCCGAGGGGCGCAGCGACGAAATAAGAGATATTGCCAGGACGGCGACAACCGCGATGAGTTTCACGTAGCTGAATCCTGATTTGATCATTTTGGGTTCTCCTTAACGATTGGTTTGAAAGTGAATGTGGCACGCGCGCCTTGCGCCTGATTTCACGGGCGGGACACCCGTGCCACGTCTATCTGAGCACGCTCCACGAGCCGACATTGTCAAAGGCTGTGCCGGCTCCGGCATCGTCGGTAATCTTCAAGTACTGCTTGTAGTTCTTTCCGGTGGCGGAACTCTTAAAGACTACTTCCCATCTCACCTGGACACTCGGGCCTTTCGGACCGCTACCCTGCACACTCGTCCCTGACAGGTTTAATTGAACAAACCCGTTCTCCAGCACAAGGTTCGATCCGGGCGGACCCTCGCGCCATATCTGCAGATCGGGATCATATAGACGTATCAGATTCTGGTTTTCGTCGAACTGTGCCCAGATGGCTATGGGCACACCCTGACCGTTGCCATTGCTTCTGGCGATTTTGAAGTCGATGGTGGCGATGTCATGCCAGCCGTCCGGATCAGAACAGGTAGTGACAAATGTTTGAGCGTGTCCGGCGGCGCTCCCTCCGTTGTCGGGATCGTTAACACCGCTATTCGGGGCCGTGTTTCTGCCGTCCCAGTCGCCGGAGACAGGTAGATCACCATCGCCACCAAAGGCAGCCAGGATGTCGAAGAGTCCGCTCAGATTAGCGTTGACGTTGTTCAGCCCAAAGGTCGTAGCGCCAAGAACGTTGCTGGGCAAAAGCACGCCGATGGTGTCAATGCCATCGCCGTTCCAGTCGCCAACCACCGGCCGGGCTCCGGGGGCTGTCCCGAACTGGACAGTGATATCGGCCGCGCCCGCAGAGTTGGAGTTACGCAGGGTCCAGCTGCCCGCATTGAAGATGCCGACGGTGTCAATGCCATCGCCGTTCCAATCTCCTGCCAAAGGAGTGTCGCCTGCCTGTCCGAAGTTGAAGGTAATGAGAATGAAAATGATCGGACATGCTGGGCAAGGCTTTACAGGTTTACGCAGTATGAACTGGCCCGTGCGGAAGACACCGAGATCATCCGTGCCGTCGCCGTTCCAGTCTCCGGCTACGGGCAGATCGCCCGCCTGTCCAAAGTTCACCGTCGTGATGGTCGCCGGCGCCTGTCTGAGGAGAAACTGACCGTTGCGAAAGACGCCCAGGTCAGTGATGCCGTCGCCGTTCCAATCACCTGTAACGGGTAGATCGCCGGCTTGACCGAAGTCAACAGAGACGTTCGGCCGGCCTCCAGAGTTGGAATTCTTCAACAGCCATTGGCTCGTTGACGGGCGAAACACTCCGATCGTCACCGGAGGGACAACAGCCTGCCAGCTAGCGGTGCTGTCTGCGATGTTGTCAGCGGTATTTGTCAATCGCGTCTGATTCGCACCGTTGGCGTCCATCACGTAGATTTCGGCGTTGTGGTCCCGTTGACTCTCAAAAACGATCTTCGTGCCGTCGGGCGAAAACTCGGGATCAAAATTAGTGCCTATGGAAGTTAACTGCACAGTGTTTGTGCCATCGGCATTCATCGCAAAAATTTGAGCATTACGCAGAAAGGCAATCCTCGTCCCATCGGGCGAGAACGATGGGAAGTCATCAAACGCTGAGTTGTTCGTCAGCCGCGTCTGAACAGTGCCGTCGGGATTCATTACATAGATCTCAGCGTTGCCGTCGCGGCTGCTTCTAAAGACTATTTTCGTTCCGTCGGACGACCATTGAGGGCAGAGATCAGCGTTTGGGCTATTCGTGAGCTGCGTCTCGTTTGTCCCGTCGGCGTTGATCACGAAGATTTCAAAGTTGCCATTGCGGTTGCTCTCAAAAGCTATCTTCGTCCCATCAGGAGACCATGAAGGAAAGCGATCCGGCGCTGTATTGAATGTTAATCTCGTCTGATTGCTGCCATCAGCGAGCATGACATAGATTTCATCGTTGCCATCCCGGGTACTCACAAACGCAATCCTGGCTCCGTTATCCGACCAACTGGGGTTCAGGTCGCCAAAGGGATTGTTGCTGATATTCACCTGTCCGCTGCCGTCAGGGTTCATCACGTAAATCTCTGTATTTCCATCGCGGTTGCTCTCAAATGCGATCTTGCCGTTGATCGGAGTCGCCTCAGTCCGTGACGCCAAAAGCATCAGGCAACTTCCCAGGACGAGCAGGGCGATGACCATCCGTCGAGTCTGAATTTGTCGAATTCTCATTAGGGTTTCGTCTCTAAAGTTATCTTTGCGAAGTTTCAGGCGGTTGTTTCTGACACCGAGTCTCTTTGTCTGGTAACCGGCGCATCTTACGCAATCAAAAATGCGTCGCCGTGGCATTTCCCGAATTCCGAAAATGCCACGGTCACAGGCGCGCTGATCGCGGATGATGTGCTGGTTAGCAAGTTTGGACACTTGCAGGGTTTGACGGCGGCGCTGATACTACCCGCGCCTTTCGAGTTGAGGAGTCCGGCCGTTGTCGCCAGAAAAATCGCAAACGATGATCACGATCTCTCCGGATGAATTACCGAACCGGGCGTTTCAGTTGGCCTACTTTCTGCACCGCGAGCGGAAGATCGCGCTGGAGATTGCCACGCGCGCGCTTAACAAGCTGCAGCTGGCTGCAACCGCGCAGGGCAAACGTCTCTACTACCGTTTGACCGGACGTCCTGACTCGCGCAAATCCCGAAGTAAGGTCTCTTTGGGAGAGCCGCACCTCTTGCAGCGTCTGGTCTATGTTGAGTCCGAGCAATACGAACGATTGAAAGAGGCCGCGGCGTTGGCGGCTCAGACCAACGGCGCAGCCCCGGCCCGCCAGAGCGATCTCGTAGTCTTCTTCATCAAGCACCTGGTGCGCATCACCACCCGCCGCAACTCGTTCTATGTAACGTTGGGTCTTAGTCGTCTGCTTTATAACTACACGACGGCAGAGACGATGGACCTTTACAACCTGGTCATACAGGATCCTGAACGGGTTCACGATGACTATTACTATCGATCGCGAAAGGGACTGTTGCTGAAGGAATTGAAAGAACGTTTTGGCGAACTGGTCGAAGTCGCCAAAGGCGTGCGCGGCGAACAACGCTGGCGAGCCGCGGCGGACAGCTCCCGGTACGCTCCCCTGGCGCGCGAATGTCTGCACTGGTTCACGCCGTGGGAGACGCCCTGCGCCGTGCCCGAGACGCTTGATCCTCTGAATGACACGATCGACCAGCTCAGCTTTCAAGGTCGTCACCCTGACGAAGAACACGAGGTCGAAGTGAGCCGAATACACGCCGCACTACATCCCGAATGCTTTGACCGTCTGGCCGCTGCCAACCGTCTCGCTCGCCCCGAAGAAAAGTTGGAGCTGCCGCATTTCTTTCTGGCCGATGGCGCCGATGATGACGGCGACATCTCACGGACGCCGCCAAATCTTTCCGCAGATGAACTGCACATCATCAACGATCTCCTGGCCCAGGAAGCGATGCGGCGCAAGGCTGCGTCAAACGGTTTTCTGCGGGTGATGGTGGATGGGATTCAACTAGCTCAGATCAATACCCGGACATCAGCCGTGGCGCGTTTTGAGGTGAACGATCAAGCGGAAGTCATCGAGGTCTACAGCTCAGACGAAAAGGGTGCGCTGCTGCTGGCAACTCACTTGTTGAATTTCGTAGGGCCGGAAACTCAGAGCTTCAGTATCACCACTGAAGGCGGACAACAAATATCTTTTTCGATCGACCTGCGAGGTTCCGAAGGGTCAGAAACCAACGCGCAGGTAGCCGTCGAGATTAAGGAGCCTGCGGCTTCAGCGGCGGCGCAGCGGGTCTGGGCTTCGATCAGCGATTTCTTTCAGGCATCATTCACGGGATGGTGGAAGCCCGTCGCGGCCTTTTCTGCTCTGGCATTGCTCTGCGCGGGAGCATGGTGGATCTGGTCGAGTCAGTCGGGGCGGAACGAGATTGTCAGCGTGGCTCCCACTCCGGCGCCGACGGCTCCGGTCATCGCTCCCAGTCCAAATCAGCAGACAGTTGAAGGGCCGCAGCGTGAGCCGTCACCGCCGCCAAAACCGTCGCGAAATGCTGCGACGCCGGCGCCGGTGATGGCCCAGCGAAAGTCCGACACGCCTCCGCGTGATGAAACTTTCGTCGAGCGAAGCCTTTTGCCGAACAGCAACGCAACCGCAGATCCGAATGAAATCGCGACGCGCGGGGCCTGGAACCGTGACGCGATGGGCAAGCCGCTCAAGGAAGTTCGTCGACTGCACCTTCAATTGGTGGGCGGAAATACTTCGAGCGACGAATTCGAGAAGCAATTACGTGAGCGGCTCGGAACAGATCAGAACTTGAAGTTGTCTGACGCTGAACAAGCGGATGCGGCTTTGAAGATTTCGGTGAGTCCCGCGTCTTCGCGCGCCGGTGATTCGCGGGTGATTGTGAGCGTGCGGGGTGTCAATGCAAATGGCTTTGTTGTCTGGCCGGCTTCGCGAAGAGGATCGAGCTGGCGCTATGTAGGCCAACCTCGTTTCGTGGCTGATCGCATCGTGGCGGATCTGATGGCGGATATCAGGCGAGCCAGGTAGCGGTACGCACGCCTCTGGCGTGCTCTGGCTGGCTCCTCACAAACGGCACGCCAGAGGCGTGCGTACCGATTGACCTCTAGCGGGGTTCGCCCTGGAGAGTGAACCCGGCCCAAAAATACGGCGCCGACCAGCGCTTATCCTGAGCCATTGATGTCTGGGCTGCCCGCAAAGCCGCGGCCGGTGACCGCTTTTCTCCACTGAGCAGATTCCGATAAAAGCGCGTAATCAACTCGGCCGTGGCCTCATCACCGACATCCCACAAACTCACGAGCACCCGCGCGGCGCCCGCGTGCATGAAGGCGCGAGTCAATCCGATCACGCCCTCCCCTCGGATGTCTTTTCCCAACCCGGTCCGGCAACCGCTTAGCACGACCAGCTCCGCCCGCAGCTTCAAGCCATAGATTTCGTGTGCTCGCAGAAAGCCGTTCTGGTCCTGACCTTTCTCGTCCACCAGCGAAAGAACTATGCCTGACAGCTCCGGATGCCGGCTGTTAAGAAATCCGTGAGTGGCAAAGTGGATCATCCGATACTCTGCCAGATCGGCGCTGGTCGCGTTTGAGAGGTTCGCCGCAAAGTCCAGCTCTTCCTTGCGAGATGCCTGCGGTACCATGGACACGATCGTGTCCGCTTCTTTTCGTGTGAATGGTAATCGCGCGAGGTTCGGCGCTTCGCCGTCCCAACCCGTGTCGCTCGCCGATCGCTTAATCTCATCTCTTGACGAAGTCGCGGCCCGTCGCGCCGCGGGCGTCGTGTTTGAGGTTTTGCTCCTCACCAGAATACTGCTGAGGCGCGGATCATCATCACTGAACACCGGGTCGGCGATCACCGCAATGGTTTTAGGGGCCGACCCGTGCTTCGCGACTTCGCGTCGTAACACCGCGAGCGTCGAAGCCGAAGGCAAACTGACAATCTCATTCGAGACAGCCAGCGGCTCGAAAGAGGAAGAGCCGGGCGCGGGCAAGGCGGCAAACGGAACGTATTGCAAAGCACCATCACCTACGATTAACAGACGCTTGTTCGCCAGCTGACTCGCGACGGGGGCCAGCACCATCTGACTGAGCTCGCGAGCAACCGCAGAATAATCTGCGTCTGCCTTTGCGATGCGACCACGACGTTCATCAGCAGTCTCGAATTTCACCCGCCGATTTCTGGCGATCAGTGATTCATAGACCCTGCGTGCAGCTGACTCAACCAACGCGCGCTTCGGTAATTCGAAACTCTCGATCGAAGTCGAGGTCACCGCCCAGAGATAGCTGCGCTCCTCGCCCAGGTAGTACTCCAGGAGCACGGTCTGCCCATCGACAACCTGTTCGCGAATCTCTGCGAGACTTAGCGGGTGCGGTTCCAGCATCTCCACGTAACGAGGACTTGCAGCGCGGATTTGTTCCTCGAGTTTCACGTATCGAGTGCTGAGCTCCGCCAGATCCCTGGTCACTTCAGCCAGTGATGCTTCAACAGATTTCATCCCGGCGAGACGCGCGCGCTCGGACGCTTTCAAGCTAAGTTCATCTGTGAGCGTTCGTTCCTGTTTCAAGAGTTCGGGAGCAACACCACGCCGAATATCGACGCCCGCTCCGGCCAGGGTTTCCAGCAGCGCGCGCGCGCGGGCACTTTCGCAGGTTTGCAAGGCAGCTGCGTCGTAACCCCCGGATGGATCCTTCAGGTGTAAGCGCGTCAGGACATCGATCTTCAGCTCAAAGTAGTTTTGCACGGAAGCCAGATAGGCCGCGCGCGCTTCGGGCCCACCGGCACGTGTCCGCAGCAGCTCAATCAGGTTGAGGGCCACCTCGCTGTGCGCGAGGGCAGTTTCCAGGTTACCGCGCCCGCGTTCCGCCCGGGCCAGCTCACGAATCGTTGAGGCAATGTTTATCGGGTCGTTTCTGGATCTCCAAACCAGTAGCGCTTCGTTTAAGTAGTTGATCGCTTTGTCGTACTCGCCCAGATCGATATAGGCCTTGCCCAGGTTGTAGTGCGCCCGGGCCACGCTGGTTGGAGGATTGTCGGCACTCTTGAGGACTTCAAGGGATTGTTCGAGATACTCAATCGATTTCTTAGGTTCACCGCTGGAACGATAGACTCTGCCAATAGTCTGCAGGCTCCCGGCTTCGTCCAGGCGGTCGCCTCTGTCTCGGGCCAACTTGACGGATTGATTCAGGTAATCGAGTGCCTGCTCGTTCTGTCCTAACTCATTGGAGACAGAACCAAGCTTGCCAAGCACGCTCGATTCCCGGCCTGTCTGGCCCGCGGCCCTCAACAGCGCCAACTCCTGTTTCCAGAGTTCGGCGGCCTTTTCATTTTCTCCCAGCACGTAATACGAAAGGCCCATGCCGCCCAGCGTATCGATCTCCAGGTTTTGATCAGTGAGAATTCGCGACAGATACAATGCGCGATCAAAACTGGCAATCGACTTGTACTGTTCGCCCTTCAGGAAGTAGACGCGAGCAATAACATTCAACGCCCCGACCTCGCCGCGACGATCCTGTAAGGTTTGCCATCCCGTGAGCGCCAGGCTCAGATACTCCAGAGCTTTCTCGTGCTGGGTCAACAGTCTGTAGGCATCGCCAATATTTGTAAGGGTGGCAGCCTCTGTCTGCACGTCAGACGCAGATCGGGCGAATGGCAAGGCCCGCAGGTGGTAATCGAGGGCCTTCTGAAATTCGCCCAGCGAGAAATAGCTTCGCCCAATCAGGTTAAGGACGATCGGTTTCATTTGCAGATCGCCCCCCAGTTCCAAAAGGTTCAGCGACTCCTCGTATTTGGCGATCGCCTGTAACAGTAATTCCTTCGTTGGCGGCGTTCGCAGTCGGTTGCCGCCGGCAATCATTTGCTCGGCTGTGTTCAAGGCCCGGTCCTGCCCGGTTGCCACACGCATTTCCGCCTTCAGCTGATAGCTGCCGGGCGGATCAGTTTTCCATTTCGAACAAACCTCAATCCGATAGATCCCCGGCGTGCTCGCAACTACCGAAGCTGCTTCCAGACCTCGCTCTCCATGCCGGTCATCGACATTGCCGAGCTGACGACCGTCAGGCGCAAACAGGTTGAGAGCGATGTCGATGCCTCGCTGATCGACCACCACGCGGAGAAACTCCGCGCCGGCCATCCGGATTTCGTAAAAGTGAGACTTACCGCCTTCAAGTTTGCGCTCGAAGTATTTTCCAGGGACGAGCTGAGCAAGGCCATCCTGATTTACGTTTGCGAGTGCGAATGGTGAATTAGCAGCTGAAAAGGATTCTCGCTGGGCGAACACCGTTAAGAGGAGAACTCCAATCAGAAGGAGAGCGATCCGGCGAGCAACTGAGGAGCGCAGCTTGAATCTGGAGCGGGGCATCATGCGACTTTCAGTCAAGGCGTCGATCATTCCACAAGGCGTCAATGCAAACAAGCTTAGGTGTCTCGACGTGTCAGCAGCCCAACCGTAAGGAGGGCATGCGAGAAAAACATTTGGACAAGATTTACAGGATTAACAAGATAAGAGACAACTGAATGGGTTCCATTCTTTCAATCTTGTAAATCATGTAAATCCTGTCGAAATTCTTCCACTGCTTGCACAGCGCATCATCGACTGATCGTCAGCACGGCAATCTCAGGTGGCACTCGAAGCCGGACAGGCAGGATGCTCGTGCCGATTCCGGTCGTGACAAACAGGTGATGCCCATTCTCATAGACATGACCAGCGGTATATTTTTGCCCAAAGTCGGAAGGAACCACTGCGGCCCCGATCAACGGAAAGGTCACCTGCCCGCCGTGCGTGTGCGCCGCCAGGAGGAGCGGCACACTGGATGGTAGTCGCGGAAAGATGTCGGGATTGTGTGTAAGGGCCACGATGGTCGCGCCCGCGGGTACCTTCGCGATCGTTTCGCTGATGTGCTGAGGGTGCGTCCACAAATCGGAAAGTCCTGCGAGCCAGAAACTTCTGTCACGCCACTTAATTTCAGCGACGTCATTTTCCAAAACACGAATTCCATTCTGCTCGAAGGCGTTGGTAACCTTCTCGCCGTTGTACCACCAATCATGATTTCCCAGGACCGCATAAACCCCGAGCGGCGCTTTGAGGTTCTTCAGAGCGGCTGCGGTCACCTCAGGCTCGACTCGATGGAGGTACCAGTTGTTCGAGACCATGTAATCGCCAGCCAGCAGAATCAGGTCCGGTTGCTGCTGATTGGTCAGTTCCACAATTCTTTGCAACTTCCGATCGTCAATGAACCACGCGCCGGTGTGCACGTCACCGATGAGCGCGATGCGCAGTCCGTTGAGCTCCGCCGGCCAATTTTCTATTTGCACTTTTTCTTCATGAACGATGAGACGATTCGGCTCAATGAAAAATGCCCAGATGGCCAGGCTGAAAAGAATTAGCGGAACGAGCCCGGCAATAATGCGGACGGCCCTGTTCCACCTGGGAGTACTGCCCCATTCGGGCTTGCCGACATTCCTGAACTGGCGAAAGAGAAAGAGCAATAATCCCAGCAGAATGGCAGCGGCGACGATGAAAGGAATGCTCATAGCGAGGTCAGTACCATCCGCGTCAGCGGATGGGATCAGGACGGAATTTCGGGATAACTAACTTACTCGAATGCTGGATGGTTAGGTTGGGGTCGTCGTTGGCGCATGACGCAACCTTAACCCATCCGCTCACGCGGATGGTACTGACCCAGTTCCCAAGATGCCGACTGGAGCGCCCTCGCTTGCTCTTGGCGTTGTTCGCACAACCTGCAACCGAGACGGTTGCGCTCCAGTCCGCGGATGGTACTGACTCCATTATTCCGGAAAGTATTCACGCCAACGATTGTCCACCAGCTTCTTAATATCGTCGCGGACGATCAGTTCGTCCGGAAGGCTGGGCTTCTTCCGCGCATCGATAACAATTGGCGTCTGGTACGACAGATGATGTTTCACAACATTCATTTCTGCGGCGTAGATATCTGCCGCAGGTTCAAAGCGCGTCCAGGTTGACCAGAGAAAATCCGGGCTCGAACGAGCGACGCTCGCATCATCATGCAGAATCACCAGCGGCCACTCAGCAAATACTTCCTGGCTGGCCACACGTGCCCCCTGATCCTTCTCTTCGGCATAAGGCGATCCTTCAACCACCAGGCAACCGGCGCAGAAGACCTCCGCTCGACGAATTCCCATGGGTAGTTCGCCCTGAAATTCACGCGGCAGGTCGCGCGTGGCTTCGCCTAATCCCATCAGAATCGCTTTGCTTCCCTGATTAATCCTGCCGCTCGTGTAATCAAGCGTGTCCATCGAGGTGTTCGAGAAAATGAAGAAGTCGCTTTCCCAACGCACGCGGGCCAGCACGTGTTCCAGCACCGCGCGAAAATCGTGAAGGTCAATGGCGGAATCAGTAAGAATCAGAAATTTCGTCAGCGCCAATTGCCCTTCCCCGAGGATGCGAAATCCGGCAGTCAAAGCCTCGCGCGTGTAACGCTCGCGCACCACTGCGGCGGCCAGCGAATGAAATCCCGTTTCGCCATACGACCAGAGGTCTCGCACACCGGGCATCACCAGCGGAAAGATGGGCGACAAAAGCATCTGCAGGTAATCGCCGATGAAAAAGTCTTCCTGGCGCGGCTTGCCCACCACCGTAGCCGGATAGATGGCGTCGCGCCGGTGCGCGATCGCTTCACAATGAAAAACCGGATACTCGTGTTCGAGTGAGTAGTAGCCGTAATGATCCCCAAACGGCCCTTCAAGCTGTCGCACCTGCGGATGCGCATGACCGATGAGCGCGAACTCGGCTTCCGCCACCAGACGATGCGCGCCGCCGATCGGATTCTTTGCCATGCGCAGCTTCTCGCCGGCCAGCAACGAAGCGAGAATCAACTCGGGCACGTCCTCGGGCAAAGGCGCGATGGCCGAGATGATCAAAGCCGGCGGCCCGCCGAGAAAAACTGTGACCGCCAAGTTCTGATTCAATTCCTCGGCGGCGTGATAATGAAAGCCGCCGCCCTTCTGAATCTGCCAGTGCAGCCCGGCGGTGTTCGCATCGTAAATCTGCATGCGATAGATGCCGAGGTTGTGTTTCTTTGTGGTTGGATGTTCGGTGTAGACGAGCGGCAGCGTAATGAACGGGCCGCCATCTTCCTGCCAGGTCGTGAGGACTGGAAGCTCTTTGAACTGCACCTGCTTTTGTACAACTTCCGTAACCGGCGCCCGCGCTACGTTGCGCGTCCCCAGTTTGAGAAAATCCCGCACCAACTGGCGATGCTTCCAAAGTTCAGATCGATTTGGCGGGAGTAGCGATTCAGCTACGTTGACTACCTGTTTGATGAATTCTTCCGGCTTGCGGCCAAAAGCCAGGTCAATTCGTTTGGCGGTTCCGAATAGATTAGTGACGACCGGAAAACGGCTTCCCTTCACTCGCTTGAAAAGGAGCGCCGGGCCGCCGACCTCAATCACGCGACGATGAATTTCGGCGAGTTCCAGATAAGGATCGACTTCGGCATTGATCGTGACGAGATCTTTTTCGCGGGAAAGTAGTTCGAGAAATGTGCGCAGGCTGCGATGCATCAAGCGAGGGAGTATAACTCAGGAAGAGCTATCTATCCTTACACTCGACATTAACTTCGCGGAAGGTAACCGGCAGCTCGGTCTTTGGGATTCGCACGATGTCGACGGGCCAGGAGCTCCCGACGCCCACGGCCAAACCACACGGAGACTTACTCTGCACCTCGACCTCAATCCGGTTATCCAGCTCACGGGCACTGCTGATAATTATCTGGTACCCACCCTCAACCGCGAACCCATTGCTCCGTTTTGGCCCCATGCCGACAGCAATCAACATCTCTCGGGAAAAATCGATCTCCGGCAAGGGTGGCAATCGAGGCGGTGGGTTTGGCCCAAGGATCTGTTTCCAGACGCTATCCCATGTCTCACGGTCACGAACTACGATCCGGCTGCCGGCAGAAAGCTGACCGTCCCAGATAGTAGTTGTACTTGTGCCATAGGGTATAACTAAACGAGTGACAGGTACTGGTTTTCCGGCATTGGATACTCCCTGAGGTGTTGAGTAACTGGAAGAGCCAATCAGCGCGAGGAAGACGAGATTGACCAACGCGTCCTTCAAGAGACGCGCTGGCCGAACCTCGTAAAGCAAACCACGAAACATGAAAATAGTTCTTGCTGATCGCGCGTCGCAAACTGGCGCTATTCAAGTCGAGTTTCGGCAACCGGAATAACCTCGACTTGCGGAAATTGTTTCTGCAAACCCGGCAGGAACTTCTTCGCATCGCCGACTTCAGCTCGGGGAAAAACGAATTCGCAAACTAACAGTTTGCGTTACAAATCCGCCCCCTAATCCAAATCCAGAGGATTCCGGTAAATCTTTGTGTCTTTCTCGGCTTTCTTTTTGGCTTCCTGAAATTTTTCTTCCAACAAGCGGCTTCGATCCTTATGCGAACTCATCTCTTGAGCAAAGATTTGTTCGCGCGTCTGTTTCTGCTTATCCAGATCCTTGACCATGTCTTCAAACGAGCCGAGGGCCTTGTGCTTTTCTTCATGCGAGAGCAGCGTGCCGGTATCGGCATCAACAGTTAAGGTCGCCTCGCAGCATGGGCAGACGATGGTAAAACGGTTGGCGTCACTCATAGTTTTCAAATCCGCAGACTGAAGTTAGAGAGATGATACGCGACCCGTCAAGCGCTGCCAATCGCTAATTTGAAGGATTTGCGAGGAATCCAAAAGGGTGAACCAGAATCTGAAAGTGTGAACGCCGGAAAAGAAAACGAGAGCCCGCCGTACGCGCGGGTTTATCGATAACGGTAACACTCTGAAGTTTGAGTCGCCGGCGCGGCTGCGCCGCCTGATGTGCGGAAAGGCTCCGCCTTTCCGGCACGTTTTTACAAATGAATCCCGCTGCTTCGAGGCTGCGCCTCGAAGCAGCGGGACAGGAGTTGAGATGGCCGCTCACGGTAAGGCAAAGCCTTACCGCACATCAGGTGGCATAGCCACGACAACGCTCGCCGTAATGATGAGCCTAAGGGGTGATGACTTTCTTGATGGCGTTGCCGGTTTTCTTGGCGCCTTCGGCAGTCTTATTAACTACCGCCTTCGTGCCCGATTTGGTCTTGTCCGCGACTGTCTTGGTTGTGTCGACGGTCTTGTTTGCTACGGTCTTTGAAGTATCGACGGTCTTATTGACTACGGTCTTGGTAGTATCGACGGTCTTGTCCGCGACAGTCTTAGCTCCTTCTTTGGTCTTGTCGGCAACGTCTTTCGAGACATCGACTGTCTTTTCACCGACATCTACGGACTTGTCCTTCACCCAACCGGCTGAATCGGCAATTGCGTCGCCAGTCGCATCCAAAGCGCGTTCCGTATTGCTCTTCATTTCGCGCTCTTCGCCGTTGGGCGAATAAACTTTGACGGTTCGAACTCCGTCGCGCGTAGTCACCACCACCTTCGAGACACGCGGATTGTTACGAAAAGTGCGCGTTTCGGTCCGCACTCCGTTTTCGTTCTTGACGGTTATTTCTGAATTATCGGGTGCGGTAGTCGTCGTCGCCACGTCATTCGCATTGGCATTGGCGTTCGCATTTGAATTTGATGTCGACTCGCTGCTGCAACTCGCCGTCAGGACCGCCAGCGAAGCTATCGCAACCCCTGTAAGAATTCTCTTGATCACTTTAGTGCCTCCTTCCACACTGTACCGGCGTTTTTGTAGCAAATTAGATGCCAGCTCTATTCCCCATGGTTCAAGTCAATCGAGGACGGGGTTTGCGCCAGATTGAAACACAAATCGAGTAGATGTGAGTATGAAAATCGACCAACCGATCTCGATAACGTCCTGGTTCTAACCGCGAAGCGGTTCGATCCTTCAGTCCAACGTTGCCCGCAGCGGAGTTCAGAGGATGCAACCCCATCGGAGTCTGTCGGAAAACCGCGTAGCGGTGAAATGTTTATAGAAAAGGCAGGACCAAGTGAGATTTATTAGCTCCTTTAGGAGCGCAACCAATCGTCTTTCGCCCATAAACTGGGCTCTCCGAGATCAAAGGGGCTTGAGCTTTCTATGAACATTACATCCCTACGGGATTTTCCGACAGGCCTCAACGGGGTTTCATCCGTGGCGCATGACGATCCCAGGGTAGCCGAAGCGGCAACCCAAGGGCTCTGAAGCTCAACCGCTTGAAGATTCGGATTCAATTGCGGCACGACTCGCTACTTAGCAGGCGCGAGGTACACCGGAGCGTCGGAAAGTTTGATTGAGAGGGCGCCTTGATCGCTCGATACACGGCCGCCATCCTCGCCCTTCATGTTTGTGATAGTGAACTGGCCGCTCGGTAAGGGTAATTTCAGCTGCTTTTTGCCCGCCGAGGTTGTCCAGACAGCCAGGCGACGTTCGCTGTCTTTAGCGAAGACCAGCACATAGTCATCGTCAGTTCCCACTAACAATCTTTGTTCGAATCTAAACCCGCTGAAATGCCGCAGCAGAGTCTTGGCCGCGAGGTAGGCTGGCTTTGGTTCATAAACCTGAGCCTGTCCGTTTCGGTATTCCTGCCGAACCAGCCCGAAGTGATGTTCGGGTTCCTTCGGATCTGAACCGTCGTCGCGCCAGTCATACCAGATCGACACCGGAATCCCATTCGCCGCGTTGGTGAGAAATTGCCGCGCCAGCATCATCGCCTGCTTCTCTTCGTTCATCCGGCGCCACGCCGCCGAGTAACCCCATTCACCGGAGATGATCGGAATGTTTGCACCCGTCTGCTTTTCTTCGTCGCTGCCACCCGGGGTTTTGTAGCTGGCAATCAGCTCGCGCAATTTCGCATATTCACCGGCAACGTTTTCCGGATCGCCACGAAGATAAGGATGAACCGACACCGCGAACCATGCGTCCAGCGCGCCGGCTTTGAAACACGAATCCAGAAAAGAAAAATCCATCTCCCCGACAGCCGGCCCCATCAGCTTTTCGTTGGGTACCGATTCGCGGAAAGCCTTTCCCACAGCGATCGCCAGTAACGCGTACTCACCGGCGTTCGTTGGTTGCCAGAACATTCCGTTGTTTGGTTCGTTATAGACTTCCCACATTACTCCACGATTGGCAAAGTGTTGGGCAGCGGCAACGGCCCACCTGGCAAATGCGTTGCGCGCCTGTTCGGTACGCGGCGCTCCGTCACCATAGAGAGGATTTCCATAATCGAGAATGAACAAAGCGCGCAGGCCAAACGACTCGATCGCAGTCATCAAGCGATCGTAAGCCGCAAAATCGTAGCGGCCGCGCGCGCTTTCAGTAGCATCCCACTTCAAATCCATCCGCACCCAGCGAAATCCGGCGTCGGCGATCATCTTGATCTCGCCCGGCTGCGGGTCCGTGAAATGAATGTTCACCCCAAAACTTTGATCGATAGTTGGAGCATCCGGAGATGCGAGCCAGCATCCACGGCAGAGGGCGGAGGTACGATCGGCAGAAACTGCGAGTGCGAGGAAGAGCGAACAGAAAGTCAGCGTTAAGCGAAACTTCATAATGTAGCGCAGGCTGTCCAGCCTGCGCATGAGTGAGCCACGCGCAAGATGCGCGTGCCACCTGTTACTCCAAATCCCAAAGGACCATTCGCGAAAAGCTGCGCTCGACTGCCAGGGTCGCGGCATAGCCAGGACCGGCAAGGAGATCCTGAAATGACCAGCGTGATACTTCTTTCTCATCCATCCTGCTCTTGAGTAGCATCGCCGGATTTCCCGGCGTCACCGACACATCAAACTGATCGAGCGGACAGTACAAGCCTTCGCCGCGGGCCTTGATATAAGCCTCTTTGCGTGTCCAGCAGTTGAAGAACGATCGTGTTTTCAGCTCGAAGGGTAACGAGCGAAGCTCTTCAGCCTCGGCGGAAGAAAAGAAGTGACCGGCAACCTCGTCGGTAACAAAATTAGGGCGCATGTATTCGATGTCCACACCGACTTCACGATCGCGCGTAATGGCGATGAGGGCGATTTGATGAGAGTGCGAAAGATTGAACCGCAAACCCCGCGAGGCCCTTTCGTCGGCGAAATAAGGCTTGCCATAGTCTCCGGTAGTGATCTGCAGCCGCCCGGCCTTTGTCTTCAAGTACCTGCCGAGGATCAGTCGCATGGAAGCGCGCGCCACACAGAATTTGCGACGATCGGATTCAAACCGAAACCGATCGGCCCGCGCGCGGTCCTCGAGGGACAACGCTTCGTCAAAAGTCCATGACCAGGGGACATCCAGGCGGGCCCGCCAAACGTGAACTTCGTTGGGCCAGATGACTGGAGCCGACGGCCCGCGCATCCAGGTTTGCTGTGCAGTGGCTGCCGCCGGCGAAGCCGCGACGTTAGCTCGTTCGAATAAGGAAGTGGTTTCCATCATTAACAATTATCCCGCGACGGCCAATCTGGGCCAGACTCGCTTCGAAATATTTTCAGAAAGCAGACGGGCACCCGAGAGCAATTCTTCCGAGCAGGATGCCGGCGCCACCGATCCCAGAAACTGGAGGACGCGGAAAGCAAAGACATTGCGATCAAATTTCTCAGCGTGCCGGCGCAAAAGGATCTGACTCCAGATCATCGCTTCGAACTGCTCAATTGCGGTACTCAGCGAGAGACTGTTCGGTTGATCAAAGAAAAGACCGGTCTTGCCTTCTTCGATCGTTTCGACCGCGCCGCCACCGCGATACGCAATGACCGGACGACCTGCCGCGTTGGCTTCCAAAGGCGCCATGCCAAAATCTTCTTCGCCGGGAAACAAGAGAGCGCGACATCGCGCCGCATAATAATTAACGATCTGGTCCGGCTGGCGCCCGAGAAACTCAATTCTGTCGTCCGCCAATTTTTCCAGTCGCGCCCGATCCGGACCGTCGCCGATGATTATCAAACGGCGGTTCATCCGCTTGCAGGCTTCGATCGCCAGGTCGATGCGTTTGTAAGGCATCAAACGCGAGAGGATCAAATAATAGTCTTGAATGTCGTTGGACATGTGAAAGCGGTTGACTTCGATTGGCGGCGGAATGACAAAGGCTTCGCGGCCGTAGATTTTCCGGATTCGCTCGGCGACCAGGCGTGAGTTTGCGATGTAGTAGTTGGGCTGTTGCGAGGCGCGCAAATCCCACTTTTTCAGTCCCCAAAGACAGAAGGGCAAGAGAGACTTAATGCCACGGCCAAATCTTTCACGCGCGACATAATCTTCATAGCGCCAAACCCAACGCATCGGTGTATGGCAATAGCAAACGTGGATCGTGTTGCGCTTGCGACGAACACCCTTCGCGTAGCCCGAGCTGCTGCTGAAGATCAAGTCGTACTGGGATAGATCGAAGTTTTCAACCGCAAACGGATACAGCATGAAGTAATGGCGGAAGCGACGATCCATGGCCGGCAGTCGCTGCAGCGCCGAGGTGCGGATATCGGCGGCGCGCAACCGGTCCGGAAGCATTCGCGGCAAAGCTACCGTGGTGTAAACCGGCGACGAGGGAAAAGAGTCGTGCATTGCTTCGACCACCTTTTCGGCGCCACCCATCTGAACGAAATAATCGTGTACCAGTGCGATTTTGGACAAGTATCGGGACCTCGTTTGTGTTCATCATAAGAAAGTGTCAAAGACCTTGTTTTTTCAGGTTAAGAGTGATATTTGACGAGTTAAGTTGAGGAGTCGCATGAGATGTCAGAGTATCGACGAGGCGCGCGACGAGGTCAGTACCGTCCAATTTCATCGTGAGCTTTTCTCTAGGCCAGATGTTTAGAGCGTGTGTCAGAACCGCGAGCGGTAGCGACCGGGCCATGAAGCCTCCTCGAATCAACAACGGAACCTCGCGGAAACGGATTACAGAGAACCGGGCCGAGATGAGTTTCGCGGTTCATCCTGATCCGGTCGCTACCGCTCGCGGTTCTGACCCACCCGCTAAACGCCGGGGCTACGGAAAAATCATTTCAAATTGCGGGCACTACCAGATGCGTCGACTAGTTAGTTTAGAAAGGTAAGCGAAAGACAGTAGGGCGAAGCAGCAATCAATCGATGAGGATCAGCCTTCGGCCGAATGAGAGCTGAAGAGGTCCCATCCCAGCCGGTCCATGCGAATCCGCGGTATATCTTCCCAACGTGGGCGCACGCATTCCCAAAAGCCAATCTTGCGCCGCCACAGCAGGCACAACAGCGCGACGACGAACATGACGCTGTAACCGGCAATGTTCGCCAGGGCCGCGCCTTCGATCCCACGCGTCGGCAGCCAGGCCACCAACGTCACAACCATCACGCAAGCGGCCGCAATCCTGGCAATGGTGCTCAATCCCGGATGGCCCAATCCATTCAACCCGCTGATTACAACTGCCCCCGCGCTCCATACCAACGAAGCAAACATGAGCAGACGCCAGACTTCGGTCACTTCGACGAAACTGGCTCCGTATGCGAAGCGCAGAATGTAAGGAGCTCCGATCCACAGTGGGATTATCGCCAGAACGTGCGCCAGAGTGGTTAGACGCAAACTTCTGGTGAGCATTAATGTTGCCCGGTCACGCTCTTTGGTCGCGGCCACCTCCGGCATTAAGGCATCGCAGACTGAAGAAGCCAATACACTGGTAATGTCTGAAAGCCGCAGCGCGACTACATAGAGGCCAATGGCCGGACTTGAAGCCACGCCCACCAGCATGATCAAATCAAGTCGCCAGTTGACGAACTCGGTCAACACTCCGGCATAGTCGCGCACGCCGTACCGCAGGGCCATGCCCAGGTCGGCAACCTTCGGCGCCCAATTTGGTTTCAGCTCACGCCAGACGGCAAACAACGACAACACCAGCGAGGCGACCACCGCCGCAACCATCGTGTAGCACGCACTCTCAACCGTTAGCCGGCCGGCTATCCACAGCCCGATGTAGCTGACGAGTTGCACGCCAAAGAGAATCAATCTCAGAATTCCCACCCATGTAAAGTTACGCGCTCCCTCAAGCAGACTGCGCGTGAGGTCCGTCAGCATCAGGAAGGGGATAGTTAACAGGTAGACCCGAGACAGTCGTAAGACTTCGGGGCTGCGGTGACCAATCATGTGCGGAATCAGCAGCTGCGCAACCGCCAGGGTCAACAAACCAACGACTAACGTGAAGACGATTGCGTTGGAATACAAACCGTTTACACATTCGGGCCGCTTGGCAGTCCAGTAGCGGTACGCTTGCGGCAGACCGAATTGCGCGGTCATCGAAAATATAGCCGGCCACATCAGCACGACCATCAAATCACCGCGGCCAGCCGGCCCCAGCGCCCATGCGCTCAGCAGACTGGTCACGACGCCTGACGAAAGCATCAGGAAGTTCGTACTGAAGACTACTTTGATATTGCGACCCAGCATTTTTTTCGATTCCGGCTCCCAGGCTAAGTAGAAGTTGAAAGGGCGGATTGATTGATTATTCCACCGTTGGTTGCGGCCTCGCGTTCCATCATCAACTGATCGAACAGCCTGAGGTACTGCTGGGCGATCTTATCCCAGGAGTAATTGGCCGCTGTTTTAAGTCCATTGCTCCGCAGGCGAGCGCGCAACTCAGCGTCGGCCAGCACGCGATCCAATTTTTGCGCGATGTCTTGTCCCTCGCGTTTGATAAACAATCCATTCTCTTCATCGCGCAGGTAATCCTCGATGCCGCCCACTCGCGATGCCAGTACCGGCAGCCCTGAGGCCATCGCCTCGAGACAAACCAGCGCGAACGTCTCGTACAGCGACGGAAATACAAAGGCATCTGCGGCCGGATAGATTTCGGGCAAGTCTTTTCGCGCCCCCAAAAAGTGAACGCGCTCGGCGATGCCCAACTCTTTCGCCAGCTGCCGAAAACCGTTCGCTGCGTCATTGCCAACCACCAGCAGATGAGCCTGGGTCTTCATCCTGGCCAACGCCCTGATTGCGACCTCGAGTCCTTTGAGGCGGAACTGACTGCCGACAAACAGAACCAGCGGCGTACTTTCGTCAAATCCAAGTGACCGCCGCATCTCATTCCGGGCTTTGACATGGTCGGGCGAAAATCGCGACAGGTTGATGCCGTTCGGAATGGTCACAATTTTTTCGTCCGGAACGCCGTAGTATTCTTTCAATTGTTGGCGAACTCGCTCGGAAATGGCGACGACCCGTCGATAACGGCCGCGCGAAAGCATGAACCAGTCGCGCCACGCCACCCACAAATTCGCCGGATTGAAGAGCCACTGGTAATAGCCGGCCCGCCGCTTTTCAGCCAGCGAAGCCCGGTTAACCGCATGAACGATACAAACGTCGCCGGCCAGCGAATCGCCATGACTCAACACCACGCCTGCGCGGTAATCGCGACGGACTCGCATCGTTGCCAACAGAGTGAAGATGGGCAAGGCCAGCGCCGTTGTCAGATAGCCCCATTCAGACCAATCGCTTAACCAGGGAGCAATCAGGTTGATTCCTTCGCGGGCTTCGGATTCGGTGGCAAAACTGGTGATGACCTGGGCATTGATCCTGAGGGCGCGCCAGGCGCGATGCAACTCATACGCTACGCACTCGCTCCCGCCGCGAAGGCCGATCTCACGTGAAACCTGTACGATTGGAAAATCTCTCATCTCAATTTCCCGTCTACTGGAGCGCAAGCGTCTCGCTTGCCGCGGTTGTGGCGACCGGGACGGTCGCGCCCCGGTCAGCTTGTCGCGCCTGTTCTCGATAAAATGCCTGCAATTCGTTCATGTATCGTTCGAGCGCAAAACGCTTCGCGGCGTCTTCGCGGGCTACTCCGGCGAGTTCGCTTCGCACTTCAGGCCGTTCGGCCAGAAACGACAGCGCATCAACCAGTGTCTGCTGATCGCCAAACGGAACCAGCCAACCGTTTCGTCCATGATCGATGATCTCCGGCAAACCATCACATGCGGTTGCCAGCACCGGCGTGCCGACGGCCATTGCTTCACACGCAACTAATCCAAATGGTTCGCGGCGCGAATTGACGACCAGAAGATCGAGAGCACGCATGATCTCAGGAACATCCTGACGAGCTCCCAGCATCCTTACGCGGTGCGAAATCCCCAGACGCAGAGCCATTGAACGAAGCAATTCTTCGTATTCACCATCACGATTGAAAATGGCTGCGCCGGCGATCACGAGAACCGCCCGGGGCACTTTGCGCAATAGCTTTTCAAAAGCTTCCAGCAATTCCATCTGCCCTTTGCGTGGCGTCAACTGGCCGACAATCCCGATCGCAAAATCGCCGTTTTCGAGCAACAGCCCGTTTCGAATTTCTTCTCGATCGTTGCCAATTGCGGAGAAGTTTTTCAGATCGATCGCATTCAGAATTACAGTGATGCGATTGTGCAGGGACGGCGAAAGCAGGCCGCAAAAGTTTCTTCTGACTGCCTGAGATACCGCAATCATTCGACTACGCTTTGACAGTGCGGCCACCATCCGAATTGCGCTGCTCAGAGGATGACGCGGCAGCAGGTCGTGCAGATGCCACACGACCTTCATCTTCAAGCCCATCGTGGCGCCCGTCGCTACCAGACCAGCACGGATACTGTTCGCATGGATCAGATCCGGATTCAGTTCAATAATCTTTCGCCGGAAGTCGCTAATCACCCTAACAAACGATTTGCCGTACCGGAGGAAAGCACCTGGCCGCCAGGTAAAGCGGGCCTCGAGGTTCGCGACAGTGTGGACCGTCATACCGGCTTCGCCCGCCAGGTCGGCCAAAGGACCGTCTGCCGGGCAGACCATGATTCGATCAAACTCGACGCCGTCGAGCCGCCTCGACGCGTTCAGCAGCAACCGCTCAGCGCCGCTGACTTTTCCGGTATGGTTGTAAAAAACGATCTTCATTCGATTTGAAATGGGGGGGCGAGGCAGTCCGATAAGATACTAAAGCACTATTAGCTCGCGTTCCCCACTGTTCATTTGCTCCGTCGCGGTTACTTTGGCGATGCCATAGGTGCTTATCCATCCCACCAGCAGCCATCCGAAAGGCGCAACCGAATAGAGGGTGAACGTGTTGCCGAACATGTTGTTGAGTATGAGCACGGGCATGATGGTCGCCGCTATTCGCCATAATCTCGCTTCGTTCGAATCTGGTTCGGCGAGGCGATAGCTGCGCCAGCTGATCGCTGTTGCCTTTGCCAGAATCCAAATCAACAGCAGCACCGTCGGGATGCCGCAGGTGAGCACCGATGAAATGAAGTAGCTATCGACAGGCGGCAAATCAAGTTCGTCTCCGCCGCCGTACCGCCACGCGCCGACTGATGTGGCGCCCAGGCCCATCCCCAACGGCCGGTATGGAATCACGTCAGTGGCCAGATACGTCCAGTTTTTCAGGCGTTCATTCAGACTTTCTTCCTTAGTCGGATCAAGAGTTCCGCGCGCCGTGTGTGACAACAATGCTTTAGCGCGTTCGTCGTCGCCGTGGTCCAACATGTCATCGTTGGTCGGCGCCTTGGCCAGGACGCCTATCAATAATGCTGGCGCCAACAACAGGAAACCCCGGCTTACCGCGGCCCGCCAGCTGCGCGCACCGGTAAGCACCAGAACCAGAAACCCGAGAATCAAACCAAACATGGCCGTGCGCTGTCCGGTAAACAGCAGCATCAGGCTCAAAACACCGCCGCAAACAGCCCAACCGGTTCGTCGCATTCGATTCACAGCCTGCGCGGCAAAACCAAAAGCGATCAGGGCCCCGATCTCAACGTAACGTCCCCACTCTTCGGCGCTGCTGAAAGTCGCCAGGGCTCGCTCGACTTTGCCGACGGAAATCGAATTGTAAAAATCTGTGTTGTCGATCCAGTACTGCTCGAATGCCGGAAACCCGAACGTCAACTGATACAAACCGTAAAGCGACGTGAGCAGTCCAAGCACGACAATTACGCGAAATGCGGTGAGCAGAAACTCGGGCTTTATCACCTGGGCAAAGTAAAACCACAGCAGCGGGATTATTACGAACATCGCGCCGGACATTCCGACTGAGATGCCGCCCTGAATCGGATTGAAGATTTGCAGAAAGTAAATCGCTGCCAGGAGTGAAACCAGCGTTCCCAGCTGTGATTGATAGAACAGATGCAGGCGATGCCGTTGCAGGACGATTGCGAATGCAAGCAACGTCACCACCGGAGTGACAACGTGAATTGGATCCGACTGGCTGTAGGTGAGGTAGAGATATTGAGCGCGCCTGAGAAATCCACGCAGCGGCTCGAAAATCATCATCGCGATCAGGCCTGCCTCGAGACTGATCATCAGGCAGAACACCATCACCGAGCCAAAGCCGCCGAGCACCAGCCAGCGCAAGGCTTCGCCACCGGTGCTCAGCGCCCAGATGATTCCCATGGACAGCGGCAGCGACCCCAACGGCCACACTTTGACCTGCGGACGCCGGGCTGGCGATTCAATTAAAGTCTCAGCACTCATCGGGCACTCAAACTAGCAACTTACCTCTGCATTCAGTCTGACAACCTGAGCTGGGGCAGTAGACTCAGTTGTCTTTTTAGCGGTGGTCCAATTCAAACGGGCTCGGCGGGCCACGGCCCAGTTACCAAACCAACGCAGCCAGCCGCGGCTGGCCCAATCCCATTCACCTAAATATTCAATCGGAGCGGCGCCGGTCGCGCGCTTATATCGATAGACGCCGTGATTGCGGACCGGATCGATGCCGGCCAAATCGTAGGACTTGATGCCGATGCGGCGGCAATGTTGCACCACGGCCCAAAACGTCGCGTACGAAGCATGGACTTTCCTCCCGGCTTCGGATGTCGCCCAGAAAACGGCGCACGCTTGATCGCCAGCCACGACGCAACCCAACAGACTGACCACTTCGCCGTTTTCGTCATCACAGCGATAGAGCACCAGTTGTTGTTTCAGGTTGCGGAGCAACGCGTCGACCTCTTTGCGAGACAACTGTTCGTCCAATCCCTTGGCTTCCTGCATCGACTCGTAAACCGCAAGAACTTCGTCGACGCCGGCGTCCATCCATTGCCTAATCGTCAGGTTGCACTCTTCCGCGCGTCGCAAGTTTCGGCGCCAGTTACGCTCACAACCAGCCAATAAACGATCCTCTTCCTGAGTAAGATTCAGGGCCATCGAATAGTTGCTCGTAAGCGGCGACCAACTGGTGTTCCAGCCTTGCGCAGTTAATCGCAGCGCATCTTCAATGTCGCGGCGCCGGTCACAACGAAAGCGGCAGTAGCACCACTTTAAGCCGGTGCCGGCGGTCATGGCCTTCTGCAAGCCGTCGTCGCATGCCGTGATGTCGCCAACCGGTCCGCCTTCGCACCAAACCAACCCGACTCCGAACGGGTACCGGCGAACCGAGGCTTGCATCATCGCCACAACCTTGTCGTTTTCATTCAGCGCGATCCAGCGACGGGGCTCCCACCCCAACGCCCGTCGGTATTCGCCCCACGAATACGATTGATAAGGCGAGCAATCATTGAAACCCTTGAGGGTCTGATCCCAGGTCGCCAGCGCACAATCGTTTGTTACTAATTCCCATCGAGTCATAAAGCCCTCCTCGATCGCCACTAATTGCTTAACGTTCGGATGCAAACTCGAAAGTTTGATCCAAACTCGTAGCGGCCTGACTCCTTAAGATCCCCCGATAAAACTCGTAGGTGTGATCGGCAACCCGGCTCCACGAGTAATGCTGCTCAACTCTTTCCCGGCCCGCTTGAGCCAGGTGTGCGCGCAAACCCGGATTCGACAACAACCTTTCAATCGCTTCCGCCAATTCTTTGGAATTGCCTTCCGGCACGATCAGCCCTGCGTCGGCGATCACTTCCGGGATCGCGCCCGAGGTCGAGCCGATTACCGGCACACCACTGGCCATAGCTTCGACGAGCACGCGGCCAAACTGTTCGCGGATTCTGCTGGTCGTCTGCGTCGGCATTACGAACAAGTCGATCTGCCTGAAGATTTCCGGCACATCGTCGTAACTAATAGCGCCGAGGAATTGGACTCGATCCATCAAGCCCAGTTCAGTCAATTGCTTTTCAAACGCGGGCCGTTCTGGCCCATCACCGACCACAAGCAGCTTCCAGTTCGTCGAAGTCAACTGTGGCAGCGCCTCGGCCAGGATGTTCAATCCCTTGCCGGGCAACATTCGGCCCACATAAGAAATCGTCAGCGGTTCGTTAGCGGCACGCGGCCTCTCCGGAGCCGCAGCAAATCGCCGCGTATCCACGCCGAAAGGAATGATCGCCATGGGCTTATCAAATCCTTTCGCCCGCATCACTTCGCGCGTCGTTTCACTGCACGCGTAAGCGGCGTCCACGCGCCGGAACGCGCGTTTCTCAGCCCAGCAGAAAGGCGGTGGGTATTGTCGATAGATGTTCTGAGCAGTTTGCAGAACGATCGCCGCCCGCGGCGCAAACCAATTACACAACGTCAACATCTGGGCACAGCCAACGCTGAAAGGCTCATGATTGAGGTCAATCAGATGTGGACGGTGGCCGCGCAACGCTGAGATGATCGTAAAAGGATTCCACGCGAACAATTGGACGTGCTTCGAGAAGAGAGTTCGCGGAGCAAAGACCGGGAACAGATCATCGGGCGTAGCCTTGACGTCCACTTCGGCCTCGCGCCATTCACGTGCCGTTACTACCTCCAGGTCGATATCCGGATAGTTGCGCGCCAACGACCGTTCGCGCTCGCGCAGAGTGGGCGTGAGGCTCGAGTGCGAAATTCGCAGAACTCGGATTTTGTCGCCTGAGAATTGTTTTTGAATGTTTTCGCTCATCTCAATTCACATCCATTGCCGTGGAGTCGAAATCACTAAGTGCTTCAGATACGGTCGCCGGCTTTTTCCGACGATCCATAAATCGATGACGACGTGCTTCGGTCATTGCATAGAAGCCTGAAACCTTCAAAACAAACCGAGCCATGTTGTCCCGGCGTCCCAGCGGTACGCGCCAGCGACTGTGCGTACCGTTGTTGCCTTTCCAAACTGACCACGATGCGTGATAGCCGGATTCAGCGGCCAGGCGTTCGAGTCGGGAATCACACTCGCCGTATGGCCAGGCCATCAAATCGATCTTCTTATCGGTAATTTCCTCGAGCACCCGCCGCGCTTCCAACAGTTCTCGCCGTGCTTCATCCGCCGGCAAGTGATTGAAGTGACGATGCCAAAGCCCGTGCGCCCCAATCGTAATCAGTGGGTGGCTCGAGAGCTCGCGCACTTCTTCGCGCGAAAGATAGCTTTCGTTTCCAATAAAACCCGGCGTTACGAATACGGTGGCCGGCATTGAATACTTTTCGAGCATGGGCGCCGCCACGGTTAAGTTGTCCCGAAAGCCATCGTCGAAAGTCAGCGCCACGGCGTTGCGACCTTTGTTCGGATTCAAGGTTTCGATCAGCGGCACCACTGAGCGCCGGCGAGCGAGCCAATCAAGTTGGCGGGCAAATGCTTCTCGCGAAATATCGATGTCGCCCGGCATGGGCTCGCCGGGTGAACTAATGCTGTGATAGACCAGGACTGAGTTCATGACTCTTCAGTTGAGCGCCACACGTTCCAGCCAGCATTCGCGCCAGAACAGCAGCGACTGCCGCGGACACATGCGATGACAGATGCCGTCGCAGGTCGCTCCCTCGAGTACGACCGTGTCTTTGAGTTCACGTTGCTTTTGCGTTCCTTCAAGGACGATCTTGTCGACGCGGTTGCGCACGCGCAGCACCTGTCCGCAGAATTCAGCTTGAGCCGGAGCAAACAGAAGTTGCTTGTGCTTTCCCTCAGCGTCGAGGGTCTGTTTGATTTGCGCCAGACTCTTTACCTTAACCAGATCGCCGGTCCGCAGGCCCAGGGGATGATCGCCGTTCCGGCCACCTGGCCCGGCAATGTGTCCCCAGCCGTGAAATTTGCCGACGTGTGCGGCCTTGTTGTAGACGGCAATCATCACGCTCTTGAGCCATTGCGCGATTGGCATTCGATTGCGGCTTAAGTCCCAGAGGTATTGCTTCGGTTCCCACCATGGCAGCGGGGTCGAGGCATTAACGATTTCGCTTGATTGACAAAAGAAAGCTCCATCCCGATTAGCAAGTCTCTTGAGATCAGCAAGACTGAACTTCGATTTGGCGATTCCGTTCGGTGAAGCAGGTGCGCCGGCAGGTTTCAGCCAGACTTCTTTCCAAAAAATCAGACAGGCCTTGCCACACCCACCATGGCTCTTGCCGTCGCAGCGCACCTCCTCAAGCAGCACGGTGCCGCTGAGCTGTCTCATCTCTGAATCGTCCACACAGGTTTTGAAAGCCTGACGGGAGACGCGAAACTGACGCCCGCAGTAAGCGAGCATTTCGGGCATGAAAGGCAGCTTCTCGAAAGTTCCGCTCGGGTCCAGCGTGGCGGAGATTTCATTCCACGAGCGCACCTCGACCAAATCGCCGGGGCGGAGTTCATTTCTGACAGATGCGGGGTGCATCAAGTTCCTCATGTCTGCTATTTAACTTGCGCCGCGAGCCAGCACAATCGCCGGAATCGTCCGCAGCAAAATTGTGGCGTCCAAACCAAGGGACCAGCGGTCGATATACTCCAGATCCAGTTGCATCCACTGTTCGAACGACAGATTGCTCCGACCCGAAACTTGCCAGAGACAGGTCAATCCGGGCTTCACGCTGAAGCGCCGTTTCTGCCAGGCTTCTTCCATCTTGACGGCGTCGCGAACCGACAAAGGACGCGGCCCGACGATGCTCATGTCGCCCAGCAGCACGTTGACGAGTTGCGGCAGCTCATCGATGCTCGTCCGTCGCAACCATTTCCCGATCGTCGTAATGCGCGGATCGTGTTTGATTTTGAAGATCGGGCCGCTCTTTTCGTTGAGGTGTTCAAGGTCCTTCATGCGCGCCTCGGCATCAATGCCCATCGTCCGGAACTTGATCATGCGAAAGCGCCGCTTGCTGAGGCCGACACGTTCCTGCACAAAGAAGATCGGGCCACGCGAATCCAGCTTGATAGCAATGGCCGCGAGCAGAAAGATGGGCGCGCAAAAGACCAGCATTATCAACGCCACCACCAGATCAAAAATCCGCTTGGCTTCGGTACGCCAGCTGAACACCGGAGTACTGTGAAGCGAAACGATGGGCATGCCGCCGAGATCGATCGGTTGCGAGCGCGCCAGTTTTTGCGGAAAAAGATCAGACAGCACATGCGTCGTAATTCCCTGCTCTTCCAGCACCGCCACGGCCGATTCGATCTGGGAATAATGGGACTTGATGGGCAGAGCGATTGCGACTTCGTCTATCACTTCGTGGGCCACAATCCGCGGGAGGTCGTCAACCCGGCCTAACCATGGCGCTCCGGCCAGCTCGGCATCCGCAAAAGAAAGGTCATTGTCCACAAAACCCAACAGCGCGTAACCAAGATCATGACGTTTGCTGATCACCGAAGCGAGGCCTCGCGCCCGGGCGCCACCGCCCACAATCAAGAGAGACTTGACGTTGTGACCCCGAGCGCGCAGCCGGCGAAGATTTGATCTCAACGCCAGTCGCATGGCGCTGATCAAGATAAAGCTGAGCGCGGCAAACGACGCGACCGTGGCGATATTAATCGTTGGCCACTTGCCGAACTGGGCCCCCACCAAAAGCGTGACCGCGGTCAGGAGCACAGCCCGGGCGACTTCCCTGATCTCTCCGGTCATCGGACTCAGGCGATGCGATACATACAACCCTTGCGCCGCAAAGGCCGCGTGCCAGAACAGGATCAGCATGAAACCCAGGATCGCGTTACCGACTTTGACCCGTTCAGAGAGATACGAGAACAGGAAGCCGACATTTTCGCCAGGCGAATACTGATGGACTATGACCAGACCCAGCGAGACCAGCATTAGCGAAAGATCGCTCAGCTTGAGAAAGGCATTCGAAATTGTTCCGTGAGAATCGGTCATTCGTTTTGGGCGCTCGTTATTCTTTTCGAGGCGTTATTCTTAAAGTCTTGGCATTATCAGCGCGGCCACACTAACCAGCCGCATGAAGCGTTCAATTTTCGAAAGCTTGTCGCGCGGCACAAAGACTATATCGCCGGCCTGTAGCGTTAAATCGTTTTCCAGGTCGCTCGTGCGGGTAATGCTTTTGAGATTGAGCACTTTCACTTCTGCCATGTCCGAGTTAATTGTGCGAAAGACAATAACCTGGGACGATTTCGCGGTTTCCTTCATCCCACCGGCGAGCATGATCGCCTGAAGCGCAGTGACCCTCTGGCGCATTTCAATCTTTCCCGGCTGTGCCACTTCACCGGAAACCACGAAGTAAGGTTTCTGAAATTCCTTGAGGACGATCGTGGCTACGGGATCCTGCAAACGCTTGGTGGCCTGCCGCAGGATTGCTTGCCGGGCTTCTTCAACTGTAAAGCCCGCCACTTTCAGGTCGCCCCCGATCTCCAGCGCAATGTATCCGTCAGGCTGGACCGTGACGGTTTGATTGAACTCCGGGGTGTAACGGAATTGCACGTCGATAACGTCACCGGGTTGCAGCCGGTAACGGTCTTCGGTAACCGTAGTCAGACGCGGGGGCGTCTGGCCCTGCGCGTGAACTGCGACCGGCAAAATCAATAGTGCAAATGCTAGAGTTATTATCAGACGACGTTTCATGGCACTCCCATCTGGCGGCACAGACTTTAGTCTGTGATCGCTCCGGCAATCACAGACTGAAGTCTGTGCCACGGAAACCTACAACCTCTTGTAAAGCCATTCAGGCACGGGATAGCGGCGTTTGTTCAAAACAAATCCGAGGAATTTGCCGCCCGCGCTTTCGATTGTTCTTTGGGCGTTGATGATCTCGTCGTTCCGGGATTCTCCGGCATCGACCACCACCACCACTCCATCAACGCTGTTCGCCAGCACGGCTGCGTCGCTCGAGCTCTTCAGCGACCGGCAATCGATGAGGATGTTGTCAAAGCTGACTTTCAATGCTTCGACCGCATCCAAACCGGTGTCAATTTCTTCACCCGGTTTCCCAACTCGCATCAGGAACGATCGTTTCGGAATTTCAGGGCCGCTCTCTGATTTGCCGTTCTTTCCCGATCTTTTTGACGGCAACATCCAGAGGTTATCGATGTTTGTCGGATGGCAATTCCAGGGCATCTGCAAATAGTCTTCAACCCCGAGGCTCTGTAGTCTTTCGGAATCGATTACCAGAGTCCGCCGGGACGTATGACGAGCGAGTTCGACAGCGAAAAGCTTGGCTACGTGCGTCGCGCCGCTACCGGCTGACGCCGAGGTGAACACGATGGCGCTCCCCTCGCGCAGCTTTTGCGACCCGTTCTGTAGGTTCGCGAGCAACAACTGAAGGTTGTGCTGCTTGTGCCCGTTTGTCTCAGGCGCGGCGTGAAAGGCCGTCTGCTCAAAAATTTGATCCTTAACTTGCACTCGGTCTTTTCCTTTAGCTTTGTAGTTCGGCCACTGGTCGAGCCTCAGGCAACTTTGACTCTCGATGACCACGCATCAGCATCTGGCGGCTGTTCGACGGAACAGTTGCCAGCACCTGCGCGCCGGTGAGCGCTTCAAGCTGTCGCGGCGTGTGCACCACGTCGCTGAACATCTCGGCTGAGAACACGCTCCCCAGACTCAGGAAACCGGCCAACACCACCCCAATAATCAAATTCAGTGAACGATTTGGCGACGAAGGAATCTGCGGGACAGTGGCAGATTCAGCAATTGAAACGTTGGTAATCTTTTGACGGTCCAATTCGTCCGCGATGCGGGCTTCTTCCCGTTTCTTCGCGTAAAGTTGGTAGTTGTCTTCGGCTTCTCTCTTCTGGCGTTGCAGATCGTCGTGGGCCGAGGTGTTGCTCTCGAGGGTCTTCAGGGAGCCCTCGTACTGCTGAAGCTGTTCTCTCAACGAGTCGCGACGGGCTCGCGCGGCCACCTGGTCCAACTTAGCGTGTGACAATTCTGTTTCCAGGTTTTGGCGCAGCGGATTAAGATCGCTAGCTTCCTCTAGGTTGGTCTTTTGTTCAGCCTTGTTGGCCGCTTCGCGGGTCATGCGAATCTGCTCATCGACCTCTTTGACCATCCGATCCTCAGGCCGAAACTTGGTGAGCAACTGGGTCCGCCGGTTTTGCAGCTCAACCAGCATCGTATTCAAACGCTCTGCCGAATATTGATTGGGAATTTGCTTGCTCTGCGTTATGACGCGTTTGGGAATTTGTGCCAGCTGCTCTTCCACTCGCGTGATGCGATTCGTCGCTTCGCTCAAAGCAGTCTCAGCATCGAGCATCTTCGCTTTTGCGTCTGCAGTTCTGACCAGCGTCAAATCCTTCTGCTGGCCGAGCACAACCAGATTGTTGCGCTGCTGGAAGTCTGTAAGATTCTGCTCAGATTGTTTCAGCTGTGACTCGTACTGTTCAGCTTTGTCTTTGAAAAAGTCGGAGGCGCCGGCCGGATGGTGCAACTTCAGATGCTTTTCCAGATAAAGTTCGCCCAGTTTCTTCAGAACCGCGGCGGCCATTTGGGGTGAACCTGACGTATAGTTGACCGTGATGATGTTTGCCTTGCGAACGGGCGTGATCGTCAGCTCTTTCGATAGCCCCGTCACGGCTTTCTCAACTCGAACCGCCTCAGGCGCAGGCTTTCCAAACCAACCGCCGCTGTCGGGTTTGGCCAGACCGGTTTCGTTGACAACCTGCGTTAGCAAGTCATTGCTGGTCAGCAGCTCAATCTCAGAATTGATTTGATTTTCGCTGACTTCGTTCTCGATGGTCGGGGCCGCGCCGCCGGATGACGCCTCTGGGGTAATCGCGAGGTCGACGCGCTGGTTCTTCACCAGGATTTTCATGCGCGCGCTGTAGCGATTCGGCAACAGCACAGTGACGGCGATGGCGCCGGCAAGAACCGCAAGAAAGATGAACAGAACCAGGGCCCGGCGACGAAATAATGCGCTTGCCCCGTCCCGAACGCTGAGAGAATTATTCCCTAAGCCAGTGGTCAATTGGCGCTTCATAGTTTCCTTCCGAGGGATTTAAACGCTGAATTCGCCAATAATTCCAAAGGACTGACTGCGGATCGGAGCCGGTCGGCCAGCTTGAACCAAGTCGCCTGCAGTCGTTCCATGCAAGGTCTCTGGCCGCGTTGAGAAGGGTTAAATCTTCGAGGCTTTAGGATGGTTTGGCTCGATCTTTGGAGTCGATTCAGGCGGGACTGAGGACGTCGTTTTTCCGATGATTGGCAGGACGACGCTGTGTCTTATTTGCGTGTATTTCGAAAATAATCGCAAACTTCGAGACCGCTGAAGGGCCTTTAGTTCGCTAGGAACATACTTTGAGTAATTAGCGGTGGTTGAGTTGCAGTAAGCGCCAAAGGCGCGAGATGTGAAAGCCTGGGCCAACGGCCCAGGTCGAGAGTGAAATGCTGTTAAGAAGCGCTGAAGGCGCGGAATTCCGGTGTTTGCATTCCGGTTTTAGTCTCATCTCGCGCCTTCAGCGCTGCTGGATATTTCGGGATGTTACTCTGGGGCGTTGCCCCAGGCTTTTGCATTGCTGCACCTTTGGTGCTGACTACGGACCTTACGTTCGATTTGATGCGTCAAGTATGTCATTGCTTTTAGTTCGGATCAGTCCAGTTCCAAAGAGTGGAAGTGTTCAGCCAATTGCCGCAGTTAACTCGCCAGCAAACTTGCGCCCTGGCTCGATCAAATGAATCGCAAAGCCGGGTTGGGTGAAAAGCGATTTCTTCGGATGCGTCAGAAACTTGAAGATCAAAACTCGAAGGCCCGACCGCGGTTATTTCAGTGTCAGAGGTGAATAGCCCAACCCGTCCGGTTCTTTGCCGGCCGTCAACCGCTAGTGGCCTCGTTCCTAATTGAGCATCTCAACCGTGGTTTGAAGCCATGCATCTTGAAAAAGTTTTCCCGGGCTACTTAAATGAGGGCCGTCTTGTCAGCTCTTTCAGGAGCTTGAGAATTGCAGGCTTGACCGCGATTTCACCGATCCTGCGATTCTCGAATCAACGCTGCCCGGGACCGCTTCGGGATGGAATCGCGAAATTCTGAAGTGCTCACTTCGACCCAATGGCCGGCAATCCCGCCGTCCGCAGTTCCTGATTCAGTGCCGGAATCTCCTGGGTATTGATGAGACGCCAACTCTCCTGAATGCCGCGTGAATCCTTAACGACGTCAGGGATTGCGGCCACCACTTGCGGCATCGGTGCGAGGTCAACTTCCTCGATCAAATTAAAGAGCGTTCGAATGCGCCCAGTTGCGGACGCGACTGTTACGCGTGCGGATCCGCCGGCAGCGCCGCCACCGAAGCCACCACCACCTGCGCCGGCAAGGTTCTGAAGTTTTTCCGCGAAGGCATCAACTTTGGTTTTCAGATTCGCATCCGCAACGCGTGGTCGCAGTTCGGTAATCTGCCCTCGAATCCGTCGCACCTGATCCGAAATCGAATTCAATGCCAACCATTCGTCGTAGAGTTGCTTCGACAGTTTGTATTGCTCAGCGAGGTCTGACGTTGAGGTCTTCACCCGTGGATCCATCACCAGGGTCAGAGGCTGTTCATATTTCTTTCCGCCCGCAGTCAGGACTACCGTGTATTTACCTGGCATCGCCCAGGGCGAAGTCGGATCAGGCGCAGTATTCTTGTAAACAGCCGCGATGGGATATTGCGGCGGCACGCCGGGCACCGGATCAAGATGAAGGTCCCAGAGAAAACGATGCATTCCCGCATTGTTCGCCAGCCTTTGCGGCGGGCGCACCCAGTAAGGCGGAATAGCCAGCATCGGATCCTGTGGCACCAACGGATCACTGCTCGAATAACGGCGCACAGTCTGTCCGGCGGCGTCTTTGATTTCGAGCATGACTTCCGCAGACGATCCAAGGTAATAATCAATCATTGCACCATCCGGCGGATTCTCACCGGCGGGAAGATCCGGCGTAAGCGGCGTATCCGAGTTCGTATTCCAACGAACACGAAACGCAGTCTGCGGCTTGAACAGGTGAGCCGATGATTTCACAATCGAATCCTGCAGCTGGCGCAGCAACGTAATGTTGTCGAGAATCCAAAAGCCCCGGCCATGTGTTCCCACCGCCAGGTCGTCGCCTTTGATAATCAGATCTCGAATCGAGGTGGCGCCCATGTTGAGCCGGAGCGATTGCCAGTGCTCACCATCATCAAACGAAACATGCACGGCGCGTTCAGTGCCCGCGAACAGTAATCCTTTTCGCTCAGGGTCCTCACGCACGACTTCGGTAGGTTCGCCGTCCGGAATGCCTTTGATAATCTCGGTCCAATTCGCGCCGCCGTCGCGCGTGCGATAGATGTGGGGCCGCATATCGTCGAGCCGCAGAGTATTGATGGCCGCGTACGCCGTGTTCTTATCGAAGTGACTGGCGTCGAGAATCGAAACCTTCATCCAGGGCTTGAGTTGCTTCGGCGTGACGTCCGTCCAGGTCTTGCCGCCATCGGTAGTGCGATGAATCAACCCATCATCCGTCCCCGCCCAAATCAGCTTGATGTCCAAAGGCGACGGCGCGACTGCATAGATGACGCCGCGCTGGGTTGGCTGCGCGGTCGGCTGCGATCGAAACTTCCCGATCGTCTCAGGCACTTCAAAAGTCTTGCGCGTCAGGTCCTGACTGATTTGTTCCCAGTTCCGGCCACCGTCTCGGGTCTTCCAAAGCGTATTCGTGGCGAAATACAGCACGTGTGGATCGACAGGCGAGAACAAAACCGGCTGTGTGCGCACGACCCGAAAATCGGCGTTGCGAAAAGGCTTCGGCATGATGTTCTGAGCTTGCGAGGTGCGCCGGTCGTAACGCGTCAGCTTGCCGCCATAGACGATGTCCGGATCGAGCGGGTCGGCGACTACGTAACCATATTCCTCTGCTGCGACCGGATGCCATTCACGAAAAGTGATCTCGCCGTCGTTGCCGCGACTGGCGACGCACGCCGAACCGCTTTCCTGCTGGCCGCTGCACAAGCGATAGGGAAATGCGTTGTCGGCGCTGACGTGATACATCTGGGCGGTCGGCTGGTTGTACCAATTTTCCCACGTGCGGCCGCCGTTGGTGGTGACAACTGCACCTTGATCACTTCCGAGAATGATCACATCGCTGTTGTTCGGATTGATCCAGACATTTTGATAG
>Ga0070694_100000094_pt1 | contig 42448 bp, 45 predicted proteins | sample KBSK1251metaG_FD_65470 | JGI IMG/M metagenome (GOLD analysis project Ga0070694, IMG submission 65470) | Corn, switchgrass and miscanthus rhizosphere microbial communities from Kellogg Biological Station, Michigan, USA - KBS K1-25-1 metaG | ecosystem: Host-associated > Plants > Roots >...
GTTTTTTGGCTGGGCTTTAACCTATTCTTTACCTCTGACATCGATTACAATACACGGTATGCCATCGCAGGCACGCTTGCCTTAGGCGCGGCATTCCTTGCCTATGCATATTTCGACAGAAGGAGGGCTCGAGTCATGATATACCCAACGAAACGCCACATGTATTCCCGCCTTCTTACCATCGGCGTTGTCGTTGTACTCGTGGGATCGGTAATGGCTATTAACACCAGTATTGCGGATGCGAAAAAGATCGAATGGCGCGGGCCATACACAGCCCAAGAAATCTCAGTCAATCGCTATATGCATGATCTAGAAAGTATTGATATTGTAAATTATGACGTCAAGTCTCCCGCCATTTCGCCATCCAGGATTCAATCAATTATGAATGATAACAGAGAAACTCTGAATAACATCCGACTTTGGGACCAGGAAGCGGCGAGCTCGAAGCTCAAACCCGAACTGGGTCAGAGAAATGATATACATTATGTTGACACGGACATACTCAGGTTTGGGGGCACAATGTACTGGACGGGGACAACCACACCTAACCTTCCAGTGGATGTGTCGGCAGCAGACAAATGGTTCAGCGAGCATATTACGTATACCCATGCGAATGTGGGAGTTAAGATGCTTGAAGCAGACACGGGCAATGTTGCCGACGAATCAAAGTTCTTTGAACAGCGCAGAATCTATTATGGCGAAAGTGACGAGACCGGACTCTTTGACAAGGTCTGGTCAGCTTATCCGGTCGGCAGGACTGAGAGCAGAGAAGTTGACCAATACTTCTACAATGGCACTGGCGGAATTGACGTCTCGCCTCCGCTGAGCTGGATGTTTGAGCCAAACTTTATGCTATCTTATCCCAGCACCCCAATTCACGTCATGCGGTTCAAAGATGTCCACGAACGTATGGAACTTCTCTATCCATACTTTGTCTACGACTTTGCGGTTGCCTCATCTACTAATCCGCAGTTCAAGCCCATTGACATTTACCCAGTCTCCGACGGCGAAAAAACCTTTTGGCTGATGCCACTTGTGGCGGCATTTGACACATCCCATGTTCCCTGGAGTTCTAAATTCATGCTCAAGCATGTTGGATATTCACTGATAAACACCTATGATGGCGATGTGCAGGTATTCGCGACAGGTGACGATTACTTTTCAAAGATGTTTCTCGAGGAGTACCAGGGTATCGGAGTAACGGATGAAGTGCCTGCTTGGCTGAGCGAGCAGATCAAGTATCCTGAGGAAATGTTCATCTGGACGGTATCTCAATTCAGCGTTTATCATGTCACTGACCCGAAGACGTTCATTGAGGCAAAGCAATTCTATAGCATACCGGAAGATGCAGCAAAGAGCATCCCTCCGTATTACATTACAACAAAGCCCCAAGGATTTGAAAACCCCGAGTTCGTAGGCTTTCAGTCACTTGAGCTCCGAAGCTCTCAGACAAAGAACCTGGTGGGTTACATGACAGTACGAAATGACTTGGATTCGATAGGCGAAATGACATTCTTCTCGGTGCCCACAGATTCTTCGGTGAAACTCCTTGGGCCAACGGGCGCCAAAGAAACTCTGGAGAAAGACAAAGACTTCAAGAACCTGCGAACGCTTTTGAACAATCCAAGGCTTGGAGAAAATATTCTCTACAGAATCGGAGATGTTGAAGTCTATTTCATTCCCGTGTATACTTCGAATACAGGTGGAGGTGTTGTATCCCAAACCGGCACGATAGCGGCTGTTGGTGCAGCGTCCATAACGGGAACGTATTATGTCGGTCTCGGAGACTCCCCGGTAGAGGCATTTGAGAATTATTTGCTCAAGGTTTCAGGCGTGGCTCCTGTAGAACAGCCAGGCGGCGGAGGCAACCAGACGGTTATCCTTGGCAAGTCCACAAGAATCCTGAATTTAGAGAAAGTGTTTACAGACTCGAATCTTACCATCGTGAAACCCACTACAATTTCTGCCCCGGTCGAATTTAGGGAGGCAGAGGGGGCATACTTACTCGAGTCGGGCTTTGCAGAGACACAATCCCAGATTCAGAGCTTTATTGCCTCACAGGGGCCAGTAGCAGGTGCTGGCAGGGTCTTTGAATGGCAGGAAGACACCAAGGTCAACTTTGGGTTTCTGAGCGAACAAGGTGGTATAGTGGAGAACCACTACATTTCGATTGAGGTTGGCTGAGCTATTCTGAATCCCGTCCTGATAGTGGACAACCTGTCGCCATTCACCCCCAATATCCAGAGCTGCCTTGACGACTTGCAGGTAGACCATGTCCGAATTGAATATTCTAAAATAGCGATTTCCGATCTCACCAACAGCAGCAAGGTTATCCTATCAGGGCGGAGAAAAAATAGCAAGGAAATCAATTCCGCGAATTCCAGAATCATCAGACATTGTTATGAAAATAAAAAGCCCCTTCTTGGCATCTGTTACGGTGCTGAGATAATCGCCCTAACTCTTGGTGGAACAATACGCAGAATGCCTGAGCATGTGCAAGGTCAGACGTCAATCATGATTGGCAAGAAGAATCCCCTGACAATGGAAAGGACGAGTTTGAGTGTCTATGAAAGCCACGCGTTCTGTGTTGCCCGTCTCCCAAAAGAGTTCATCACACTTGCCAGCTCTGACTGTTGTCAACATGAGATGTTTTCGCACGCAAGAAATCCAATTTTTGGCACCCAGTTTCATCCTGAGAAGAGTGGGATAGACGGTAATATCGTAATTCGTTCTTTTGTAGAAATCAGACAAGAACGATTTTATTTGCAAGAGAAAAAGACCTGATGCCTTTGGAATCGCAATCTCCCGAACATGCAATAACTCTACCTCTTGTAAACAAGAATGAAGAGAACTCTCGTTTACCACTGGTTGTTAATGTCGTGGCAAAATATTGGGGGGAAGACCTTTTCGCTGCCACTAGTAATGCAGACCCTGTTCCACAAAGAGGTTCTATCCTGATCCAGGGGATTGAATTAGCTGAAAGCCGCGGCTTTAGTACTTACGTTTACAAAGGTTCCGTCAAAGATCTTAAGAGGAGAATTGATCAAGGGATTCCCACCGTAGTCATTATGCCTGGAATCCAAGGATTGGTGCAGCATGCTCTGATAGTTTGCGGGTATAACGACGACGAAAGGAGGATACTTACGTACGTTGCCGAACCGGATACAGTTGGGGCGATCCCCGAGAATAAGTTTCTAGAAGACTGGATGCAGGACGAGATGACGACTATTGTAATAATTCCATCAGACATGAAGGGCCTAATGAAGGACGAGAATCTATTATTCATGCAATCAAATAGGCTGTGCTTTGAAGCGGAGGGTTTGCGACAGCAGAATGACATAGACGGAGCTATCGCAAAGTTGCTCACTGCAACAAATATTGATCGAGATAATGCTCAGGCTTGGTGTCTTTTGGGCGGTATGTACAACGAACTTGGCAGTGACGTAGCCGATTCATGCTATCGAACTGCCATCAAGCTCAGTCCGCGTTATTATTTGGCATTCAGGGGGTTAGGCAACTTTTACTTGAAGAAACAGGACTATTCGATGGCGGAGAGCTACTACACTAAGGCCATCAATGTCAATCCGAGCAGACTAGGATCCATATACAAGAATCGCGCAATTGCTAGAATGCAACTAGGCAACAAATCGCAGGCAAAAGCAGATTTGATTAGATATTTGGACCAAATGCCGAATGCAGATGACAGGAAGGATATAGAGCAGGCAATTTCAGAACTCTAGATTTTCTCTCATCATATGTACTATACTTGCTGGCTGGTCAGTAGTTTGACTGCTTCGGCAAATTCTTGTTGTCCGAGTGGCGAGTGCTTTGCAATCTTTAGATTTTCTTCGACATGTTCCGGCTTTTTCTGTCCAACAAGAGGTGCTATAACCGAGGGGCTGGAACGAACAATCTGAAGAAGTTTTGGAATGATTTCTGTCAGCCCTCCAAAGTCGGGAACCTTTGCCTGTAGCAATCTGCCTTGGAACAGCGGAATACTGGTAAATACCCCCATACCCAGCCTGTTCGCAGCCTCCAAAATTGTAAGGTTCTTCTCTGAGCCCACAGTCTGGTTCTGCAGAATCAATGCCTCGCTGTACGCCAAATTGTAAGGCAGCTGGATGAATCTAAAACCGTGACCTTTGCCTCCGACTCGTTCTGCCTCCTTCACGCAGGCCTCTAGTGAAAGATATTCATCATCATTTGGCTTTGCCCTAAAACATGTCCAAGTTGCCATTCCATAGTATCTCACTTTTCCAAGGCTTCGGTACTTTTCATATGTCTCAAATGCAGACGCTAGCATTGACATGAAAGTTTCTTTGTCGACGTCTTTGCTCCAGCTTTCAAAGGCATTGTGTATGTACACAAGATCAATAGTCGACAAGTGCATGTTTGTTAGAGACTTGTCTATGCATCTTGCAAGATAGCCAGGATTCATTACGTTGTATCCAGAACTGATATCGTTTGCAGCGATTACTCCGGGTGAGATGTACATTTTCTGCATGTATTCCATCACGTCAACGCTTGGATAATCCCCGTCGTTAGTAATATAGCCATTTTTTGTCGCGATAAAAACTTGGTCTCGCGTAATCAGGTTTTCATCTACCATTCGCAAAAGTGCCCGGCCAATACTTTTTTCTGACCTCATTGCGCGATAGTTTATTGCGGTGTCTATCACATTGACCGCGCCCGAATTAATGGATCTGAAGACTGCGTCCTCGACACCCTTGTCGTCATCTGGAGTTGGGTCCCCAAGATAGGTCCCCATACCAATACTTGAGAGTCTTAGACCATCGTATTCCTTAAAATGTGCATCAGGAATGCCTTTAGACGCAGCGTGTCGTGCATATTTGCTAGTCCCTTCACTGGTCGCAAACCCTTCAAGCGATCTGTAGGTTGCCAATTGATATCTGCTTGATCCGGATTTGGTAATAAATAGTTCAAGCATGATTCACTCCCTTAAAGGGAGCAAGGCTTATCAGCAGCTTTAGCGAAATAAAATCGATGGCAGTGCTGGATCCAAATGTGCTCAACTTCTACGTACTGTTGGGTCCAGGATTGGCTCTGGTTTTGGCCGCAGGCGTAACCGCCATTAGCACAGCGCTTTCCCTCGTGATATCTCGAAGTTTCTTCCGTTCGTACAGCTTTGCAGGTTTTGGCTACCTTCTAGGTCTGCCAGTGGGCTTTGCTTTTCTTGGGGCATCCTACTTGTTTGAATTATCTAGCGTTTTCTTCCAGGCTGACCCTATTCTACACCCTGCATTCTTTTGGATCCAGATGTTGCTCCAAGCTGAAGCTTTTGCACTTATTGCATTGTCATACTATTACAGGAGTTCGGCGGCAGAAAGGAAACCCCATGTCACCAGAGATATTGCGATCACGCTCATACCTTTGTTAATGATAGCGATACCTTTCCTGATCCCTACTTCGGTATTGGTCGCGCAGCCATACTTCAACTACGCAGGATTTGCGGACATGAGCTTTTTCATGATGATATTCAACGTCGCAGTTATAGGCTACATTTTCAAGAGTACCATAGTATCTTTAGTAAAGGCGGCGAATGTCAAGATGCTCTATGTTCCAGCTGCGTTCGCCCTCCTTTGGCTAGAGCAGTACTCGCTAATTATTGCCTACTTTGACAACAGCTTAGTTGCATTCATTGGCTCCGCTCTTGCAAGGCTGGCAGGACTCGCAGTATTTGCATACATCATGCATAGCGTAACTTCGCGGAAAAGGATGGAGATTGAAGCAAGAAAAGCGGCATAAGCTTCAGCTGTTTTTTGAAATTCTCTGTGCAATTGAGGAGGATACTATCCACAACGACGTCGCAAAGCCGACGCACGTTCAGCACTTCACCCGGCTGTCCTACGACAAAATGATGAATCATTTCGAGGAACTGGAACAGAAGGGCATGATTCACAGAGTTAGTGGCTTGATTGCGATAACTGCGAAGGGCAAGAAGTTCATAGAACAATACGACCAGCTTATGAACTTAATCGAAAGTGCTGGACTGTAGTGGTCCCGATTCTGTACACAAAGACTCCTACAACAAGAAGCTAAATGCCAACAAGAAACCTGTCACTCGAGAATACATGACGGTTGATGCCATTGCTGGCACCATGTCGTTCACCTCCACGTTCTTACCTCGTACCTGCATCAACGCCCTCAACGCGAGTGGAAAGGATCCGAGGCCTATCAGCGCATAGATTGCAGCATAGCCCACAAGAACAGAGGCAACTATCATGCCGTAGGCCGCGATGAAAAAGAGTGGAAAGATCCTGGCTGCGTTTCTCCTGCCCAGTACGATAACTAGGGTCCTCCTTCCTCCTGACTTATCTGCAGCATAATCTGGAAATGCATTGATAAAAAGCACGGTCGCGGAAAGTAACCCGATTATTATTCCAATCAGAGCGGCGGCGGGATCTAGAGTTGTCGTCTGAACGTAGAAAGTCCCGAGGACGATCATTGCGCCCTTAATCGCGACAAATAGCTCCCCCAGGCCTGCGTTTACAATGCTTGTTGAGTAAAAGTAGATGGCTGCTACAGCAAAGCCAAGAATTATTGCTACCGTTATGCCCTTTGTCACTACAAAGTAGGTGCCAATTGCCGCGCCTAGGATCAGAAAAACTATTCCAGCACTGTAAACTGCCCGGGGGCTAAGCAGTTTTTCCGGAAGGACTCCAGTACCTCCGCTGAATTTGGTCCGAGTTGTCATGCTGTCAATTCCCCTCCTATGGTCCCAGTAGTCGTTAAGGAGATCCACGCTTGCATGCAGAAAGACTACACCGACATAGGTCAAAATACCATTGAATGGATCGATTTGTCCCGTTCTCCAATAACTAATTGTGAGCCCAGTGGTTACAGCTATGACGGAGGCAAGCAGGAATCTTATCCTGATTGCACGGAACCAACTGGAGATCAAGTCAGGTCACTGTACTGGAAATGGCACTTGTATGCTTTTTGAATCATTCTAGCGATTTGCATCGGTAGTAGATTACTCCATTTACGGTCACGTCTTCAATTGCGAAATTCTTTTTTCTTCCCGATAGCATGCTAGCAACGTCAGACAAGCCGAGCTTTAGCATCGCACTGACCACGTCTGTTTCACTCATTCCTGTTGATTGGGCGATTTCATTGGCGGAGAATCCCTTTTCTTTATTTCTACAAAGGAATTGAGTGATAATGGTGATGAGATCTTTATGGGCATCGAACTCTGCTGCGTCGATAGGAGGGGTCATGAACGCTCTTGCTCAAGGCTCGATAATTCCGGTAGTTTCAAGTGGCTTGCGGCCCATAAAACCTTCATCTTTGCCATGCCAGAACTTGATTTCGTCTTCTCCGGCCTTCCAGCAAAGCCAGACTTCTTCGTCAAATCGCTTTGACGGAAAATCAAGGAGTCCTTCGTCTACGCTTTTTATCATTACTCCTATCCCCTCCAGCTGTTCTATTGACTTGTAGAGCTCAGTGACTAGCGAGTTGAGCTGCTGCTTTTTCTCTATGAATGAATCAAATGGGCTGCCTGAATCAATGATCATTTGGATCTCCTGTTGAATAGCTACTACCTTGTTCTTTTGCGTGGTTATTTTGGCAAACATCCTTTTTACTTCTGGAAGCGCCTTGTTGGCATCCTGGGGAGTGTATAGATTAGGCATCTCGTAGTCTAGTATTCCGGCCGCAGATAATTTATGCCTTTATAACAGAAGGCAGAGCACGTGGTAGATTTTTGACGTGTGCGTTAGAATGTCTTTTGGCACCAATCTTGGTTAGGAAGGAATACTGACTTACATTGAGCTATTTACAAAAGTTAGCGTGTAAGAGTTGCTCAATATTTCAGGCCGCTGCTTTCCCTTAAAACTCACATTGATCTTTTGATTTGCCGGGTCAATTGATGCTGTGAGCATCGACAATCCTGCGCGTGTTTGAAAAGGGCTACTCACCTTTATCGGTTTGGACAGACCTGTGGCGAGCGAGTCTGGTAGTTGCGGCTCAATTTGGATTCTTCCCCTGACGAGATCCAGATTCATGCCAAGTATCATTTCTGTAAATGCCCATGCATACATTCCTGCGGACCATGCCTGAAGAATGCACGAGTTGAATGGTTCGGGTCTGTCTCCCCTGTAGGTTTCTGCGAACATGCCGTTCTCGGATATGATCCTATCAGCCATTGACTCGAGATACTTCAGGGCCTGATCTTTCCTTCCGTACTTGAGCTCTGCAAGTGCAGCCCACCCCGTCACCAATGGCCAGACAGCCCCTTCATGGTAGAGATTAGGCTTATAGCATGGATCTGTCGCGCTGAGTGTCCTCACACCCCACGGAGTAGTCATGTCCGCCTGTTCGATTCGGGAAAGAACTGCCTCTGCCTTTCCCCTATCCTTAATTGCATCCATCAGGAGGAGGACCAACGCATTAGGCCTTATGCTGCGGTCCTTTGAGCCATCCTTCCTAATTGTGTCGTAGTAATAGTGGGATTCCGGAGCCCAGTAATTGGCGTCTATGGTTTCCTTTAACCGCGTCGACGCGTCGTTCCATTTTTGCATGGATACATTGTCGTCGACCAATTCCGCAAGCTTTGCCCCCGCAGCGAGACTTCCGACGAATAAAGCCTGGATATCGTTTGCGCTCTTCCTTCTGTCGATGTGATCCATCCATGTCGAATCTCGGATAGTCATGACGTCGGCCGTGCCGGTAAAATCGTTCTCGACAAGCCCGTCGCCATCGATATCCTTGAGAAATCCCCAATCAACCAAGTCCTTGATCGCGTTCCAGCGGCTTTCAAGGAAAGGCAGGTCTCCTGTCCTGAGCACATACTGGAGGATTGCAGGCGGAAAAAGATACGTAGAATCGGCTGATCCGAATGTTGACCCGTGGAGAAATGCCTTCCCGCTAATAATCATCGGAAGTTCGCCCTTTAGTGCAAATCTTGATTTCTGCGTTGCTTGATGTTTTAGAAAATTGTCAATAGCTGCCTTGGCGAAAACATAATCCCCGATAGCTAGGTAACCTCGCAAGGTCCAACCTGTGTCTCTTGCCCAGTAGTTTGGAAAGCGAGGGAGACCGGCGCATATACCTTCGCCCAGACCATCGTACCGCGTCTTGAGATATTGAAGACAAGTTTTTGTCTTTTCGTAAGCAGTGACAAGTTTTGATAACGTAGTACGTTCCTGGGACGACGCAATACTCATAGTTGACGCGGAATATTGTTTGAATGAGTCCAGGGTTGCCGCAGCCAATCTTGAATAGTTGTCCCTCATCAGCAGAAATTCCTGAAGGCAATCCTTTTCATTTGTGAATCCGCCCGTGCCTACTAGAGCTATCTGGACATTTTCGCCTTCTGTGATACTAAAATCATAGGATATTTCCAAATCATTGTCAAAGGAATCCGTCACAACCCTGCTCGGCTTGAGGCTCTTTGGAGCAACGCCGATCGTTCCAAAATATTTCAGGCTGATGCCGTTTTGCTGTATGCTGCTTATTTGTAGGCAATTGTGCTTGCGGTCCAGTGTAGAAATAGTTCCATGCGAAACCGCGGCAAGCCCGTAGCTTGTAATGTTGCCGTCCACCATAAAGTGAACGCGGATTTTCCGCTTTTTTGGCTTTGATATCTTTTTCGGGACACTTCTTAATCCGGATCCAGCACCAGGCAAGCTGAGGTCCAATGTCATGATAAATCCGCGGCTGTCCGTTGGCACAACCAGCCTCCTCCTGACAGAAAGACCGGCTAACTCGTGATGCGTTTCTAGGGTGCCGTTCTCGTGTTTTGACGCCACCACGAAATGTGGAAGGCGGCGACGGACGCCGTCATTCATGGATATTTCTACGATACTTCGCCCAAATACCCTCACAGGCGGAACATACAGGCCCCCATTGTCGTATGTAACTCCCATCCATGTCCAATTTGCAGAGATTCCCCCATTAGAGGAGCACACAACATAGGCCTTCTTACCAGACAGAATAAGTGGGGCATTGAAATTGCCAAAATTTGTCGCATCTTCGCCGCTAGCTAAGACGTTCTGACCGGTTCCTTCAAGAATTACAGTTCCATGCCGGCGCGATATTGTGTCCTCGAATCTAAAGGGTATCACTACCTGCTCAAATCCATGCATTTTGCTCATGATGGTTATAGCATGCTTTTGCCCTTCCTTCAGACCTCCTTCCAAGATGACAAGAAACCTGGCGCTCTGGTAGGGCTTGAATGAAAGGGGCCTATCTTCAGTAATGGCACCTGCGTTAACCATGTCTTCATTGGTGGCAACAAAGACGCTCTTTCTTTCAATTGGGATTTCGTCGACATAGATGTCAATGGAAATAATGTTTCCTCCAAGCGGAACTGGGGGATTTAGCAAGGCGAAAATGAATCCCTCATTCTTTGTGCCTTGGTGAATTATTGCAGTATTTTGGAGGCTGCCTTTGATATATGATAAAGCTGTATGAATCCCATCAAGAGTGCGAGCTATTTTGCATTCACCATTCGAAAGTAACGAATGAAATACGGTTAATCAATATGCTTTAAAGAGTTTTGTAAGTAACATGAATTTATCTGCTTCATGAGATTTCAGCGCCAAAGTATTTAATATAACGAGATGGCAATGGCATTATGAAGCTCGATTTTCCAAGATACAGCGAGCGTCTTGGAGCAGTTAGTATCCACGCGGTGCAGAGGATTTATGAGCTTGACTCGGGCAAATCAAAGGGTTTTCTCAGTTCGCACCAAACTATAAAGAAATTTGACTATGATGAGATTTCAAACGTCCTTCATGACCTTGCAATTGTAATCCCATTGAAGAATGAGAAGTTGAAACTCCTAGAGGGTGTACTTTCAGGTATTCCTAACGAATGTCTTGTCATTATCGTGTCCAATAGCTCGAGATCCCCAGTCGACAGATTCGCTATGGAAGCTGAGGCAATAAGGCAGCTGGGGCGCTTCATGGACAAGCGGATGGTGATCCTGCACCAGCAGGATTGGGGGTTGGCAGAGGTTCTGAAAAAAGCGGGCTATGCATCAATTCTAGATGAAGACGGCAGAATAAGGAGCGGCAAGGCCGAAGGCATGGTCCTAGGACTGATGTTTGCAAAAATGTACAACAAAGATTATGTAGGCTTTATCGACAGCGACAACTATGTCCCTGGGGCAGTGAATGAATACGTAAAAATATTTGCCGCTGGATTTGGAATGTCAAATACTCCATATTGCAATGTCAGAATATCGTGGGTTTTTAAACCTAAGGTGCGAAACAACTCGCTTCAGTTTTCCAAATGGGGAAGGGTTTCAGAGGTCACCAACAGAAATTTGAATTCGCTGTTGGCCTCCATTACGGGTTTTGAAACGGAAGTCATAAAGACTGGCAATGCTGGAGAACACGCCCTCTCGATGCCTCTTGCTGAATGTCTTCACTACTCTAGCGGGTACTCCATAGAATGCAATGAATTTATCGACATCTTTGAGAAATTTGGAGGAGTACTACCCTCAGCCTATCCGCACGCAATGGATAAGGGAGTAGAGATATTCCAAATAGAAACACGAAATCCACACTTCCATGAGGACAAAGGCGCGGCTCACTTGACCGAGATGGTTGAAGCATCACTCGGAGTCATTGAGAGATCTGCAATCTGCCCAGATGAGCTAAGAAAGATCATTTTGGAGCAGTTGGGACGTAAGGAAGAAAAGAATTCTAGGAAAGCCTTAAAGAAATACCATGTCATGGACCCTATCAACACTGTTGATATGGCTGTTTTCGAAAAGGGCGTGAAAGAGAAGGCCGATACGTTAGTAAAGCACGGCGGACTCAAATAGATCTGTTTTTCCGCTTCTTTTTTGCAGACTTGGTGACGAGTTTGGTTTTTGTTATGCTATCAGCATATGCGTTCAGATCACCGAGTCCGTGCCGATAAACCTCCCAAGTGTCGGATCTTCCGAACATGTTGTCTAGATGCGCCGAAGCTCTTAGCGAAAAGCGATTTATCGCGATGTGCAGGCTTTCATGACTCAGAAGAGAACTTGCAACCTCGGCTATCCGGCCTTGCCTAGCATATTCGCGCCAAGAGCTATAGTTTGCAATGAAAGCCCGGGTTGTCCCATAATATGGGACAAACATCAAGCCTCGCTTGCCTAATCCCCCTTTCAATCTCAAATCTGCTACCAATTCGTCAACACCTAAAAGCGCACTATCTCGAACAAAATGGACTCATTAATGTTATCCAAAAAAGAATTTCAATAGTCTTTTTAGATTTAGTAAATCCAAGACAGATGCATCCTGTCAATTCATGAGTCTTTGTCATAGCGTTCGCCTAAACTGTAAATCTTGATGCGTGCACTCGGCTATATCCCCAAGGGAACTAGCCCCCTCCCCCTAAGGTGCATCATTCTTTAAGAATAGCCATACATTACAGGCATTGTGGTAGAGTCGCGACTCCAGACTCAGACAACTTCCAAGAAAGAAATTGCTAAACAGGAAAATAGGATTGATGCGGCGTATTCGCTAGAGAATGAAATAGAGTGCCCCCGGTGTCATGATGACATGACTCTTTGTTCAGAATTTGACAGCCTCTATTACTTTTGCGAAGAATGCGACTTTTGTTTACTTACTCTAAAAAAAGGATAGAGCGAAAAGGAAAATTAGTCTCCCTCCCTATCGCTCCTTTAATTGATAAGGAACATCTCTAAGCTGGCGGAGGTTCATGGTGGCCGACCGGCAAGGGTCGTCCTATCTGCTCTCAACTATGCTCTTGAACAAGTAGATCCAGCCGGCCTTGTGAAAAGCTCAGTCAAGGTCAAGGGAGACTCGATAGCGGTCAAAGGGATCAAAGGTGAAAAAATCAAGCTAAAAGACTTTGACAAGGTGTATGTTGTAGGTGCAGGCAAGGCATGCGCCCGCATGGCAGATTCGTTGTGTGTTATTCTTGGAAAAAAATTAACGCTGGGCGCAATCACTGTACCTATTGGCGAAAAAAACAAGGTCAAGCGCGAATTCCGCTCAGTTCTTGAAGTTACTGAAGGAACACATCCGGTTCCGAATAGCTCAGGACTCAGAGGCGCAGAGAAAATCATCAAGGTGCTCGATACGGCCAGCAGCAATGATCTTGTGTTCATGCTCATTTCTGGCGGCGGCTCTGCTCTTCTTCCTCTACCAGCCCCTGGTCTGAAGTTATCCGACAAACAAAGAATAACAAACAAGCTGCTTTTCTCTGGAGCCACGATTCGTGAGGTAAATACCGTAAGGAAGCACGTATCTGGAATAAAGGGCGGCCAGCTGTTACGATATTCGAACTACGCCCGCGTTGTGTCGCTAATTCTTTCAGACGTGATTGATGATGACTTGTCTTCTATCGCATCAGGGCCTACTAGTCCAGATCCATCCACTTTCGCTGATGCGTTGAAGACACTTAGAAAATACAACCTTGTGGACCCGAAGGACCCGGCGATACGCCACATCATCAATGGCTCAAGGGGCTTGGTAAGAGACACTCCGAAGAGAGGCGACCCAGTCTTTAACAGAGTGCATAACATCCTGATAGGAAACAACGAATTAGCGTGCAGGGCGGCGGTCCGCTTTCTCCGTAGAAGCCATATTAGCACGGAGTACCTTGGCTCTCGATTTGATGGCGAAGCAAAAGAGTATGGATCCTTTCTTGCTCGCCTTGCCGTCGATTTGAAAGCCCAAAGCCGATCCAGGTTCGCCGTTGTGCTTGGCGGCGAGACAACAGTTACAATCAGGGGAACCGCAGGGACTGGAGGCAGAAACCAAGAGGCCGGCCTATCATGCGCGATTCAACAGCCTTTACAGATATTGGCTGCAACTATGGGCACTGATGGAATAGACGGCAGCTCTGATGCAGCTGGATCCCTGGTTTCAAGTGCCACTCGCCAGATTGCCAATAGAAAAAAGATTGATTTGAGACTTCACCTTGATCGGCATGACAGTTATCCTGCCCTAAAGGCTGCGAATTCATTGATATTCACGGGCAGAACAGGAACCAATGTCAATGATATTGCGATAATAAGTTCGGTGGACTAGTACCTAACTCTGACGTCTCCATAATTAATTGTCATCCTCCTACCCCATTCGGTTTCCAGGATCAATGATCCGTCTTGCCCTAGATCGACGGCCACACCCTCATGAACCACCCCGTTGTTCTGCAGAACGGACACCTTACGACCAATCATGTCACTGGCCTTCTTCCAGGCTGAAATGATTTCATTTTCGCCTTCCCGCGTAAGCAGGCCCAGGTGGGATTCCAAGTTTTCTAGAATAAGTCGCAATAGCTCCAGCCTGCTCACATCATGTCCGAGCTCGGTTCGGAGCGTTGTAATGCCCCGGGTATCATTTATCATTGCGGAGATAACTGATGCGTCTACGTTCGCATTAATGCCCACACCCAAAACGGCATACTTTACCCACTCGGCCTCTGCGCTAATGTCCAAAAGTATCCCAGCGACCTTTTTTCTAGATATCATGATATCGTTTGGCCATTTCAGCTGCGGATCGAGCTTCGTCGTCTTGGCTATCGCTTCTCGAACTGCGAGAGCGGCTACAAGTGGAAGTAAAGTTATCGAATGGGTAGGGATCGACGGGCGATGAATTACAGAAAACCAGAGACCTCCTTCAGGCGAAAACCATTTGCGCTTCTGCCTACCTCTTCCACTTTCCTGCTTTTCAGCAATGACAACAGTCCCATTTGCCTCCGCATTCTTTTCTGCAATTGACAGTGCTATACTTTGCGTTGATTTGGCAACCGGCAGGTAGACGACATCCTTACCAATCGTAGTCGCTCTTAGGATCTTTTTTAGTTCCCACGGCACAGGGTTCTGTGTATCGCTAACGAGCCTATAGCCCATTCCTCGTGTGGACTCTACTTCGTACCCGTATTGCCGAAGGCCGCGGACTTGCTTCCACACAGCGCTTCGCGATACTTCGGCGCGTTTTGCCAAAGATTGGCCGGAAACGTATCCTGAAGAGCCTGCCGATCTTAGAAGTGAAAGGAGTCGCTGAATTTTCTGATCCTTGCTCTTCCTCATCCAGAATGAGTTTCGATAAGAACCTAATATACCCGCCTCCCAATCAAAGAATATCCACCTAATTGTCTACAAAATCCGTTCGCTCAGAAAAAATAGATAATGGCTAGTTCTCAAGGTGTGAAGAACCGTAGCAGACCGGACATAATGGCAATTATACTTGAATCTGCTAACGGTGGCATAACAAAGACTAGGCTCTTGACAAAAGCAAATGTTACGACTGGACAACTGCGACAGTACCTTGCTGTTCTCCTTGAAAAAAAACTAGTTTCTGAATTTGCAGACATGGATCGGAAGCACGTATCATACAGGACTACAGAGAAGGGAATCGCTTATCTTGCGATATACCAGTCTCTACGGAGCGTCGCGGTATTTCCAACCAAAGTCTAGCCAGTCCTATTCCACTTGTAGTAAACTGTTCCGCCCCGGCATGTTGCATACACATCTGACTGGTTCCCGTCTTTCGTAGAGCTTGATACTTCAAGCTCCGCAAGCAGATGTTCTATATCTGCATCCCGTTTCCTTGGTGCAAGCATGTTGAGAATTTCTTCTCTGGAGAACATACGTGAAGGATCCTTGCGGAGTATGTCTTCAATTTCGTCAAGTAACGGATTCTTGTCCATTGTCAACAATTCACTTCTTCTTCGTTCTCGCGGATACTATCGAGAGGACATCGCGGTCTTTTAGGTGGTAGTCAAGGGGAAGGCGCAGACCATCTCTGGCGTCCACTGCATACAGCATTCCTTTGGCAAGCTCGCTGTGTATCTCCCGGGCCAGATCCTCCACTGTTGACCCAGATTTCAATAGGTAAACATCAGGCAGAACGTTTCCATGCTTGTCGGAAAAATTCTGAACGTTTGCCACGGGATAAATTGCATTCATTTTCAGCAGCTTGAACACGGCAACGTTGATTGCAAACTGGACGCCTGTCCGCATGTATTCGCCGAGTATGTCTTTTCTAATAAAGTTCAGAGCCCATTTTTGCTTGTCATTTAGACTTGTCTGCTCGTTTATTTCGAAACGCTCGTCTCCGGGGATGTACCTGATTACACCCCGCGTCTCAGCTCGCCGCAGAGTCAACTCTGCATCAGCGCTTGCGGGAACAACGATTATGTCTTTGTACTCTTCGCGTAAGCGGTGAAAGTTTTCTGTGGCCGACGGGAGATCCACCTTGTTCGCCACAATCAGTGTGGGCTTTGAGATATCCCGCAGACTCCAACAGAAATCCTTGGTCTCCTGCGGCCCAAAATCATCAACCTTGACCGCTGTCAGCTTGTTCTGTTCGAGAGCTAGTTTGACATGTTCGTCCTTCACGCCAATTCCGCGAAAAACCTCGGTAATCGCATGAACGATGTCCATTCCGGCCCCGCTAATCGCCCGGGATATCTTGTCGCGGTTCGCTTCGAATAGTTTTAGATACCACATCACAAGTTCTTCTTCAATGTCGCCGACGTCCGCCACGGGATCTCCTGTCCCGGACTCTGCTATTTTGCCGGAAGCGTCTATGCTACCGGATGCATCCACGACATGAAGCAAGGCATCAGACTGGGCAGCAATGGAAAGGAACTGGTTGCCTAGACCTTTTCCTTCCCAGGCTCCCTTGATAAGCCCGGGCAGATCGACCAGCTCAATCGGGATAAAACGCCAGCCATCGATGCAGCGTGAATTCTTTGGATTATCCTGAAGGTCAAACTCCTTGTGGACGCAGAGAGCAATCGCGTGCGCATTACCTACGTTTGGTTGTTTTGTCGTGAAGGGATAATTGGAAATCTCTGCAGCGGAGAGAGTTGCCGAGTTGTAAAATGTAGTCTTACCCGTGTTGGTCTTTCCAACCAGCCCTATTCTGATCATAGGTCTTGCTTTCCACTATTATTATTTATATACTGTGGATCAGTGGATGTGGTGACACACTGCGGCAACGTACGCAACTAGTGCGACAAACGTCAGTGGCAACGACACGTGCGCGCCGGCCGATAATTTGTCAATTGAAGTACGGTTCTTTCGCTGAACGATGGATACCTGCATACGAATATAGAATACATGCTATCGAATAAGATTTTCTACGTCCGAGTCATCCTGTCAATAGCCATTTTGATTTCATCACACCGCCAGGACATTTCACTCATTTGATCATGTGTCAGCTGCGACTCCCATGTTTCCAGAACGGTCTTTGAGATCTCGCTGGCGTGATAAAGAATTGCCCAATATGGGTGGTGCTCCGCTGTCGTATACGCCAGCTCCTGTATATCGGATAGCCCTGAGTGGGCCCTTTTGACGTAATCAGACTCCTCTCCATAGATTTTCACTATGCCTGCGTCGTAGTCAAAAACCAATTTGGCCGACACATCCTGGCTTTCCAGCTCTCGAAGTATCGTCTTTACCCTATCCAGAATTATCTCTATCGATGATGGCATTTGCATGGATGTAGTGCAAGTGAGTAATTAACCTAGCCTGAATGTCGAACAAGACGCGCGTGCTCTACCATCATGCATCTGTTATACACGACTTCAATCCCCTTTTCAAGCGCCATCCGCTCCGCTTCTTCACTGTAAATGCCTTCCTGCATCCATATGACCTTTATCCCGTCTTTCTGTAGTGCATCCTTTACGACTGCAGGTACATCGTGAGAAGGCCGGAATATGTTCAGGATTTCGAATCTTTCCGAAACCTTGCTTGCTGATTCATAAGACTTTCGGCCCATGACTTGCGGTGAGTTTGGATTCACAGGGATTACGTTGTAACCTTGATCTATCAAGTAACTTGGGACATAGTTTGCCGCCTTGCCTTCGGTATTTGACATGCCGACTACGGCAATATTTTTCAAATCAAGAAATTTGCGAATCTCGCCCTCAGAGTGAGAATCCCTATTCATCTAGTGTAATCTAGAGTCAACCCAATATTACTTAAATGCATCAAGATCCAATCATCCCAGGCAACTTTATGGGAGTCCTGTACTTTTGCAGTATTGATATGTTTGGATCGGCTGTGACTTTCACTGACTCCAGTTGCACTCCTTCTGGCGGAGACATCGTGCGAGATTCGCCTGGTTGAAGGACTGCTATCGGTGGCTCTTTTTCGCTGCCATAGTCTACAAGCACGTTGGTCAGCGGGAGCTTGCCGGTATTTTTTAGCACAACTCTGGCATTTGTAAAAAGCGACTGCTCGTCTTTCATCGCGTCAACGCTCAAGTCATAATCCTTGGTGGGAATTGCAGACGCCACGATTGCAATCATTGTCGCAGCTACTATTCCCCCAGCTATTGCAACTAAGTAGACCAGACGCATCCAATCTATGGGCAAGGCGGAAGGATATAAGGAGTCTTTATTCTCCCTTCATCTCAATTCGTGACTTGAATACTGGTCGGATGCCTAAGGAAGTATAATCGCCCGTGGAACATGTGAAGCAGAGCTCTCTTTCAGGCATTCCTATTGCCCGCGCAAGGTTTGGGGTATCATTGTATGCTACATCGTCGGCGCCAATGACGCCGGCTACCCGTTGGCCGATTCTTGATGAATCATCCGCCCCTTCCTGTTGATACGCCACCAGCTCCTCCTGGGACGGAAAATCGATGCCGGCGTAGCAAGGATAGCGTATTGGTGGGTATGTCACAACGAGGCTGATTCTTCTCGCGCCAACTCTTCTCAATGTCTTGATGATCTCGGCAGAACTAGTTCCCCGAACGATGCTGTCGTCGACTATGACCACGTGCTTGCCTTCAATGACCTCTCTAATCGGGATAATGCCCTTGTTAATTTCTACCCTGCTGTTCTGATACGGCTCGATAAAACTGCGCATGGAACCTTTCTTGCTGTACCGGTCCTTGAGCAGACCCTCTTCAAACGCGAGCCCGAGGTGTTGGGCATATCCAAGCGCGGCCGGCCGTGCAGAATCGGGTACTGGAACGACTACATCCGCATCTGGTATGGGGAATTTCTTTGCGAGGAACTGGCCGATCCTCTTCCTGGCGGCATAGACGTTTATGCCCTCCATTATGCTTGAAGGGTGTGCGAAATACGTGTACTCAAAGGCGCAATGCGCGTGGGGGTTTTCGTTGGCAAATTGTTGTGATTCTATTCCGTGCTCACTCATTTTCACAAGTTCGCCAGGTTCTACGTCCCGGACAAGCTGTGCTCCAACGGCAGCAAGCGCGCATGATTCGGAAGCTATCAAGTACGTATTTGATTCCTTGTGGTACCCCAATACAAGCGGTCTGAAGCCACGCGGATCACGCGCAGCATAGACCGCGCCCGCATCAGTCAGAAAAGTAAAGCAGAAAGACCCAACCATTTCGCTTTTTAGGATCTGCATCGCCGAGGTCATGTTATCACCTCTTTCTTCAAGATGCATCACAAGCCGCTGGGCGGCAACTAGAGTGTCGCTCATCGTCTGGGGAGTGAAGGTGCAACCGCCGACCATCCCTGACAGCTGCTCAACATTGGCAATCGTTCCGTTGTGAGCCACGCACAAGTCCTTTACCTTGAGTGGCTGAGCATTATCCAGCGTACTCTTGCCTAACGTGGAGTACCTGACATGTCCTATAGCCGCACTTGACTTGTATGTTTTGACAATTTTTTGGAACTCGGATGCAGACGAAGAAACAAGGCCCAGCTGCCTGTATGGCTTTTTTCCAGGAACAGCAAGTCCCCAAGCTTCCTGTCCCCTATGCTGAAGTGCCCGCAGACAGTCAATCGCAAAAGGTACGACATTGTTTCCATCAAGCGAAAAAATGCCGACGACACCACAGTTCTCATGAACCAAGTGGATCACCATTGGGCATGACTATGGAAGTAACAATTAACGTGCCGAAAGATAACAACCTGAAAGGCCCCAAGTAGGCTTGGCTGCTTGATCTAAAAAATGTATCTTCCCATCAACACATCACTTTTTCCAGAGAGTAAAATTGCCTCTTCGCGGATGGCAGTGAAATGCGGACGACTGGTTTGTTGCCAGTCTTTAGATTGATCATGTTTCCCCCAGATTTCCCAATCTCGGCAAACGTTACGCGTTCTGAGGACAGAGTGGTTCGCAATTTTTCAGGTTCCTTTGTGCCTACCAGGTAACGTGAATTAGATTCGGAAAACAAAAGATCATCCATTCTAGAGCAGCTATTTGGAATCATAGAGAGGTCGACGTTAAACCCAGCCTCCCCAAGGATCGCCATTTCTGAGAGCGCAACACCAAGGCCTCCTTTGGAGCAATCGTGCGCGCAGGATACGATCCCATTCCGAATCGCCTTCAGAACAGCGTTTCCGTTCCTCTTATCCACCTGCATATCCACTACTGGCACGGTACCTCCTGCTATTTTGTGGATATACTCGTAGTACTCCGAACCGCCTAACTCCGGCAATGTTGCACCGACGAGAAAAATCGTTTCGTGCTCAGATAACCCTGACTTTTGGAGATAATGCATACTGTCGATAAGTCCGAGCGTCCCTATGACGGGTGAAGGCTTTATTGGACCTTTTGAAGTTTCGTTGTAAAAACTCACCTTTCCGCCAACTACAGGTACCTCCATGAACCTGCAATAGTCAATTATGGCGTCAATTGCCTGCCTGAATGTCCAAAAGATCTCGGGATCTTCGGGACTTGCAAACTGCAAGTGATCAACTACTCCCACGGGTTCCGCGCCAGTGCAGATCACATTTCGCCTCCCCTCCGACAGGCAGCCAAGTGTTCCTTGGTATGGATCGAGATAGCAGTGCTTGGAGTTACCATCGAGTTTTACAGCAAGGAGTTTGTCGTCTCGGTCAAGACGGAGCAATGCCGCGTCTGCCGAACCCGGCTTTGCCACAGTCCTGACTCCTACTTCATGGTCGTACTGTTGGTAAATCCAACGTTTGCTGGCTATTGTCGGGTTGGAAAGTAGTGCAAGGAGAGCCTTGCCAAGGTCTGCTGGCAATCGGGGTGTACGGAACTGAGAAGGATTAGCGAGATAGGCGGGCTTACGAGCAGGCCAGTCCAGAAGGGGCGCGTGCGCCACCAACTGCGATGGCATTTGAGCAATAATCCGGTCACTTTCTTTTACTAGCAGGTCTTGGTGTTCTTTGACTCTTCCGATTATCGAATATGGTATCCTGTATTTTTCGAGGACTGACTGGAGCGTCGGAAGGCCGCGGTTATCCGTGACGTAAAGCATCCGTTCCTGCGATTCAGATATCATCAATTCCGCAGGAGTCATGCCTGATTCCCGGGCGTGGACCTTCGCAAGATCTACTTCAAAGCCCAGCCCCAGACTGTCCGAAGTCTCTGACAGGCAGCAGGAGAGCCCTCCGCCGCCAAGATCCTTGATAGATTTGATGCAGCCTAGTACAACGGCCTCCATTGTGGCTTCAAGCAATAGCTTTTCAAGAAAAGGATCCGGTATCTGGACCGCAGACCTGTTCTCTGCCTCCAAGGCCTTTGACGCAAATGAAGCTCCGTGAATGCCATCGCGGCCTGTAGATCCACCTGCCAGTACCAAGACATCTCCTGCGTCAGCCCCATTGGCGACCACGTCTTGTCTGCGACCAAGGCCCACAGAAGCAACGTCCACCAAGCAATAATCTTCAAACGAGCTGTCAAATTCCACCTCTCCACCCACCGTGGGAATACCTATGCAGTTGCCGTAATCAGCTATCCCCTTGACCACGTTTTTGAATAGCCACTTTGACTTCGCAGAAGATTTACCCTTTCCGTTAATCGGTGCGAACCGCAACGCGTCCAGGACAGCAATTGGCCGCGTTCCCATCGACATTATGTCCCGGATTACGCCGCCTACGCCTGTTGCCGCACCACCAAATGGTTCCACTGCCGAGGGATGGTTGTGGCTCTCAATGTGGACAGTAAGTACGTATCCATCGCCAATGTCGATGACACCGGCATCGTATCCAGGGCCAACTACCACGCGCTTTCCTTTTGTAGGCAACAATCTCAGGTACTTTTTGGAAGACTTGTATGAGCAATGCTCTGACCACTCTGCGCCAACGATGTCCTGTTCCGTTTCGTTGGCCCCCCTGCGAAGATTTTCCTCGAGATAATCGAGTTCTTGTTTGGTAAGGACGCCCATGGAGCTACACTATAGCCTGTTGCCGCAAATAGGAAACTAGCGAGCGGAAAATCGTAATTGCGCTATTACCCCTCCCAGATGAAAGCAACTCCTCGCTTGCGCGTTCTGGATGAGGCATCATGCCCATCACGTTTCCATTTTCGTTGCATATTGCGGCTACGAGGTCAGTCGAGCCATTGGGGTCGTCGTTGTCATATTGTAACACGATCTGGTTCTTGCGCTTCAGCTCTTTCAACATGAGAGGGTCGGCCATATAACGCCCCTCGCCGTGGGCCACTGGAATATCAAACGACTGCTTTGGCCCAAATTGATGAGTGAAGGGAGTCTTGTTGTTCTTTACCCTGACTTTGGTCCATCGGCAAACGAACCTTAGCGAATCGTTCATCATTAGTGCTCCGGGCAATAGGCCCGATTCAACAAGTATCTGAAAGCCGTTGCATATGCCGAGAACAGGTGCACCGTCTTTTGCCAGTCGCTTTACTTCCTGCACGATTGGACTGTGTGCAGCTATTATCCCGGCCCTGAGCCGGTCACCAAACGCAAATCCACCCGGGATAATCATGGCGTCGTATCCGGAAATCCTGTCCTTCGTGTGCCACAGAAAATCTGCCTGAACACCAAGAACATTGTTAAGGACATGGTGAACATCACGATCGCAATTGCTGCCGGGGAAAACGGCAATCCCGATCTTGGTCATCTTTGACGAGGAAAATTCGAGCCAACTCGTATTAATATCTTCGTGATTGGAGAGCTTAGCAGCGGAACTCTCTTGACTACGGATTGTCTAGCAGCATTGTTTTTATTTTTCATTGGATAGCTATTCCGCATATGGCGGCGAGTGTCGTTCGTGACATTATGACAAAGGAGATAATCATGATAGACGGCTCAGATACTGCACTAGAAGCCGCCAAGCTGATGGCGGAGAAAGGCATTAGCTCGCTATTTGTAGTCAAAGATGGTGTCCCGGTGGGCATCGTCACGGAGCGTGACTTTATCAAGAAAATTTGTGCAAAGGATATCCCAATTGCGAAAGTCATGATTTTTGAGATAATGTCCAAGATCTTGACTACAGCAGATCCCGAAACACCCATCGAAGTCGCCGTTCAGAGAATGGTCAACCACAAGATTCGCCGGCTTCCGATTATGGAGGGTGGAAAAATTGTGGGGATTATCACGGTAACAGATCTTGCCAAGCACTTGAGGACGACGCTTTTGCTGGAAGGCGCTCTCAGTGATTCGAACAGTTTTGACGACATGATCGCTACCATGGACCATGAGAAGCACTGACGTTCCTGCCTCAAGGGCTCGTTTCCGAAACAAGGCACAGTGTCTTCTTGGAGCCATACATACACCTTCTTTTTAAAACGCGTATGATTCAGCATTACATTGACTAGTAGAACTGCCAAATCCTCGGCGCGATGTAGCACTTGCGGGGAGGGTATTGGCAAATCTGTCATGGCGAGGCTTGAGCGGGAAGCCAGACAGAAACAAAAGCAAGTACTAGTTGCGCAGAAAAAGGAATTTGATCGGAGGATGTCAGAGCAAATAGCAAAACAGAAGAAGGCACTGGCGCAAATTGCCACGTCGAGCAGAAGGGGAGCGAGTCGTATTCAACGCAATGCGGATGAAAAGGCTAGGCAGGACAGGGTCCTTTTTGACCAAGAATTTTCTAGGTTAAAGAACGCGTATCAAATGAGCCTTGCTCAGATAAAGGAATTGCATAGCCGTCAAAATGTACTGATCTTCAATCAGTTAAAGGACTTAGTCGCAAGCTATGTTGAAGAGGGGAGGAAGAACTACGATCTATTTGTTGAGACCAATCAAGCGCAGATGCTAGAGTTTCAGAAATGGCTTCAAGAAGAGCTCCCTAACCAAATTCTAGTAAACGTAAGTGGTGAAGAGGGTGCCGAGAAAAATATAGAGCCTGAAGTGGACAAACTAGTAAAAGAGATTGGTACTAGGGATGACGTGATAACGAAAGCAGAAGCGCGAATCCGAGAACTAGAAGGAAAACTTGCCTCTAGGCAGGGAAGAACTATCTGGAAACGAATGCGTCGTGCTTCGCCTCCTGAGCCGTACAAGGAAGAAGAATCTAGCGATCCACAGCAGGAAATATTCAGAATGATTAGAGAAATCGCTCATGAAAGAGGCCAAATTGAAAGAGCCAGAGAGGAGAAGGACTTGCCAGAGTTCGTTGATTCCTTTGGATCGAGAATGTCCAAAAAGATAACTCACTAAGTGAGACAATTCATAAAACTGCCTAAGCACTCAAATTAAGAAAATAGTTCACTCGAGTTGGAATCAGATCCCTTTGGCTGCCTTAATTGTGCAATTGCTCACTACGGGATTAAATATCCTCAATTCTTCGCATAGTTTTGCCACGATCTTTTCTGCGTCTTTATCTGACTTGCCGGACACAACCATCTTGAGCATCTTTGCAGATCTGACAGAGTGTACGGAAGTGTAACCTCCCTTGACGACGAGGTCCTTATGTATCGTCTCTCCTTCTGGATCGTTAATGTATGGCTTGTTCTCAATCACTACCTGCACGGTGAATTTTGGCAACTGAGATTCACAAGGAGCATGCGATTTAAATACATTAAGAAATCTGGTACGCAGAGAAAGTATTAATTATGTTCATCTGAAAACTCTCGTCGAGGTCATGTAGCTCAGCCTGGCAGAGCGGCTGACTTGTAAACGCGTAAGGATCAAGACATCAGCAGGTCGTGGGTCCGAATCCCACCATGACCTTTATGGTCGTATGCGTTTGGATGGGGGAGGCAACCCGGCGCTAAGACCTCAACTATTTAGAATTTTGTCAGATTTTTAATTGGAAACGGCTCACCAAGAGCGTCTAATGCAAGGTCTTGTCGCCTTCATTATGCGACGTTCGATTACTGCATTTATAACCCTAGGCATAATTGTGGCGCTAATAATAGCGGTCTTACACGCTAGTCTATGCTCTCAATTAGACGCGATTTTAGTTCAATTCAATCAACAAATTGCCTAAGACTAACCCGTACCTTCCTACACAAGCCTTGTATACATTCTTCATGCCAACTAACCTAATTGGCGTACCTAACTAGCAAGCTGGTTAACAGGTTCTTGACCGATGTAGGGAACAGGAATCCGCGTACCGCTGATGTCTACAAATATTACTTGCTTGATTTTGATGCATTTTGCAAAGCCAAATACAATCTTGACATCGATGGCATGATTTCAGCTCTTACTTCAGAACGACAAGACGTGTACAAAGTAACATCTAGTCTTGTTAGCTAGCTTATGGAAACGAAATATCAGAAGAAACAGCTCGGCGCAAGAACTCTTTCATTTAGAGTAAAAGCAGTAAGAGAATTTCTTGAAGTAAACGATGTACCAATAAATCATCCAAAGTGGAAACAAAAGATACGGACGCCCAGGCCTATTCAACGCGAAAGTAATCCTATAACAAAGGAAGAGATCAGGACGCTACTTCAGAATACGGAATCTCCTGAGCTGAAGACATACCTGCTATTCCTGGCCTCTACTGATTTTTCTAACAATCGAGGAACAAATTTTCCGCAAAGCCACATCGTAGCCGAGCAGGAATTAATAACAGGGGTAAAGATCTGACAAAGTAGTGTGTCTTGATAGTCAATGCGTAAATGACTCTCTCATATTCCATAATTGAGCATAAAATCTATCTCGTCCATAATGATTAAATTAAGATGGACAAACAGAGGCTTCGGCGAACAGGGATAAGTTAAACATGCTTTCAGAATTTGAGTATGGCCATACTAGCTCGAAAATACTCGGGTTAGCCTCAGGACATATTCAAATTGAAAACGAAATCGCCGCCAAGCGTCTTACATTTTCTTCGCTAGAAGAGAGACAAGCCTATAAAGATATGAGGCTTCAGCAAGAAATCATTAGACGAGGGCTAGATGTCTGTGTATGAGTTTTTTGAATGAAAGATCATTGAACTAGACCATGAGCTACGTTTCGCGCCACAATGCCTTTGTCTTTGCGAGTGCTATGAATCCAATCAGGTACGCAAACTGGACTGCGAATCCAAATGCAGGCGACCACTCAGGAGGTGTCGGTTGCTCCATGATATACTGAAGCATTAAAGAAGCATGCGTGGTCGGCAGTGCGTAAACCAGAGGCTTTAGTGCCTCAGGCACAATCGTGACAGAATAAAAAACTGGCGGGAGGACAGCCAAGATCACGTTGACAAACGAAATTACCTGAGTTGCGTTGCGCATGTGAAGCATGTGCGATGAAAGAAAGAAACCCATGGCAGACATTGAACCCCATGTCAGCAGAATAGTTGCCGCCAGAAAGGGAATGCTGGCAATCGGTGCACCAAAATAGATCACTAAAGAAGCTAGAACGAGCAGGGCGGGTAGGCCAAAGAGCAGTTCTGACAAGGCCAGACCCATCATGTAGGTGAGCGGTGAAACAGGCGATGCTACGAAAATATCTTGGATCTTGTATTCAGTTTTGTAGAAGGAGATGTCTTGACCGAGGGCCAGCCCATAACCTACAAGAGCCATAACCAAGCTCCCAGCTACTGCAAGGTGTGTGTATACGCCTCCGCTCACCACATATAGCACGAACAGGAGAGAGAACGGGCTTATCGCCGTGAATACCAGCGAAATTGGATTTCTTCGAAGCCAGAGGATGCCTGTTACATATGCAATCAAGAACGCCTGCCGCAGCGGCAGAATTGAATCGTGTCTAGCCAGTGCCATTTCTATCTGCTCCATTAGAGTCTGTCTTGTCTATGGATCTGCCTACCAAGTAGACGAACACGTCGTCCAGCGTGACTGGAGAGACATTAAAGGAAAGGTTCCTCTTGAGCGCAAAGTCGGACAAATCGCGCGCTGCGGACTCGTATGTGAAAACTCTAAGCATTCCGGTGCCAGTGTCAACAACTGATCCATAGGTCCTGAGTGATTCTTGGTCGGTTCCGTCAGCTGAGATGTCTACGCGAATGTTTTGTGGGATAACCTTCCGCAGTTCTTGAATGGTACCCTGTGCAAGCGTCTTACCATTGTCTACAATGACTACGTAATCAGAAAGCATCTCTGCCTCATCCATGTAATGCGTGGTTAGAAGTATTGACTGTCCCCTGCTCTTCCAATCGTTTATCGCTGACCAGACCTGCCGCCTTGACACTGGATCGAGGCCGATTGTTGGTTCATCCAAAAATAAGAGTTGAGCTTCGGCAGCCATCGCCATCGCAACTAGGACCTTTTGCTTCATTCCCCCTGACAGGTTCATGGCTGGTCTGTCCCTGGCATCGTACAATTCCAGCTTGCGAAGGATTGATTCGGTCTTTTCCTTTGCGACTTGCCGGCTTTCGCCTCTGATTTGGAGCCAATTATAGACATGATCCCAAGGAGTGAGCGCTCTAAGTGGCCTTCCTTCTTGTGGAACAACAGAAATAAGATCTCGAATTTCTCGCGCCTGTCGAGCAACGTCATAACCTAGCACCCTAATAGTCCCGGAAGTAGGAGCGAGCTGCGTCGCACACATACGAACAAACGTGGTCTTGCCTGCCCCGTTCCTGCCAAGAAGAGTGAAGACCTTGCCCGACTCTACTTTCAGCGACACGGCTTCAAGTGCAGGTTTGGTGGCTCCTTTGTACACCTTTGTCACAGAAACCGCATCGATAGCCAGCAATCGGATTATCCACTCACTCCTCTAATGTAGAGCTTTTGTTCTGGGTGGCACAACTCCTTATCTTCATACTCGGCAAAATTTTCGGGTCCCCGAGTAAGGCCAGGTCACCGGGAACTGGCATCGATGCTCAAAACAGACAAAGTACCCTAGTGAAGAGATCAATACATCTGTCTACGTCGCAAACATGATGAGCTACGCCAGAGCCGGATTGTAGACGAATGATGAACCAACCTTTTATTTTTTAAAGCCCTAACCTTCGTACTGCGGCGCTGCCGCTGATCTAATTCTGGGCATGACTCAGACTGGTTGGACCTGCCGCCGTTCTTCGGCAGAGCCATCCAGTCATTTCTGAGAGATGGTTAACGTTGCATGCCCCCCCCACAAGAGCAGATATGCAAATATGTCCCTTGTGCGACTGGTACACTAAAGATGAGAAGAGAGTTCATTGTTGCCAAGATCGAAGCTTCGCAGGACGGAAGTCCTTACGTATATGTTACTTTTAGCGACCCGAAGGACTACAAGCCCGATAAGCCAAACATGAACCCATTTGGGGCAAGCAACGTCGCAGCATTTAGCTCCATGGACGACTTGATGAAAAATCTTCCAAAAGTTATGGCAGGATTTCCAGGAATGATGGGCGCCGCTACAGAAACACCGACAATAAAATTGTCAATGAGGGAATATCAGGACATGGGCATCAAAGTCGGCGACAAGGTGTTCATTGAGATCCAGAAAGCAGAGAGCAGTGGCGTCTGAGTTCGATTGTTGTACTAGATAGGACGCTTTAATTTAAATACACAAAGGGTGTATAACATGATGCTTGGAGCAGCAGAAGAACAGGGTCAGGGCAGAAGTTAAACTTCCACTGATTCTAATTCACACGCCTTATGGTCTGAAGTTCTTTGACAGAGTCGCCAAGTGGCCAGGGTCGAAGCTGTATGCAGAATTCAATACTTATCTGATGCCGGCGATTACTGCTCTGGCAATTTTCCTTATAGTCGGTTCTCTTATGGTCATGTTCGCAAACTCTGATGCAAGGGCAGGAGTTCGTGGCGTAGGCATTCAGGCCAACCTGCTTATTCCAGGTATCAATCCATATCTGCCAATCACTTACGGCTGGGCCGCGCTGATCATAACAATTGTGATTCACGAGGCAGGTCATGGAATCGTGGCAAGAGTTTACAATATCCGAGTTGACTCGACTGGCCTCGTCTTGTTCCTAGGGATACCGATAGGCGCGTTTGTAAACATTGAACGCGAAGAGCTAGGCAGGGCCACGCTAAAGCAAAAGAGCGCAGTCCTTACCGCGGGCCCGCTGAACAACATGATCCTGGCCGGAGCATCGCTACTTGCACTGTTTTTCTTGGTGTCGAGTCTAACTCCACTACCGCCGGATCCTAACGCCCCGCAGTTTGGCGTGATGGTTGTGAACGTTAATCCTGGATCTCTCGCTGAGTCAGTCGGCATGACCTCGGGCTCTATAATTCAGTATGTCGCAGGTCAGCAGGTCAAGACACTTGAGGACTTGGGAACCTTGCTTCGACATCCTGATAATCTTGGTCAAACTGTAGACATCACATGGATTGGCACTAATGGACAGACAGTTACCAAAGCTGTGCCACTTCCCGCCGCGCCTGAACCAAACAGAGGAATTCTTGGAGTGGGAGTGACTCCACTATCGCCGGATCCGCAGGCAGTACTCGACAGATACCAGGGAGCATTTGGCACCAACCCACTCGCCTTGCTGCTTCCTCCAACGATGCAGCAAGGAGCCGTTCCCTATTCTGATTTGATGGCGCCAAAGTATACCTCGTCGATATTTGGTAGTTCAGATTATTTTGCTCCAGTAGCGAACATATTATTCTGGCTATGGTTCATCAACTTTAACGTGGGAATATTCAATGCTCTCCCAATCGGACCACTTGATGGAGGACAGCTGTATGGTGCGATGATTGAGAATAGGGCCAAATCAAAGATCCTTGCAAAGAACGCGAGCATGATGTTGACGCTAGTCATGACAGCGGTAGTCGTTGCATCCCTGGTCTTGCCTTACATCATATTCTAACAAAGAAGGATTTCATGTCATTACTCAATGTAGATACTACTAGTCACTTCCTTCCTGAACGAAAATCGAGCCGGTGAATGCATCGCCTCTGGTTATGCCGTATGAAAATGTGAGCAGTTCCATCAAACTAAAACTTAAGACCACCTTATCGACCATATTAGTTGTGCCGGAGCTTTGTCCAGTTTGTCTGGGAAGTGGGCTAATCATGGGCATGGGCGGAGTTGCAGTTCCAGTCTGGTTGAGTACTGGACATTCCGTCAAGTGTGGGAAGTGCTATGGCAAAGGTTGGCTTTCTGATAAGAGAGAGCATACATCTTCAACGGAGTTAGAATCGCAAAATGTGCTTGAAATAATTAAAGAGTATTCTGCCGGGCTTAACATTGATGACATATCGCGGCTCTCAGGTTTTGATATTCCAACTGTATATCGAGCGCTTGAGTCATTGAGAAGCAAAGGCTCGGTCGGCGTTAAAGGCAATAGTCCAGTAGTCTATTACATAACTAAATCCAATGTCTAGCCCATGCGAGTTAACTGGCATATCACCCGCGACTTTACTGTCTCGAAAAACAAAGTAATCGCCCGTTAACTTGACAGTGTCCGCCATCATTATACTTTTATAATGGAATTGCAAATAAAAGATCGGCTTATCACCTGTTTGTGCCATGGTAGCATTCTTTCCTTATCATAACCACGTGGCATGAGTATGGTCATAGCTGGAACGATCTAGAATGGAAGAATTGGAACGTAATGAAGTTGGCGCATCCAGGCAGCCTCAGCAATCAGCACCCTCTCGCAGACCAAAGAGCGACAGGCCGCAAGAGTTTGATGCTCAGGTGACTAAAGTGACGACTGAAAGCGAGGATGCTGTTAGCAGGCTGATTCTTCAATCAATTCCCTCAGATGCTCAAATAACGCTTGTAAGGTTTGAGGGTCCGAATATTGCGCTCTATACGAAAAATGCAAAATTCGCATTGACTGAACTCACTTACTATCTCTCATCGCTTTCAAAGACCCTCAAAAAGAGGTTCATAATTAGGACTGACCCGGCTGTTCGCCTTCCGGAGGAGCAGACTAGGCAGTCGGTGGTCAAGCTGCTTCCAAAGGATGTTTCTGTGTCCGCAGTTTTCTGCGATGATGCTACTGGGGAGGTTGTACTTGAGGTCAGCAGGCCAGAATCAATAGATCCCAACATGATTGTTCAGATAGCCCAATCCACAGGCTGGATAGCTCATACCAGGCGCTCTCCGCACATCCCGTCGTCAAGCATCAATGTCATACATTATATTCTCAAAGAGTCGGCAAAGGAGAGGACTGACTTTCTGCAAAAACTGGGCAAGAGGATCTTTAGAGGGCCACTTGTCATAGGCAACAACGGCAATGGAAACGGACATGCATACCAGCAGGAAGTCATCGCCGCGGATCCGCACGCAGGAAAGCCACAGCACTGGTCGACAAACAAGGAAGAGGTCATGTTGTTCTGTCTTGGCGGCGTAAAGCAAGTGGGTCGATCCTGTTTCATAGTTGTAACGCCCGAAAGCAAGGTCATGTTAGATTGCGGCATAAACCCCGGCGAATTGTCAGGGCTTGATGCCTATCCCCGGCTCGACTGGTTTAACTTTGATCTTGACGACCTTGATGCCGTGGTCATATCGCACGCTCACATTGACCATCAGGGATTCCTACCAACTCTCTTCAAATACGGATACAAGGGTCCGGTGTACTGCACAGAACCTACGCTGCCCTTGATGACTCTGCTGCAAAATGACTCTGTAAAGATCGCAAAGAGCAACGGCACCTACATTCCATATGAGACACGGGACGTGAACGAAGTCATAAAGCGTACTATTACTCTGCCCTATGGTAAGCCTACTGATATTTCGCCTGACATCACGATTACATTGAACAATGCTGGCCACATTATGGGAAGCGCGACAGTTCACCTGAACATTTCTGGCGCTCATAACATCCTCTATTCAGGCGACTACAAGTTTGCGAGGACGCAGCTTTTGGACAGCGCCGTCGCGATGTATCCGAGAGTCGAGACGCTGATAACAGAGAGCACTTATGGAAATTCAACTGACATCATGCCCGATCAACAATTTGTCTACAGGACCTTCGCGGAATCTATAAACAAGACACTCACCGAAGGCGGAAAAGTACTGATTCCAGTCCCTGCTGTGGGTAGAGCTCAGGAGATCATGCTTGTTATGGCAAAGGAAATGCATGATGGCAGGCTTATTGAATCGCCCATATACATCGAGGGTATGATTTCGGAGGCAAGCGCGATTCACATGTCTTATGCGCACTACCTTGGTTCGGAAGTGCGCAAGTCAGTATCGCAGGGCGTCAACCCATTCTTATCAGAATACTTTACCGTCATAAGCGGAGGTAAGCGTGAAGATGTGCTTAACGACGAGAACCCAGCAATCGTCATGGCCACATCTGGCATGCTCGAAGGTGGACCGTCAGTTGAGTACTTTAAGGAACTTGCCCCTAACCCAATGAACAAGATCATGTTCGTTTCTTACCAGATAAACGGAACCCTCGGAAGACGCGTGCTTGACGGCACCATGTCCCAGGTAAGTATGATGGATAAGAGTGGCAAAGTAAAGGTAGTACCTGTTCGTTGCCAGACGCAAAAAATCGACGGCTTCTCGGGCCACAGCGATTTCAACCAGATACTGGGCTTTGTTGCAAAAGTCAAGCCAAAACGGGTTCTGGTCAACCACGGCGAGAGGACAAAATCAGAAAATACGGCAAGTGCCATCTACTCCCGCCTCAAGATAAGGTCAAGCGTCCCGGATAACAGGGAAATAGTCCGTCTTAGGTAGTCTTGGAATCAAAGTTTCCATAGCATTTTTAGCCTTGTGCATACTATACCTTTTTGCGCGGCCAATATGGCAATCAGATATCGATGTGTCAACTGCAATATCGTCTTGAGCGGAGAGGGAGCCTCACGGCACTACCTTGCCAACCCTACTCACAAACTTGAAAAGTTGCCACCGCCGGTAAAGCCTGTAAAGAGTACGAGATAGAATTTATTCCCTTATGCTTTCAAGAGTCGAAACCACCTGCCAGAGCATTGTCCGTATGTGGGACTGCATCTGGGGGCTCTGAGTTGCATTATCTAGGAGACTGATAGCATTTGCAGCCCTGACTGAAGGGCTTCCGCCTTTGTCGTCCTTTAGCGCGGAAAGAACCTCTTTGATCATATTTCTGATGCTCTTCTGGACATCATTATTACGGTTAATGGAATCAAGTGTTTCAACCGCTCTGGCGAGACGTTCCTGATTCTCCTTTTCTTTTAGTTCCTTTTTCGCTGATGTCATTTCTTGTACCTCGTTTTGACGAGTGCAAAGTTAGGGATCAGTTGCTTTTGAATGTTTTTATCGTCTGTCGGTAATTCGGAGCGAATACAACTGAATCACGAAATTGGGGTCTTTCTCAGTCATGAATTATGCCGTATGAACTGCAATGTTTTATATCTCTCATTCTTCACCAAACACGTATGTCGCAGGCAGAGCATCTCAGATGCAATATTTGCGGACTAGCACTAACTTCTTTAGAAGCCAAGACTCATGCCTCCACCAGTTCGCATACGTCGCTCAAACGCAAGTTAGAACAGGAACTTGAAACAGTCAGAAAGGTACAGTATGCCAATGATAGATCTGTAATACTGCAATGGGAAAATTCGATCTAGCCTGCTACTTTACTATCAATACCGAGCGCTTGGCGTGGTGAATGACCTTGTTGGAGACGCTGCCGAGGAGGGCTTGCTTCAGCCTGCCAAGTCCTCGGCTTCCAATGACTATAAGGTCAAACGCTTCTTTTTCCGCATACCCATTGATGTTAGCCGCAGCATCGCCTTCCGCTATCACCGTATCTACTTTCACGTCTTGCCTCTGTCCAATCTCTTTGCACTTGTCTAATATCTTTGCAGATTCCTTTCTGTAGTTGCTAAGTAATTCATTGAGCAGCTTCTGTGATTCAACATACACCGTAGGTGGGCTTTCAATCACATGGATGGCAGTGATTGCTGCCCCTGTGCTTTTTGCAAGAAACAGAGCTTGGTCTAGTGCACGAAAGGCGTTCTCTGATCCATCAACGGGAACCAAAATCTTTGAAAACACGGTTTTCATTGCTCAGATGGCTATTTTAATGCACAGTAGAATCATGAGGAAGTAGGAACTGAATTATGATGCTTATCACGTACATTATTGCGAGGACGATGCCCACCTTCAAGCCGATTTCCTTCTTGAACATTAGAGCTATCGCGATCAATGTGACCACTGTGACCAGGATGATTTGATATTGAAGGGCGGCGGTTGCTTGAATGACTTCGAAGAAGCCAGCATAATACATCGCACCAAATACCGCTACGGAGAGTAGTAGAGTGTTGTTTAGTATCTTTGAACCAAGGACGTTCGCAACTGCGATCGACGCACCGGCCGCCCCTTTGCGCGCGAGGAGCATCATGGAAATCTTTTCTGGCATCTCGCCTGCAATGGGGCTGATAATGACCGCCAGTACAATCACCGATACGCCTGCTTCAACTGAATAGCCTTCAAGCGAATGGATAAACGGCTCGGCTCCAAGAAAGATGCCGGCTGTCCCAGCTGCAAATGCCAAGACTGCCTTTGTCATCTTCCCGCCCATCTTCGTGCCATGTGCCAAGTTATCTTCGGTAAATGAAACAACCTTGTGGTCTTCAACCATTTGCTTCTTGGCCTTATTCGCCTTGTTTTCTGCTTTCATTTCAACCAGCGCCACTACAAGATATGCGCCGAACATTCCCGCAAAGATAAATCCATCGTAATAGCCGTACCCGTCTATGAATAATACAGCGCTGACAAGTGCCGTTGCGATGAGAAATATCTTGTCTAACTTGAAAGTCGTAACATCGACTCCCTTTAGGGGAGCTTTTGAAAGTTTGGTCGTGGCTATCAGCAGCATTATGGCCAGCCCCAGGGTCATCATGAGAAGGTTGCTTCCAAGGCCTGCGCCGATAGCCACCCCATAAGCGCCGTCCGCCGCGGCATATACGACTATGGCAATTTCGGGCAGAGTCGTGGCCACGCTGAGAAGTGTCCGGCCAACAAACTTGGCACCGTACTTCATTGAAAGATGCTCTGCGCCATAGGAAAGCAAGAAACTAGCCCCGGTAAGCTCTCCAAGCCACAAGAGCATCGTTAAAAGATTCTCTGCCAAGCTGCCGTTTGTTCTTTTTTTTCAGGCGCAATATAAATTACAGTTCGACAAGCGTTGAGCGGCATTGCAATAAGATTTAGCTGCAAATCTTCTTTCTAATTCTTAGGCAGTTAGCCCACGTACTACTGTAGTCATCACTTGAACTCGGCTCGTTCGGTGAAGGTTCTCGCCAGATGGCGGCTGCACAAAATTTCCCACTAATTAGCTCGCCTAGGTGGAGACAGCGAATACGTATGCCGTATCCAGCGGCTCTTCAGTGGTCCAGTATGTTGGGAGGGTAAGTGTACCATTCAAGTCTAGGTCAAAGTGCGAGATTACTTCTCCCCATCCCCAATCAGTATGGTCTCTTGACAATCTTTTCATGACGTGGCTGCCCATGAAGTTAAAGCCGGAATTACCTTTGAGTTCGGGATCGGACAATATTTTTTCCAACACACTCCGTGCAAGCATCTCCCCCATTTCGGGAAGCCCGGAAATGAAAAACATCGGCCGGGACAACCCAAGCTCGTCAAATTCATAACGAGTTGCATCGGCTTGAATTGAGGAGTATGACACCCCTGTCGCGATTCCTATTTTTTGCTGAAGCTGGACGAGGCCGCCATCAATTTCAATCCCATATGATTTCATGCCAAGCAGGCTTCCGCAGTACGCTATCCTACCATCACCTGACCCAATATCTACCAGTTCTTCAAATCCAAGAGACTTTGCGCCTTGAACGAGCGCGTAGGCTGACAGAAGCCATGTTGGGTAAAAGGGCTGGTAGCACGAGTCGTATTTCTTGCTGCTAAGCCAATATCTGTTGATATCGGCTTCGTAAACAAGGCATGAAATCGAATCAACATCTTGACGGTATGATTTGACGTACAAATCGTTTGACCTTGTAAAGCCGTGTAGCGATTGGAGGACGGTAGATTCAATAGGGAGTAGTCCGGTGCTGGCGGTGGGTAGCACTTCTGAAAGAAATGTACGCCCGTTTCTAGCCCTGATATATTCGGCCTTGAGCTTTACTATTGCATTTGGGATAGATTGGTCGAGCGATTGCATGTCCTAGTACACTGATTCTGCGCTAGGCCTTAAGCCTCTTCGAAACGTCTTGTGGCCGCAATCTTTACACACGTACAGCCGTCTTCGCTTGTACGTATATATCGCATCTGGCTCTTCGATTATTTCATGGCTGGTCTTTGCCATGCATCTATCACAAAATCGGGTCTCGGTCGACAAAATCAAACCAGATTCTCATCCTTTCTATATATGGGTGCCTCAGAGACCACTGTATGTATACGGCGCTACACCTCGTGCCTTATATCCAAATCGCTTCAATGTAGAATTTGACAATAGTTGAAGTCCCAGATTACATACAGCTCCTGGGTGATTAGAGCAGGTGTTGCCCTTGACAAGTGACACGGTATTCTATGAATCGTTTGTTGAGGGTCTGAAGGTTCTGGGCAAGCCCAACGTGGATCTGGTTCTTCAGGCGCTAGAAGGTGAAGACGTAATCCACGACGGAAGGTTAGATAGAGAAAGGCTTGAGCCAGTCCTGAGATCAATATTTGGTGACGGTGCCAAAGTTTTCCTCGAGTTTGCAAAAACCCCCAGACCTACCCACTAGTTTTCTCTTGATTGGACATCTTGACACCACCAGCCAGTTTGAAAACCAATCTTGTCATTTTAAGTCCTTAAACAAGCTTGATGGATATTTTTGCGACCTTGAGTACATGAAATACAAATCTTTAAGAATGGAATAGCATGAGCTCCGATCATGTGGTCAACTGTAGTAATGTTTGTCCTGACATTTGCGATTCTTGGGCTTCTTCTTGGATTTGCAGAAATCTACAATCCGTCAGAAAGTGATGACAGGATAGGCAGTCCAGCAGAAATTGTGATTTCGGGTGGAAATGCCACATCGGTTGTCGGATCCGAAGATAGCGCCACCTCAGCTGATGGCTAGAGTACCCGGTTCATTTTTTCAGTTTCCCTGCTAGTAAATCGGGGACTTCTGCAGGCCTTTTTGCGACTGGGACTCCCGCTTTGGCGTAGTTTGAAACCTTTGATTCGGCAGAGCCAAAGTTTCCATAAACGATCGCCCCCGCATGGCCCATCCTCTTTTCCTTGGGAGCTGCACGTCCAGCAATGTAGGCGATCACGGGCTTGTCAAAAGAAGTGCGTACGATATACTCAGCGAGCTGTTCTTCCGCGTCACCACCTATTTCACCCACTACCACGACCGAATCGATATCGGATCTGTTCCTTACCAGGTCAAACGCTTCTATCAGGTTCGTTCCGTTCACTGGATCACCGCCGATACCAAGGCAAAGTCTCTGGCCAAAACCTCGCATGGACAGATTATAAGAAACTTCGTACATCAATGTGCCACTCCGGGAAAGAACGACCGTGTTCCCGGGCTTGAATGGTTGGGCAGGCATGATACCGACCTTCATTACTTCAGGCACTATTACGCCAGGAGTATTTGGTCCAACCATCTTGGCTCCTTTTTTCTCGGCATACTCTAGGACTTTTATTGAATCCCTAATAGGAACATGCTCCGGAATTGCGACTAGCAATTTGATCCCGCTATCAAGCGCCTCGATGGCAGCCTTTAGAAAGTACGGAGCAGGGACAAACATCCCAGATATCCGCGCGCCAGTGGCCTTGACTGCATCACCCATCGTGTCGTAGACTGGAATGCCTTCGAAGGTTTGCCCACCCTTGCCCGGAGTAACCCCTGCCGCCACATTGGTCCCGTATGCTTTCATCAAGCGCGTATGGGTTGAGCCATAGCTTCCGGTGATGCCTTGAATAACCACTGGCTTTTTCGCGTAATCGTTATCGCCTCTGGAGCCGACCAGAATATCAAATATGTCAAACGTTTTTTCGATGGTTTTATCATTCATGATCTCCATTTACTCCTTTAAGGCGGCGACTGCTGCCTGGATCGCCTCTTCTACTGTATTGTAGAGTTTTGCCTTGCTCCCATTGAGCATCTCTCTTGCCTTTTCAGACTCTGCACCAGATATCCTCGCGAACACAGGCACATTAATGAGGTTATTCTTGTATGCATCTAGGATCGCCTGCGCGACCAGGTTAGTCCTCACTATGCCGCCAAAAAGGTTAACAAGAATTGAGTCGATCCTGTCTATCTTGCTGATGACTTTTAGAGCTTCATAGATAGATTCGGTGGTTGCCCTACCCCCAAAATCCAAGAACGCGCCAGCTTTGCCTCCTGCGTCTGAAACCATGTCAAGCGTAGACATTACTAGCCCTGCCCCGTTGCCAATTATTGCTATGTTGCCGTCCAGCTCTACCAAAGAGAACCCGCTAATCTCCGCCTGTTTCTCAAGCTCAGAAATGTGCTCGTACTTTTTGAGCTCTGGATGGCGGAAAACCGCGTTGTCGTCAATGATAACTTTGGAATCAAGAGCAAGTAACGAATTATCTCGCAGGATTGCAACAGGGTTTATTTCTGCGAGTTCGGCCTCTTTTTCATTTACTAGGCGTGATAATTTCGTTGTAAAGTCGACAAATGATATGATGGCCTTGCCGGTCAGACCGAGTTTGCCTGCGGTATCCTCGGCAGTCTGCGCGCTTAACCCATCAATCGGGACATCGACTACTACTCTGTTAGCAGCGCTTTCAATGTCAACGCCGCCCTCTGCAGACGAGATAAGGGAATAGCATCGCTTTGTCCTATTCAAAAACAACGAGAGGTAAAGTTCCTTTCGAATATCAGCCATTTCTTCCAGAAGGATGCCACGTGGAAGCTCGCCCTTGACTTCCTTGTGCAAAAGTTCTTTGAATTTAGGTTCCAATTCCTGCTCAGACTTGCACTTTACTATTGCGCCGGCCTTTCCTCTCCCGCCAACTGTGAGCTGCGATTTTAATATGATGGGATACCCAAGTTTCTTTGCGCCATTCCTAGCTTCGTCGATATTATTCGCGAGGCTAGACCGGGGTATCCGGATACCGTACTGATCAAAGAGTTCCTTTCCTTGATATTCGAGAAGTCTCATTTCAGCACAGCTCAATCGATTTATGTTATTTATAAATCAAGTTACGAATTGAAGTCGATTAGCAAGTATTTCGTGGCATTCTCACGGTTCGATAACTGCCGACGCAATTCTCTTGATCTCTTTTTCAAAACAATCGGCGCAAAGCAACACGGAATTAAATTCCAACATGCTCTGAGGCATTTTGTTGCAGTTCTGGCAGTGAGTGCCCAATGAGACAGTCTTGCTAACGGTTCCCCGTATTTGTGGGTTGTGCAAGGAGGATTACTCTTGAAAGCATGGAATAATTCTGTCCCGTTTGTAACAAGAACATACTTGCTCAAGTGTATATGACGCGTTAGTTCCTTCGACATTGATAATGTCAGGATTTACTCTCTACCTCCGGATCAAAGCCGCTGCGATGATAGGAGTGGGACTAATCTTTCTTGTCCTGATCCTACCGAAAATTGGCTAGACTTTCGAGCATTGAGTCAGTTTTTAGAAAATTCTTGTCATTACTCTGATGTCAATGCTTCTGAATCTTTGTGAATGCCAGATAGAGCAGAGATGCCGCCGCTAGGCTTGGAATGGTCGCTCCAATGGCAGGCAACTGGGAGACATAAATTGGTGATAGCGGAGAAAGAGCAAAGCTCAGTGCAGCCCCGCACCCCCAGGCAATAATGGCCGGAATCTTTATCGTTCTCTGTCCATACAACATTTCTGCAGTGTAGTTCCTCCTTTTCACTACGTAATAATCGGTGAGGACCACACCAAATAGAGGAACAAATATTGCGCCGATAAGCAGCAAGAATAATTCGTATTGTTCAATTGATATTATCATGGCAAGCAGCGCACTTGCAGCACCAAATCCTATGATCAAATGCTTTTGACTCAGATGCGAGAAAACATTCTGTGCCGAAACCGCCGCTGAATAGACGTCGGCAAAGGCGTTGTCCGCTTCATCTACGATAAGGAGGAGCATAAGAAATCCAAAGAACATCATCTGAATCGCGATTATTATTCCAATTACATCGGACGTCCCCAGCATAACGCCCCCAAAATAAAACAGTATGTTTGTAAGCGCAAAACCAATGAATGTGGCCCACATGGCCGTTTTCCCCTTCTTTGCAAACCTATTGTAGTCCGCAACAAGCGGCATCCAAGATACCGGCATTGCGATGACTAGGTCAAGTGCAGAAAAAAACGACATTCCGGTCCCCGGTGAAGCAACCAACCCCGCGATATTTGGCGAACTGACGAGGTTAAAAATAATCACTGCAGAAGTTCCATATGCTATCCACACAGCAAATTTGCCTAACCACTGTTTGGCCACGTTAAGTGGGCCGGCTAATGCAAGCACTGTGACAAGGGATCCAAAAATTGCCGCCCATGCAAAGTATGGGAGTGCGCTTCCTGATAGCATCTCGGCAGCTCTGGCCATTATCATAATCTCAAAGGTTGTCCAACCTACAAGCTGCATAACATTCAGCAGGGCCGGGAGGTACGAGCCACCAATCCCAAACGCTGGCCTCAACGTAACGAGGGAAGGGATTCCGTGATCGCTTCCTATTCTACCTGCGAGAGCCAGCAGCATCGATCCGCCTAACGACCCGACGATTATCGCAAGAATGGCGTCAGTAAAACTGGCCGCAGAGAGAAATGAACCGGCCGAAAGTACGAGTAGGCCCACTCCAAGACTGGACCAGAGAATAAAGTAATCGAGGCCCCCCAGTCTCTTGTGTGCTTCTGGTACGGGCTTTATTCCCCAAGTCGGAGTCTTTAGCAAATCAATCGTCAATGATAGGACTCGCCATTAATAGACATTTCATCAGGGAAGCAGATCAGATCTTTGACCGGCGCAAAGGAAGCTAGCTAGCATGTCTAAATTAGCTTGCCCCTTAGATTAATCACTCTGCCGTGGATAATGTTCCATGCGTGCAGTGGTGGCAGGAGAGCAGGAAATCATGAGGACTATTGTGTGTGAAATTCATAGCAAGCAATGCAAGCTGCCTTCTTCAATGAGCAAATGCCCCTGCTGTGGCAAGCGGGTATGCCTCTGCAATTATGTTCTTTAGTTAGACTTTGCCAGTCATTGTAAATCCATTTTCTTAATGTTGAAGCGTCTAAATCATGGACCAAGGAGAGCCTAGTGTAGATTACCGTGAACTTAACTAAAACCACTTGTTAGCGACATCTGTCGGCAAACCTTCGACAGCCGCAAGCTCGGAGAGCATCAGAGAGTAAAACACGACATTCAAGATTGCCAAGCTAGAGTATAGGACGCTGGCTCGGATCACCGACTCTGATCCAGGAAAGACTTATTCGATCTATCTTTTTTACTCTACTTGATTTGAAAGTCGCATTATCGATAGCTGGCAGCGATTCTGGAGCGGGTGCAGGGATACAGGCGGATGTGAAAACATTCTCTGCACTGGGCGTGTATGGTTGCACAGCTATTACCGCCATCACCGCGCAGAATACACGCAGAGTATCAGAAATATTCGAACTCCCCCAGAGCATGATTAAGGCACAAATTGCCTCGATTCTTCGCGACTTTTCGCCCAGTGCTATCAAGATAGGAATGGTCTACAGTAAGGAAACGATTGAAACGGTAAGCCGGCTTCTGGCCGGAGCAAAGATAGCTGTTGTACTAGATCCAATCCTAGCCGCAGGCACTGGAATGAGTCTACTGCGCGAAGATGCATTGGATAGTCTAGTTTCAAAGTTATTGCCCATTTGCAGTCTTGTAACTCCGAATCGTAGAGAGGCGGAAAGGCTGGCGGGAATAGAAATAACGAACGAGGATAAAGCGGTTGAAGCAGCTACAAGAATACAAAGGAAAGGCGCCAAGAACGTTGTCGTCAAAGGTGGGCACTTTACTTCACAGGAAGTAACTGACATTCTGCTTGACAGTAGATCAAGGATTGCAAGGATCACAAATCCAAGAGTCGATATTAAGGAGAGTCACGGTTCAGGATGCAATTTTTCGGCTGCTGCCACTGCGTACTTGGCGAACGGCATAAGCGTCGAAGAGGCATGCAGAATGGCTAACGAATATGTTCATTACGCCATAACGAACGCTGTTATGGTCGGAAGAGGACTACCCGTTACTAATCCCCTTTCCAAAATATACTTAGACGCGATGAAATATCGAGTGATCGAAGAGCTCCAGAGGTCGGTCGAAGAAGTAAGCACCCTTACCGACTTTTACTCGCTGATCCCTGAAACTCAGACTAATTTCGCGTATGCATTACCCGATGCAGAGGGTGTTTCTGACGTAGCTGCGGTTCGCGGCAGGATAGTAAGGATAGGCAAGTCTGCAGTTCCTGCATCATATATTGAATTTGGCGCTTCAAAGCATGTCGCGTCGGCGATTCTTGCATACATGACTATCCAACCGGCAATTAGGTCCGCGATCAATATACGCCATGGGAGCAAGTTGGTCAGCACTTGCAGGTCGCTGTTTG